>Ga0066684_10001176_pt1 | contig 10159 bp, 11 predicted proteins | sample GraSoiAngelo_133_FD_62301 | JGI IMG/M metagenome (GOLD analysis project Ga0066684, IMG submission 62301) | Grasslands soil microbial communities from the Angelo Coastal Reserve, California, USA - 14_0929_05_20cm | ecosystem: Environmental > Terrestrial > Soil > Grasslands | place: USA... | reverse complement strand
GCGGGTCAGGGTGAGCCACGCCGCTACATGTTTCTTCGAGAACACTTCCTGAAAATTAAAATCAAAATCCCCACCCTGTCGCAAACGGCGCGACAAGGGTGGGGCACCCTCATAAGAGAGCATTGGCAGCACACAGGCGAGGACGTCCGTGCCTTCCTCAATCTCAATCCAAGTATGAACTTCTGAATTCGTCGTACTAAGTTCTGCATTCCACGGGTTATCCCGCGTACACCAACCTTAGTACCGTGCATTGCACTTCGGTTATCTATTGGTCGGTTATCGGGGCACCTTGTGCGTAACTGCCCCTTCTAATCGCGCTATATACATCAACTTCCACAATCTATAGGTGTCGGCTGCATGTCCGGGCGCGTTCTTTTCCAGAAAACAGGCATAAAACACGGCAAAACGCGGATATTTGCCTTGACCTCGTGTACTGAGGGGTTGATATATGCTCAGTCCACTTAATCCGCCGGATGAGTTTGCCGTGCGGACTCTTCTCCCAACGAAGTCCTGCAAAAGTGGGCGTAGCAGGACGAAAACAATCTGTGGAAAGGGATGACTATGGCTGATTCACGCGAAGTGATGAACATTCGCCAGGCGTCGCAATATCTGGGCGTGAGCCCGGACACGCTCTACAAGTACGTTAACGAGCAGAAAATTCCGGCATTCAAGCTGGGCAACCGGTGGCGGTTCAAGAAATCGAGGCTGGACCAGTGGATGGAAGAGCAGTCCAGCGAGATGGAATTGAAGAAGGCGAAGAAAGCGAAGGCAGCGACACAAGCTGCCACCTAAAAGGCGGGCAAACATGTTTGGATTTGGATCGAAATCAATCGTTGGCCTGGACGTAGGCTCTTCGAGCATCAAGGCAGTCGAACTGAAGAAGGGGCGCGGTGGCATTGAAGTCGCGCACCTGGGCCTGGAAGCTCTGGCTCCCGACATCGTCGTGGATTCGATGATTGTGGACTCTGGCACAGTGTCGAGCGCGATCTCAAAGCTGTTCTCGGAGAACGCAATCAAGACGAAAGCCGTAGCCACTGCGGTCAGCGGGCACTCGGTGATCGTGAAGAAGATTTCGCTGCCGGCGATGAGCGATGCCGAACTGGCGGAGACCATCGAGAAAGAGGCCGCGCAACACATTCCGTTCGATTTGGCCGATGTGAACCTCGACTACCAGATCCTTTCTGAAGACGAAGGCCAGCCGCAGATGGACGTTCTGCTGGTTGCCGTCAAGAAGGACAAGATCCTGAATTACACTAACGTACTCTCGATGGCCGGCAAAACTCCAGCTATTGTGGACATCGATGCGCTGGCTCTGCAGAACTGCTACGAGTTCAACTATGAGCCGTCGCCAAATCAGGTTGTGGCATTACTCAACCTGGGCGCGAGCGTGATGAACATCAACATCGTAAAAGGGACGACGCCGTTGTTCCCGCGCGATGTCAGCGTAGGCGGACATCAGTACACCGACTCGCTGCAGAAGGAACTGGACCTGAGCTTCGACGATGCGGAAGCGCTGAAGCTGGGCAAGAAAGTGGGAACGGTGAGTGAAGATGCAAAGACGCCGATCCTGCAGCAGGTAACCGAGATCATCGTGCTGGAAATTCAGAAGACGTTCGACTTCTTCCGTGCGAGCGCAGCGGGAGAGCACATCGAGAAGATCCTGGTAGCAGGCGGTTCGTCGAAGGTGCCGGGGCTGCTCGAAGCGTTGCGGCAGGAGTTCTCGCTGCCGGTGGAGATTTTGAATCCGTTCCAACGGATTGCGCCACCAGCAGAAGGACTGGGGATGGAGTTGATCGAGGGCAATGCTGGCCAGTTAGCGGTGGCGGTTGGTTTGGCCCTGAGGAGCTTTGAAGAACTATGATCCGAATCAATCTGCTAGGCACGCCAAAAGCGAAGAATCGGCGCGGGGGATCGGCAGCAGCACCTGCGATCGAAATGGGCGATGTAGGCTCACCGATGGTTAAGGTGCTGGTGGCGATTGCACTGACGATCGCTATCAACGGATTCACCTGGTTCCGTTTAGACCGTCAGGCGCAGAGCATAGACGCCAAGATGAAAGTCGCGGAACAAACCAATCGCGAACTTTCCGACGTGAAGGCGAAATATCTTGAACGTCAGAAAGAAGCAGACAACTATAAGCGTCGCGTGGACGTAATCGATCAGTTGCGCAAGGGGCAAAACGGGCCCGTGGAGCTTCTGAACACGATTGCCAGCACCGTGAACGGAACGGAGGCGGTCTGGTTTAACACGATGAAGGACCAGGGCGCGAACATCTCCATCGAAGGCATGGCGCTGAGCACAGACGCGGTAGCGAACCTGATCTCGAATCTGCAAAAGACCGGGTATTTCAAGAACATCGAGATCAAAGAAACGTATCAGGACGACAGCGTGAAAGATATGCAGGCGTTCCAGTTCACTCTGACCTGCGAAAAGAAGTCGTAAGGCGGACTCACTATGGCGAATTTAGGGGAAATGTCGGGAGCAAAACAGTGGGGGCTGGCGGTGGGCGCGGCAGTGCTGGTAAGCACAGCCCTGTTCTTCACCTACTTCAAGACGCAGCGTGATGCGAACGAGAAGGCGCAGAAGGCGCTGGATGCGAAGCTGCAAGAAAACGCGCAGCTGGAGCCCTATCGCACCAAGCTGGCGGACATCGACCGGCAGATCGCGAACCTGCAACAGCAGCTCGAGATCGAGCGGCGCATTGTTCCGGATGAAAAGGAAGTTGACGGCTTCATGAAGATGCTGGACGCGGAAGCGGACAAAGCCGGGATTGAAGTACGGCGGTACACAGCCGATCCGGTCAGCAGCAAGGAGTTTTATTCGGAGGTCCCGTTCGAAGTGGAACTGGACGGTCCCTACTACTCGATGCTGGGATTCTTCGATCAGGTTTCGAAGCTGGAACGCATCGTGAACGTTTCGAACCTGCAGGTCGCGACGACCAAGAAGGCCTCTGAAGCGAAGGCTAAGCACACATATAAATATGCGCCGAATGAGAGTGTGGTTGCGACGTGCGTAGCCACAACATTTTTCAGCCATGACGCGCCTGCCCCGGTAGCTACCCCAGCCAAGGGCAAGGCCAAAGGCAGGACATAAATGAAGCGGACTCTAGCGATCTCGTTGTTGTGGGCATCGGGTGTTGGGTTGGCACAGAACCCGGCGGTGGTGCAGAAAAATGTGCAGACCGCAGTGAAAGCGAGTACGGCTGCGCAAACTGCGACCGTGAGCGTAAAGCCGTCGCCGACGACGGTAAAGGTGACTCCGGTCAGTACGGCCAAGGCGACGGTAGTCGCGGCGAAACCGGCAGTCTCAGTTGCCAAGCCGGTAGCCATTCAGGCAAAGCCGGCTGTGGCAGCACCGGCTGCACCTGCGAAGACGGTTGCAATACCGGCGGTGAAGACATCTGCGACGGCGGTGAAGCCAGTTGCGGCAGCACTTCCAGTGAAGGCTCAGACTGCGACTCCGGCAAAGAGCGGTTCGAAAGCTGCGCCAGTGGCGGCAAAAGCTGCGCCAGCGACAGTGAAGGTCAGCGGAGCGAAAGCCGATCCGTTCACGTCAGCGAAGGCAAAGCCAACGGCGACGAAAGAGAACAAGGCCGAAGAGAAGAAGCCGGCAACGGCGGCGAAGTCAGTAGGACAGGCGGGGCGGAGAGATCCTTTTCTCAGCCCGGTCGTAAATCTGGGCGCGGTGGGGTCGGGATGCAGTTCGGGCAAGCGCTGCCTGGCAATTGATGCGATTTCCCTGAGGGGCATTGTGAAGTCCGACAACGGAATGATAGCAGTGGTCGTGAACGCGACAGACAAGGCGTACTTCCTGCGCGAGAACGATCCTGTGTTCAATGGCTATGTAATCAAGATTACGGGTGACTCAGTCGTGTTCAAAGAGACGTTCCATGACAGGTTGGGGAAGCCTTTGACGCGTGACATCACGAAAACTATCAACCGGCCGGTAGCCTAAAGATGAGGCCGGAGAAAAAAGACACGAAACGCGGTTGGAGCAGACCAGAGGCGGGGAGACGGGAAATGCGAAAGCAAATGGTGGGAACAATAGCGGCGTTACTGGCCATCGTATTGGTGGCCGGGGCACAGACTCCAGGCACAGAGACGGCGCGTGCCGCTCTCGAAAAAGTGAACGTAGTGCGTGGAGATGACGGCGTCCGCGTGGAGATGACAACCAAGGGCGCAGTCACGCCGAAGGTGGAGACCTTGTCTTCGCCGGCGCGGATTGTGGTGGACCTGCCAAACACAGTGTCCAGCTCATCTGTGAGCCGGATCCAAGTTGGCAACAGCGGCGTGCAAAGCGTGCGCATCGGGACAGATGCGAGCGCAACCACGCGCGTGGTGGTCGATCTGGAGCGGCCCTGCAAGTACGAACTGGTGCCCGGACCCGCCGATAAGCTGACGCTGAAACTGGATGGCGGCGCAGTTGCGCAGGCCGTCAAGGCCAGCGCTCCAGCTCCCGCAGAGATTGCGAAGGCCAGTGTTTCCGCTGCATCTCCGGCGGCGGCTGAGCCGAAGCAGGAAACACCGACCGCGCAGTCACTCGTGATCGTGGAGCCGACCTATACGCAGAAGAAGGCGGATACGGTTGAGCCTACCGAGCGCGCTACAGGCGCAGCATCGAAGTTTGTTGAGCGTCCGGAAGGAAATCTGTTGCCGGTAGCAAACGGAGCGATGGCACAGGGCAGTGCAGCTTCCACAGGAAGCCAATCCGCACCGAACGCGATTGAGCCGGCAGTGAACCTGGCCGCGGAACAAAAAACTCGTTCGCAGCAGGCATCATCTGGTCCGAAATATACGGGTGAGCCAGTCTCCGTGAACCTAAAGGATGTTGACCTGAAAGATTTCTTTCGGCTAATCCACGAGATTAGCGGATTGAACGTAGTGCTGGATCCCGATGTGCGCGGCAACCTGACGATCGTCTTGGATGACGTGCCGTGGGACCAGGCGCTGGACATCGTTTTGAAGAACAACATGCTGTCAAGGCAGCTGGATGGAAACGTTCTACGCATTGCAACCGTCGACACCCTGCGGAAAGAAGCTGAGGGCCGGCGTGCACAGCGTGAAGCTGAGGCGTTGTCGGTGGACAAAGTTTCGGTCACGCGCTTCCTGAGCTACGCGCACTCGAAGGACGTTATTCCGATGCTCAAGAAATTCCTGAGCTCACGCGGTGATGCAATTGCCGATGACCGTACCAATGCGGTGATCATCAACGACATTCCTTCAACGATTCCTCCGATTGACCGCCTGCTGACGCAGCTTGACCGCAAGACGCAGGAAGTCGAAATCGAAGCACGGGTGGTTGCTGCGACGCGCAGCTTTGCCCGTGATATCGGCACGCAGCTTGGATTTGGATTTGGCAACGCCGGTTCCGCTGTAGGCGGAGCCAGCGCAGCGGGAACTTCCCCAATCAGTGCATTCGGCACACCGGGCGCGCTGTATCCAATTATCGGGAGCAGCGCACCAACTGCGGGCCAGGGAGTAAAAATCCCGCTGTTTTCAAATCTTGGAGCAGTTGGCCCGACCAGCGGCTTGAGCTTCGTGACGGCCAGCAACAGCGTACGCCTTGACGCTGTGCTGACCATGGCAGAAAAACGCGGCTTGCTTAAGATACTGTCGCGTCCGCGGGTGGTAACGCAGAACAACATTCAGGCAGTGGTGAAACAGGGCGTACGCGTTCCGGTTGTTACCCAATCGCAGCTGAATGGACCGTCAACAGTGACCTATGTGGACGCGTTCCTGCGCTTGACCGTGACTCCACAGATCACAGTGGAAAACACCATCTTTCTGAACGTGGACGTGGAAAACACGACTCCAGACTTCGCCCAGCAGGTGCAGAACAACCCGACGCTGATCACGCAGCAGGCGACAACTCAGGTTCTGGTGACGGATGGCGGCACGATTGTTATCGGCGGTGTTATCCAGACTACCAACTCGATAACCGTGCAGCAGGTGCCACTGCTGGGCAGTATTCCCTGGCTTGGCAATCTGTTCAAGCGCCAGGCTGTGGACAGCTCAAACCAGGAGTTGATCTTCTTCATCACGCCGCGAATCGTGCAGTCGTAGTCTCGCGGGCAAGTTAGCAGCAAAGCAGCCGCCGACCCCTGAAGTCCTGGGCCGGCGGATTGTTTTTGGAGTGCTGATTCCGCCAAGGTCAGGAGTGTTGTAACGGCTATCCGACATGAACAAGTCTCTCAGTGCACCAATCGCTATCGTGACCGCGTGGATGCTTTCAGTCAGTATCACCGTCACTCATGCGCAGCAAATTGACAATGACAAGCCGCTCGGAGATGTCGCGCGTGAACAAAGGGCGATTCACAAGCGACAGCAAAACGGATTAACTTTGCAACTGACTACGGCACCCAAAACGGGCTCCGGCCCCGGAATGCCGTCCCGCTCCGATGCCAAAGACTCGCAACCGTCAGTGCTGGTGCCAACATCCGGACAGGAACAGCCGGTTCCGGGACCAATATCACAGGCTGAGGCTGGCCAGTCATCCGAACATGTGGGGGAAGGGCGGGAAGGCCATCCAGCTTCATCTTTGGACGGGTCGAAAAATTCGGACACAGACGCCATGATTGTGAAGGCGGGGACTGAAATCAAAGTGGACGTCGATGAGCAGAAGGTCATTGTGCCGGTCCGGGCCAGATTTGCCACTGCGATTCCTGCTTTGTCAAAAGTGACCGTGAAGTCGAGTCGCCAGTATACGAATGCCGACTACCCCGGTGGCAATTTCCAGTACACGGATTATGTCGATTACGCGAGGATCACGGGCGTGACAGTTGAAGGCACGACATACGAGGTGCAAACTAACTCGGTGCCGCTGTTAAAGGGAAATGCCAGCCATGAGGTGACTTTCACATTGACGTCGCCTGTTGCTATCTCGCGCTAATTCCCGGAACCGCAGCCTTCAACGGCGCGATCGCACCGCCAAACAATGAAGCACCCACTCACCGGAGTTGGTGCCCTTCTTTTATTGAAATCCTTATCAGGCAGTCCGTTTTTCTGCCTTGTTGCTGGCGACTTGCACAACTGAGAGCGGCAACTTGATGGTGCGGGACACTGAATCCCTGTTTTCTGCGACTTCTATCGCAATGCCACCTTCCCGGTGCGGGAAAGGGTCTGAAACCAACTCTAGTTCCTGGCCATATAGACGTACACGATTGGGGCGGGCATAACCGAGGCTGATCAACTTACGGCAGGTATCTCGATCCTTGGACTGTTCAATCGGGATAGTCATAAGTCCTCTGGGATGCCGCGGGAGCGGCGTGTGCAGCTATAGTCTAGCGGAAAATTGGGAATTCGGAATTTGCGAGGTAAATGAGAGGTTCAGGCTGAGTAGGGATAGGGAAGAGACATTTGTACACGGGCGAGGACGCCCATTCGAACCCCCGTGTCGTCGGTCGCTCAGGGCAGGCTCCGTGCCTCCAAATCAGGACCTTAACCGCAGAGAACGTCGACAAAAGCGTACAGAGTGGGGGCCCGGTTGCGTACGGGCGAGGACGCCCGCGCCTCCAAAGTCGAGCGCTTTTATTTGGGACGGGGAACAATTCCCGACAACGTTTGGGAGCTTAATGAAGGGTGACATAGAATCAGGCAGCGAGGATCAAAACGAAATTGTGACTGGATTGCTGATGGACCACAAAGGGCGGATGAAACGCGCGCAGGAGGCGTTTGACGGTGCGCGGCTAGATGCGTTGATTGTTACCCATCTTCCTAGTGTGAGATATCTTTGCGGGTTCACGGGAAGTGCAGGGATATTGGTCATCAACAGCCGGGAATCAGTGTTTTTCACGGACGGCCGATACACGGAACAGTCCCGGGAGGAGGTCAAGGCGGCAAGGATCAGGATCGAGAAGGGGAAATCAGTACAGGCAGGGTTGAGTAACTGGATTAACGGGACGCGCGGACTGCGCAGAATCGGGATCGAGGCGGCACATTTAAGCGTCGCCGACAGAGATGGATTTGCGAAGTTTCTTCCGCGGGGAGCGAAACTGGTGAAAGCTCCGTCAATAGTCGAGCAGATGCGAATGATCAAGGACGCGAGTGAGGTGAAGCTGATCCGAAACGCGTGCCATCTGGGAGTGAAACTATTTGATCGCATCAGAAAGGTTGTTCGACAGGGTATTCGCGAATCGCAAGTGGCGGGAGCAATCGAATACGAAGCAAGGAAATTGGGAGCCGAACAGATGGCATTTTCGACCATCATTGCTGGCGGATCACGATCGGCGCTGCCGCATGGCAGAGCGTCGTGGGCCAGGCTGCCGGCCCGAGGATTCGTGGTGTGTGATTTCGGTGTTATACTCGCCGGCTATTGTTCGGACATGACACGTACGTTGCATCTGGGGCGTCCTGGGGTAGAAGCACGCGCGGCCTACGAAGCCGTCAAAGAGGCGCAGCAGGCAGCTATAAATGCGTTAAGGCCTGGTAGTACGTTGGGCGAGGTTGACCGCGCAGCCCGTAAGCTCCTGTATAATAGACGGTTAGGTAAGCAATTCACACATTCAACCGGCCATGGATTGGGGCTTGAGATCCACGAAGCGCCCCGGGTTGCGGCTGGACAGAACGAGATACTGCGTTCTGGGATGGTGATAACCATTGAACCTGGAGTTTACTTGCCTGGGAAATTCGGAGTGCGCATCGAAGACACGGTTGTGGTCACCGAGAACGGATGCGAAATCCTGACGCCCTGCTCCAAAGAGATGATCACGATCTGAACCGATAACCCGACAGTAGAAATCCGGCCGAATTCGTGAGACATTTACCTGCCGCAAACGCATGAACCAAAAAGAACTTAAAGAACTGATCGAGTTTCTGATCGAGAAGGACATCACCGAGTTTGAGTTGGAGCGTGGTGATGTTAAGGTCCGGATCAGGCGCGGCACGGAGGCTGCTGCTGCTCCGGCAGACCGCATTATTGCGGTGCATTCGGCTGGCATCGCACCCCCCCAGGTTTCTGCAGATGTTCACGCAGCTGCGCCTCCCGCGCCCGCTGTTCCCGCGGCAACTCCTGCAGCCGAGAAGCCTGAAGAAGGTTTGCACATGGTGCATTCGCCAATTGTGGGGACCTATTATGAGTCGCCTTCGCCGGGATCGCCGCCGTTTGTTAAGCCAGGAGATTTGGTCGAGGCAGGGCAGATTCTGTGCATCGTTGAAGCCATGAAACTAATGAACGAAATTGAGGCCGACGTGGCCGGCGAAATTGTAAAGATGCTGGTCAAGAACGGGGCGCCCATCGAATATGGGCAGGAGCTGTTTGCGATCAGGCCGAAAAAGTAACGGTCCGGGCGAGGATGTCCGAGCCTCCAGAAACGGGTAGGAATGTGAACTACGGAAGGGCTGCAGTTGCTGCGCTGGTCGCGACACTCGTTTACTACATGGCAGGTTTCTTTACGGAAGGATGGTTGTTCCGTGGAGAATTCGCTCCCTACACCGCGGTGTACCGCTCTTCTGATACGGTTATGCGCTACATGCCGTTGGGAATGGTTCTTTCGTTCATTGGCATATTCGTGGTAGCGATGATTTATGCGAGGCTGTGCTCCGGAAGGAACGGGCTGCTTGAGGGAACGAGGCTGGGTGCGCTCATTGGAATATTTGTTGCATGCGTTTTTGTAGGTACCAATTACGTAGTCCTGAATATCGGCGGGAAATTGGCGCTGGAGCAGGCCGCGGGGGCGTTTGTGCAGTGGGTGCTCGTGGGCATTGTGATTGGACTGATATACCGGCCTTTGTCAGCCGCGAGCTGAGTTTGCCGGACTGGATCTGCGACAGACCGAGTCGCGTGAAGCTGACACACAATTCATGTTCAAAAAAGTTCTGATTGCCAATCGCGGTGAAATCGCCTTACGGGTGATCTGCGCCTGCAAGGAACTGGGAATCCGCGCCGTCGCAATTTACAGCGAGGCCGACCGCAACTCACTGCACGTGCGTTTCGCCGACGAAGCGATCTGCATCGGGCCGCCGCAATTGTCGCAAAGCTACCTGAACATTCCTGCGGTAATCAGCGCAGCGGAAATCGCGAACGTGGACGCGATCCACCCGGGATACGGATTGCTTTCTGAGAACGCGAACTTCGCCGAAGTGTGCGAAACCTGCAACATAAAGTTCATTGGGCCGCCACCGGAGATTACGCGGCTCATGGGGGAGAAGGAAAAGGCGCGCGC
>Ga0066684_10001174_pt1 | contig 10164 bp, 7 predicted proteins | sample GraSoiAngelo_133_FD_62301 | JGI IMG/M metagenome (GOLD analysis project Ga0066684, IMG submission 62301) | Grasslands soil microbial communities from the Angelo Coastal Reserve, California, USA - 14_0929_05_20cm | ecosystem: Environmental > Terrestrial > Soil > Grasslands | place: USA... | reverse complement strand
GCCGTAGTATTCTCAATTAACGTCCGCGCGGCTGCACAGCCGCGCACTTCCAAGGCAAGCTTTTCCCTCGCGACTTTTGAACATATCTTCTAGGGCATGGAGCGGATCACCAGCGGCGACGCAGAAATTTTCTATGAAGTTTTGGGGAGCGGCGCTCCGGTCGTTCTGCTTCATCCTTTTCCCGCCAATCACGAGTTCTGGCATCCCGCCGCACAGAAGTTGATCTCCCGTTATCGCCTGATTCTTCCTGACTTGCGCGGTCATGGGGAATCGGGCGTGGGCGAAGGTCCGGCGCGAATGGAAAAGCATGCTGAGGATCTTGCGCGAATTCTCGATCATGCCGAGGTCGGGCGTGCTCCGATTGTTGGAGTTTCCATTGGCGGGTACATCTTCTTTGAATTCTGGCGTCGCTATCGCAGCCGGGTAGCTGCGGTCGTGTTGTGCAATACCAAGGCTCAGGCTGATACTCCTGAGGCTAAAGCGAATCGTTTGCAGGCAGCCACTGATGTGCTCAAGCGCGACGCGGAACCTTTCTTCGAGAGCATGATTCCGCGCTTGCTAGGAAAGACGACGCGAGAGACTCGTCCAGATCTGGTCGACGGGGCGCTGGCCATGATGCGGAAGATGTCTCCTGAAGACGTTGCGCAAGTGCAGCGCGGCATGGCAGAGCGGCCGGATTCTGTGCCGATCCTCAGAACGATCAACGTGCCGACGCTCCTAGTCACCGGCGACGAAGACATTTTGACCGGGCCTCCAGAGACGGAGCTGATGCACAGAAACATCGCGGGGAGCGAGATGAAGGTCGTACCGCGAGCCGGCCATTTCTCGCCCTGGGAGCAATCGGGGGAAGTCGGCAAGATACTGCGGCAATTCCTGGACTCGGGGGCGTGAATGCGTTCTTTGCTACAATTCTCTCGTCATGCTGGATACGTTTCTTGTTCCGCAAAAAACCGTAGTTAATGCCAAAGGGGACGGAGCTCCCGTCGAAGTGGGCGGCGCGAGCAATCGAGTTTTTCTTCTCGCTCTGGAGATCACCAACATCGTTGAGCAGGAAGCGCTGGACGTATCCATTTACGGTTCTGCGGATGGCGCAACCTTTGGACCCAAGCCGCTGGCACTGTTTCCTCAGAAGTTTTATCGCGGAACGCATCCTCTGCTGCTGGATCTCACCGCACACCCCGACATCAAGCACATTCGTGCGCACTGGGAAGTGAATCGTTGGGGGCGTGGCAGCGAGACCCCTATGTTTGAATTTCAAGTCGCAATCAAGGAAGTTCCGCCGGAGATTCTGAAGGAAGCGACTGCCGAGGCGCAGGCGCTCGTCTAGCAGGCTGCTGAAAATGATGCGACGTCAACAGTTTTGAAAGTCGTCTAGCCGTGGAGGAACTCCCTTTAGCCAAGTATCGGCGCGGCTGATGCTGCGATCACGCATTCGTTCGACCAGATGATCGCGAAGGCCAGCGGGAAGGCGTGACCAAGTTTCGTCAGCGGTATTGCTTGAAGCCATGCCCTTTCAAACGAGCACGAGCGAGACGCTCGCGCCTACATCGCACATCGCACGAGCGGGACGCTCGCGCCTACATCGATGGAATTTTCGTGGGCGAGAGCCTGACCTGAAGGTGTCGAAGGGTCCGCCCGAGCGATACTCGGCTTGGACGGCGAGACGCCCGTCCCCACACCGACATCGAGCCCAGGGCGGGTATGGCCGGATGAAGTCACCTGCCCTTACAATCGACAGTCGTCTCATGAAAGAAACATCTTCTTGTGTGGTGGTTCGCCCTGGCCGGAATGTCGCTGGGCAGTTGAGTCTTCCCGGAGACAAGTCCATTTCGCATCGTTATGCCATGCTGGGAGCGATCGCGGAGGGAACGACCCGGCTGGAGAATTTTTCCGCCGGCGCAGACTGTGCCAGCACGCTTGCTTGTCTGCGAACGCTTGGCGTGAAGTGGGAACGAGATGGGTCGAAAGTTACGATCCACGGGGCCGGGCCGCGCTTGTCCGCGCCTGCGGCGGCTCTCGATTGTGGCAACTCCGGTTCGACCATGCGCATGTTGAGTGGCATTCTCGCCGGGCAGGAGTTTACCAGCGAGTTGATCGGCGATGAATCGCTTTCAAGACGGCCCATGGCGCGAGTTATTACTCCGCTCAGCGCGATGGGAGCAAAGTTTGAAGCGGGCGATGGCGGGTGGCCGCCGTTGAAAATCGTGGGAGGCCGGCTGCAGGCCATCAATTACAAAATGCCGGTGGCCAGCGCCCAGGTCAAGTCCGCCATTTTGTTTGCCGGGCTGTTTGCTGGGGGAGAGACGATTGTTTCTGAGCCGATTCGCACCCGCGACCACGGCGAGCAGGCGCTAGCGGCATTCGGGGCGGAGGTCAAGCACACTGGGAATGAAAGCCGCATCGCTGGCGGCCAGAATCTACGCGCGATTGAAGCAGCGATTCCTGGTGACATTTCCAGCGCGGCATTCTTTCTTGGCGCGGCGGCGCTCTTCCCGGAATCTCAGCTTGTAATCAACGATGTGCTTCTCAATCCCACGCGGGCGCGGCTGCTGGATATTCTCCTTGCGATGGGAGTTGGAATTTCGGTCACGCAGTTGGAAGAGCAACATGGGGAGCTTCGTGGCACCGTACAGGTTAGCGGGGGACATCTGACAGGGGCGACGATTTCCGGAGCCGATACCGCCGTACTAATCGATGAAATCCCTGTACTGGCTGCAATTGCGCCGTACACGGCAAAGGGAATCGAAATCCGTGATGCGCGCGAGTTGCGCGTCAAGGAGTCGGACCGAATTGTTTCCCTAGCTACGAATTTGCGCGCCATGGGGGCGCGGGTGGAGGAGCTTGACGACGGGCTGAGAATTCCTGGCAGCCAGGAACTGCACGGAGCGGAGATCGATTCATTCGGGGATCACCGAATTGCGATGGCATTCGCGGTGGCGGCGCTGCGCGCGGAAGGCACAACGAAAATCGGCCGCGCTGATGCAGCCGTAATTTCGTATCCGGGTTTTTTCGAGGCGCTGAAGAACCTCGTCCAGCGGTGACGCTATTCGATCTTTTCGGTTTTACCTTTGAATTGAACTGTTCCGTTCTGCTGGTTCAAGCGATCGATATCGTCGTTTGTGATGGTTCGCGCCGGCTTCTGTTGTTGGCGAGAAGCGATCAACTGAGCGGCGCCCCGGCTTGCTTGGAACGATGCGGCTCCTAGTTCGAGGCGATCGTTTGTTGGCGGAGTTACGCTCTGAGTGCCGGCTCCGTTTTGTTGTCCAAGTTCCGTTCCCGGGGCAGCCCGCACGACCGGTGACGCTGACATGTTCGGTGCAACAATGTTGGGTGCAACAAGGGAGATGGTGGAATTAGTGGCGCCGGCGACGTTACCGGTTGTGGCGTTGCTTGCGCCAATCTGCGTCGGCATCCCAGTTTCAATCGATACCGAAGGAGTTGTGACCAGCGGCACGAACGGAGCAGCATATGCTCCGGGCGTCTGATAGATGCTGTAGCCCGGCGTGGAGTTAGTGGCGCCGGCGACGTTGCCGGTTGTGGCGTTGCTTGCGCCAATCTGCGTCGGCATCCCAGTTTCAATCGATACCGAAGGAGTGGTCACCAGCGGCACAAACGGAGCAGCATATGCTCCAGGTGTCTGATAGACGCTGTAGCCCGGCGCCCAATTGCTGGCGTAACCGGAGATGACCGTGACCTGAGCAGTAGCGAATCCGCACAGCGCTAGAACAGATAATGCAATCAGCACTCGATGCATAGGAGTCCTCCACAGGACGATAATTAAGATTCGATGACGGGACCGAGGGATGCTTTATCTAACTTCCTACGTAACGGGCGTAGAGGCCGCGAGCCACGGCCATATCCGTGGTTCCCTTGATGATCGCCCTGCCGTCGGGAAACAGAGTCATTTCATACGGCTCTTGCCAAAATTTCAACACGAAATCGTTGTGGCGCACGGTGCCGTGCGGCTTCAGGCGCTCGGTCATTTGAGCAAGATTCAGCGGACGATGCCGTTCGTGGATTTGCACTGAGTTTCGGCCGCAGAGCGTGATATGCGGCCGTCCTTCGCCTGCGAGATGAATGAAGTTGCGGGCGCCGCATGCGCGGCAGCCGGGGCGAGGATGGTCGGCCACGATCTCGGCGCGTTGGTTTCGCCAAAGATCAAACGAAAGCAATGTCCGCCGCAGATGATCGCTTGCGCCAGTCAGCAATTTGAGCGCTTCAGTCGCAGCCAGGGAAGCGGCAAGATTTACAGCGGAATTCAAAATACCGGCTGTTTCGCAGGTGTCCAACGCTCCGCCCGGCGCCTCCGGAAAAAGACACGCCAAACAAGCGGTTCTGCCTGGCAGCACATTCAAGGTCGCGCAATAGCTGCCCACAGCGGCGCTGTATATCCACGGCAGCGAAAATTTCACCGCATAATCATTGATCAGGTAACGGGTTTCGAAATTGTCGGTTCCGTCGAGGATCAGGTCAATTCCTGCCAGCAGCGAGTCAATATTTGCTGGAATCAGGTCGGCAACATGCGGTTCCAGCACGATCTGCGAATTGAAAGCGGCAATTTTCCGAACCGCAGCAATTGCTTTAGGGAGGGATTCCGCCGCGTCGCTCTCATCGAAAAGCGATTGCCGCTGCAAGTTGCTGGGCTCGACGTAATCGCGATCGATGATGCGAATCGTACCCACACCGGACCTGGCCAGCAGGGAAGCGAGCGCTGAGCCGGTTGCGCCACATCCCACAATGGCGATGCGCGCGTTGGCAAGCTTGCGCTGCCCTTCAACGCCGATTCCCGGGAACAGCACCTGCCGCGAATATCGCTCCTCAAGTTCCAAAGAGGTCATCAGTCCCAGCCTTACGAACCTTTATTATAGGTTCCGGTCTGCTTGAAACTGAATACAACATTGCCTGGCTATGGGTTCATCGAACCAGTTGAGCGCCTATATCCGCGTTGGGGAAACAGTTTGCTTTTGAGGGGAGCAGTGCGCACAACTCTTGTCGCGCTGGCGCTCACGGCTGCAGCCGTGGCGGCACAGTCTCCCTCAGCGGAACAAACGGCAGAGCCGGGAATTGCGCCGCCTCAAGAAAACCCACCCCAGAGCCAAGCCCCTCCCGCGTCTGTTTGGGGGGGAATGACCGCCTATCTCGGACGTACTGTGCAGAGCATAGATTTTCCTGAGATTCCTAAGAGCGAGTGGGCGAAGTTGCTGGAGTTAATTCCGCAAAAAGCAGGGCAGCCGCTTGATCGCGACCGCATCCGTGACAGCATTTTGGCGCTTCACGATACCGGCCGGTTTGGCGATCTTCGTGTCGAGGCCGAGCGCAACACGGAAGGCAATGTTCTCCTGCATTTCGTAACCGCCTCGAATTATTTTGTCGGGCAGATTAATGTCGAAGGAACCCCGGCACATCCCGCCGCCAACCAGGTGGCGAATGCTGCGAAGCTGCAGCTCGGTGAGCTGTTCACGCGTGACAAGGTCAGTCGCGCGGTGCAGAAAATCTATCAGCTCATGCAAGAGAACGGATATTACCAATCAACTATCAATGAAGAAGAGTTAAAGCATCCCCAGACTCAGCAGGTAGATATCAATTTGCGCATCAGCCCTGGGCGGCAGGCACAGGTCGGTACCATCGCGGCGAACGGCAGTCCAGGTTACTCAATTGGGCAGATTGAGGACATCGGCAAAATTCATCCTGGTGATTCCGTTACCGCACAGCGGATAACTAACGCGCTCGATAGATTGCGCAAACGCTATCAGAAGCAGAATCGCTTGCTGGCTCAGGTGGCACTGTTCAGCAAGTCCTATCGTCCGGAAGCGAATGCTGTTGATTACGTATTCGACATCAATCCGGGACCGCGAGTCGAGATTGTGACGGAGGGATTCAAGATCAGCCGCAGCTTGCTCAAAAGGAATGTTCCCGTTTACGAGGAGAATGCGCTCGACGACGACCTTCTCAATGAAGGTCGCCGCAATCTATTGAACTTCATGCAGACACGAGGCTACTTCGATGCGAAAGTAACACTTCAGAAACGCTCGGATCCGAATGAGAAGCAGCTGCGGGTGATCTACATCGTCGATCCCGGCCCGCGACACAAGCTATTGAAGGTCGAGATCACCGGCAACAAGGTATTCTCCGATGATCAACTCCGTTCACGTATGCAGGTGCAGCCTGCCGGAAGATTCCTGACGCACGGACGTTACAGTCAAGGATTGCTGAATTCAGACATCCGCTTTCTCGAGGAGAATCCATATCGCTACAACGGCTTTAGCCAGGTAAAGATTACGCCGACAGTCATTGATGACTACGAAGGCAGAAAGAATGAGCTTGTGGTTAAGTTACAGATTGATGAAGGGCCCCAAACCTTAGTAGGAGCACTAAATATAGTGGGCAATACGACGACGCTCGAAGATGCAATGCCTGCGCTGAACACATCTCCGGGCCAGGGATTCTCTCAAACCAGAATTGCCGAAGATCGTGAAATCATTTTGAACTATTACTTTAATCATGGATTTCCTGATGCCTCATTCGAGGCCTCCACCCAGCCAGCCAGCGATGCTAATCACATTGACGTGACTTTTACTATTCATGAGGGCAAGCGGGTTTTTGTGGATCAGGTCTTTGTATCGGGACTCAATTACACACGCCCTTTTGTCGTGCAGCGCGAGATTGCAGTGAAGGCAGGCGACCCGCTGAGCCAGATTGATATGCTGAACACGCAGAAGAATCTTTATGATCTGGGCATCTTTAGCCAGGTAGATACCGCCATCCAGAATCCAGAAGGTAACGAGCGGGAAAAGAACGTCCTCGTTGACGTGCAGGAAGCCAAGCGCTATACGTTCAACTATGGTATAGGACTGGAGTTTCAAACCCAGCCCGCAGTCGGGAAAAATCAGCCGCTAGGACAAACGGGCGTTAGCCCGCGCGTATCTTTCTCCGTAACCCGGCTTAATTTTCGCGGCCGCAACCATACCATCACCTTCAAAGCGAATGCCGGGCGGTTGCAGCAACGTGGACTGCTGAGCTATGAAGCGCCGCGCTGGTTCAACAACCCGGATTGGCGGCTTACCTTTACCACTTTTTATGACAATACGGTTGATGTCTCGACCTTTACTTCCGAGCGGCTGGAAGGCTCGGTACAGGCGGAGCAGAGAATCAGCAAATCCAGCGTGATCGATTATCGGATGACTTTTCGACGTGTTCTGGCGACGAATGTTGCTATTAAAAGCAATCTCATTCCGCTTCTTTCCCAGCCGACGCGCGTGGGCATGCCAGGCCTCAGCTATATCCGAAATAAGCGGGATAGTGACCTGGAAACCACCAAGGGCAACTACACGACAATCGATGGTGGCGTTGCCGACAGCCATTTTGGGTCAGAGGCGGATTTCAGCCGGCTGCTGCTTCAGAATTCTACTTATCATGCGTTTGGGAAAAACCGGCCCCAGGAGAGGAAATATGTTTTCGCCCGTTCGACTCGTATCGGTATTGAAGATGTCTATGGTAATACCTATATTCATGTGCCACAGCGAACATGCGTAAGCAGCGCCACAGTCAAGTGCCCGCCCGCTCCGCGATTGATTCCACTACCGGAGCGTTTTTTCTCCGGCGGCGGGAACTCGCATCGTGGCTTCGGCTTGAATCAGGCGGGCCCGCGCGACCTGACCTCTGGATACCCGTTGGGTGGCAGCGCGCTCTTTCTCAATAATTTGGAGCTTCGGATGCCGCCACCGACATTGCCGTTCTTTCAGGAAAACCTGAGCTTCGCGATTTTTCACGATGCCGGAAACGTTTTTACCGACGGTCATGACATGTTGCACAATTTACTGCGCTGGAAGCAGAAAAACGCACAAGCCTGTTTGCAGCAAAGCACTGCATCGCAATGCGACTTCAGCTATATTTCTCATGCCATCGGAGTGGGGGTACGCTATAAAACGCCAGTTGGTCCGGTGCGTTTCGATTTCGGATACAATCTCAACCCACCCGCGTTTCCCAGCTTTCAAACGAACCCGGTCACGAAAGCTCAGACTTTTGTTCCGCAGCACGCAAGCCATTTCAACGTTTTCTTTAGTATTGGGCAGACATTCTGATGTTTAAAAGACTATTCATTCCGGTCTTCATTCTTGCAGTGGCGGCGTTCAGGTTGCCAGCGCAGGCAGCCGACGTTTTGGATCGCATTGTCGCTACTGTGAACGGCCACATTATTCTGCAGAGCGACTGGGAGGATGAGATTAACTACGAAGCTTGCGCCAATGGCCGTTCCTTGAGCGCTCTGACCGTAGCGGATCGCAAAGCTGCGCTTGATCGGCTGATTGATCAGGAGTTGCTGCGCGAGCAGATTCGCAGCGCCAATTTGCAGCACGCTAGTCCCGAGGAAGTCAAGAAGCGAGTTGCGGAAATTCAGAAGCAATACCCCGATTCGTATGCAGAAGGAACGTGGCAGACCCTGCTGAATCGATGTGGCCTCACGGAGGCCGCTCTGGAGAACCGCATCCAAACAGATCTTGATCTGATGCGATTGGTAGAAAACAGGCTGCGTCCGACAGTGAGTGTGGATGCTAAGAGCATCGAGGGTTACTACAACCAAGAGCTTCTTCCTCAACTTCGCCAGTCAGGTTCGCAAGATGTTTCCTTGAGCGAAGTGACCCCCAAGATTAAAGAGCTGCTCACTCAATTGAAGATGAACCAACTGCTTGCCCAATGGCTGCAAAGTTTGCGGGCTGGAAGTGAGATTCGCAACGGCGCATTCGAAGCCAGCGCCGGAGGCCAGGCGCAATGACCAACGGCGGTCCCAAGCCGCGTCTGCCCAAAGTCTGGAAATATCTCCTGCTTATCCTCCTCGCCGGGTTTCTTGTGCTTGCTGGACTAGCCTGGTACACCACAACCGATTCGTTCCAGGCTGCCGTCCGCCGCCGCATCGTCTCAGAGATCGAGCGCATCACCGGAGGACGTGTAGAGCTGGCTGCTGTGCGCACGACTCCATTCCGTTTGCGAGCGGAAATCCGCGATCTCACGATTCATGGACGCGAGGCCCCCGGAGAAGTTCCCTACGCGCATGTGGGCCGGTTGCTCGCTGAACTGAAAATTATTTCACTTCTGGAAACTGAGTTTGGCTTCAACTCGGTGGTTCTGGAGCATCCCGTCATCCACATTGTCACCTATCCCGACGGGAGCACAAATCAGCCGCAGCCCGAAGTGCTGCGTGCCTCGGGGAAAACGCCGCTTGAGGAGCTATTTGCGCTGTCGATAGATAATTTCGAGCTGCGCAAAGGCGAATTCGCCTGGGATGAGCGCCGCATTCCGCTCGATTTCACGGCGCACGATGTTTCGGCTGACATGACATATTCGCTGCTCGAGAAAAAGTACGATGGCAAGCTGCTGCTCGGGAAAGCCGATACCAATTTCGATGGCTATCGCCCGATAGCCTGGACTGCGGAAGCGCACTTCAGCCTGGCACAGACAAGCCTGGAACTGAAGTCAATTAGTGCGACCTCTGGACGTTCGCGACTGCAAGCCAGCGGGCGAATTGACGATTTTAGTAATCCGAAAATTATCGCGAACTACCAGGCCAGCATCGATCTGGCTGAAGCCGCGGCTGTGGCGCGACGTCCGGAGGTTCGCCGCGGAATACTGCAATTGGAAGGAAAGGGCTCGTGGTCTCCCGCAGGGTTTACGTCAAGCGGTAACCTGCTGACGAAGAATGTCGATTGGCGCGAGCCGCCGCTGGGCTTGCGAGGCGCATCGGTGAATGCGCGATTCTCCCTTGATCAGCAAAAGCTTTCGCTCTCGAAGATCCAGGCGCACATGCTTGGTGGTGACATCGCGGGCAATGCCGAAGTCACACAGTGGCTTCCTCCTGCGCAACTCGTCAAAGGCAAAAAAACCGAAGAGCAGAATGGCGTAGTGAACCTCCGCATTAAGGGTCTGTCCATGGCGGAGGTTGCTGCGGCGTTCTCAACGCGCAGCCGGCCGTTTCATCGTATGAATTTGGCCGGCGCGGCTAGCGGCAGCATCGATGCTCACTGGAAGCGTTCGCCTCAGAATTCGGAAGCCGAGTTGTTGCTGGACGTAGTGCCGCCGGCGCATCCCGCGTCCAACCAATTGCCGCTCAGTGCGCATGCGCGCGGTACTTATCGGGTGGCCAGCGATGAGCTGGAATTGTCGGAATTCAGC
>Ga0066684_10001173_pt1 | contig 10168 bp, 9 predicted proteins | sample GraSoiAngelo_133_FD_62301 | JGI IMG/M metagenome (GOLD analysis project Ga0066684, IMG submission 62301) | Grasslands soil microbial communities from the Angelo Coastal Reserve, California, USA - 14_0929_05_20cm | ecosystem: Environmental > Terrestrial > Soil > Grasslands | place: USA... | reverse complement strand
TGCTCGCCGCGATGTTACTCACCTCTGCTCTGCTTGCGCAGCGTGCGGCCAAACACGAAATTCTCAAGCCTGACTTCCACACCTCCGACCGTTGTCTCGCCTGCCACAATGGACTCACGAATTCTTCGGGTCAGGATGTCTCGATCGGATTTAACTGGCGCGCAAGCATCATGGCCAATTCTTCTCGCGATCCCTATTGGCAGGCCAGCGTGCGCCGCGAAGACATCGATCACCCTGAATCAAAGGCGGAAATTGAAGACGCTTGCGCCGATTGCCACATGCCAATGGATCGCTACCGGGCTAAGCTGAAGGGCAAACTCGGCGAAGTTTTCGCGCACATTCCCTTCGACGAGGATCCCAAGAAAAATGCCGATGCCGAAGACGGCGTCACCTGCTCGGTATGTCATCAGATCGGCAAAGGCAATTTTGGAAAACGCGAAAGCTTCAACGGCGGCTTCGAAATCGAAACGCCGCCTGCGCAAAATGATCATCCCGAGTTCGGCCCGTTCGGCATTCAAGACGGCCAGGCGCGCATCATGCAGACATCAACCGGCGGCTTTCGCCCGACTGCTGCCGCTCACATTCGCGACTCCGCCCTGTGCGCCACCTGCCACACGCTGTACACCAAATCGCTTGGCCCAGGCGGTAAATTCCTCGGCTTTTTCCCTGAGCAGGTGCCGTATCTCGAATGGCAGCACAGCGACTATCCGCAGAAAAATTCCTGCCAATCGTGTCACATGCCTGAAGTTGAGGGCCAGGTACAAATCGCCGCCGTGATGGGCGAACCACGAGTCGGAATGCATCAGCACACCTTCACCGGCGGAAACTTTTTCGTCCTGCGAATGTTGAATAAACATAGCAACGAGCTAAGCGTCTCGGCCCTTCCCGCCGAACTCACCGCCGAAGCCGAACGCACCACAACTTTTTTGCAAACCCAAGCGGCGCGCGTGACCATTCGCAACGTGAGTGCGGTCAGCAGCAAACTCACGGCAGATGTTTTGGTCGAAAATCTCACTGGCCACAAACTTCCCACTGCGTTCCCTTCGCGGCGAGCCTGGTTGCACGTCGTTATCCGAGATCGCGACGGTAAAACAGTCTTCGAATCCGGCGCGTTGAATCCTGACGGCTCAATCAAGGGCAATGTCAACGATCTCGACGCCTCCCAGTTCGAGCCGCACTTTCGCGAGATCACCAATCCTGATCAGGTCGAAATCTACGAGCCAATTCTCAAAGACTCCGAAAGCCACGTGACCACCGGCCTCGCCGCGGCTATTGGATATGCAAAGGACAATCGTCTGCTGCCTTCCGGATTCAACAAGGAATCTGCCGACAAAGATATCGCCGTGATCGGCGATGCAGCCGATGACCCAGACTTCACCGCCGGCAGTGACCTGGTGCGCTACTCCGTGAATATTGCCAATGCGCAAGGCCCGATTCAAATGGACGCAGAGCTGTGCTATCAGCCCATCGGCTTCCGCTGGGCGCATAATCTGGCGCCCTACCATGCCTCCGAACTACAACGCTTCGTCGAGTACTACGATTCCATGCCGCAGGCTAGCGCCATCGTGCTGGCAAGAGCCAGCGCCAATTCCAGCACCAATTGACGAATAGAGAAAAGTGCAGTTACGGCCTGATCATCACTTCATCCGGCCCAGAAGGCAGTTCAAACCTCACGCCGCGGTCCTGGTTTTGCTTGAGGGTAGCCGGAAGATCAAGATCAGCAATCTGAATCTTCCGCGTCCAGTTGCCGCTCGACCAGTAATCGCCCTTGGTGTAGATCACCGGCCCAATTATCGAGTAATTATTTAGCTCTTCGCTGTGTCCGTCCCGATATACCAGAACTGCGGGTGCGGATGCTTTCGCCGGAACTGCTTGCGCCAGAACCGGCGGCAACACGCCGCTAACTGTAGCAGCAGACGATGTGAAGGTATCCACCTTGACCCATTGATTGCCACGCAGTTCGAGCAGTACCGGATCAGGCACAGGTTCAGCCTTCACTTGAACGGGGACTACAGTCGTGGCTTGAGCTGCCGGTTCTGGTTCCGGTTCGTACGATTCCGCGTAATCGTCGTAGAAGTACGGCCACCCATAGCCGCCGATGAATCCTGCACCACGAAAAGGCCGATGAAACCCGCGCCGCTCAAACCCATTCCCGTGACTTCGTACGCTTGTTGTGTGTGCTCCCGGAGGTATCGCCGGAACGCCTATGCCGGGACCGTGACTGCCTGTACCGTGGCCAACCATTACACGATTCTGCGCCACTCCAAGGGCTGCGCAGATGCACACGGTCAAAATCACCGTCAAAATTTTCCACATAGCGGATTCCAAGACCACACGCGAACTAATTCTTCACTCCAGCAGGCAACTTGAAGTCCACACCGCGATCGTCGTTCTGCTTCACAGTGGCCGAAAGATCAAGCTCTGCGAGTGCCACCTTCTTTGACCGTCCGTCTGACAAGTCATAGAGCGTTGCGCCCACAATCGCGTAATTCGCAACTTCCTGCTGGTGGCCATCTTTGAACACAAGCACTGTCGGAGGTTCATTCGCGATGGGTTGCTGAGGCAGCGGCTGTTGAGGCGCGGCCTCCAATTCGGTCCGTTCGCGGTTGATACCCGCGCGATAATCATAGTCCGATTGCGGAGCAGGTCTCTCGTACTCGCCGCTTACCCCGTGGCTGTCGAAAACCGTCGGCCCCGGCCTGGCGTACTCATCTTCCATCGTGTCATCCACGCCCGGATTCATTACGTCATAAGAGTAGTCATACGGAGCGTAATAGTAACCGCCGTAAAAAGGACTCACGAACACCGTGTTACGGCGGTGCCGCTGCCGATTTCCCGCTCCGAATCCGAATCGCCCCTGATGAGTGCCCATATGCACATCGCCGAAGCCGGGTGAGGTCACGCTCGGCGGCACCCCATGGAATCCAGGGTGCCCACCGAAGCCAAACGAAGTTACGCTGGGAGGAACTCCGTGAAGGCTTGGATTACCGCTGTGCGACCCGAAGTTTTGAGCAGAGGAAAGACTGACAAAAGAGCCAATGAAAGCGAGAACCAAAACCGCGAGTTTAAAAGACTCACGCATAAATTCTCTCCTCTCATATTAGAACGTTAGAGGAGGGTTCAGGTTGCGAAATCATTGTAAATATTGCTCCTCGCCTCAGCGCATGCCATGCGCAATCCCGGCCAGGCCAATCACGTTCCATACTGCATTGGCTGACACAAGCCCGATAATCAGCGCCGTGGCAAGCTCTCGTCCCTTTGTTTCCAACAGGTCAGCGCCGATTCCGGCAACAAAAACGAACAGGAATACCACGGTCAGTAGGGTGAAAACTGACTCCGCAGTGTGCGGTGCCGCCACGCGCAATAAGGCAAATAGGACGGCAAATAGCAGCGGTGCGGAATTCCCAAAGTATCGACTCCGCCCCCACACGGTGTAGGTCACCAGCGCTGTGGGCACGAGCAGGACCAGCACCGGCCCGGCATTAGCGATTTCCTTGCCGAGTTGCAAGTAAGCTCCTGACATCACGAACGCGCGGCCACTCGCGTCAAGAAATATGGCGCTCGTAATTCCGTGCCAAAGCAGTCCGGCATGAAAAAAGTAGCTTGCGAATAAAAGCAATATCGCAACGCCAAGAGCAGCCGTAAAAATCGCCAGTGCTGCCGTCTTCCGCTCCGGCGCAAGATAGAACATGAACCCGACCAACACCAGCAGAATAATCGCCAGACTGAATTGCGACCCGATCGCCAGCGTCAGAGAAACACCGAGCAACAAGATTCGCCGCCAATTCCACAACACAACTTCGCGCGGAGCATATAGCGTATGTGACACCGCGATCGCGGTGAACACGGCTCCGAACGTTCCCCACGCTCCTGTAACATTCGGTTGCGAAGCCCACAGTGCGCTGTTTCGCAGTACAGCCGGCGAGAAACAATAAAGCGCAAGAGCGATATAGCCTCCGGCATTTCCATAGAGCCGCCGCGAAACATACCAAACAGAAGCGCCCAGCAGTGCTCCAATAATCACGTAGGGTGCGCGTGAGAGCCACAGGCCGGCTAGCGAGTCGAGATTCAGCCGAAAGACTACCATAGGCAACGCCCCGATCAGGTACCACAAAGGCGAGTGCTCAGCATCGAACACGGGCGGGCGAACAGGCAGATCGCCAGCCACTTGCTTGGAGGCGAATGGCGTACCTGCTAGGGCGCCACCTCGCCACTGCGACAATCCCTCCTGCACACGGGTGTATTCCCCCGGCGAGACTAGCGCTGGAGATTCATGCGCGATCAGCCACCCACACTCCGCCACAAACGCGAGCAGCAGCGCTCCCGCCAGAATCTGCGGCCTTCCAAACCGTTCGCGCGTGAAAAATCCTCTCATTAATCAGGAGGATAGTTCTATCATGTCTCCGTATCAGCGCGAATGCGATGAACGATCCCGAAGCCAATCTCTCAATCAACCAACCACCCGAAAACCGGACAAATATTTCCGGCGCAGAACTCACTCAAGACCAATCTCATCCGATCATTACAAAAGTCTTCATCGGGCCCGCTGGGTTGCGCTCAGGTTGGCGGTTCGTAATTTATTTGATTGCTTTTGGTGCGCTGCTCAGCGCAATTCTGTTCATTCTCAGGCCTGTTCTTCCCTTTTCATCCCAAAATCAGGGCTCACGATTATGGCCGTTTCTGTTTGGTGAGTGCGTCTCTCTGGTCTCCGCGGTTGTTCCCGCGCTGGTGATTTCGCGGTTCGAGAATCGACCTTTTGGAATCTACGGATTGCCCCCGCACCTCGCTTTCCGAAAGCATTTCTGGTCAGGCATGCTATGGGGAATTGTTGCTATTTCCGCACTCCTGGTCGTGATGAGAGGCGTAGGCGTTTTTTCCTTTGAAGGTTTTGCCCTGCACGGAATTCGCATACTGAAATTCGCCGCTTTCTGGGGCGTTCTATTCCTGGTTGTCGGGCTATTTGAAGAGTTCGTAACTCGCGGCTACACGCAATTCATACTGACCCAAGGAATGGGTTTCTGGCCGGCCGCATTCCTGCTCTCAATCGGCTTTGGCGCAATCCATCTCGGCAATCCGGGTGAAGCTTGGGTGGGAGGCTTAGGCGCTGCCTGCATCGGCCTCTTCTTTTGTCTGACGCTTCGTCGCACCGGCACTCTATGGTTCGCAGTTGGGATGCACGCGTCCTGGGACTGGGGCGAGACGTTCTTCTATTCGGTGCCCGATAGTGGCCTCGTCGCTCCAGGCCACTTGATGAAATCCTCATTGCACGGTTCTCGCTGGCTTACTGGCGGATCTGTTGGGCCTGAAGGAAGCGTGCTCGTGTTCGTGATCATCGCCGCATTATGGATTCTTTTTGACCGCCTCTATCCCGAGGCGAAATACGGCCATCAGCCCCAAGTTGTAGTACTGTCAGAAGCGGCGCTGTCGCCTTTGCCTCGCGATTGATTCATTCATCGCTCGCTTGCTGATCGTCATCTTCGACCACTACATCCACTGCGCGGCTTCTCACGGTATATGTGAACTTTGTTTCATTCTTCGGCTCAAACGTAACCCGCCCCGGAGTGCGATTCCATACCGGAACTGGGCAAATGTCGCCTGTACTCTCCGGTGAACTCACCAACGACTTTTTCAACAATGGCTTTCTCCTGCCCAGTTGCGAAACCACCGCGAAGGACTTCTTTCTATCATCTGAGATTCCGCAGTACGCCGCGTAATCGCGAAACCAATTCACCAGTGAAAATTCCGGATCGAACTCGCTTAGCGAAACTGACTGCACTTTGCCCGTCAATCGATCTATCAACAGCCATCCGCCGCGCCGCCATTGCCAACGAATTTTTCCAGATTCCTGCGGCAAGGAATCGTTCAACCGAAACACCCGCTGTACCACAAACGTCCGCTCCGTCACTTCATGCGGCAAGCCGGCCACAAACTCCTTCGTGCGTCCATCGATGATTAACGCTCTGAGTTTCAACTCCGCAGGCCGTTGTTGCTCGTCATCATCACTCATCAACTCTATTTGCATCCATTTCCCGAAGCTCAGGGTATGCGGCTTACTTGCCGCACAACACACACTCGAAAAGACGATTACCCAAGTGGCGAATCCACGCGCATTTCGCATACCGCGGAACTTAGCCAGTTGCCCGAGGCAAAGCAAGGTCAACTGAACATTACAGCGTGTGGATTTCCCCAATTGGAACTGAGACTTCTCCCTTGCTTAGGAGTTGTCATCGCAGGAAAACTTTTGCATACCATCAGAAAAACGATTGCTTGGCTACAAGGGATTTTCGCTTACAATGGACTAGCTCGGCTGTCTTGTCATGGAACCGGTCAGGAAGCTTTCAGCGATTTACTCACGAACTCCGCAGCCTGCGGACACTCCCGATCTGAGCCTTCGCCGCCGCCTGGCGCGCGTTCTGGTCGTCGACGACAATCCCAACACGATGGAGCTGATGCGGGATCTGCTTTCTTCGCGCGGATACGACGTGGTCGCGGTTCCGGACGCGGCGCAAGCTGAAACAGAAATTCTGCGCCATACGCCGGACCTTATCTTGTCCGATGTCATCATGCCCGGAAAGTCCGGGTACGAACTCTGCCGCGAGATGAAGGAAAATCCCATCACGCGACTGGTGCCCTTCGTCTTGATCACTGGACTCAGCGAGCGCGAAGATCGCGTGCGCGGCATCGAAGCGGGCGCAGATGATTTCCTGAGCAAGCCCATCTTTCCCGAAGAACTGTTCGCGCGTGTCAAGTCGCTTATCAAGCTTAAAGAATTTACCGACGAGCTTGAAACCGCTGAGAGCGTTCTGTGTACGCTAGGACTCAGCGTCGAAAGCCGCGATCCATATACCGAAGGCCACTGCGAGCGATTGGCTCAAAATGCCAGCAATCTCGGACGACATCTGCTGCTCGATGAAGAAGAAATTATTGCCCTTCGTCGCGGCGGCTATCTTCATGATTTGGGGAAAATCGCTGTCCCTGATGAAATCCTGAAAAAGGGCGCTAACCTCACACCGGAAGAATGGCAGGTCATGAAGCGCCATCCCGTCACCGGCGAAAATATCTGCCGCCCATTGAGATCTCTGCGCCTGGTGCTGCCCATCATCCGCAACCATCATGAGCACTTCAATGGCAGCGGATATCCCGACGGTCTGCTGGGGCGCGAAATTCCGCTTCTCGCCAGAATTCTTCAGGTTGTGGATGTTTATGACGCGCTCCGCACGGCGCGTCCCTACAAGCCTGCGCTGACCCATGAACAGGCGGCCATCACCATGCATGACGAAGCCAGCGTCGGATTGTGGGATGAAGAATTAGTCCTTGAATTCTTCAATCTGCTCGCCCGCCAGCGCCAGGTCGCGTAATTTCACACTTGCCTTTCAGCAGCTCCAACTTGCTCGGCTTTCGCCGTGATACCTTCATCTACACCATCAGCCTAAGCTGATGGCTCATGGGTGATCAGGAGGTTGATTAGGACCATCCTCAATGAGTGGGCTCCTCTTGATTTCCACAGTTCGAAAACTTTGATGGCTACAATATTACGCATGCACACCAATCGGTGGTGCTCACTAGCTTTGTTGTTGTGCCTCGGTTCGGGTGCGTTCGCATTCCCCCGCCCTCTCCCCGGAACGGAAGACATCCCCAAAATGATCGCCGGGTCGACATTAGTGTGTAAGGGGGAAGTCGTCGAAGCACCGAATCCGATGTTTTTGCCTTCGCCCGCTGGCATGCCTCGGATCACGGCGACCGCCAGTGTTCGTCTCGGCCGTTGCTTCAAAGGTAACGCAAACGGCTCCTCGATTCCCGTACTGTTCGACGGCTATGTCCCTGGCGTCGAGCCCTCGTTTTTTCTTCGCAAGCGCGACTACCGACTGTTCTTCCTGAAGCCACAGAACGGCAAGTACACCGTCGTGGATGTGTGGTTCGGCGCCTTACCTGTTTCGCGCAAGCTTGGCCCAGCATCCCAGAACAGTGACGCCATGTATCTGCTTGAACTAGATTTGAAAGCCGGATTAACCGACTCAAATCGGGAGCGTGTCCTGGACAGCATTCGCATGCTGGGCAACATGAAGTACCTCAACTCCACCTCCGAATTAACCCAGCTTCTCGGCCACGGCGACCTGTTGGTCAAGGCCTATGTTTGGCAGGCGCTTCTTCGGCTGAAAGATTACTCCGTATTACCGAGGGTTTCAGAGTTCTTTAACTCGCAGCCTGAACCGCCCCGTGAGTTGCTCCTGCCGCGCGATCGTCTGTTCGAAATGCAGGGTGAACTAGCACTTGAGATTGGGGCCATTCGAGACCCAACAACGCTGCCGTTTCTGGAGAGGTTTGCTCTTGCTCGCAAGTCATCCATTTTACGAATGCAAGCCCTGCAAGCATTGCGGGCGATAGGTTCTCCCGACAGCGCTCCGACTTTTTTGAAGGAGCTGAGCGACTCAAATTCTGACAATGCCTTTTCGGCAATGCAAGGACTGTTGTCCTTAGCTGGCAGTTTCACAGCTTGGGCGCCTACCTGGGAGCAGTTCAGGAAAACCCCAGAGTTCTATGCTGCAAAGTGCCGCCAGTGGTGGCAAACCGAGGGCCGTTGGCGAGCGGCAAATCGAAGTCTCGCGCACTTCTAAATGCCCCAATACAGCATCATCATCCCTGCTTACAACGAATCCGCGCGTCTGGGCTCAACTCTCGATCGCGTTCTGAACTACGTCTCCGCTAAACAATGGGATACCGAAATCATTGTCGTTAACGACGGCTCGCGTGATAACACTGCGGATCTCGTCCGACAATATGCCACAAGCAATCCCCACCTCCGTCTTCTCGAAAACCCTGGTAATCGCGGCAAGGGATATAGTGTCCGCAACGGCGTGCTTAACGCCTCCGGCGAGTTCCTTCTGTTCAGCGACGCTGACCTCTCTGCGCCTATTGAAGAAGCTCCCAAACTCTTTGCAGCAATAATTGCCGGTGCCGACGTAGCCATCGGCTCCCGTTGGCTCCGGGCAGAGCTTCAAACCCAACGTCAATCTGTACTGCGCCAGTTTTATGGGCGTGCGTTCAACATTGCGCTTCGAGTCGTTCTCGGCATCAATATCAAAGATACGCAATGCGGCTTCAAGGCATTCACGCGTGCTGCGGGCCAAAGAATTTTTCCGCAGCAACAGATCGAGCGTTGGGGATTTGACCCTGAACTGCTTTACCTTGCGCGCAAGTCAAAAATGAAGATCGCGGAGGTCCCGGTCGCGTGGGCGCATGTTGAGGGAACGCGTATCAGTCCGTTACGCGATGGTCTACGCATGTTTGGTGAGGTCTTGAAAATCCGCTGGAATGAAATGACTGGAAAGTATTCCGCCTAAGCTGCGCTTGCGCGCGCGGCCAGACGCGGGCGGACCGAAACGCCCATTTCCTTCTCGGAAACCAGCGTCATCTTCGGAGCGCACTGCTGGCATAACCAGTAGAACTCCAGTCGGCGCATCTGTTTGCCGTCGCTATCGGTTCCCATTGCCCGTCGGCGCTCGAGCCCGGCTTCAGTTTCAAATCGAAAAAGTTTTCCCTGATGAAAATATCGGAAGGGAGCCGTGCAATCGGGGTTGGCGCATTTGGAGACCATTGGGTCGCCTCCAGCAATTCTGACCCTGTTCCTACGTCGATTGCAACCCTGGATTGATTAAATTTGTGCAAAATTGGCGGCCTCTTGCAAAACCTTTTTCTATAGCCGATTGATCAACGACGCCACATACCCCGCCCCAAATCCGTTATCGATATTGACCACGCTCACATTCGAGGCACAGGAGTTCATCATTCCCAGCAATGCGGCCATGCCGCCGAACGCCGCCCCATAACCGACGCTCGTAGGTACCGCAATCACAGGAACTCCCACCAGGCCGCCAACCACGCTCGGCAGCGCGCCTTCCATTCCTGCACACACAATCACCACGCGCGAGCGAGCAATTTCCTTTCGATGCGCCAGCAGTCGATGAATTCCCGCAACCCCAACATCGTAGATCCGCTCAACCTCGCTGCCCATGACCTCAGCCGTTACAACCGCCTCTTCAGCAACCGGCAGATCGCTGGTTCCCGCAGAAATAACAGTGATAAGTCCCTTGCCATAATGCTCGTGATCCTGGACCAACAGGATGGCCCGTGCCGCCGCATCGTACTTAGCTGCCCGCACCGATTTTTT
>Ga0066684_10001170_pt1 | contig 10172 bp, 9 predicted proteins | sample GraSoiAngelo_133_FD_62301 | JGI IMG/M metagenome (GOLD analysis project Ga0066684, IMG submission 62301) | Grasslands soil microbial communities from the Angelo Coastal Reserve, California, USA - 14_0929_05_20cm | ecosystem: Environmental > Terrestrial > Soil > Grasslands | place: USA... | reverse complement strand
GAGCCACTGGCACACTGACCGCTCAGCAGAATCGAATCCGGCGGAGCAACGCCGCCTTTGTCCTGAAGGGCCGCCTGCTCGCTGGGATATGGTCCTGCGAGCATCTGCTTAATCTCCAGCATAGCGGTGGATTTAATGATGTCCTTGACCCGTCCTGGGTCATCCACGCCTGGTAACTGCACCAGAATCTGATATTGCCCCAGTCCATGTTCTTCGATCACTGGTTCGCTTACACCCAGCGAGTCGATTCGATTGCGGATAGTTTCAATCGCCTGGGTAACCGCCCTGTTTTTGGTGTCAGTCAAAGCGGTCGGCTTCATGGTCACGGTCCAAGTATTGTTCGCACCGGAACTCGCGTCGTATTCGGCAAGCCGGTCGCTGACCAGGGTTCTCAGAGCTGATGTGGCATCCGGCGGGACGCCTTTGATAACGATTTGCTCAGGGTGGTTCACGGGATCGGGCTTGGTAATCTCGGCGTAGTTTACCTTCGCCGTCTTCAGCCCTGCCTTCAGTGTCTCAATCGCGGCATCAGAATCAATATTCACCGCGTCGTTCACTTGCACCTGCAGGATCAGGTGAGTACCACCCTTTAGATCGAGTCCCAGGTGGATTCTTTGCAACAATGCGTCGGACAGCGCACTCCCTGAAACGCCGCTCGGAATGCCAAATATCCCGTAAACAAAAACCAGCAGCACACCAATGATGACGAGGACTTTCCAGCCAAGACCTTTATTCATATGAAGACGACTACTCCAAAAAATGAGTAAGTAGGGGCCGGGTGCCCTCACCCGCCCGACCGAGCGAAAGCCGGTGGCAATCTATTGGCGAGCGCTGCTCGCCAGCCAGACGAGGGCGTCCGGGCCTACGTAGACTTCGCTACTGCCTCATCCGGCGTGATCACGGACACCACCGACGACCGGGTAATTTCGATTCGCAAGTTGTCCGGCGGCACTCGCAAGTGCAGGGAATCATCCTTAAGCGCAACGATAGTGCCGCGTAACCCGCCGCTGGTCACCACTTTGTCGCCCGTCTTCAGCTGCCCTAGCGTCGATTGCCACCTTTTCTGCTTCCGCTGCTGCGAATAGAACATATATCCGAACAGCAAAATCAGGGGCAAAAACAGGACGAGTCCGGACAATCCACCCCCGCCCGGAGTACTAGTCTGCAATGCGATAAAAGCGAATATATACATTTGGATGCTGCCGCTTAGCCGCGGCGTAAACGCTTGCCGAAAACCTGGGTCAACCGCGCCACACTCAAGCCTTTCCTGAACACCTACGGGGTGCTCGAGTCGCGTTGCATTTTGCGCGGAAGCTATTGCGTATTCAGAACCGGACGCTGTTTTAAAACTGGGATGGCAGGCTGGGCCATTCAATGGGCCCAGAGAAGAATCGCGCACATTCCCAAGTCAAATAGAATGCCGGACGCGCCGCATGGTGTCAAGGTAGAAACTCAGGTTGTGGATGGAGTTGAGGGTTTGGGCGAGTAGCTCGTTGGTCGCATAAAGATGACGCAAGTACGCACGCGAATAACGCCCGCAGACACGGCACGAGCAGTTCGGGTCGAGTGGCGCTTGGTCACCTGCATAGCGCGCTTGCTTGATCGAGACTTTCCCCTCAGATGTGAACAGCAAACCATGGCGGGCGGCGCGAGTCGGCAGGACGCAATCCATCATGTCGCTACCGAGCCGGGCGTACTCTGCAATTTCTTCAGGGGTGCCGACGCCCATCAAATAGCGCGGCTTGTGTTTGGGTAGGTACTCCAGAGTTGCTTCGACCACTTCGCGGGTGAGGGCACGCGGTTCGCCCACGCTGAGGCCGCCAATAGCATAACCGTCAAACCCGAGTTCGATTGTGCGCTCGGCGGATTCCTTGCGAAGCGCAAGGTCCATACCACCTTGAACGATGCCGAACAGGGCTTGGGTCTTCCCGATACACGTAGGCCCGGACGCCCCCGTCCGGGCGGGTGAGCAAATCTCGCTATCCGCAACCGCCGAGCTTCGCTCGTCCGGGCGGGTGAGGGCACTCGCCCCTACGTAAACATTGCTACTCCACGGGACCTCATCCTTATGCGCCTCAAAATATTTTTTGCTACGCTCCGCCCATCGCAGCGTCATCTCCATCGAATCGCGCACCCGCTTCGGCTCCGCCGGATATTCGGTGCACTCATCGAAGGCCATCATGACGTCGGCACCCAGGCCAATCTGCGCTTCCATGGCGGCTTCGGGCGAAAGAAAACGCGATGAGCCATCAAGATGCGAACGAAAAGTGACACCTTCTTCAGTGACTTTCCTCAATTCACTAAGGCTGAAAACCTGGAATCCGCCGGAGTCAGTAAGTATGGCCCGTGGCCAGGACATGAACCGATGCAGACCGCCGAGCTTGCGAATCTGTTCGACTCCCGGTCGCAGGTAAAGATGATAAGTATTGCCGAGAAGAATTTCGACGCCAAGCTCTTCGAGGATGTCTTGCGGAACACCTTTTACTGTGGCCTGCGTCCCGACCGGCATGAAAACAGGAGTGTCGACTCTGCCATGCGGAATAATCAAGCGCCCGCGGCGGGCTGCGCTGCTGGTTTTTATGACTTCGAATTGAAGAGACACTCGCGCGATTCTAAAGCAATAAGTACGAACCCGAGGGTGCCCCGTCCTTGTCGCGCAGTTTGGGACAGGGTGGAACTTTGACTTCTGCTGCTTCCCGAGTTCCTCTCCGCACTCTGCGGTTAAAAGGTTTTCACCGCAGAGAACGCCCAGCCTAAAAGCGAGAGCGCAGAAAAGTATCAGGGAAGAAGCTGAATGTGCTCACTGCGGACCTTGCCATCCAGCACTGTGAGCTTGCCAACTGTAACCGGCAAATCAAACCTTGTCGGCCCCGCGCTGCCGGGATTGAAGTAAAGCACGCCGTCTTTGGTCTCAATATGCGGCTTGTGAGTATGTCCGTAAATGACCGCCGAAAATCCCGCCGCCTTGGGCTTCAAATCCAACTGATCGAGAATATGCAGCACATATATGGAAACACCTTCCACCTCGAGAACATTCGTCTGAGGCAGCTTTCGCGCCCAGACTCCGCCGTCCACATTGCCGCGGACTGCGGTCACTGGAGCAATTTCGCGCAGCTCATCAAGAATGCCTGGATCGCCGACGTCTCCGGCGTGAATGATGAAATCGGAGCCAGCCAGCGCCGCTAGAGCTTCCGGTCGCAGCAGACCGTGAGTATCGGAGATCACGCCGATGATCATCGGTCACTTCGCGGGCACGATGGGCAGTATCAGCACCGACGGATGCTCCGCATCATGCAGCACCGCATTAGTTGCGCTCACAAAAGTTTCGGATTTCCCGTCGCTGCTCTTCATGTAACGGCCAGCTCCGGTATTCAGATTGCGATCAAAACGCGGAAAATTGCTGCTGGAAACCTCCAGCCGAAGCACATGCCCTTTTTTGAAAACATTGCTTGTGGCCCATACATCCAAAGCAAGCTTGTAAACCTGCCCTGGATTCAGCAGTGTCGCAGTCTCACGCGAATCGCGATAGCGAGCCCGCAAAATTCCCTCAGTCAAATTTTGCGCAAAGCCATCCGGCCACACGTCTACAAGCTTCGCGGTGAAATCGGTGTCAACCGCCGACGACTTCGCGTACAGCTCCAGGGTCACGGGCCCAGTGACTTCCGTGTCTTCGGACATGGGCGGAGTCGAGTAAACGAGGACATCATCACGCGCCTCAACCGAACGCTGGTCACGCGGCCCCGGGGCAAGGTGCTCGGAATCGCAACACAGCGGCCCGCCCACAGTGGGCGCGGGATTACCCGGATCATAAACATACTGATCAGCAGCTTCCTTCCCAGGAGCCGAGCCCGAAAGGCTGCCGTTTCCACGGAGCGAATTAGCCTTGCCCGACGAATGCAAGTAATACTTGGTTTGCCGCGCCCGAGCCAGTGGCCAGTCGTCCTCGTCGCGCCATTGGTTTGCTCCCATCACGAAAATCTTCACCGGCTTGCCGGAGGCAAACTCGTTCTGCACACCTTTGAACAGATAGTCGTACCAGCGGAGCTCGTATTCATCCTCCGGCTCTTTAGCGGCAGGGCCAAAATCAACATCACCTACCTTGGGTCCTGGGCCCGCGTGTCCACCAATTACAACGACAAGCTGCTGGCCTTTGCGCGCCTCATCGCTTCCGCCATGATCGCGAATGCCTTGATAGTTCCGGAGCGATCCGCCGAGGAAAAGGTCGTACCACGCGGCCACGTGCAGCGCTGGGACCTTGATGTCGCCGAAGTGTTCCTCAATCGACAGCGCCTTCCAATAATCGTCATAGCTCGGATGCGCCAGCCAGTCGAGGAAATACGGCGCAAGTGCCGCCGTCGAAGTTGGATCAGAATTCTTGTCCTGGTTATACAACGGATAACTGGTCAGCGGCAGCGTCCACATCCCCACCAGGGCATTCGTGTCCTTTGCGACGGCTCGCTCATAGGTGTTTTGAGACAGGCCCGAGGTCCACGACTCATCAAACCATTGCTCGAACGCGCCACCTTGATAAGTCCAGTTCTCGTGATAGTTGCTTGCAGTGACCACCGGGCAGATTCCGGCGAGGTGCGGCGGAGGAGCGATTGCCGCGAGCATCTGCGTGGCGCCTACATACGAACCGCCGAACATTCCTACTTTGCCATTTGAATACGGCAGCGCAGCCACCCACTCGATGGTGTCGTAACCGTCGTTAGGTTCATTTTTGAAGACGTACCACTCGCCTTCAGAAGCGTAACGACCGCGCACGTCCTCAACAACTACGACGTAGCCGCGGGCAGCAGCTTTCAGCCCGAAGCCCACTTCGTTGTCTTTGTTGTAGGGCGTGCGCTGAAGGAGAACCGGAAATTTGCCATCAGCGCTTGGGCGGTAAATATCAGCACGCAAGACCACTCCATCGCGCATGGCGATCTTCACGTTGCGTTCGTAGCTGACAGCGTATTGATCGGCGGCGAAGCAGTTCCTAAGTGAAGTCAATAAAATGACCAGCAGCAACCACATTGTTCTACGTGGAATCATTGCGCAGTGCTCCTTGTTAGAGTGATCGATGGCAGAGAAGATTATCAGATCATGCGCAGAAGCGACGCCGCTATCTAACGTTGGCCGCGGCCGGCTCCGGAGGTGGAGTGAAGTCGGCCAGTTCGAGCCGTAGATTTCCTGCATTGGTGGCATACGCCATGCCAGTCTCAAAATCAATGGTTCCGGCACGGATCAGTTTCTCGATCTCGCCATCGAAGTGCTGCATGCCTTCGGTAGTTCCCACGCGCATGGCATCGAGCAAAGTTTTACCTTCGGCCTCACCTTTCTCGACGTACTCGCGCGTGCGCAATGTGGACTTCAGAATTTCAATTGCCGCGACGCGTCCGGCCTCGTCTTTGCGGGGAATCAGCCGCTGCGAAACAATGTATCGAAAGCTTTTTCCCAAACGATTCCGGATGACATGCTGCTCCGCAAGCGGGAAGACTCCTGCAATTCGTTCTACTGTCTTGGCAGCGTCGATGGTATGCAGGGTGGACATGACCACGTCCCCGGTTTCGGCCGCTTCCATAGCGATCTCAATGGTTTCGCGATCACGCATTTCGCCGACCAGAATGACCTTAGGCGCTTGTCGCAATGCAGGCCGCAATGCAAGCGCAAAACTGGTCGTATCACTGTGCAACTCGCGCTGATGGACTATGCAATTCTGGTGTTGATGAAGAAATTCGATCGGGTCTTCAATGGTCAGAATGTGAAACGAATGCTGCTTGTTGATGAGATCAATGATTGCCGCCAACGTTGATGACTTCCCTGATCCTGTGGGACCTGTAACCAACACGATTCCGTTTCGCAATCTGGCGATTTGCTGCAACTCTGACGGCAAGTTCAGCTCATCAAAGCCGGCACTTTGCTTGGAATGACCCTCATCACAATGACGCAACTGCCGCGCTGCATAAATACATTTACTCGGAAGCGCGACGAACCTGGCAAGCTGTAAGACACGTCACACGAACCCTGTTCGCGCAGATTGCCTAGCGAGTGCTTGTTAGTGCCGATCAACTCGGAGGCGATGTGACGGGTATCGTCGGGGGTCAGAATACGGGCTCCCACTGTCGCCAGTTGTCCGTTAACTTCCACCAAAGGCGGCTTTCCCGGAGTGAAGAAGAGGTCGCTGATTTTGGGCGCACTGCGCAGCATTGCTGCCAGCAATGAAGCCGTCGAAAATGGCGCAGTCGCCGGAGCAGTTGCTGCGGCCTGACTGCTCGCAACATATGCACTTGTCTGAGTACGCGTCGCAGCTGTGGGTGCCGGAACGCTGCCCGCCGGAGGTGGAACATTGGTCGGAGATGACATAGGATCTCGGATGAAGCCGACCTAAATTGTCGCAGAGAGTGGTCACCAACCATGTGAATGGAAATGGATTTCGATTACTGAGGTCATGAGTCCATTGCCGTCTGAGAAGCCCATAAAAAGCAAAGATGGACGGGCTGAACCCGTCCATCTTTTCATCGATTCCACAGATTGTGCATATCAGACGGACAGCAATCGATCAAAGAACGTGCGGTAACGTTGAAACGCCACGCGCAAGTCTTCGGTGGAAACGTTATCGCCGCGGTCCCACTGCTTTTCAAGTTTCGATCTTTCGTCGGCGAAAACCTCGGCCAGGCGCTTCATCGCGGACGCAACCAAACCGTCGGCTTGCTCGACGGCTTTGCGCGGCTCATCCACGAAGTTGGTTTGGATTTCTTTCCAGCGGGTGCGCAGATTCTCGAGCTCGTTGTTGGGGAAGAGTGGCGTGGAAGTCTGTGACTCGCTCCGATTGACCTCAGTGACCGCGCGTTCTGAAGCCACCGGCTTCGGACCGGCGGGCTCCGCGCCTTTGCCCTGCGCCAGATCGGCGGTTGTTAGTTCCTGTTTCTGGTCATCCTTTTTCAACGGAACTGCCATGTCATGCCTCCCTTCTCACTCGTTCAGGTTGTTTTTCTTCCAGCAATTCGGAAAACAGCGCGCGGTAGTGCACCATTGCCTGGCGCAAGTCTTCCGTGCTGGCCTGGCCGCGGCTGCGACGCAGTGCGATATCGTGAGCCGCACGATAATTTTCGACGACCACGGGATGATCGACTGAAATATCAGCCGCACGCTGGGTAAAGTCCGTAGTTGGATATCCGCGCGCCTGCATTACTTCGGTGATCAAGCCATCCGCCAACGCAACGGCACCCGACGGATCATCAACGAATTGGCTCTGGATTTCACTCCAACGTTTGCCGAAGCGAGTTTTGTCGCTGGGCGAGAGTGGCCGGATTTCCAAAGTTTTTCGGTGCTTCTGCCGGAATTCCAGCGTTCGCTCGCCTTTATGTACATCTCCTTGTTTCTGGACAACACGGTCGTACTCGGGTCCGAATTGCTCACGAAGATTCTGACTGCGCCGCTTGCGCGCAATCATAAAGGCGAGGGCAGCGACGATTATCACTGCGATTACGACTAGCGCTATCACAATCTGAGCTGAATTCATTCGCCTCCTCCTGAAGGGAAGCCGCGTAAAAATGTCGCGCTATGGGATTCCCCAGCGAACGGCGGTGTTGCACAGTGGAAAAAGGGTAGGAGGACTGAGGTGGGCAGAGCTGGTGTTTGTTTTAGGGAAGTTAATATCTCAATTTATCTTAACGGCGACTCACAAATTCGAAGTCTTATCGGAGATCAGTTTCATTATCCGCTCGCAAAACTCCTCGGCGCTCATATCTTCGGTCTTCTCTTTGCCCCGAGTGCGGACGTTCACCTTTCCGGCTTCGGCTTCTTTGTCGCCTACGACGAGCATGAAGGGAACTTTCTGCATCGCGTGCTCGCGGATTTTCGCGTTCATCTTTTCGTTGCGCGCATCGACTTCGACCCTAACTGACGGTTGCGGTTGCCCCACTCTTCCCACGCTTTCTGCGGGAGGGTGGGTAAACGCACTCTCTCCCCGCAGCATCGCCGCAACTTTGTTCGCATACTCGACGTGCCGCTCTGCGATCGGGACCAGAACCACCTGCACCGGCGAAAGCCAAACGGGAAACGCTCCCGCGTAGTGCTCGATCAGCACGCCGAAGAATCGCTCCACTGATCCATACAGCGCGCGATGTACCATGACCGGCTGCTTGCGCGTGCCGTCTTCGGCGACGTATTCCAGGCCGAAGCGAGCGGGGAGGTTGAAGTCGAACTGGACGGTTGAAAGCTGCCATAGGCGGCCGATTGCATCGACCAGCTTGATATCAATTTTCGGGCCGTAGAATGCCGCTTCGCCGGGGATCGTCTTGTACTCAATATTCAGACGCTTCAAAACTTTCTCTAAAGAGTCCGTCGCCAGGCTCCACTGATCTTCTGATCCGACGAAATTTTTCTTATCGTCAGGGTTCCACGTCGAAAGCTCAGTCACGAATTTGTCGAATCCGAAATCTCGCAGCACATCGCGCGCGAACTCGACGCAATCGGCGATTTCTTCTTCAATCTGCTCCGGCGTACAAAAAATGTGCGCATCGTCTTGCGTAAACCCGCGTACGCGCAACAGCCCGTGCATCACGCCCGACCGCTCATAGCGATACACCGTGCCCAGCTCGCCCAGCCGCACCGGCAAATCGCGATACGACTTCAGCGAGTCCTTATATATAAGAATGTGGCCGGGGCAATTCATCGGCTTCAGGCGGTACTCGGCGTCGTCGAGCTCCATGACGTCAAACATGTTCTGCGAGTAATAGCCCTCGTGGCCGGAGGTCTGCCAAAGCTGCTTGCGCATCACGTGCGGCGTGTACACCAGCGAATAGCCGCGCTTGAGGTACTGGTCGCGCATCCAGTCTTCCATCTCTTTGCGGATGATGCCGCCCTTGGGATGCCAGAAAATCAGCCCCGGCCCGGCCAGCTCCTGAATGGAAAACAGATCGAGCTGCTTACCGAGCACGCGATGGTCGCGCTTCTTGGCCTCTTCTATCTGGTGCAGGTACGCGTCGAGATCTTTTTTCGAAAAGAACGACGTGCCGTAAATGCGCTGCAGTTGCGGGTTCTTCTCGTCGCCCAGCCAGTACGCGCCGGCAATGTTCAGCAGCTTGAATGCCTTGATTTTGCCGGTCGAGGGAATGTGCGGCCCACGGCAGAAGTCGAGAAACTTGCCGGTCTTGTAAATCGAAATCTTTTCATCGGGACGGGTGAACTGCTCGATGAAATGGCACTTCATGAAGTCACCTTCATTCTTGAAGCGCTGCAAGCCTTCATCGCGAGGCAGAAATTCGCGCGCGTAGGGCAGGTTCTGCTGCACTAGCTCCTGCATTTTCTTTTCGATTTTTTCCAGGTCCTCGGGCGTGAACGGAGTCTCGCGATAGAAGTCGTAAAAGAATCCGCTCTCGGTCGCCGGACCGTGGCCGAGCTTGGTCTCGGGAAAAAGCTCGAGCACCGCCGCCGCCAGCAAATGCGCCGACGAATGCCGATAAACCCCCAGCGCCTCCGGGTCTTTGTCGGTGAGAATGCGAAGCTCGGTATCTTTATCTAATGGCCGCGTGAGATCGATCAGTTCTTGTGTGAGGCCAGCCTGTGTGGGGCGGGCGCCCTCTCCCGCCGGAGCTCCGTTGCTGGAGACTTTGGCCGCTATCGCCGCCTCCGCCAGCCGCGGACTGATAGACTTCGCGACATCGAGCGCAGTCGAACCCTTAGGCATTTCCTTGTCGCTCCCATCAGGAAGCTTGATGTGGATGTTGTCTGACATGGAAAGTTCAGTTTATGGGAGCGGGGAAAGCAGGGTCAAACGCACTACGGGGTAGTACACTCCGGGAAAAATTCGGCTACACCCCCTCAACTCCATTCGGGCAGCGTTCACACAATATGCGGGACATTGTTGCCTTGCCGTCCTGGCTGTGAGCGGTGTCTATAATTCAGAGTAGGACGGAAGGGGTAGGTTCTCGATATGATTCGAATTGCGCTTACCTTCGCGTTTTTGTTGTCGACTATCTTCGTTCGCGCCTCGGATGAAAGACCGCCCACTAACCCCTCTTTCGAGTACGAGGTTGTGCGAGTACACGAGCTTAAGCCGCACCGTCGCACCATTCCACTAAAAGGGGTTCGAGCTGGGTTCAATCAGCTCCACCTCACATTGACCGTGTCCCCGACAGGCGACGTTATCGATGTTGATGCAAATGGCGCTAAGGATGCGGTGAAGT
>Ga0066684_10001167_pt1 | contig 10182 bp, 9 predicted proteins | sample GraSoiAngelo_133_FD_62301 | JGI IMG/M metagenome (GOLD analysis project Ga0066684, IMG submission 62301) | Grasslands soil microbial communities from the Angelo Coastal Reserve, California, USA - 14_0929_05_20cm | ecosystem: Environmental > Terrestrial > Soil > Grasslands | place: USA... | reverse complement strand
CTGCGTAAATCACGCCCTTCTTGTCCACGACGACCGACTGCACCTGCAACTCCTGAGGTTCAAAAATCGGTGCGGAATTCCCCGCGAGCGTAATCCGGTAGACGCGCGCTGGCGCGCCGGTCGCGGCGTAAATGACGCCGGCAGAATCTGTGGCGATTGACCATATATAGGTGGATGGAGTCGTAGATACGGGCTTGAAGGCGGGCGCCAGCTCGAGGCCTCCCGTGCTTCGTACGGCGACGCCTTTGGGCGTGCCTTTGCTGAGATCATCGAACTTCGACTGCTCCCAGGTGCGAGTGCCTTCACCATAGAGAGCGCCTGACGCCACAAGAGGAATGAGGAATGTAAGCGAGAGCTTACGCGGATGAATTGCCAAATTAATACCTCAATTATGCCTGAAAAATTAGGGTATCACGGAGAATGCACAGCGGAGGAACTGCCTGAACAACAGAACTCTCGCTTCACTCCAGATCGAACATCTTTAGGACAGCGCGGGCCGTTCACTTAATTGTAATCGTCAGCACCTGCGCGCCGGAAACTACGTAATCCAGGGCCTGGCTCGACGCCTCGCCCACGGAAGACTCGCCCAGCACCACCATGTCCTGCGTTCCCCGCATGCCGTCCATCACGTTCATGACGGAGAGCGGGAGTGTCGGCATAACCTTGTCACCGACCATGGCTTCCGGATCGCCTTCGAGCAGCGATACGTAAACGCGGTTGTTTACGTGTTGCTTGTTCAGCAAGGCAATCGTCGAGGGCAAGTCCAGCCTTCGCCCGAGCAGCGGCGCGCCATGGCGTATGCGGTCCAGAGTGTCGCCATCACTTACCAAGATCCGCAGTGGGCCTTTAGAAGTAGACGTCGGGATATGAATCGGAACTTGGCTGAGTATTCCTTCGCCGCGATATGGACGAAGGACGGCTTCAATGGTGATGTCGTCTCCTGGGCGCGCTTCGGTGAGATCGGTGCGGGCGCTCTCCAGACGTGCGGCGCGGCGGTCGCGGACAAGGTCGAAATCCAATTGCACCCCGCGAATATCCGGCACGTTGTAGGGATTATCGTAAATACGGCTGAAGCGGTCACCGAGCGAAAGCGCTGCCAGCACGGCGGCGGGTTGTCCGCCATCGGCCGCGGCGAACATATTCTCAACCCCCACGTCAGGATATCCACCAACGCTGATCCTGCCGTTCATGCGATAGGTAATGTCCTCGCCGTACTCGTTCATCCCATGCAGGGCATTGAAGACGGTTGCCATCATGGCCAGCGGGCTGAGGTGGGCATTGTTCAGCACTTCGTAATGAAACTGCTTGGTCGACGGCCCGCCATGAATGTTGAGAGTCACCGGGATCATGTCGGGCTTCTTGCCGAATTCGCCCATGATGCCAGTGTGGCGATCCTGCACAAACGCGCCTACGGGTTCAGTGGCATTCACAATTTTGAACGCGTTCAACGGTGAAGCAAGCGTAGCCACGACCTGGGCCTTGGTCATGGGCAGATTGACGGACCCGAACTGCATCAGCGGATGGCCGCAGGCCAGAAGGTGCACGGCATCCATGTAGGTCACGCTGCAAGTGGCGGCAATGTCCATATCACCGCGGACCAGGATGGCGCTAACTGCCGAGCCGGGCTCGAGCGGCTCCGGCTGCTTGGCGTTGCTGACCGAACCGACACCCATCACTGGCACGATGCCGGCCGCGGCGAATTGCGGCGCGAATTGTTTGAGCGCGGATTCCGAAAATCCATTAAAGACCAGGGGCGCTTCAATTGGCTTCAAATAGTTCGCATAATTGGCAGAAGGCACACCGCCGGGCGTTGACGTCCGGGTTGGAGCCTCGACGCTCGCCTTGGCATCGGTCTCGGGCGACTCGGGCTGGCGGTCCAGGGCGCTGATCTCAAGCATCTCTGCAATCGGCGTCACTCCGGCAATCGGCTCCTTGGAGAATTCCCCAATTCGAAATGCCAGCGCGCCAGCCAGCTTGCCGTCGAAATACACCGGACTGCCACTCATGCCGGCGACCACACCCGTGTACTCGGCTTTTTTCCCGCCCAGGCGGACCAAAATAACGTCACCCTTAGGTCCGTTGGCATTTTTCAGAACGCCCAGAACCTCTACCTGCATGGCTTCGGGCTTGGTGCCTTCAAAAACGGTGTATGCGATGCCATGCATGCCCGGGCGAATCTGGCTAACGGGAATGGTCTCAACTGGTTTGAAGGTTTGCGCGAAAGTTGCGAAGGAGAGTAGAAGCGAATACACCACACCGCTGGCGAGAGGCGCACGTCTCATGGAATGTCCCCGGAGGACCGCCAACCGGTCCGCCAAAAATTACTCTTCGCGCGTTTTGTTTCCTTTGCCCGGTGGGAGAGTATCTAAAGCCAAGCAAAACATCCCAATCGCGAAGCTGTGCGTCTATACTAGCATAGGGTTTTCTGAGGAGTTCCATGTTTTACACTGGTTTTTTTGGGCGCAGAGCCATTAGTTCCATCGCGGCATTTGCCCTCCTTCCGTTCATGACTGCAACTTTGGTGATCTTGACATTGTCACCAATTTCGGTTATCGGCCAGGACCAACCTGCCCAGGCTGCACCGCCCAGCGGGCAGCAGCAGGAGCCGCCGCCCGCCGCCGGCGGCCCGCAAAGCGATACCGGTCCCTACGCCATTCCCAAGAAGAAAGAAGAGCCGCCGGCGCCTCCGCCCGTCGAGAAGCCGAAGAAGATCGAGGGCATGCCGGATTACTCCATCCGCGTCGATGTGCCGCTGGTGAACGTGGACGCCTTGGTGACAACCAAGAATGGACAGTTTGTTCCCGGACTAAAGAAAGAGAACTTCAAGGTGCTCGAAGATGGCGTCCCGCAGACAATCAGCAACTTCAATGTTTCCGAAGCGCCTATAACCGCAGTGCTGCTGGTCGAATTTGCTTCAACAAATTACTACTTCATGGTCGATGCGTTGAACGCCAGCTACGCCTTCGCGAACTCTTTGAAAAAGAATGATTGGGTAGCCGTGATCTCGTACGATATGAAGCCGCATATCCTGGCGGATTTCACCCAGGATAAACGCGCGGTCTACGGGGCGCTGAACCAGTTACGCATTCCCGGTTTCGCGGAAACTAATTTATTCGACGCGCTCTACGACACGCTCGACAGATTGGACCAAATCGAGGGCCGCAAGTACATCATCATGGTTACTACGGGCGTGGATACATTCAGCAAGCTCAACCTTGATCAGATTATGAAGAAGATCAAGGCGACCAAGGATGTGACTATCTTTCCAGTAAGCGTAGGATTTGCGGTGCGCGAATATTGCGAGACGCATCGCTGCGGCTACACCCACGGCGTTGGCATTCCGGTCAATAACATGGATTACCTTCAGGGTGATAACGAAATGAATACCTTCGCTCGCCTCACTGGAGGCCGCGCGTACTTCCCGCGCTTTCAGGGCGAGCTGCCGGAGATTTTTCATGACGTCAGCGGTGACATCCGCAACCAGTACAATCTCGCCTATCGCCCGACGAACCCGAAGCTCGATGGTACCTACCGCAAGCTGAAAGTCGAGGTAGTTGGCCCCGACGGCAGTCCGCTGAAGGTGCGTGATCAGAAGGGCAAAGACGTGAAGTACCAGATCCTCGCGCGCGACGGATACACGGCCAAACACACGGTCGAGTAGCGAGTTTTAGTGCACGTGGACAAACTGGTCGAGCAGGAATAACAACCCCACGCCCAAAAAGACTACGAATGCCATCCGTGCGCCTGGCTCCCGGTTGACCTCAGGCATAAGATCGGATGCCGCGACGTAGATAGTCACGCCCGCCGAGAGCGGCAACCCGAAGCTCACTTGGGCGCGCAGCAAAGCCATGGCCATCACGCCGGCGAGCGTGGCCGCCCCCAGCAGCATCGAAGCACCCCAGGCAATGCCGCGGCTTTGTCCGCTGGCCAGCATAACGGAGGCAACGGTGAATCCTTCTGGAATCTTGTGAAGGAAGACCGCAAGAAAAATGATCCATCCCAGCCAATTGGACACGATGAAACCCGATGCGATGGCGATCCCATCAAAAAACGTGTGGATGATCAACGCAAGCAGCACGGAGTAGCCGTGATGGCCGCGTATAAATTGATCGGGATGGGTTTCTTCTCCGAAGTGAAAGTGCGGGGTGACGGTGTGCTCAAAGAAATGAATGATTAGATAACCGAGCAGGATGAGAAAGGCGGCGTCCTTGCCCCGCAGTTCGAAACTGATGGGAACGATTTCTACGATCGCCGTGGCCAGCATGAAGCCAGCGCCCAGAGCCACGAAATATTTCAGATACGAACGTTCCCAATGCTTCTGAACGATAATTGCGCCACCAAAAACGTTTGCCGCAGCGGCGGTCAGGCCCAGCAGAAGACTCAAAAGGATGGGGTGCATGGTGCCGCAGGATAATAACAGTTCTGGAGGGACTACTCCGTGAGCTAGTGGCGCATGCTCTCGTAACGCTTACCGGCACTCAAGACCAGCCCTCAATTGCGAGATCTCAGATCTCAGAATCTAAGCCGCGGAGCGGATCGGCAATTCGTATCTGTCAAATTTAGAGGTCTTCGTGCGTGAGTCCGGTTTGCTTCGCGACTCAAGCACTTCGGGTCCTATTTCTTCGGACTTATGGAAAGACCATGTGAAGTCCTGAAAACCTGGGGCGCTGAAGTTGAATGGGAACCACATTCTGCATTTTAGGCTGCCACCAATCTTCAGAAGAGCGCGATAAAGGCGAGTTGCTTTGGTGCTCGCCCGCCAGTCCGCTGACTCGAGTGCAGAAAGGCAAAAGGAAACCCGTGGCCGGGAACGCAATTAAGAGACCACGGCACGAACAAGCAACGCGCCGGTTAGACAGCACGCAGATTTGGCATAAAATGGCTAGCCGTGCTCGCTACTCTGATCGCTGCCTGGCAAAGTATAACGAAAGTGCTCCCTTGGCTATGGAGTCGGCTTCATGCAGCCTTCGTTACGCCAAGATTCGCTAGGATTCTGAGCAACTTTCTTGCTGAGGTGGCGGTGCTCGTTTTTGTCTTTCCCGGCCTTGAGATCATCATAAGAAACGAGCCGAATCGGCTTAACACCGTCATATTTTGGAGTTGGGCGATAACTGCGATTTGCTTAGTGGCAGCAGCTATAATATCTATGATTGGAGATCTGTCATGACAACGGCATTCGTTGGATTATTGCTCGGTGTGCTAGCCGTCTCTTTCGTGGGCATCATGTCCGCACGAGCAGCGGCGAGACGTCAAGCGGCGAGGATGATAACGTCTATCAAAAACTCACAGAGAAGCCTCTATACCGCGAACGCAAATGAAGACAACCGTAACCCTATGAAATTGGCGGAAGTTGGCGCTGAACAAGATAATAAATCCGCCAGAGGCACACGCGACAAAATGGCAAGCGTCGGGACGAACTGAAGCGTGCAACTCTCGGCCGTCATTCTCGCTAGAGTCCTTGGGTACATTGAAACATTCGATCTCAGCCCACGTGGAACAATCTTCTATCCAGAGGTCGTGCCGCAGATCGCGGAGCGGTACAGATTTCAAAAGTTCCCCACAAGCATTGAAGAATTCGATGAATCAAAGGGCATTGAATTCCATGAGGGCAAGGCCGGAAATAAGGTCATACAGAAATTCACGATTTTCAACACGCTTCTGGTAGTCGAGACTCGCTCTAGTACGGATGACTCGAAACAGATTATGGAAGAGATGTTGGCATGGGGCGCGGACAAGTTAGGTCTCAACTACAAGCCAGGAATGATAAACAGGTTTGCCTACGTTAGCGATCTCAGCTTCTACAGCGATGTCCCGATTTTAGGTGTCAGTCATGCGGTGACAAGGTTAGCTGACAAGACTAGCAAGGCGTTGTCTGAAATCTGGCAGGAACCCATTCGATATGACCCGATCAATGTCATGGTTGGGCATGATCCCTTGTCGCGAAAATATGGAATAGCCCCTTTTTCAATCTCGCGCAGAGCAGAAGCGCGTTTTGCCGAGAACAAGTACTTCTCTGAGGCTCCGCTCCCGACAGATATGCATTTGGCAATGCTTGAAGAATTTGAGGCTGACCTTAAGCGTATATAGGATAGCCACGAACAGCTTTGCACGGCAACACTGTTTCATAGCAGTGCCGACAACTGAGAACTGGCAACTCAGAACCGGGAACACCCCTTCAACCAGAGTGCCGTATGTGCATCACGTCGCCGTCTTGCACAATGTAATCTTTGCCTTCCAGACGCAAGGTGCCGCGGGCGCGGGCATTGGCTTCAGAACCGGCTTCGAGCAGTTGATCCCAACGGATGGTTTCAGCGCGGATGAAATGCTTCTGCAGATCGGAGTGAATGGCCCCGGCAGCCTCTACAGCACGTGTATGAACGGGAATGGTCCAAGCGCGGCACTCGTCTTCGCCCGTGGTGAAGAAAGAAATCAGGCTGAGCAGGGTGTAAGTGGCGCGAATCAGGCGAGCCAAGCCACTTTCTTTTAAGCCGTAGCTGGATAGGAATTCTGCCGCGTCGGCCTCAGACATCTCCGCAAGCTCTGCCTCCACTTTGCCGCAAATTGCTGCAGCCGCGGCACTGGGACGTGAAGCCACTTCTGTCAGCTTGTTTTTGCTGACGGCTTGGTCGAGATCATTCCCCAGTTCACTGCTTTCGGTGATATTCAAGACATACAACATTGGCTTCTCGCTGAGAAACATGAAGCCGCGCAGGCGTTTCTTATCCTCCGGTGTCATTTCCATTTCGCGTAACGGCCGCTCGGATTCCAGGTGCGCCTTGGCCCGCTTGAGCAGATCGAATTCTTTTTCAAGATCAGCCGAGCGCATCTTCTTTAAGTCTTTTTCCACGCGCTCGAGCCGTTTCTCAATCTGACCGAGATCACTGACCATCAAATCAAAATCGACGTTCTTGATGTCTCGCAGCGGATCGATGGGCCCAGCATGCGGAACGGAGGGATCATCAAACGCCCGCACCACGTGAGCGAGCGCATCGACCGTTCGCAAATTACCAAGATAGGCGCTCTCTTTAAGAGCTTCTTGGCCGATCGCGCCGACGTCAACGTATTCCACCGAAGCGTGCGTGAGCTTCTTAGGATTGAAAAGCGCCGCGAGCCGGTCGAGTCGGTCATCTGGCACTTTGGCAATTCCAACATGTGCCTCGCGCGGATTCGAATAAGCGTGTTCCGCGAGATGCGCCTTGGTCAGAATACGAAAAAGAGATGTCTTGCCCACCTGTGGCAGGCCGATAATGCCCGTTTTCATGAGAGGCTTCTTGCTACTAGCTCCTAGCTTTTGGCTGCTTCAACTTCGGAGATTAAACGATCGTGTGGTAAGGAGCAAAAGCAGTCAAAAACGGCGGGCGGTCAGGTAAACGACCGCAAGCCCCAGCAGAAGCACACCGCTCTCCAGTCGCGTCGACCAGGCGTGCAGCGCATTAAATTGAGCACGGGCAGGATTCGTCACCGCAACAGAATCGATTTCTCCCATAGAAGCTCGCAGAACGGCCAGTTTTGGTGAAATGCCGAATTGCGAAACCAAGGTCAGCGCCAGCATGAAATAAATCAGCAGATGCCGCACCGCAAACGGCTGAGCCACGCCGTTTGTCGATCGCGAGTAAATCATCGAACTGATCAGAAAAATCGCTCCCGAGAAAATCCCCATCCAATGCAGTTTCGTGAGCATTGGGGCTACCACCGATCCGGCGAGGTGGCGAGTCGGTAGCACCGAGAAGAGCGTAGGCGCCAGTATGACAAAGAAGATTATGCCTCCCAGCCAGACGATCAGCGACAGCAACATAAGAAAACGAAGGAAAGTCATAGCCAAACATTATGCTGGCAGCGCGATGGGAAAGCCAAACTGGGAGAGCTGGAGTGAGAACTGTTTTAGAGCGGTACCGGTACGCTATCTACAATCTCGGTGATCATCTCCTCTGCTCGCTCATATTTCTTTCGGGCAGACGAAGACGAATTTCCGTTCAGCACCACGCGGTGTGCAAAGACCGGTACCGCAAGCGGCTTGAAATCTTCCGGCGTGCAAAAGCTACGGCCATCGAGAAAGGCCGTAGCCTGGGCCGCCCGGTAGAGCATCTGCGAGCCACGCGGCGACACTCCCAGCGAGAAGTGCTGCGTGTCGCGGGTCTTACGGACAATAGCAAGCGCATAGTTGACCAGCGAATCATCGACGCGAACCTGCGTAACTGCCTCCTGCATTTCCAGGACATCGGCGCCGTTCAGCACCGGTTCCATTACGTCCAATTGGCCCGCGCCGACTTCTGATCGCAAAATCTCCCGTTCAGCGTTGCTATCCGGATAGCCCATGCGAACACGCATCAGAAATCGATCGAGCTGCGATTCCGGCAAGGGATAAGTTCCGTGATGTTCAGCGGGGTTCTGCGTGGCAATCACCAGGAACGGCTGCGGCAGCGAATAGGAATGCGAATCCACTGTGACCTGTCCTTCGTTCATAGCCTCAAGCAACGCCGACTGCGTTTTCGGCGTGGTGCGGTTGATTTCGTCTGCTAACAGAATATTAGTGAACAGTGGGCCGCGCTTGAACTCAAACTGCTGTTCCATCGCAGAGTAGATTGAGATTCCGATCACGTCGGATGGCAGCATATCACTGGTGAACTGCACTCGTTGAAAGCGGCAATCGATGGCGCGCGCCAGAGCCTGCGCTAGAGTGGTCTTTCCAACGCCGGGAACGCCTTCGATCAGCAGATGTCCGCGCGCAAGGATCGAAACCAGAGCCAGCCTAACCACGTCATCGTTGCCGCGAATGATCTTTCGCAGTGCGGCTTCAAGCTGTGACGCACGACTTGCAGCGGCCGTGGCGGTTTCCGGAGACATTGAACCGATTCTACCTTTGGAGAACGCAGGAGGGGTGGTTACTTGCGTCACATAAGAGCTGTCAGCTCGTTAACTGAGAGCCTACTGTTGAAACTCCGCTGGTCTTCCGGTGAGCCGCTCGATGCGCTTCGCAATCGGAGGATGGGTCGAAAACAGGCTCCCGAGGCTCATCCCTAGAAACGGCTGAACGATAAATAGATGAGCCGTGGACGGAGTAGCAACCAACGGCATGCGTTTGGAATAGGCATCCAGCTTCGCCAATGCGCTCGCCAGCGCATACGGATTGCCGGTGAAGTGCGCGCCCGTGGCGTCGGCTTGATATTCTCGGGAACGCGACACGGCAAGCTGAATCAGCATGGCCGCAATTGGGGCCAGAATGAGCATCAACAAAGCGCCGATGCCTCCACCGCGCCGTTCGTCGCGATCGTCCCCGCCAAAGAAAAACCCGAAGCGAGACAGGAATGTGATGGCGCCTGCAATTGTCGCGGCGATCGAGCTGATGAGAATGTCACGGTTGTTCACGTGGCCGAGTTCATGAGCCAGCACCCCAGCCAGCTCCTCATCATTCAGCAAATTAAGGATGCCCTCTGTTACAGCTACTGATGCGTGCGCCGGATTTCGTCCGGTAGCGAAAGCGTTTGGCGAGTCCGTCGGAATAACGTAAATCTTGGGCATCGGCAAACCGATGCGCTGCGTCATGCGCTCGACGACCTCATACACTCGCGGCAACTGCTCGCGCGTCACAGGCTGCGCCCGGTAAGTAGCAAGCGCGATCTTGTCAGAAAAGAAGTAAGCGACGAAGTTGGTAACCGCCGCGATGCCCAGCGCCAACAGCATCCCGTTCTGGCCACCAAAAGCGCGGCCAATGGCCAGGAGAAGCAAAGTGAGCGAGGTCAAGAGAAATGCAGTTTTAAATGTGTTCCCCATATATTCCCTAGCTAAGTAGATGTTCCGTCAGCTCGCGGGATTCAATACCCCTGATACGCGAATCGCGTCCATATGGTTCAAGTGCGAACTGCTGCGGTTGCATGAAGATACGGGCTGCGGCTTTTAGATCGCTGGTTTCGGTGCCTTCCGTTTGAGCGCCCGCTCCAGGGTCTGGTCGAGCGCCGCTTTAGCTGTTTCATACTCTTGTTGTGAGATATGGCCCTGCTTGCGGTCAATTTCGAGTTGGAAGATCTCTTCTTTAAGCGCTTCAAGCAATAGAGTAGAACGACTGGGGTTGGCTCTTGGCGCCGCAGACGCGTCCGCATGCGACGGAGCGAACTCCGCAATCGCGCCGCGAGGCCGCTTGGCAATGTAGACCGCGCCTGCAGCGAGCACCACGCCAAAGCCGCC
>Ga0066684_10001165_pt1 | contig 10187 bp, 19 predicted proteins | sample GraSoiAngelo_133_FD_62301 | JGI IMG/M metagenome (GOLD analysis project Ga0066684, IMG submission 62301) | Grasslands soil microbial communities from the Angelo Coastal Reserve, California, USA - 14_0929_05_20cm | ecosystem: Environmental > Terrestrial > Soil > Grasslands | place: USA... | reverse complement strand
CAAATCCCCTCGCGGCTCGGCCGGTTGTAACGCTCGTGATAGCTCGCGCCGCACTGGGTGCAGGTGAACCGCCCAGACAGCCGGTCGACCAGCGCCGCCTCGTCGACGTCGAGCAAGATCACATGGTCGAGTTTCAGATCATGCTCAGCGAGCATCGCGTCGAGCGCCTTTGCCTGCGGAACGTTGCGCGGAAACCCGTCGAGGATGAAGCCACGATCGCAATCAGGCTGCCGGATACGCTGGTCGATCATCTCGACGATGATGTCATCGGGCACGAGCTGGCCGGAGTCCATGATGGCTTTGACGCGGCGCCCGAACTCGGTGTCGGAGTCGGTCGTCGCGCGCAGCATGTCGCCGGTGGACAGCTGGACGATGCCGTGGGTCTGCTCGATCCGCTTGGCCTGGGTACCCTTACCGGAGCCCGGGGGTCCCAGCAGGACGATGTTCATCCGCGCCGCCCCCGCAGCTTCGCCTTCCGGATCAGGCCTTCATATTGATGCGCGAGCAGGTGCGAGTGGATCTGCGCGACGGTATCCATCGTGACGCTGACCACGATCAACAGACTGGTTCCGCCGAAATAGAACGGAACCGAGTATTCCGAGATCAGGATCTCGGGCAGGATACACACGGCCGAGAGATAGGCGGCGCCGACGACGGTCAACCTGGTCAGGATGTAGTCCAGATAATCGGCGGTATTCTTCCCGGGCCGGATCCCGGGAATGAACCCGCCGTATTTCCGCAGATTGTCCGCGGTCTCCTCCGGGTTGAAGACGATCGCCGTATAGAAGAAGCAGAAAAAGACGATGAGTCCGACATAGAGCGCCATATAGAGCGGTCGGCCATGTGCGAGGTAGGCCGTGATCTCGCCGATCCAGCCAAATTGCCCGTTGGCTTCGAAATTCGCCACGGTTGCCGGCAGCAGCAGCAGCGAAGAGGCGAAGATCGGCGGGATGACGCCCGAGGTGTTGATCTTCAACGGCAGGTGGGACGCGTCGCCGCCGAACATCTTGTTGCCCATCTGGCGCTTTGGATATTGCACGAGAATGCGGCGCTGCGCGCGCTCCATGAAGACGATGAACGCGACGACCGCCACCGACATCACGAGAAAAATGATGATGAAGACGGTCGAGATCGCGCCGGTTCGCCCGAGTTCGAGGGTGGAAGCGAGCGCGTGCGGCAGGTTCGCGACGATCCCGGCCATGATGATCAGGGAGATGCCGTTGCCGACCCCGCGCGCCGTGATCTGCTCGCCGAGCCACATCAGAAAGACCGTGCCGCAGACGAGCGTCACCACCGTCACCAGCCGGAAAAACAGCCCGGGATCAATGACCGCGGACTGCGTCCCGGCATGCATCCCCTCCAGCCCGACGGCGATCCCATAAGACTGGACCGCCGCCAACAGGACGGTGCCGAGGCGGGTGTATTGGTTCAGCTTCTTGCGCCCGCTCTCGCCCTCCTTCTTCAGCGCTTCGAGGGTCGGCGACACCGCGGTCAAAAGCTGGATGATGATCGATGCCGAGATGTACGGCATGATGTTGAGCGCAAAGATCGTCATCCGCCCGAGCGCGCCGCCCGAGAACATGTCGAACATGCCGAGGATGCCGCCGGCGTTGCGCGAGAACACGTCCTGCAGGATCCCGGGGTCGATCCCGGGGATAGGGATGTAGGTGCCGAGCCGGTAGATCACCAAGGCGCCGAGGGTGAACCAGATTCGGCTCTTGAGCTCGGTCGCCTTGGAAAACGCCGAGAAATTTATGCTGGAAGCGAGTTGTTCGGCGGCTGACGCCATTTACCATTCCTCACTACATGCCCGGAGCAGCGCCGCCGTGTTTACGCCGAGGCGGTATCCTCCGGAATTTTTTCCTTCGCACGCCCAGCGGGAAGGATGACCTTGCCCCCGGCCTTCTCGACAGCGGCAATCGCCGCCTCGGAGGCACCGGCAACCTCGATCGTAATCGCCGTGCGCAGTTCGCCCTTGGCCAGCAGACGGATACCGTCGCCGAGTCGCCGCAACACCCCCGACGAGACGAGCGCCGCGCCGTCGAGTGTCCCATCGGGCTTCAGTCTACCACTATCGAGCGCCGCCTGCAGGCGTCCGAGATTCACCACCTTGAAATTTTTGCGAAAAATCTTGTTGTTGAAGCCGCGCTTCGGCAGCCGGCGATGCAGCGGCGTCTGACCGCCTTCGAAACCGTTCAATGCCACGCCGGTCCGCGCGGTCTGGCCCTTGCCGCCGCGCGCCGAGGTCTTGCCCTTGCCGGAGCCGATGCCGCGCCCGACCCTTTTGGCCCGGTAATGCGCCCCGGGATTGTCCCTGATCTCGTTGAGCTTCATCGCCTAACCAATCCCATGCCAACCCTCACCCACCCAGCGCCGTGCGCTGGGTCCTCTCCCGCGGTGCGGGCGAGGGGCTTGTATCCGCACCCCTCAGAGCCCCTCTCCCGCATTGCGGGAGAGGGTGCCGAGCGCAGCGAGGCGGGTGAGGGGCGTCTTCACTTAACCCTCATCCACCACTCGAACGAGGTGTTTCACCTTGTTGATCATACCCCGGACCGCGGGCGTGTCTTCGAGAACGCGCCGGCGATGCCGCTTGTTCAACCCGAGACCCTTGAGCGTTGCTTCCTGGTCCGGCTTGCGCCCGATCGGACTTCCGAGCTGCTCGACGGTGACCGTCCTCTTGCCCTCCATCAGGCGTTCTCGCGAGGTTCGGTGTCGCGCCGGCCGAGGATTTCGCCGACCTTTTTGCCGCGCCGCGCCGCGACCGCACGCGGGCTGGTCGCCCGACCCAAGGCGACAAAAGTCGCCTTGATCATGTTGTGCGGGTTTGGGCTGCCGATCGACTTTGCCACCACGTCGTGCACACCGAGCGCCTCGAAAATCGCGCGCATCGGGCCGCCGGCGATGATCCCGGTCCCCGGCTTGGCGGCGCGCACGACCACGTGGCCGGCGCCGTAGCTGCTGACGATGTCGTGATGGAGCGTGCGGCCCTCGCGCAGCGGCACGCGGATCATGCCGCGCCGCGCCTGCTCGGTGGCCTTGCGAATGGCTTCGGGCACCTCCCTGGCCTTGCCCGAGCCATAGCCGACCCGACCCTTGCGGTCGCCGACCACGACCAGCGCGGCGAAGCCGAAGCGCCGGCCGCCCTTCACGACCTTGGCCACACGATTGATGTTCACCAGCTTTTCGGTGAACTCGCTGTCCTCGCGCTCGCGCCCTTGCCGGTCGCCGTCGCGTCCACGCCGGTCGCCTTGTGTGCGTGCCTGTGTGCGTGCCATGCCGATCCCTTCAGAAATCCAGACCGCCCTCGCGGGCGCCATCGGCCAGGGCTTTGACCCGGCCGTGAAACAGATAAGCGCCGCGATCGAAGACGACCTGCTCGACCCCGGCCGCTTTGGCTCTCTCGGCCACCAGCTTGCCGACGGCGCTCGCCGCGGCAATATCCGCGCCGGTCTTGAGATTGGTCTTCAGCCCGCCATCGAGGGTCGAGGCCGCTGCCAGAGTACGTCCGGTCGTGTCGTCGATGACTTGTGCATAGATATGCTTGGACGAGCGAAACACCGACAGACGCGGCCGATTATTGGCGGCACGGCGCAAATTGCGCCGAACCCGAACCCGGCGGCGCAGAAAGAGAGCTTTCGCTTTCTCGGACATCTGCTTACTTCTTCTTGCCTTCCTTGCGGCGGACGGTCTCGGTCGAGTATTTGATCCCCTTGCCCTTATAGGGCTCCGGCGGGCGGTAGGCGCGGATCTCGGCCGCGATCTGGCCGACTCTTTGGCGGTCGGCGCCGCTGACATTGATCAGGGTCGGCCGTTCGCAGACGATCTTGACGTCACTGGGGATCGGATACGCGATCTCGTGACTGTAGCCGAGCTGCAGATTGAGCGTGTTGCCTTGCACCGCGGCGCGGTAGCCGACGCCATTGATTTCCAGGGTGACCGAAAACCCTTTCGACACCCCTGTGACCATGTTGTTCACCAATGCCCGTGTCGTACCCCACATAGCGCGGGCATGTTTCGTGTCGTTCTTCGGCGCGATCGTGACCGCGCCGTCGGCGATCACAGCGCTAACCTCGTTGCTGACGACGAGGCGCAACGTGCCGAGACTGCCCTTGGCGCTCAGGGTCTGCCCCGACATCTGCACCTCGACGCCGCTCGGCACTGCGACGGGATCCTTGCCAACACGTGACATCGCGAACCTCAGAACACGCGGCAGAGGACCTCGCCGCCGACTTTTGCGGCGCGGGCCTCGTTGTCCGACATGACCCCTCGCGGGGTCGACAGAATGGAAATGCCGAGCCCGTTATAGCTGCGCGGCAAGTCGATGATGCGCGAATAAATGCGCCGGCCCGGCTTCGACACGCGCGAAATCTCTCGAATTACCGGCTCGCCATCGACGTATTTAAGTTCGATGCGCAGCTCCGAGACGCCGGGACGAACATGTTCACGGGTAAAGCCGCGGATGTATCCCTCGCGCTTCAGGACTTCAAGCACATTGGCACGGATCTTCGAGGCGGGAGAGGCGACGACGGCCTGCCGCGCCCTCTGCCCGTTGCGGATCCGCGTCAGCATGTCTCCGAGGGGATCGCTCATCGTCATCGGCCGCCCTCCCGGCTACCAGCTCGACTTAACCATGCCCGGAATCAGCCCGGCAGAGGCGAGCTCGCGTAGAGCAATTCGCGACAGCTTGAATTTCCGGTAATAGCCGCGCGGCCGGCCGGTCAACGAGCAGCGGTTGCGAACCCGGATCGCGGACGCGTTGCGCGGCAACTCGGCCAGCTTCAGCTGTGCCGCAAACCTGTCCTCCGGCGGCGCTGTCCGGTCGACCGCGACCGCCTTCAGCCTTGCCCGCCGCACGGCGACGCTCTTGGCGAGCTTGGCCCGCCTCGCGTTTTTCTCGATTGAGCTCTTTTTTGCCACCTAGCTAGACCTCCGAGGTTTTCAATTGGCAAAGGGCATGTCGAAGGCCTTGAGGAGCGCCTTGGCCTCTGCATCGGTTCCTGCGGTCGTCACGATGACGACATCCATGCCGCGCGTCGCATCTACCCGGTCGTAGTCAATTTCGGGAAAGACGAGCTGCTCCTTGAGGCCGAGGGCGAAATTGCCCCGTCGGTCGAAACTCCTGCCCGATATGCCGCGAAAATCGCGAACCCGCGGCAGAGCCACCGTGATCAGGCGATCGAGAAACTCGTACATCCGCTCGCGGCGCAACGTCACCTTGCATCCGATCGGCATGCCCTGGCGCAGCTTGAACGTTGCGATCGACCGCTTCGCCTTGGTAATGACCGGGTGCTGGCCCGTGATCGCCGTCAAGTCGGCCGCCGCCGCCTCGGCTTTTTTGCTGTCCTGCACCGCCTCGCCGACACCCATATTGACCACGATCTTTTCGAGCCGCGGCACTTGCATCGGGTTCTTGTACCCGAACTCCTGCATCAGCGCCGGGCGGATGGTCGTTTCATACTGTTCGTGCAGGCGCGCCCTCGGCATTCCTTCACCTGTCGATGACTTCGCCCGAGCGGCGGGCGAACCGGACCTTGCGGCCATCCTCGAGAAATTTGTACCCGATCCGCGTCGGCTTGCGTGACTGCGGGTCGACATGCGCAACGTTCGAGATGTGGATCGTCAACTCCTTCTCGACGATACCGCCGGGCTCCCCCATGCGCGGCCGGGTATGCCGCTTGGCGACATGCACCCCCTGGACGATGACACGCCCTTCACCGGGAAACACGCGCAAGACCTCGCCGGTCCTGCCCTTGTCGCGTCCGCTGATGACGACGACGTTGTCGCCCTTCTTGATCTTCAGCTTCGGCATTTCACGCTCCGCGCGGCGTGCCTTAGAGGACCTCGGGCGCCAGGGACACGATCTTCATGAACCGGCGCGCCCGCAATTCACGGGTTACCGGACCAAAGATGCGCGTCCCGATGGGCTCGTTTTGGTTGGTGATCAGCACCGCGGCGTTGCGGTCGAAGCGGATCGCGCTGCCGTCGGTGCGGCGGATCTCCTTTGCCGTTCGTACAATGACCGCGCGATGCACATCGCCCTTCTTGACCCGGCCGCGCGGGATCGCCTCCTTCACCGAGACGATGATCACGTCACCGATCGTCGCGGTCTTGCGTTTCGAGCCGCCCAGCACTTTGATGCATTGCACCCGGCGCGCGCCGGAATTATCGGCGACGTCGAGATTTGTCTGCATCTGGATCATGCTGCACCTTCCGCGGGCTCAGCGGTTTCGGTGCCCACGTCCGGCGATTCGAGTTCCGCGACGTCAGCTGCAACCGCAACCGGTTCGGAGGGCCTGCGAGTGGAGCGGCGGCCCGGCGCCGCATCTGGTGGGCCGCCGATCACGACCCAGCATTTGCGCTTAGAGATCGGACGGCTTTCCTCGATCCGCACCACATCGCCCGAGCGGTAGCTGTTGGTCTGGTCGTGCGCCGCGTATTTCTTCGAATGCGTGACGAATTTCTTGTAAATCGGGTGCATCACGCGGCGTTCGACCCGAACGATCACCGTCTTGTCGCAAACGTCGCTGACGACCACACCCTGGAGAACGCGCTTCGACATTACACCTTTCCTTCGAGGGTGGCGCGGCGCCGTTCGCCCAGCACCGTCTTGATACGGGCGATGTCGCGCCGCACCTGCCGAACCCTCGCGGTGTTCTCGAGCTGGCCGTTGGCCCGCTGAAAACGCAGGTTGAAGATCTCCTTGCCGAGAACGTCGAGTTCACCCGTCAACTCGTCGTCGGTTTTGGCCCTGGCATCCGTGGCCTTCATCAGACGACCTCTTCGCCTTGACGGGCGACGAAGCGGGTTGCGATCGGCAATTTGGCGGCGGCGAGATCGAACGCCTCGCGGGCGATATCGCCCGGCACGCCGTCGAGCTCGAACATGATCCGGCCGGGTTTTACGCGGCAGATCCAGAATTCCGGCGAACCCTTGCCGCTGCCCATGCGAACCTCGGCCGGCTTCTGCGACACCGGCACATCTGGGAAGATGCGGATCCACACCCGGCCAGCGCGGCGGATATGGCGCGTTATCGCGCGCCGTGCCGCCTCGATCTGGCGGGCCGTGATCCGCCCCGGATCCGCAGCTTTCAGCCCGTAAGCGCCGAAATTCAATTCCGTCCCGCCCTTTGCGAGACCGTGGACGCGCCCTTTATGGGCCTTACGGTATTTACTTCGTTTCGGAGCGAGCATGATCCATTAACCCAACGTTTCGCGCCGGCCGCGTTCATGGCTGGCCGGTTGTCCTTCGTTCAGCCGCTTGTCTTGGGCCATCGGGTCATGAGCGAGGATCTCGCCTTTGAAGACCCAGACTTTGACGCCGCACACGCCGTAGGTGGTTTTCGCGGTACCGTAGCCAAAATCGACGTCGGCACGCAATGTATGCAGCGGCACCCGGCCCTCGCGATACCATTCCATGCGCGCGATCTCTGCTCCGCCCAGCCGGCCCGAGCAGTTGATCCGGATGCCTTGCGCGCCGAGCCGCATTGCCGACTGCACGGCCCGCTTCATCGCCCGGCGAAAGGCGACGCGGCGTTCCAGCTGCTGCGCGATGCCGTCGGCGATCAGCTTCGCATCGATTTCCGGTTTGCGGATCTCGACGATGTTGAGGCTGACTTCGCTATTGGTGACCTTGGCGAGATCGGTGCGCAGCTTTTCGATATCGACCCCTTTTTTCCCGATCACCACGCCGGGCCTGGCCGAATGCAATGTGATCCTCGTCCGCCGCGCGGCACGCTCGATGACTACGCGCGACAGACCGGCTTGGCTCAGGCGCCGCTGCAGGAACTTGCGCAGGCCGAGGTCGTCGAGCAGCAAATTGCCGTATTCCTTGCGCGCGAACCAGCGCGAGTCCCAGGTTCGGTTGATGCCGAGCCGAAGGCCGATCGGATTGACCTTTTGTCCCATTATTCAGCCTCCTCCGCGCTCTCCCGGACGATCACGGTTAGATGCGCAAACATCTTCTCGACGCGGGCCGAGCGCCCACGGCCTCTGGTGTGAAATCGTTTCAGTACAAAAGCCCGGCCGACCGTCGCCTCCTTCACAAAAAGGCGGTCGACGTCGAGCTGATGATTGTTTTCCGCATTGGCGATCGCCGCTTGCAGAACCTTTCTGACGTCGCGCGCGATGCGGCGCCGTGAGAAGGTCAGTTCCGCGAGTGCGGCCGAGGCGGTCTTGCCGCGGATCGTCTGGGCGACGAGGTTGAGCTTGCGCGGGCTCGTGCGCAGCCCCCGCATCGATGCTGCCGCCTCGGTCTCGGCGAGCCGCCGTTCGGCGGCCGGCTTACCCATGTCAGCTCCTTCTCGCCTTCTTGTCGCCGGCGTGCCCGTAGAAGGTCCGCGTCGGCGCGAACTCGCCGAGCTTGTGCCCGATCATGTTCTCAGTGACCAGCACCGGGATGAATTTGTGCCCGTTGTAGACGCCGAAGGTGAGCCCGACAAATTGCGGAAAGATCGTCGACCGGCGCGACCAGGTCCGGATCACCTGATTGCGTCCGGACCCGCGCGCCGCCTCCGCCTTCTTGAGGAGATAGCCGTCGACAAACGGCCCCTTCCATACAGAGCGTGCCAAGCTTTTCCTCCCGTTGGCTAGCGCTTGTGGCGGCGGCGCACGATCAGCCGGTCCGCCGCCTTGTTGTGCCGGGTCTTCTTGCCCTTGGTCGGCTTGCCCCACGGCGTGACGGGGTGCCGGCCACCCGAGCTGCGGCCCTCGCCGCCGCCATGCGGGTGATCGATCGGGTTCATCGCGACGCCGCGCACCGAAGGCCGGCGGCCGAGCCAGCGGTTGCGGCCGGCCTTGCCGATGACGATGTTCTGCTGATCGGGGTTCGATACGGCGCCGATCGTCGCCCGGCATTCGGAGCGCACCATGCGCAGCTCTCCGGACGAGAGGCGCAACAGCGCGTAACCCTGATCGCGGCCGACCAATTGGGCGTAAGTCCCGGCCGAGCGAGCGATCTGCCCGCCCTTGCCGGGTTTCATCTCGACATTGTGGATGATCGTGCCGACCGGCATGCTGCGCATCGGCATCGTGTTGCCGGGCTTGACGTCCACCCTCTCGCCCGACACGACCGTGTCCCCCGCTTTGAGCCGCTGCGGCGCCAGTATGTAGGCGAGTTCGCCGTCCTGGTAACGAATGAGCGCAATAAAGGCGGTGCGGTTCGGGTCATATTCGAGCCGCTCGACGGTGGCCGGCACATCGACCTTCGAGCGCTTGAAGTCGACGATCCGGTAGCGCCGCTTGTTGCCGCCGCCGCGCCAGCGCATCGTTATGCGGCCGGTGTTGTTGCGGCCGCCCTTGCCGCGCAGCCCCTCGGTCAGGGCCTTGACCGGCTTACCCTTCCACAATTCGCTGCGGTCGACCAGGACGAGGTGGCGCTGCGACGGGGTGGTTGGGTTGTATGTCTTGAGCGCCATAACTCAGATCCCCGTGGTCACGTCGATGCGCGAGCCTTCGGCCAGCGTGACGATCGCCTTTTTATAGTCGGAACGGCGGCCGGGACGGCCGCGGAACCGCTTGGTCTTGCCTTCGACGCGGATCGTGTTGACCGCGTCGACCTTGACCTCGAACAGCCCCTCGACCGCCGCCTTGACCTCGCGCTTGGTGGCGTCGAGCGAGACGCGGAAGACGACCTGGTTGTGTTCGGACTGCGCGGTCGCCTTCTCGGTGATTACCGGCGCACGGATCAAGCGGTACATCTGCTCGCGGGTGAGCTTGGTCTCGGCCGGCGGGATGACGCGAAAGCGGCTCATTTCAGGCGCGCCTCGAGCTGTTGCGCGGCGTCGCGGGTCAGCACCAGCAGGTCGCGGCGCAGGATGTCGTAGACATTGGCGCCCTGCTGCGGCAGCACGTCCACCTTGGGCAGGTTGCGGGCGGCGCGGGCAAAGCCCTGATCGAGCGCGGCGCCATCGATGATCAGCACCGAGTCCCAGCCGAGCGCGTCGAAGCGTGCCCGCAACGCCTTGGTCTTGGCCTCGCCGAGCGTCGCCGCGTCGATGACGACCAACTTGCCCTCGGCCTGCTTCGCCGACAGCGCGGTCTTGAGGCCGAGCCGGCGCACCTTCTTCTGCAGATCGAATTCGTGGCTGCGCACGACCGGGCCGAAGATCACGGCGCCGCCGCGGAATTGCGGCGAGCGCAGGCTGCCCTGACGGGCGCGGCCGGTGCCCTTCTGCTTGTACGGCTTCTTGC
>Ga0066684_10001164_pt1 | contig 10197 bp, 10 predicted proteins | sample GraSoiAngelo_133_FD_62301 | JGI IMG/M metagenome (GOLD analysis project Ga0066684, IMG submission 62301) | Grasslands soil microbial communities from the Angelo Coastal Reserve, California, USA - 14_0929_05_20cm | ecosystem: Environmental > Terrestrial > Soil > Grasslands | place: USA... | reverse complement strand
AGCGATGCACGCGTCTTCCCATGAAGGTTTTGCGTCCTGGTAACTGAAAGACCGAAGCCATCGAGGTGCCTTACCAAGAAAGTTAAAAAGACGTCCCGACAATGCTTTCTGTTCCAAGGAAAGATCGAGGCCACAGCACAGTTGTACAGCTAATCTGAAAAACTGGAGTACCGTTTGACATTCAGAAGAAATCCGCATTGGGAAACCAATTTTAAGCTCGCCTTGCTGGTCCTCGTGGTCGTCGCGGTCCCGAATCAAGCCGTTGCTCAGGCCGATTATTCTTCGTTTCGTGCCGGGGTATCAGCGGACACGAAAGCCGCAGAACCCGCTGATCTCCATGCTGCAAAGATCGATCCCGTCAAGGAAGCGGCCATAAGGAAGCTGTTGGAGGTCCAGGGGATCAAAGACGGTTTTGGGAGCCTTGCGGCTCAAATAGTGGCGAATGCCGGTCCACAGGTCTCCGTTAACTTTCCGCCGGGGAAATATCGTGAGAAACTCATCAAGCTCTTTTTGGCGCGATTCGAGAAGAAGCTACGTGACGACGAACTCCTCAATTTCTCCGTGGGCGTATACGACAGGCACTTTAACAAATCCGAAATCGACGGCCTGGTCTCCTTCTACGGCACTCCTCTCGGAAAGAAGGATATATCAGTCCGGAAAGAACTGTCCGCCGAGATAGACTCCGACGCAGAGAAGCTTGGGTTCAGAGCGTGGAAGGAGGCGGTAACGGAGGTCCTCGACGAAAACCCTGATCTGCGCAGAGAACTGCACGCAGCCCGAAGTGCGGAACCAAAGCGTTAGATCAAGTTGCTGTTCCCATGACAGCTTCTCGAACAAGCTCATTTGGGGGAATCGCGACAGGGCGTTGGTGCGGGATAAGACCTGGCTACAAGCGGTTAAACAAATATTTGCTCAAAAGACAAATGCTGATTCCCGAATTCATGGAAAACCCAATTCTTATTTTTCTTTTCACATGTGCTTCTCTTGCCTGGGCTCAGCCGGCTTCGACGCAGACGTCTTCTTACTCCTCCATAGTTACCTCGGCTGAGCAAGCGTCGCCCCAAGATCTGCATTCGATCGAAGGAATTATTTCTGCGACTTACGATGCGATCTCCTGTCCAGCAGGCAAGAAGAGGGAGTGGGATCGTTTTCCTCGACTCTTCTATCCGGGTGGGCGGCTGATTCCAAACCCCGAATCGCCCCTTGTATCAACCGCGGAGTCACGAGTGATGTCGCCTGAAGATTACATCCGCCGCTGGCCGCCCGTTGAGAAGAGAGGATTTCTCATGCGGGGTATTTCAAACAAGATTGAACACTACAGAGATATCGCGCACGTTTTCAGCACTTATGAACTGCGGCACAAAGCCGACGACGCGCAACCATTTCAGCGAGGCATCGCCAGTTTTCAGTTGTTCAATGACGGTAAGCGGTGGTACGTGATCACCATGCTGTGGGAAGGCGAAACACCAGAGAATCCGATACCGGCGGAGTACCTGAAAGGGAAGTAGCCGGTAGCTTCACCAAACATTACGAGCCTTGGCCCCCACTCACGCGTCTATGTCACTGAAACCAGCGCATTCCCCCGGCGCGCAACTTGAAGGCTCCACCAGCCGCCATTTTCTTCCGGAGCTTCGTCATGACGTTTGCAAGGCGCGTAATGTTCGGATTTTCCTTATGTGAACCTGTTTCAGCAGCAAAACTTCTTTCACCGATTGCGTTGTTTGTGCTGCTTAAAGAATTTCCAAATGCAGGTGAGAGCCCTACAATCCATTTGGACTACGGGATCGTGGACTTCTTCCGGCCCGGATGTCTCGGGCTCGTTATTGACGCTTTCGCTGACGTGGTTATTGTCTCCAAGCCCTTTCAGGTATCAAATTAGGAAATACAATTGGAACCTTTCGGTATGCGATTCCGCGATTGGTGGGCGCGAGACGAATCACTTTTGTTCTTAAGAGAATAGCGAAGTGGTTGATTGGTAGCCTTTCGATCTCGGCTCCAACAGCTTTTTCAATCTGAAAATGTCTATTTTGATAAAGGCATCCGTCGCAGTCGCGACAAAGTGGAATTATCCGAGTTGTCACTGCCTCAACCACCAGCCCAAAACAATCACTTGAGCTTGAAATGCACGTTCTCGTGCAGTCATTACAGGATCGTCGGGCCTTACTCATCGCCCACCATTCCGGCTTTACAAACAATTTCCGAAACTGGACCGAACCAGGGCCATTGTCTCGAATTCAGGGGAATTGTTCTTGAGATCCGCAATCCCGTGAGCGAGTTGCCATCCTCGTTACTGACTCGAATCCCGCGGCGTTCGAAATCCATCCAGACGTTTGTTCCTTCGGCGAACTTTTCAGTATCAGTCGAACCGGAGAGACGGTAGCACGTCCCAGACGAAATCTGCCTGCAAACAATTGCCAGTTCGCCTGCTTCGGTACGGCCTGCGACACTGCAGGTGATCGCCCCTCGTTTCTTTGCCTGTGCGACGGAAAGGCAGGAGCTAAGGATCAGTACGATCAGAAAAGCGTGTTGCATTCGCATAATCGCTCAATCTAATGAGGCGCTGCGGAGGAAACACTCCGAATCTTGCTTTCAAATTCCTTTAATGGAAGAAATTAACCGCTATTACGGGCGCCACCGAGAAGGAAGTATTGTGGCCAGGCGCGAGCACGCGGGCACCCAGGATAATGCCCAGACTGGGAGACATGTTGTACTCGATCGCGGGCGCAAAGCCATATGTCCAGCTCGATCCGCTGTTGAATACGACCTTGTTCCCAAACTGAGTTCCAAGCACAGGGGTATTTCCATTGTGTTGGTAGATAGCATCGAGGGCGAACACCCAGTTCCGAGTCATGCTGTATTCCCAGGCAGCGTCGATAAACAAAGATTTTCCCGGTTCGGCATGGCCATTAAAACCGCTCGTGGTGCCGTACACGCTCAGATCGCTCACGTCTACATCGCTCGAAACAGATCCCGACACGTCGAGCCGGGTGCGCAGGATCCGGCCATTCGGGAGCCAAAAATAGGTTTGCGAATTCAGGGCCACTGTAGTGGTGTAAGCGCCAGCCCCAAGAGCATCGAGGGCTCGGGTTCCGAGGTGGTCGTATTTCCCGATCGGGAATGCCTGCTGGATCTGGATGGCAGTGGTGGGCACCCAGCTGTTTTCGTGAAACTGGGTCAGACGATACTGACCAAGCAGGCTGATGTCGCCCAGTTGGATTCCGGAACTGGTGCGGTCGGCAACTTTGTTGTAGCCAATGATCGGAATGATTCCGACCGTGAACTTGTTGGCTAAACCATATTCTACGTACGCCCTTGATCCGAATGCGTGGGTATGTGGGCTGATGACATCGTACAGATACGGTTCTACGAGGAAATGACCGCGCGCCAGTGTATTGGCGGAGTTCGCCAGCAGCGGCCCGGTCCACCACGCGTCTTCGAGCGTTTGGCGGGGGCTGGAGGGTGGAGCATTCGGTTGTTGGCCAGTCGCAAAGCCGACGCAGGACGCGAAAGCGATTGCCGCCGAGAGAATTCGCAGAACCGTCGCACTGAACGGAATTCTGATCACTTCAACCAATCCGGAAGTGTCAACTGCTGGCGCGGCAAACCTTGTTTGGTAGTTGCTAATGCGTAGGCGAGAACCGAGACAACTGCAATGTTTTCCCGCAACTCGTCTGGATTGATTTTGTCGAGGGTGTCAGCGGCCGTGTGATGGTAATCGAAATAATTGCGGGTGTCCTGTATTGGAGCGAATGCTGGGACTCCGCGAAAATGCAATGGGATCAGGTCCGGGGCGGCTTCTTCGGAGCGACGCAGTATACCGGCGCCTGCCTGCTTCAATACATCTGAGACAGGTTGCAGGATGTTGGGAATCGCCTCGTCTCCGGTTACATAGACGCCTATTGCGTGTCCTGCGCCTGAATCGCTCTCTATCGCAGCGAAGTGACTTGCCATTTCGCCGGCATGTTCTCTGGCATAAGCACGCGCCCCGAGCAGCCCGGGTTCTTCTCCCATCCAGACAATGATTCGAAGAGTGCGGCTCGGCTTGAGATCCAGCTGATGCACTAAGTGCGCAGTGGCAAGTGCAACGGATACTCCGGCGGCGTCGTCGAGAGCGCCTGTTCCGAGGTCCCAGGAGTCCAGGTGACCTGACACGATGACGATCTGATCGGGATGATCAGTCCCGCGCAGATCGGCAATTACATTGTAAGAGTCGACTTCTCCTTGAAGGTTCGAGCCGAGGAGTAAATGGAAGCGAACTTTTCCTTGCGCCGATAGCCTGCTGATCAGGTCGGCATCTTCCGCTGCGATTGCCGCAGCGGGAATGTTTGCGGTTTGCATATAGTCCGTAGCGCCAACGTGCACCAGTCGAAACTCGGACCCGCCAACTGAGCGAACCAGAACGGCCGCCGCTCCCAGTTTTGCGGCAAAGGCACGTCCGTCGTTGCGATATTCAACCGCCTCGTTATACGCATCAAACGCGAAACCTGCATTCGCCATGCGCGCGTCGAAGCGTTTGTTGAAGAGGATCATCTTGCCGGCGATCTTTTCTCGTGGCATCGCGCTGAGTTCGGCAAAATCATTTACTGGAACGACCTCGGCAGTAATTCCCTCCGATGAGGTCGCCACTCCCGCTGCCCCTAGCGCTGCGACGACAATTTTCTGCGTTGTGCCTGGCACCTGTCCCGGGTACGCGACGAGTTCGGCCCGTTCCTCGCCCCGACTCCAACGCGGAACCTTGACTTTCTCGAGATGTACGTCGAAACCAAGGCTGCGAAGTTCGCTTGCCACGTACTCGACCGCCGCGGCTGCCTGCAGCGACCCTACGGGGCGCGGACCTATGCTGTCGGTGAGATGCGCCAGTTGTTCATATCCATATCTGTCTTCCAGCGCCGCCGAGTGTAACCGGCGCAGCGCGTCCAAGGTTGATGCTGTCCATCCCGGTGTGTCCGTTTGCGCTACCGCCGGACCGGCAGAAATGGCTCCGAACAATACGACCATCAAGAGCAGAACCATCGTTGAAGAAACCCGCGGAATTGTTGTGCCTGAATACATGAATCATCTTTCTCCACGCGCAGAGAGAATGTGCATTGCTCGCTTGACTAATGCCCGAATTGGAACAGGAATGCGACTGCGAGACCGGGAGACAAATTAAATCTTCCGGCGGCTATGTCGGTGACGTTAACGTCTGCAAATGGTCCAGTAGCCGGCGTTTCGAGCGCGAATACGTTAGCGCCTATTTCAGAACAAGGGATATTGTTAGATACAACGCGGCAACTGAAAGCAGAATCACTCCGGCCCGCCTGATCCAGCGAAGCTTCTGCGGCGTCGCCGTCGCATTGCTGCCAACGAAGAAGACCTGAGGCCAGAGGGTAGCGATGAAACCAATTACGCCCGGAATCGTTGCCTCAACAAATGACACTTATGCCGCACTCCTTTTGTCTGGATAGCATCCAGTCTGCAATATCTCCGATCGCGATGCTCGCGGCAATAGCCACTTTCAGAAAAATCGTGGAGACCACCAGGCCTCCGATGGCTAACGCGGCGAACACGAACTGGTGTTCGACATCGCCTTCGCCGGCAGCCTCATCGAGTAAACATCCTGCCTCAAGCAGTCGCGATGGGCGAACATCTCAACGCAGGCGTCGCTCCAGGGAACACCAATGAATCAACACAAGTATGCGAGAAGTGAACGAGAACGCCGAGTTCTTGTCTCGAGACTTCAGAGGTTCTCGCTCAATCTGCTAGGACGAGACGCTTTGCCGACCGATACATCGACGGAACTACGTTTCGGCTAAGAGAGGTCCTCGAAGAGGGTAAATCGGCCATATTCAAGTTGAGCTGTGTGAGATTCTTCAGGGCTTTCCGCTTGCAATTCTTGTCGACCCTTTGATTATGAAGGGCAGCTGTTCTCTCACGCAGTCAGGATTCTTTTAAGCACGCGCACTGCACCGGGTATTTGTTCCTCACGAGTGTTTCCGAATCCGAGCACAAGGCCTTGTTGCGAAGGAGTTCCAATGTAGGAGAGAGACAAAGGCGAAAGCCACAACTTCCGCTCCGTGGCCTTTACGGCGATCTCCTGATCGCGCTTGCCATCGCTCCGCATTAGAAGAGTTACGTGCATGCCCGCTTCTGCTCCCACAATCCTGCAGAGATCGCCCAGTTGGCGTTGAATTTCGTCAACCAGCACCCGCCGACGTGTGGCATAGATCGTTCGCATTTTGCGAATGTGACGCGCGAAGTGTCCCTCGCGAATAAATTCTGCGACGATCGCCTGCGTCGCATCAGCCGGGCACAGATCCATCGATTGACGGACGGCTGCGAAGCGCTCCAGAAGGTCACGAGGAACCACGATGTAGCCCAGCCGCAATGATGGGAAGAGAACCTTGCTGAATGTGCCGACGTAGATCACTCGAGCGCTTCTGTCGAGCCCCTGCAGCGATGCGATCGGCAGTGCGTCGTAGCGAAATTCGCTGTCGTAGTCATCTTCAATGATCCAGGCACGTGCTTTTTCAGCCCACTCCAGCAACTGCAGTCTGCGGCTCACATTCATGGTTACGCCAAGTGGATACTGATGGGAGGGCGCGACAAATGCCGCCCGCGCATTCCGGCACAGCTTTGTTCCAATAGCAACCATCAAACCTTCCTTGTCTACAGGTACGGGAACGATCCGGCACCCGGCAGCTTTTAAAACATGGTGCACCAGCCAGTAGCCGGGTTCCTCAACCCAGACCTGAGCATCTGCATCGAGCAACACGCGTACGGAAATGTCCAACGCCTGCTGCGACCCGCTGACGATCATGATCTGCTGTGGCTCACAGCGTACGGATCGCGAAGTTCTAAGATATGTTGCGATCGCCTGCCGCAGTTCATAGGAACCGAGAGGATTCCCATACTGAAGTCCGCTGACTTTCATATTGCGCGCGTAACGCGATACGAGCTTGGACCATATCCGCAGAGGAAATTCCTCCAGCGCCGGCTGACCTACCTGGAAAGGGCCCAGGGATTCAGCCCAGACCGGTCTCTCATATTTCGGCAGGCAGGAGGCGTGTGCCGAAATGACTCGCACTTCTGACCGGGTTCCAACCGCAACTTCCGCCGGATGCGAGTTCGGCCGCCGGGGCAGTGAACTCGCGACGAAAGTTCCTGAACCAACCCGACTCTCAAAATAGCCTTCGGCCAGAAGTTGGGAGTACGCATTCAACACAGGCATGCGCGAGACTTCAAGATCGCGAGCTAGTTCGCGCGAAGACGGAATCAGCTCGCCAGGGCGCAGATTCCCGCACAGGATCCTTGTGCGATAGCTCTCATAAATTTGCTGATGAAGCGGGTCCGGTGAGCCTCGATCAACTGCCAGCAGAGCCGGGATTCTTCTGAGCGAATTCAGAGTGCTGCTGGTGGTCATATCAAACTTCGCAAAAGTGGTTATTGTCTATAGCCACTTTTATGTATATCAAATTAGGAAATGCAATTGGAATCTTTCGCAAGGCAATTCTGCAATTGGTGGAAGCGGCGTGAACTGGGTTTCTTTTTTACGAAAGAGGTCTGTATGCGTAAGGCCGTTTTTCAGGCTCTGCTCTTTTTGATGACAGCGGCTGTGCCGGTTGCGAGCGCAGCGCAGTCGTTTGTACTTGATCTGCCGACTGCAAGCCCGCGCGCGCAGATTTCTCAAAGAATCGGGCTCACAGAGATCACCATCAACTATCACCGACCTCTTGTAAAAGGCCGCAAGATCTGGGGAGGACTCGTGCCTTATGGCACGGTATGGCGTGCCGGCGCAAATGAAAACACCACCATAGCCTTCAGTGATCCTGTTCTTATTGAAGGCAAGCCTCTCGATCGAGGGATCTACGGGCTGCATATGATTCCCAAGTTGGACGAGTGGACTTTGATCTTTTCCAGGAATTCAAGCTCCTGGGGCTCTTTCACCTACGACCAGGGGGAAGACGCTTTACGAGTCACCGTGAAGCCTAAAGATGCGGACATGCACGAGGCGCTGACCTACGATTTCGAAGAACTGCAGCCCGACTCGGCATTGGTCAACCTTGAATGGGAAAAGATCGCTGTTCCGTTCAGGATTTCGGTCGATGTACACGATGTCGTTCAGGCGAGCCTCAAAAGGCAGCTGCGCGGTCTTTCCCAGTACACATGGATGAGTTGGGATGACGCCTCTAATTATTTGTTGAAGGAGAAAATCGCCCTCGCCGATGCCCTGAACTACGCAAACAAGTCGGTGGAGAGCGAAGACCGCTTCGATAACGAACTGACGAAGTCGAGGGTTCTCACCGCGCTGAACCGGAAGGATGAGGCAGCGGCTGCAGAGAAGAGGGCGCTTGGTCTGGCAAGTCCGTGGCAGGTCCACCTCTTTGCCCGGCAACTGCAGTCGGAAAAGCGCAACGATGAGGCTTTCGCAATCTTTCGCGAGAATGCCACCAAACATCCCGAGCAATGGTTTGTCCACAGCGGTCTTGCCCGTGTTTATTCATCACAGGGCAAGTTTGACCGTGCAGCAGCGGAAATGAAGCTGGCCCTTTCAGGTGCACCGGACAACCAGAAGGTGTACATCGACGGACTGGTAAAGCAGCTGGAAGCGAAACAAGACATCAACCAGTAGCAGACTGTGCAGTCATCTGCTTTGTTCGCGCTTTGCAAGTAAGCCAAATGAGGAGTTCTCAGCTCAGTTCCGTTTTAACCATGCGCCGCATTCAGAACCAAGGCAGTGGAGTATAGGAAGAATGGGAATTCCCTGGGCGGAAATAGCCGCAGACAATCGGACGACTTTGTTCGAGGACGGGGCCGCTTAAGAGCAGACGCGGAGTGCTGATCGCCGTCCACGATGGAATATTCATCTCCGCGAGTAATGCGTGTTTTCTTGCTGCGGTGCTGACTGCTCTGGGAAGGCTGGCCGGCCATATTCTGTTTTTCGTTTTGATCCTACGACACGAGCAGAACATCAGGCTGGGAATACGGCTACTCCAGTGGACAGCGTCGCATGGTGCTCCAACTGAGGTGGAACTTCACTGGCCGCTGCAGGCAATGGATGCACTGGCGATCCTGGCAGCCTACGAACTCTGCTGGCGGATGCGGCCACGATTTGGTAGTGAGTCTCAGGACGTATCCTCTGCCGGAATAATCGAGAAACAAGACTGTCCACTTGGATCCCTTTCATGCTGCGAACGGCCGTGCTCATCTATCTCGCGCTTGTGGCCCTTTGCAGTGCCTGTGTCGAGGCCTTCTCAATGACGCAGCCAATGCAGGGACGATTCCCGTCCGAGGATTGGACTTATTGGCATCTAATCGTTTTCACGCTATCGGTCGCATTGCTTGCGGTTGCTGTCGGTTTGATTCGTGTGCAAAGGCGATGGTGGTTCGTGACAGCTGCTTTTAGCCCTTTGATGATCGCTGGTGGTTTACTTCTCAGTTCTTCCAGGAGCCTGATCTTGGGATACGTGGTTCTTGGTGCTGTAGTGTTCGCAGTGGTCACGATAGGAGCAGTCCGCAGTTCACGACAGACAATTGTGGCATTCGCAATCAGTCTGCTTCTTGCGCTGTGGTGGATTCCGACTTTGATCCGCTGGGTTCCGGCGCAGCCATACATTGATGAACGCCCGGCGATTCCGCGAGTTCCGATCGTGCTCGCTGCCGCAACGCCAGTCTTTGCCAGCTTTCTGCTCCGTAAGCCCAAAGCAGCGAACGCCTGAGGCGAAGCAGTCTAATGTTTACGTAGAGTGAGGCTTCTGGAAAATGCCTAAGATGCGAATGAATTCATAGATGCTTCCCTCATCGAAGTTCCACGGTTTTGAGCATCTCCGTCATGTAAGTGCGCCCTGTGCGGAGTGTCGTTCCGTCTCTGAGAACAACACGTCCTGTCCCCGATTCTGACCAGGGCCTCATTTCCTTTATGAACCTGATATTTACGATCGCCGATCGATGAATGCGGAGGAATAATTTTCGATTCAGCGAGAGAGCCACGCGGGAGATCGCCCCCCGAATCAGTATCGATTCCGAGCGCAGGTGGAATCTTACGTAGTTCCGCTCAGCTGAAATGTATTTGATCTCAGACGGGTGGGCGAACACTATTCGACCGCTGGTTCGCAACAGCAGCTCGTCCTTGAACGCCCCGTCTGTCTTTGCTGTGCCATTTTGAAACTGGGCGCTCAACCGGCGGAGGCTCAGTTGTTCGTAAACCCGCTTGAAGCA
>Ga0066684_10001159_pt1 | contig 10211 bp, 10 predicted proteins | sample GraSoiAngelo_133_FD_62301 | JGI IMG/M metagenome (GOLD analysis project Ga0066684, IMG submission 62301) | Grasslands soil microbial communities from the Angelo Coastal Reserve, California, USA - 14_0929_05_20cm | ecosystem: Environmental > Terrestrial > Soil > Grasslands | place: USA... | reverse complement strand
GGGGCCGGGGGCTGGAGCGGGGCCGGCTCGATGGCCGGCTCCGGGGGAGCCATCAGCGGCTCGGGATCGGGCAGGGGAGGAGCCTGAGCTGGGGGAGGAGCCTGAACCGGCTCGAGCTGGGCCGGGGGCTCCGGCGCAACGGGAGCGGGCTCAGGAGCAGGCGCCGGCTCGGGAGCCGGTGCCGGGGAAGGCTGCTGAGGCTGCTGGGCCTCGGGCGGCCGCAGGGCCGGCGGAGGCGTGGGGAGGTCTTCCTGGTGCATCGGGGCCGAAGAAGCCATCGGGCTATCCATCGGGCCGCGCACGACCGGCGGGCTGAGCGGAGGCTCGAGCGAGAGGCCGATCCCCGAGCTCACCGAGAGGTCGTGCGTTCCTAGAAGTGCAGACATGCTCCCCTTTCCGTTGGACTCACCGGGCTCGCGCAGGAGCGCACGAGCCAGACCGGCCAGCTCTGGATCCACGAGCATGAGCTCGGGCGAGAGGCGCCGTACGAGGGTTTTCTGATCGATGAGACCAATTCGCCGCAGTTGTGGTTCGCTGTTCGCCATGCGGAAACGCTTTCCGCACACCCAGTATCGGGAGCCTCCTCTGAGACGGCATGCCCCGTTGGAGTGATTGGAAGAGGCGGGGTTCCCGGCGCCCCGCCTCAGGAGCGATCAGTGGTTGGCAGCCCTCGGCGTCGGCGTGGCGCTGACGCTGAAATCGGCCGAGTTGTCGCCCGTCTCGTGCCCGTCGGGCAGGCGTACGTCGCTGTTCCCCGGCGCTGCCACGCTGGGCGGCGCGGGAGCGGCGGTGCCCCGCACGAAGGCGTTCGTGGCGGTGCCGTAGCCCACGGAGTCGACGATCGTGCCCGACGCGTCGCGGAGCGCGAGCCCACCTCCGGTCGACGCGAGCGCAGTGCCGAAGCTCTGGTCGGCCGCCGGCGCGCCCGTGTAGCCGCTGCCGCCGAACAAGTAGAAGGCGCCCGCAGCCAGCGTCGCGCCGGACGGAAGGGTGTCGAGGCTGATGTCGCTCGCTCCCGCCGCTGAGCGGTAGACGAGCTTGTAGCCGCTGAGGTCGACCGCCGTCGTGCCGGCGTTGACGATCTCCACGAACTCGTACGACGCGGCGGTCGAGGTGCCGGTCATGAACTCGTTGATCCTGACCGTCCCCGAGCCGCCGCCGCCTCCGCCGCCGGTCTTGCAGGCGATTGCGGCCGTTCCATCGGCGCCGTAGGCGACCGTGAGCGTTCCGGTCCCGGCGGGCGCATGGCAGGTCGTGCCGCTCAGCTCGTCGAGTGAGCCGATCTTGGGCCCGGCCGGCCCGGCGGGCCCGGTCGGGCCTGCGGCTCCGGCGGCTCCGGTTGCTCCGCGGGCGCCCTGCAGCCCGGGCAGTCCCTGCGGGCCCTGAGACCCTTCGACGCCGGTCGGGCCGCGGTCGCCGGCGGGGCCGGTGGGGCCGGCAGGCCCGGCGGGCCCGTGCGAGTTCCAGGAGAGCGGCTGCTCGTCGCGCCGGCACGAGCCGGGACCGGCGACGACGCGCAGGCGGCCGTTCGCCTTCCGCACGCACGAGTAGATGACGCCGTTGGCCCGCCTGTGCTGAGAGCCGTGTGCGGCGAGCGCGACGCCGGCCGCGAGCGCGGGCACGGCCGCCGCGAGCAGCAGCAACCGTCTTCGAGCTGGGTGCATGTGAGGACTCCTCTCGTCGTTTCGGCCAGGAATACCGGCGGGCGAGAGGAGGCACCGGCCCGCGTGCGCCTTTCTTTACGAAGGAGTTACGTCAACGCGAAATAGAGCGTGCACGCGGTGCCCGCGAGCACGCAGTAGACCGCGAACGGGATCAGCGTGTTCGTCTCGAAGAAGCGCATCAGGAAGCGAACCGCCAGGTAGGCGGTCAACGCCGAGCAGAGCGCGGCGACGAGCGCCTGGCCGCGGATGCCGTCGCCCTGCGAGCCCGCAAGGTCCGGCAGCTTCAGCAGGGCGGCAGCACCGATGATCGGGGTCGCCAGCAGGAACGCGAAACGCGCTGCGTCCTTGTTCGAGAGCCCGACGAGCAGCCCGCCGCCCATCGTCGCCCCCGAGCGCGACAAGCCGGGAATCAGCGCCAGTGCCTGTGCAGCGCCGACGCCGAACGCGCCGCCCCAGCCGACCTGGCGGGCGATCCGCGCGTCGTCGTCCTGCTCGACCTGAGGCGCGCGGCGGCGCAGCAGCTCGGCGCCGAAGAGCATGAATCCGTTGACGATCAGGAAGGCCGATGCCGACGCGGCCGAGGCGAAGACGCCGCGAAGCTTGTGCTCCAGCAGGAGCCCCAGGATCCCGGCCGGAATCGTGCCGACGATCAACAGCCAGGCCAGCTTCGCGTCAGTGTCGGCGGGGTCGATCCCGCGGTCGCGCAGGCTGCGGCCGAGGCCCTTCACGATCCGCACCCAGTCGCGCCAGAAGAAGCCGAGCAGCACCAGCGCCGTCGCCAGGTGGGTCGCGACCAGGAAGGTGATGAAGTACGGGTCGTTCTGGTGGATGTTCCAGCCGAGCAGCTGGGGCAGGATCACGCTGTGGCCGAGGCTCGAGACCGGGAAGAGCTCGGACACGCCCTGGAGCAGGCCGAGCACGATCGCCTGCCCGTAGGAGATGAGCGAGGCGACTACCAGCAACTCAGGTCAGGCAGCCGCGCGGTCGCGCTTCGGGCCTGTCTGGAACCAGGCGAAGACCAGCAGCGCGAGCCCGACGAGGAAGGAGGCGATCCCGTGCTTGACGTGATGGTGGTTCGAGCCGGCCTCGTGGCCGGGCAGCCAGGACGGCAGGGCGTGGGCCGGCTCGGCCCAGTAGTAGATTGCCAGGGCGATGAGCAGGATGCCCAGCACCATGGCGGCGATCACGACGGGGCGGCTGTTCAGGCGCACGGCCGGGACGATAGACGCTCGCTAGGGTGAAGTGATGGACGGTCCGGCGATCGAGGCGGAGGGGCTCGTCCGGGTCTTCAAGAAGACGCGGGCGGTGGACGGGATCGACCTCGTCGTCGAGAGCGGCGAGATCTACGGCTTCCTCGGCCCGAACGGCGCGGGCAAGTCGACCACCGTCCACATGCTGACGACGCTGCTGCCGCCGACGGCCGGCACCGCGCGGGTGAACGGCTACGACGTCGTCCACCAGGGCCCGCAGGTGCGCTCGTCGATCGGCGCCGCGCTGCAGGAGGCCGCGCTAGACCCGCTGCTGACCGGCCGGGAGCACCTGCGCCTGCAGGCCTCGCTCCAGGGCATGCCGCACGACATCCGCAGGAGGCGGGCGGACGAGCTGCTGCACCGCGTCGGGCTCAGCGAGGCCGGCGACCGCAAGGTGAAGACCTACTCGGGCGGAATGAAGAGGCGGCTCGACCTGGCGCTCGCGCTCGTCCACTCGCCGCGGATCCTGTTCCTCGACGAGCCGACGACCGGGCTCGACATCCAGAGCCGGACCGCGCTCTGGGACGAGGTCGGCCGGCTGACGCGCGACGACGGTGTCACTGTTTTCCTGACCACGCAGTACCTCGAAGAGGCCGACGTCCTCGCCGACCGTGTCGGGATCATCGACCACGGCCACATCGTCGCCGAGGGCACGCCGGACGAGCTGAAGGCCAGCGTCGGTAGGCCGACCGTCGAGGTCGTTCCCCTCGACGCTGGTGAGCACGAGCGGGCGGCGGCGATCATCGCCCGCTTCGGCGAGCCGTGCGGCTCCGAGCACGGCGTCGCCGTCCGGCTCCGTTCCAGCGAGGCCGACCTGGCCGGGATCGTGCGCGCCCTCGACGCGGAGAACCTGAAGGTCGAGCAGCTGCAGCTGCACCAGCCGTCGCTGGACGACGTCTTCCTCGCCAAGACCGGCCGCTCGCTCGAGGGCGCCGCCGAGGAAGAGGAAGGCGAGCGCGGCGGGCTTGCAATGGAGCCCGCCTGAGAGCTTTTCTCGACCAGGTCTACGTTCTCGCGCGCCGGTCGGTGGTGCGCACGATGCGCCAGCCCGCGGCGGTGATCGCGCCACTCGTCTTTCCGATTCTCTTGCTGGCGGTCAATTCGGGCGGGCTCAAGGCGGAGACGCAGCTGCCGGGGTTCCCGACGAACTCGTTCGTGGCCTTCGCGCTGGCGGTTCCGTTCATCCAGGGCGCGCTCTTCTCGACCATGAACGCCGGCACCGACCTGGCGCGCGACATCCAGACGGGTTTCCTGAACCGACTGACGCTGACGCCGATGCGGCGGCTGGCGGTGCTCGGCGGCCAGCTTGGCGGCGTGATCGTGCTCGGCCTCCTGCAGGCGGTCGTCTACCTCGCGGTGGGCCTGGCGGTCGGCGTCCGCTTCGAGTCGGGGCCGGCCGGGATCCTTGTGCTGTTCGCCTTCGCGTTCATGGTCTCGCTGGCCTTCGGCTCGCTGGGCACCCTGGCCGCGCTCCGCACCGGCTCGGGCGAGGCCGTTCAGGGTCTGTTCCCGGCCTTCTTCGTCTTCCTGTTTATCTCGTCGATGAACATCCCGCGCAACCTGATCCAGGTCACGTGGTTCCGGGACGCGGCGACGGCGAACCCGGTCTCCTACCTGCTCGAGGCCGTCCGCAGCCTGATCATCGTCGGCTGGAACGCCGAGGCGCTGGCGCTCGGATTCGGGATCTGCGCGGTGATCGCGGTCATCGGGCTCTCGCTCTCGTCGTGGGCGCTCAAGGTGAGGATGGCCAGGTGAAGACGCTGGCCGTGGCGCGAGGCGTGGCCTGGCGGACCCTGCACAACGTCTTCACCAACCCTTCGCTGCTGATCCCGTCGATCGTCTTCCCGTTGTTCTTCTTCACGGCCTTCGCCGGCGGGCTCTCGCGGATCCGCGACGTGCCGGGCTTCGACTACCCGCTCGGCTACACGTCCTTCCAGTTCGTGTTCGTGCTGCTCCAGTCGGCGGCGTTCGGCGGCGTCTTCACCGGCTTCGGGATCGCGCGCGACTTCGAGGGCGGCTTTGCGCGCAGGCTGTTGCTAGCGGCGCCGCACCGCAGCGGGATCGTGCTCGGCTACGGGATCGCCGCGCTCGTGCGTTGGTTCTTCACCGCCACGGTGCTGACCGTGGTCGCGCTCGCAGTCGGGATGAACGTCGGCGGCAGCGGCGTCGACCTGGTCGGCCTCTATGTGCTCGCGGTGATCATGAACGTCGCCGCGCTGCTCTGGGCCTGCGGCGTGGCCATGCGCTTCCGGACGCTGCAGGCAGGGCCGGTGATGCAGTTCCCGGTGTTCATCGTGCTCTTCTTCGCGCCGGTTTACGTGCCGCTTGGGCTTCTGCGCGGCTGGATCCACTCGATCGCGGTCGTCAATCCCGTGACGCGCGTGGTCGAGGCCGGGCGAGGCTTCCTGGCGGGCTCGCCGACGGAGGTGGGCTTCGCTTTCGGTGCGGGCCTGGCACTCGTGCTCGGCTTCTCCCTCTGGGCCTTCCGCGGCCTGCGCAAGGCCGAAGCCGCGGGCTGACCGGCTTTTGCCGCGGCCGGGTTCGGTCGTAGGCTTGACCTGTGAACGAGCAGGTGCTGCTGGTCGAGGACGACGCCTCGATCCGCGAGGTGACGACGCTGGGGCTCGAGCAGTCGGGCTTCGCGGTCACCTCGGCGGGCGACGGGCGCGAGGGCCTGATCCAGTTCCGGCAGGGGCGCTTCGACCTGGTCGTGCTCGACGTGATGCTGCCCTCGCTGGACGGCTTCGAGGTCCTGCGCGAGATCCGCAAGGACAGCCAGGCGCCGGTCGTGATGCTGACCGCGCGCTCCGACCTGCACGACGTTGTCGTCGGGCTCGAGCTCGGAGCGGACGACTATGTGACCAAGCCGTTCGAGCTGCCCGAGCTCGTGGCGCGGATGAAGGCCGTGCTGCGCCGCTCGACCGCCGAGCCGGAAGCCGGCGTGATCGCGGCCGACGGGCTCGAGATCGACCCGGCGGCCTTCACGGTGCGGCGAGGCAGCGAGGAGATCGCGCTGACCGCGACCGAGTTCAGGCTGCTGCTCGAGCTGGCGCGCCGGCCGAAGCAGGTCTTCACGCGCGAGCTGCTGCTCGAGCTGGTCTGGAACTACGACTACCTCGGCGACTCGCGGCTCGTCGACGCGGCCGTCCAGCGCTTGCGGGGAAAGATCGAGGACGATCCGAAGGAGCCGACGCTGATCCGTACCGTTCGCGGCGTCGGCTACAAGTTCGGCTAGTGCTTCGACGCAGGCTGACGATCGCGTTCGCGCTGGCGGTGGGCGTGTCGACGGTCGCGCTCGCGGCCGGCTCCTACTTCGTCGTGCGGCACAACCTGCTCAAGGACTCGGTGGCCACCTCGGCCAAGCAGGCGAAGCAGAACCTCCAGATCGCGCCGCGGTACCTGCCCGACCAGCCGGCCAAGCTGCTCGACGTTTACAAGGGCATCGGCGGGTTCGAGACCGTGCTGGTGGCCGGCGGGCAGCAATACGCGGGCTTCGGTGTGGCCTTGCGGCAGGTGCCGAGCGAGCTGCGCAAACTCGTCCACGACGGGCAGCTCGGCTACCAGCGGACGACGGTCGCGGGCACCCACTACCTCGTCGTCGGCGGGCCATCCGACGACGAGGCGCAGCTCTACTTCTTCTACTCGGAGCAGGGCCTGTGGCACGAGCTCGACGTCCTGCGGAACATCCTGCTGGCCGGCGGCGCGCTGCTCGTGCTGCTGGCCGCGCTGGCAGGCGCCGTGATCGCGCGTGAGGCGCTGCGGCCGGTCGCGCAGGCGAGCGAGGCGGCGCACTCGCTCGCTGAGGGATTGCTCGAGACGAGGCTGCCGGTAGAAGGCCGCGACGAGTTCGGCGCCTGGGCGCAGGCCTTCAACGAGATGGCCGGTGCGCTCGAGGCGAAGATCGCCGCGCTGTCGGCGGCGCAGGCTCGCGAGCGGCGGTTCACCGCCGACGTGGCGCACGAGCTCCGCACGCCGCTGACCGGGCTCGTCGGCGAGGCGTCGCTGCTCTCCGAGCACCTCGAGCAGATGCCGCCGGAGTCGCGCCGCCCGGCCGAGCTGCTGATCGCCGACGTCGGGCGGTTGCGGAAGCTCGTCGAGGACCTGATGGAGATCTCGCGGCTGCAGGCCGGCGCCGAGAGCGTCCACGCCGAGCCGGTCGATCTCGCCTCCGTGACCGCGGCCATCCTGCGGGCGCGCGGGTGGACCGAGCGCGTGAGCCTCGACGGCGCGGAGACCGAGATCACGACCGACCCGCGCAGGCTCGAGCGGATCGTGGCCAACCTGGTCGGCAACGCGCTCGAGCACGGTGGCGGCAATGGAGTCGCGGTGCGCGTCGGGCGCGACGGCAGCGGCGCCTTCGTCGAGGTGGCCGACCGTGGGCCCGGGATCCCGCCCGAGCACCTGCCGCACCTGTTCGAGCGGTTCTACAAGGCGGATCCGTCACGGACCGGCCGCGGCTCCGGGCTCGGCCTGGCGATCGCGCAGGAGAACGCGCTCCTGCTCGGCGGCGAGATCGACGTCCGCAGCGAGCCCGGCGCGGGCAGCACGTTCACCTTGCGCCTGTAGCGAAACCGTTACGCGGCGGTGACGGGGCCGTTGCGCGCCCTCTCGAGGATGGGGCCATGAAGTTTCCACTCGCGCTCCTCCTCCTCCTCCTCCTCCTCCTCCTCCTCCTCCTCCTGGTCGCGGGCTGCGGCGGCACCGCCATGCGGGCTCGCCCGGCCCACGCTTGGGAGCGGCTTCCGGCCGCGCCGATCCGCATCGACACCTCGCTGCAGAGCGTCTGGACGGGCAAGGAGCTGATCGTCAGCGGCCTTCGCGCCGGCGCGGACGGCACGTATACGAACGCGACCGAAGTTGTCGCCGCGTATGACCCGGCCCAGCGCTCCTGGCGGCGGCTGGCGCGCCCGCCGAAGATGGACGAGTACTGCCACCGCTCCCTCGCCTGGACCGGCCGCGAGGTCGTGCTCTGGGGCTGCGGCCAGGCCGCGCTCGACCCCGGCACCGGCCGCTGGCGCGTGCTGCCCAGGCCGCCGACCGGGGAAGGCATCGCCATCTGGACCGGCCGCGAGCTGATCGGCTGGGGCGGCGGCTGCTGCGGCGACGCCTGGGACGGCGGCTCCGCATACGACCCGGCGACGAGCTCCTGGCGGACGCTCGCGCACACGCCGCTCGCCCCCGCCCAGGGCGCCCTCGGCGCCTGGACCGGCCACGAGCTCCTGCTGCTCGTCAACGGGATCAACCCGGCGAGCGGCAAGCCGTATCCGGCTCGGTTCGCCCGCGCGGCCGCCTACGACCCGGGCGCTGACCGCTGGCACCGGATCGCGACGCCGCCCGAGACCGGCTTCCGACTCGGCAGCGCCGCCGCCTGGGACGGCCACGAGCTGGTCGTCGTCGGCGCCGGGCCTGACGCGCGCTCGACCTTCGCATACGACCCCGCGACCGGCCGCTGGAGCCGCCGCGCGCCCTCGCCGCTCGGCCTCCGCAACGCAACCGCCTTCCAAGCAGGCGGTCGCCTCGTGGTCTGGGGCGGCGCCGAGACCTCCCGCGCGCTCGCCTACGACCCGGCCTCCGACCGCTGGACGCTGCTCCCCGCGGCGCCGGTGCATGGCACCGAGCAGACCGCCGCCTGGGCCGGCGACCACCTGATCGTCTGGAGCGACGCCGGCGGCGCCGCACTCAGCCCCGCTCTCGAAAGGAGCACACGATGAAGTCTCTGCTGGCACTCGCAACCACGGTCCTCGCCCTCGCCCTCGGCCTCGCCGCTGGCGCCTCCTCGTCTCCGTCGGCCGCGTCGCTGAAGGTTCGCGGCGGCCTCCCCAACCTCGTGGCTGCCGACGACCGCCTCGTCGCCCGCTACACGTTCTACGCCGGCAGCAAGGCCGTGCCGGGGACGTTCTACGTCCGCAACGACCTCCAGAAGCGCTTCTCCCGGCTGCCGCTGACGCGCGCGGCCGGTTACAGCGTGACCGTCCCAACCCGCCTCATCCACGGACACCTGCTGACCTACTACGCATCGTTTCGTGGCGTCAAGCAGGCGAAGCGGTCGGCCTGGATTCTCGCCAAGCCGGTTGTGGTGCGGCTGGGAACGCATCAGTTCGGCCAGACGCAGGGCTCGAGCGACGTGGTCGCCCGAGCGCGGGCGGACGAGGTCGGGTGGGACATCAGCGACGAGTTCCACCTCGGCCCACAGACCTTCCAGACCGCTTCCGACGGCTCGACCTGGCTCGAGGACTCGTTCGACAACCGCCTGCTCGTCTGGAGCCCCGGCTCGGCCGCCCACTTCGCCCGCTCGATTCCGATTCCATGGGGAGCCGGGCTCAGCGACATCGCCTTCGGGCCGGCCGGCGAGGTCTACGTCACGCGTCAGCTGACCGATCCCGCGCGGCTGGTGCTCGACCGGCTCGACCCGGCCACCGGCGGGATCGTCTGGGAGAGCAAGGTCGGACGGGAGTACGGCGGCGGGTCCAGCGGCGACTCGCCTCCTGTGATCGCCAGCGGTAGCCCACTGCGCCTCGGCCCGGACGGCACGCTCTACTACCTGGTCCAGATGGGCCGGCCCGGCGACGAGTGGGGCTGGATGCCGGTCGCGACGCCCGCCGGCACGCCGCTCTCGCCGGGCGCGCAGATCGCAGGCATTCACTGGCCCTACCAGCCGCTTCACGGCGGGCTGCGGCTCGTCGGCCTCGAGGTCTACACGGCCCACGGCGACGGCGCCCCGCACGAGATCCGCTACGCGCTGGTCAACCGCGCCGGCCGGGTCGTCCGCTCATGGCGGATCCTCAGCACCACTGGCATAAGCAACTTCCACCAGACGGTGCCCGATCTCGCCGGTGGCGACCCGGTCGTCGTCGTCGACTTCCAGGACGGCGCGAAGACGGAGTACGAGGTGCTGCGGCTCGGCCCGCACGGCGCGGCCGCAAAGCTCTCGCTCCGGCGCGGCGTCTTCGGCGACACGCTTCTGCCCGACCTCCGCGTCGGGGCCGACGGCAAGCTCTACCAGCTCTCGACCTCCCCCGACACCGGCATCACGGTGACCCGCTTCCCACTCGGCTAGTGATGAAGACGCTCCTCGCCATTGCCCTCGCCGTCGTCGCCGTCCCTCCGGCGGCGACGGCGGCCAAGGGGTTCGCCGTTCACCAGGACAACGCCGTCCCCCAGCTGCTCGTTCCCGGCGACAGCGTCCAGGTCGGCTACAGCACCGACTCGTCCGGCGTGAAGTCGCTGGGCGGGACGCTCTTCGTCCGCACCGACCTCCAGCGCCGCTTCAGCCCGCTCGCCCTCGCCGGCAAGGGCC
>Ga0066684_10001156_pt1 | contig 10225 bp, 6 predicted proteins | sample GraSoiAngelo_133_FD_62301 | JGI IMG/M metagenome (GOLD analysis project Ga0066684, IMG submission 62301) | Grasslands soil microbial communities from the Angelo Coastal Reserve, California, USA - 14_0929_05_20cm | ecosystem: Environmental > Terrestrial > Soil > Grasslands | place: USA... | reverse complement strand
ATGCGGACAATGAACGGAAACAATGGTGGAAAAGCTTCGTGTTGGAAGTTGCGTAGAAGTTCAGAAAGCGACGGCATTCCAGCCAATTGCACGACGGCGCATTCATCTCGCGAGAGAGCGTCCGCGTGAAAGGCTCGAACCAAAAGCAACGAGACGATGGTCGCTGTCAACAAAACGGCGAGAAGCCATTCAGCCTTGGTAAGTAGATCCGATTTCTTCGCTGAAGCGTCACCTTGATGCGTCGTTCGTCCTACTTGGTTTGGGAAGTCCACGCCCAAACTAGTATGACCGGCTCGGAAAAACGCGTTCCACCGGCTATTCCATTTTTGTGAGGAGCTCGCCGCAATCGATGTCATGACTTGTGACGCGGTCAGCCAAGATTGCAAAAACGAGCCAATAAGTCAGCAACCCAACCCCTGCGAATTGTGCGGTTGAAGCGCCGGAATTCCACGACGCGTAACGCTCAGCAGCTTCGGTACCGGGACGGTCCTAGCCTAGGGAGGTCCCACTTTGATTTGTTCACTCAAAGTCCTGAACTCCGGTTGGTCAGGTTTGAGCCGAACAGCCGCGTCGATCTCAGCTTGCGCGGCTTCACGATTGCCTTTCCCAAGGAAAGTTTTCGCCAGGAGAAAGTGGGTCTTCGCATTGCCGGGATCGATTTGTGCAGCTTGCCGAAACCAGCTTTCAGCGTTGGCATAGTCGCGAGCATCAAGTGCGATAACGCCAAGATTGTTAAGGGCCCCTTTATGTTTCGGATCAATCGACAGGACGGCCCAATAAAATGCCAACGCATCGTCAGTTTTTTGCTGGGCCAGACGCAGATTTCCGAGCGCGAAGAGTGTCTCGGAATTAGCCGGCACGTATGCATAGGCAACAGCCAGTTTCTTTTCCGCAAGCGCCAAATTGTTTGATTCAAGCGCTTGCCAGCCGCTGTTGTAGGCGTCGAGCGCCCAGAGCGAGGGGTCATGTTGCGGCCAGGATACAAAGATGGTGGAAACTGCCAGAAGCGCGATATAGGCGAGCGCCGGCCGAAAGCTGCCAGCGGCTACGTTATTGAAAAACATGACCAAACCGGAGGCGGCGAAAACGAGAAGGCCGGGAACAACAGACAATCGATAGCGCTCTGTGGTGAAAACCGGTAACAATGCCAGCATCTGCAGAACGATCGCGGAGGTAACCCAGCGTCCGGCCGGTGCGTTTTTCCATCCAAGGACCACCGCCGGTAACGCGAATGCGGCGACCAAGCCAAAATAAATTCCGGGGAACGTCACTCTTTGCTCCCGCAGGATGGTGACGATGCTGAGATCGTCGTACTGGAATGCGCTCCAGAACGTGCGGAATTTGAGTACAAGTAATCGTAGCCAGCCCCCCGGATCGCGCTCGATATAGTCACGCGCCTTGGCGGACCAATAATGCGAAACCTCGCCACGCTTGAGCGGGTGTCCGGCGGCGGATTCGGCCGCGTCTATTGAATCCTGCAACATCGCGGCCTGGCCGGCGCGGAGGCCCGGCGGAAAACGCGGATAACCGTTCGCGCTGGGATTATTTCCAATCCAGAAATTAATACCGCTGTGGGCGGACAGAATCACACGGTCTCGGGCAATAAGACAATTGTGCACCCAACACGGCGAAGTACCGACCGCCGCGCCAAAGAAAAGCAGGACAAGGGCGCTAGTTCGGGTGCTGAACTGAGAATGAGCGGAGACCGTCGGCTTGAGCAAGATAGCGCCGATTAACAACGGGATGAGAAAAAGAATTGTTGCGATTGCGGTCGCGGTCAGGCCGACCAGGAGTCCAAGGATTAATGCCTCCCATGCTGTTGGTGCATTTCTGTGGCTGATGATTCGCCAAAGGATGAGCCAGAAAATAAAGACAACCCAGGCGGTGGGCATAAGAATGGCGGCGTAGGTTTGTGCCGGGACGAAAAGAGCCCAGCCCGTCGCCGCGACCAAGCCTGCGATTTGGGCGCGGCGGGCACCGGTTCCCGGGAAAATGCCAACCGAAACCTTATAGACCAGCACCGCCGTCCCAGCATCAAGCAATGCCTGCAAAAGCGCGGGAACAAATGGACCGTAGCCGGCAAGTTTGTAGAGAATCGCTAGCAGATAAGCATACCCAGGCAGGCCATAAAAGGCCATGTGATCAATGAACTGGCCGCTAAGAATCCGCTGCGCCCAATCATCGTAAAAGTGCATATCTCCGCGCGTCGGCAGGAGGTAGGGCGAAATGGTCAGACGGGCGAGAACGACGACACGGATGAGAAGAACCCCCGCGAAAACGTAGTGCGCAAGCTGGAGATGGAACCGGCTGAGGGGTTTACGCGGAATCACAATATCGGATCCATCAGTAAGTGACGGCTACCGTAGCGCTTACAAAACGAGAGTCAGGCCTGGCGCAGGGCATGTGGGCTCCAAGGAAGGCAAAACGTTTTCTAGAAATTCTAAAACGATCGCTGCTTGGCATCGCGAGTGCTCCTTAAAGCGGGCATTCCGAAGCGGGTGCTTCGGAGCGCAATCAAACAAACAATAGAGAACAGAAAGCAAGTTAGCAATGTTGAACCAACTTAACAAACGCCGCGCGGGCTTCACCCTCGTGGAAATCATGATCGTTGTTGCGATCATCGCGCTCTTGGCGGCGATTGCGGTGCCCGGCTTCCTCCGTGCCCGTAAACGTTCCCAAGCCAGCCGAATCCTCAATGATCTGCGTATGATCGACGCCGCGGTTGACCAATACGCCATCGAAACAAACCGCAGCACCGGAAACGTGGTGAATACCGCCGACTGGACGAATTACCTCAAGAAAAATTCGTCCCTCTACAACACCGGCAAGAGCCTGCTGGGCAGTGCCTACGGTGTTCAGACGGTGGACACTATTCCACAAGTGCCATCAAACGATCTGGCCGTGTTGTCCGACGTGGCCGGCACGGGCTTCTGGTCGCCCTACGGTCCGTAATCGAATCTGACTGACGATTCATTCGCCTGCCATTCCTTCACAAAGGGAGTGGCAGGGAATGAGTTGTGAGATCCGCAGCTGGAAGAAGCCGCGCCTATCGCAGCTCAAACACAAACAAACACTAAACCAACGCAATAAAAGAAATAATGTTAACGAAATTGAATCGAAAACACGCCGGCTTCACGCTGGTGGAAATCATGATCGTGGTCGCAATCATCGCATTGCTGGCTGCGATAGCCGTTCCTGGATTCCTGCGCGCGCGCAAACGCTCTCAGGCTTCCAAGATCCTTAACGATCTGCGAATGATCGACGCTGCTGTCGACCAGTACGCAATTGAAACCAATCGCACCACCGGTAACACGGTTGGGACTGCCGACTGGACCAAGTACGTCAAGAAGGACAGCATCCTGTATAACACAGGTGCGAACCTCTTCGGCACCGCTTACGGTGCTCAGACGGTTGATACCATTCCGCAGGTGCCATCGAATGACTACGCCGTTTTGTCGGACGTCGCCGGCACGGGCTTCTGGTCGCCTTACGGGCCTTAGCAAGTTATCGAAGTTCTGAAAACTTCCGGGCGTCCTCTCGTGCAAATCGGGAGGACGCTCGTTTGTTTAGAAATGCAGCTTCTCTCTCCCAATCCTGCTCATGGATCAGATTCCGACTAAGGTGCCGCCTGGCCCCGGTTTTCGCGCGCGCCTCATCGCATTTTGTCGCAAGCAATGGCCGCGTTATTTTTTTCTTGGAGCCATCGGCTTCATCATCCGATTACCCGCGATCCAGGGTCAACTCATCTGGGACGATGTTTGCCTCACCCGAGACAATCCATTCATAAAAAGCCCCCTCCTCGCCTTGGAGGTGTTCCGGCATTATCTCTTTCTCGATTCATTCTCAGGTCATTACCGGCCGGTCCAGAATCTCTCCTACATGTTCGATTACTTTTTTTGGAACACGGACCCAGCTGGTTTTCATCTCAGCAATATTCTTCTGCACGTAGCCGCTGGCCTGTTGCTTTATCGGTTACTCACGCACCTGTTCGGCAAGGAAGCCGGCCTTTGGAATAGTAACGACGCGGGGTCGGCACGCGCGGGTGACCTTGCCGCTTTCATTATTTCCGGCATCTGGATGGTGCATCCGGTCCATTCCGCCGCGATCGATTACATTTCCGGACGGGCCGACAGCCTCGCCTTTGTTTTCTCAGCGGGCGCATGGTTACTGGTTTTGCGCGCCCGGATCGCCGAAACGCGTTGGCTAAAAGGCATCCTTTATTCTCTGGCGGCACTGACTGTAGTGCTGGCGCTTTGCTCCCGCGAAATCGCTTGTATTTGGATACTCATTTTTCTGGTCCACACCCTTGTCTTCGTCAGGGACATCGGCAAAAAAGCAAAGATTACGACGATCATTTGCTGCGCGCTTGTGCTTGGCGCATATGCTGAATTGCGCCGGCTTCCAGTTGCGCGAGCGGAGAAGCCTTTCACCGAAAACTGGTCGGCTTCCGTTCGGAGCACGCTGATGCTGCGCGCGCTGGGTGACTACGGTCGGCTGATGGTCTTTCCGGGGAACCTGCACATGGAGCGCACCATTTTCGATCCCGACAATTACCTCAGCCGCGAGAGTTGGCGGAAGACAGTCGCATCCGAATATCTCTCGATTCTCGGACTGATTGTACTCGCGGCGTTCATCTACGGCTGCGCCAGAGGCGGAATCGGTCAGCGAGCGCGTATCATGGGCACGATCTGGTTTTTTGCCGCCTATCTTCCGATCTCGAATATCGTGCAACTGAACGCGACCGTGGCGGAGCATTGGCTTTACCTGCCAAGCGTCGGCTTCTTGCTTTTCCTCGGCGGTTGTGCCTTGGATTTGCCACGGAGGTTTTGGGCCGGTCTACCTGCCACTGCAGCGATCGCAATCCTCGCCTTAAGCGTCCGCAGCACGATTCGCAGCAGCGACTGGAGTAACGAAGAGAAATTCTACAAGCGCACGCTGGCGGCGGGTGGTACAAGCTGCCGCGTCGGCGTAAACTTGGGGCAGATTTACGCGAACCGTGGTGAATATGCGATAGCGGAAAAAATGTTCCGCCACATTCTCGAAATCAACCCTGACTACCCGATCGCGCGCAATAATCTCGCTAACGTTCTGGTGCATGAGGGAAAGGTTGCCGAAGGCGAAGCCTTATTTGCGCGGGATGCCCAACACGCCAAGGAAGCGAGAGTTCAGTATCCTCGCACCTGGATCGCTGTCTTAAATCTCGCGAACATGCGCTCGAAGGCGAAAGACGATGCTGGTGCCATCGCGCTACTCGAACAAGCCCGCGCCGATTATCCCCAGGTATGGGAACTGATCAGCCTTGAGTCGGAATTGCTGCGCCGAACCCAAGGTCCGCTCCCGGCGTTGCGTCTCATTGAAAATTACACTCGTCAAAACTGGTGGCATCACGCCGCCTGGCTGGCAGAAGGCCGGCTATATGCAGAGAACAACGACGTTGCTCAATCCACCCGTGCCCTGCGCCACGCTGCTTTACTCGATGTGCACGACGTCCAAGCGTTAAATTTACTCGCCGCAATTTCAGTTCGCCAAAATCAGCTCGAGCAAGCATCCGCCATCCAACGCCGCGCCATCGGACGCGAACCAAATCAGCCCCGGCAATACCTCATGCTCGCCGAGATCCTGGACAAGATCGGACGCACATCGGAGGCGCAGGCCGCGCGCGACGACGCCACGCGACTGAAGGCGATCGCAACGTCGCCACTGATCGCAGTTAATTAAATTGAATTTGGCGCGGGAGGCCGCTTCGGCCACTCTTGTCCGGCAATGCCGGTGCGAATTTATCGCGACAAACAGATCAGGCTCGACATTCTGCGAGGCAAAATTTGCGGCGTGATCGGTTTTGGTTCGCAGGGTCATGCCCACGCTCTAAATCTCCGCGATAACGGATTCGAAGTCGTGGTTGGATTACACCGCGGCAGCAAATCGCGTCCGGCGGCGCGGGCTCACAAACTTACCGTGCTGGAGACGTCGGAAGCGGTGCGGCAAAGCGACATTGTTTTTCTCGCGTTGCCGGACACAAAAATGCCGAAGATTTTTGCGAAACAAATCGCGCCGTATTTACGATGTGGACAAACGCTTCTCTTTGCTCACGGGTTCACCGTCGTTTACCGGACTGTTGTCCCTCCGCGCAATGTGGACGTCGTGATGGTAGCGCCGAAAGGATTAGGGCAAATGGTACGGCGCGAGTTTAAAGCGGGCCGCGGTGTCCCCGCCTTGCTTGCAGTGGAAAACGATTTTAGCGGTCAGGCGCGCGCGAATGCATTCGCATGGGCCAAAGCGATCGGCTGCGCCCGAGCAGGCGTCATCGAAACAACTTTTCGGGAAGAAACAGAGACCGATCTTTTCGGCGAGCAGACGGTATTATGCGGAGGAACAACCGCGCTTATTCAGGGTGCGTTCGAAACGTTGGTTCGCGCCGGTTATGCGCCGGAGCTGGCTTACTTCGAATGCCTGCATGAACTGAAATTCATCGTCGATATGATCCATGAAGCCGGAATCGCAGGGATGCGTGACCTCATTTCCGACACTGCAAAGTGGGGCGATCTCACCGTTGGACCAAAAATTGTGGACAAGCACGTCCGCAAAAAGATGCGGAGGGTGCTGGAACAAATCCGCACCGGAAAATTTGCGCGCGAATTTATTCGCGAGATGAAAACCGGAGGGAAACGCTATCGTGCATTGCTGCAAGAGGGGCGACATCACCCGATGGAAAAAACCGGACGTCGATTGCGTGATTTGATGAAATGGCGAAAAAAATAAACCTTCCCGACGCGCTTTGTGCGAGCGCGTGTGGCGGCAAAAAAAATTCTACTGCCGCTTACTCGCCACTGAAATTCCCGAGCACTATCATCGGGATCGAGGTGGTTGGAATTGGGCTGCTCACGCGGTCGATTGGCTGAGGAATTGCCGACCCGCCAGTAAATATGTAGTACTTCGTTTTGCCGACGCTCTGGGTCGCCTGCAATTTGCTCGCCTCGACTTTAGGCGTTGCAACTACGTTCTTACTCGGATCTGCGAGTACCGACGCGCAAAACGTCAACGCAACTAACGCGACGCCGCATCGTCCCATCCAACCAACCAGGCCGGGCAGCCTGAATGGTGTTTTCATATCTGAATTATGCGGCACTTTTGCGCCCAAGACAATGACAAAACAGCGAAATTCTTTCTCGCGCTATTGCCAAAGAAAATGCTCCAGCCGCAATTGCCCCAGGCGCGCGTTTGCTTCCTCACTGCGCGGGCCATTGGCCGCCACCAATTTTTCGTAAATCGCAGCGGCCGCTTCCCATTTTTGCTGCTCTTCCAGCAATCGCGCCGCGTTAAATCCAGCTTTATAAAACCAGAAAAATTCCGGTGGCCGGTCGGGTAAAGAATTAAATTCAAGAATGCGATAGAAGGTCGCTAGTGCGCCGCCGCGATCTGATTGCTTCTCCAGGCAAACACCTTTCTTAAACAGAGCCTGATTGCGCCAATGCGGCTGGTTCGCCGCTTCGTTGGCAAGCTGATCGTAAATCCCGACTGCGCGATCGAGATTAGCGGCGTTGGCATTGGCTTGCTCCAAAAAAATGTCGGCTTTCCCGCACAAAGCTTCACGCTTTTCCGCTCCATGGGCGTCTTCTTTGAGCACTTCATCATATAGCGCTTGGGCGTCTTGTGATTTTCCCAGCCGGCGTTCGATTGCGGCCTGTTCATTGCGCGCTGCCCATCGAAATTCGCCGTTCATCGCTACAACCTGCGTCAGCAATTCTAAGGCGTGGTCGAGTGACCGGCTGGCCATGCTCGCCATCGCCGATTGCGCGGCCAGAAAGAGTGCTTGCTCCGTCAGCGCTGATTTCGGGTTCTCCTGCGCCAGGGTTTCGAATTCTGTTTGTGCACTGGCAAAATCCTGCCGGCGAAAATGAGATTCGGCCAGTTTCAAACGTACTTCCGCCACCAGTGGCGAGTTGGGATGGCCCCGCAGGAAATCACGGGCCGAGGCGATGACACGATCGCTGTCCGCGCCGCGGGCATCCGCCAGCCAGATCGCGAGATAATCGGCATGCTCGACTGCAAGTTCCGTTGGATGCGCTGCGCGTGCTGCCGCCAGATTTTTTTCTGCCTCATCGAGCTTGGGCGGAGCGGCATGATACGCCATCTCTGCCAATGCTATCTGTGCTTCAGAAACGCGCGGATGACCGGGAAAACGGCGAACAAAATCCTGCAACAGCGCACCGGCATTCTTTTCACCTCGCTCCGCTGCGATGATCGCTTGCTCCAACGCAACTTCTGCTGCTTCATCGATCTGACCGCGTCTGACCAACTCTGCCTTCTCGCGTTCAGTTTTTGTCTTATCGTCCGCCCGAAGCGACGCGAGCGAAGCATTAAAAAGCGCTACCGGGGCGATAGCGGAGCGATTGTTTCCCAGGGTCTCGAAATGGTCGGCTGCATCCTGAAATTTCAGCGCTGCGTACATGGCGCGTCCCGATTCGAAATCGATTTGCTCTCGCACCTGGGGCACCGGGTTCGTCTTTCCCGCTTCGCTCAGGATAGCCAGAGCCTCGTTGACTTTCCCCGCCTCGATTTGCAGCCGCGCATATTGCAAGAGCGCTGGTGCAAGCACAGCCGGCACCGGTGTTGTCCTTCGAATTTGCTCGAACTGGCGGATCGCTTCTTCACGGCGGCCGGCGCGCAGGTTGCTTTGCGCGAGATACCATCGCCCAAATCCCCGTCTCGGTTGCGTAGCATCGCGTGCCCACTTTTCCAGTTCGTTACGTGGTGGCTTGCGCTCGGCGCGGTAAACCTGATCGAGCTTGGCGAAAACCTGCGGCAGCGCGGGATCAGTCGGGTGTCGATCGATAAAGTTTTCCAAATAATCATCCCCCGCTTCCGGCGTATTCATCTGCAAATGCGCGTCAGCCATGGCGAAAAGCGCGGCAATCGCCGTCTCCCGCGATTCGCCTTCCGGTTTCTTCGCTAGCGAATCAAGCAATTCGACCGCTCTCTCCGGCCTTTGATTGAGCAACTCGATCCGTGCATGTAATAAGCGCTTTTGCCGTTTATCGGTTGCGATTTTGGTCTGCGTGCCCTCGAGAATACGCTTCGCCATGACGCTGTCTTGTTTCATGATAAACAATTCCGCCTCGCGCAGACGTGCCGATATACCGAAGCGCGGATCGCTTTCGAGCGCTTGATAAGCTCGAATGGCTTCGTCGACTCGATCGAGCGCCCGCAACATTTGGGCAGCGCCGAATGCGGCAGAAACCTGCTGCGGCCCGCTGTTGTCATTCGCGATTCCGCGATACAACTGCAGCGCCTCGCCATACCGATTCAATCCTGCTAAGGCCTGAGCCCGGAGAAATTTTCCGCTTGTCGAATCGCGCAACGCCGGATCTTCCAGCAGACGAAGCGCTTCACTCAAGCGCCGCGCCGCAATCAGGGCCTCTGCCAGTTTTTCCTTCGCCTTGACTGCATCTGTTCCGCTGAGTCTGGCAACCAATTTTTGTAACTGGTAAACGGCAACTTCGGGCACCCCTTCATCCACAGGTCGCGCAGCTTCCGCGATTTCCGTCTTGATTTGTCCGCTGGCCGGACCGGTAAGTGCAATCGCAGCGATACAAATCGCGCCCCCGAGGTGTCCCGAAAGCTTCATTGCAACAATGGACGCAAAAATTGTCCGGTGTAATTTCCAGACGTTTCCGCGATTTTCTCCGGTGGACCAGCACCGACAATTTGGCCGCCCCGTTCGCCACCTTCCGGCCCTAAATCGATCAACCAGTCGGCGCATTTAATCACTTCGAGATTGTGCTCGATCACCACCAGCGTATTGCCAGCGTCGCGCAACTTCATCAGCACGCGCAATAAATTTTCGATATCGGCAAAATGCAAACCGCTGGTCGGTTCATCGAGAATGTAAAAAGTGCGCCCGGTAGCCTTCTTCGCCAGTTCGGTTGCGAGTTTTACCCGTTGCGCTTCGCCGCCGGAAAGAGTGGTGGCGGCTTGGCCCAGCCGGAGATAACCGAGCCCTACATCCAGCATCGCATTTAATTTATCCGACACGCTCGGAACATTTCGGAAAAACCGTGCCGCCTCGTCCACGGTCAGATCGAGCACGTCGGCAATGTTCTTTCCCTTATAAGTGATTTCGAGCGTCTCGCGATTGTAGCGTCGGCCATGACACACTTCGCACTCGACATAAACGTCCGGCAAAAAGTGCATTTCGATTTTGATCAGCCCGCCGCCCTCGCAGTTT
>Ga0066684_10001155_pt1 | contig 10230 bp, 9 predicted proteins | sample GraSoiAngelo_133_FD_62301 | JGI IMG/M metagenome (GOLD analysis project Ga0066684, IMG submission 62301) | Grasslands soil microbial communities from the Angelo Coastal Reserve, California, USA - 14_0929_05_20cm | ecosystem: Environmental > Terrestrial > Soil > Grasslands | place: USA... | reverse complement strand
GTCTTCTCCAGATCGCGCACCCGATAGCGGGTGTGTAAGAGTTTTTTGATCATGCCGTATCTTATTGCCCCTGTACCGGATTAAATTCAAACTCAGGATAATTTCTCAGGATGAAACTTGTCATTGCCGCGACCGGTGCGAGCGGAACGATTTATCTGCAAAGATTGCTCGAGCAGATCGATTGCCGCGCGCACGAGGTTCATCTCGTCATGAGCGCGCACGCGCAATTAGTTGCGAAGCAGGAGCTCGAAGATTTCAAGATTCCTCGGAGCGTCTCGCAACATCCGGAAAATGATCTCAACGTCCCGTTTGTGAGTGGATCGGCCCGCTTCGATGCGATGGTGATCGTTCCCTGCTCAATGGCTACTCTTGGGCGAATCGCCTCCGGTTCCAGCGACAGCGCCTTATTGCGCGCCGCCGATGTTTTCTTGAAGGAACGCCGAAAGTTAATTCTCGTTCCACGCGAGACGCCGTGGAATTTGATTCACGCGCGCAACGTCGTGACCTTGATCGAGGCGGGGGCGATTATTTTGCCCGCAATTCCTTCTTTCTACAGCCGGCCAGATTCCGTCACCGCTGTCGTCGATACGGTAGTGTGGCGCATTCTCGATCAAATCGGCTTACCCAACCCAAGCGCTTATCGTTGGGGCGATGACGCGGCAAAACCTTCTCGTAAACCTTGAAGATCGAAGGTCGATCCGCGCGCTGGCTGATCGCGGTCGGATTTCGCCTCTTGCAGCTTTGGGTGCGCACGCTGCGTTATGAAATCGATGATCGCGCAGGCGTACTTGGAAAACCGGTGGATCAAAATTACATCGGCGCACTCTGGCATAACCGATTATTAATTTTCCCGTTCGTGCTGCGGCGTTTTTTTTCAAGTCGTCGCGGAGCGGCTTTGATTAGCGCCAGTCGCGACGGAGACCTGCTCGCTGATGCAATCGCGCGTTTCGGTTTTGATGTCGTCCGCGGCTCCAGTTCGCGTTTGGGCGCGAGCGCAATTCTACAGCTAACGGATGTGCTCGCATCGGGTCGCGATGTAGTCATCACGCCGGATGGTCCACGCGGTCCGGCCTACGAACTTGGTCCGGGTATCATTTTTCTTGCGCAAAAGTCCGGAGCGGCAGTTCTGCCTGTCAACATGGAATACTCGAGTTGCTGGCGGCTCAACAGCTGGGATCGATTCGTTCTGCCGCGTCCATTCGCCAAAATTCGTGTGATCATCGGCCAGCCGCATCGAGTTCGATCGACAAACACGGTCGATGACTTTGAAGCCGAGCGTTTGCGTTTGCAGGATGCCATGATGGCGCTGGTTGAACGACGCTGAGTCATCTAGGTTCGCACATGGCGAAAGTAATTGACGGGCGCGCAGTCGCCGAAAAAGTCTATCTCGATATTCGTCGTGAGATTGGAGAATTGAAATCGCGCGGCGTGACGCCCGGTCTCGCCGTCATTTTGGTGGGAGATAACCCGGCCTCTCGTGCATACGTCCGCTCAAAAGACAAGATGTGTCGCGAGCTTGGTCTTTATTCGGTGAAGCTCGAACTGCCTGCATCGACAACACACTCGGAATTACTCGCTCGCGTCGAAGAGCTGAATCGGGAGCCGGCAATTCACGGGATTCTGGTGCAATCTCCGCCACCCAAGCAGATCGATGAAGCGGCCATCGTGCGTTCACTCGACCCGCGCAAAGATGTGGACGGTTTTCATCCGGAGAATATTGCAAAACTCGCGCTTGGAGATCCGACCGGGCTCGTTCCATGTACCCCGCTTGGCGTGCAACGTCTGCTCATCGAAAGCAAGATCGACATCAGCGGCGCGCACGTTATCATCCTCGGGCGCAGCATGATCGTCGGCAAACCGCTCGCACTTTTGCTTATGCAAAAAAACAAGGATGCAGACGCCACAGTGACTGTCGTGCACTCGCGCAGCCGGAATCTCGCAGAGATTACGCGCTCGGCCGACATTTTGATCGCGGCAATAGGCCAGGCGAATTTCGTGAAAACCGAACATGTGCGCGATGGAGCGGCCGTTGTCGATGTTGGTATTAATCGCGTGGACGAACCGGCCAGCGAACGCGGTTATCGCCTGGTCGGCGATGTCGCGTTTGATGAAGTGGCAGAAAAAGCGAGTGCAATCACGCCAGTGCCCGGCGGCGTCGGGCCGATGACAATTGCAATGTTGATGTCGAATACGGTCAAAGCGTCTCGCGCAATCAATTCGGTCTGACAATTTTCGCGGTCAACAATCGCAAGATCGAGGGATCAATTCGTGCCGCATGAACAAAGAATGATCCGAGTCGCGGCGACAAGACAGAAGCGCGTGCCAGACGATTAATCCACAATCGACCACGATACATTTCTGCGCAGGTGCGAGCGAATTCCCGCAAAGTTGATTGTCGATCTTCGCCTCGAATTATCTTGATGATTGCCTGCGCCGCCAGTTCGCCGGAGCGAAGAGCATAATAGATTCCTTCCCCTGTAAACGGCTCCACTACGCGGGCGGCATCGCCTATAAACAACAAATTTTTGTGCGCCGGCGAAAGCGCGTCTCGAGTAAGCGGTGTGATCGTTCGCCAGGCGTGGTTCGGCGAAACGCCAAATCGTTTTGTTGCCCACTTTTTGAGTGCCTCCATCTCGCGCGGCTTTGCGACAAGGCAAACGTTTAGTTCTTGGCCATTCACCGGCGCCAGGCCTGAATAACCGTTCGGAAGAAATTGCAGCACCGCCGAATTGCCAAAGTTGGCCGGCAGCGGCAAATGCGATTGCAACGCAATGCGCTCGCGTTCGGGTCGCGGCAATAAGTTGCAGAGGCGCGCAACAGTCGAGTTGCGGCCATCGGCCCCTACCAGCGTTCGCGTGACAAAGCGTTCTCCCCTCGCCGTTTCAATCTTCCAACCGTGACTGTTAGTCAACGCCGTGACCGTTGTCTCTTCATAAATGTCGGCACCGAGCTCGCTAGCACGCCTTAGCAAGCGATCGTCGAAAACGCTACGTTTGACGGCGAACTCGCACTCATCGCCAGGCGGAAGATCGATAACCACTTTTCGACCGCCGACCGCGATAAACTCGACAAAATCCAGTTTCGCATGCGGGAGAATACGGACCTGCTGCGCGAGGTTGAGGCGATCAAGTACGGGCCAGCAGGACGGATTCAGGCAATCGCCGCAAACTTTTTCGCGTGGAAATTTTTCGCGCTCAAGAACGAGCGTTCGCAACCCGGCGAGAGCGCAAAACGCCGCGCAGCTTGATCCAGCTGGACCACCACCGACGATTGCCACGTCAAATGTCTCCATTTCTGCTTCAGTCTCGAAGAAATGCAACCCGCATAAAGTCATTTCGGCGCTCATAAATCGCGTTTATCTTGCCGGGGTCTACGCGGCTGGCGCATATGGCATCCGATTCAGGAATAACTGTGAACACAAGCTAATGGGCTGGTCTCTCCCAATCTTTCGCGTTGCCGGAATTCAATTGCGGATTCACGTCACCTTCTTGCTGCTGATCGGCTGGCTTGCTTTTGGGTACTACGCAGAGGGTGGTTCGGCCGCCGCGGCTGCGCGGGTCGTTTTCATTCTGCTTCTCTTCGTGTGCGTGGTCCTGCACGAATTTGGACATGCCTTCGCGGCGAAAGCTTTTGGGATCAACACCCCGGACATCACGTTGCTTCCAATCGGTGGGGTCGCGCGATTGGAACGGATGCCGGAGAAGCCAATGCAGGAATTGGTGATCGCCTTGGCTGGGCCGATGGTGAACGTGGTGATCGCGCTTGGCTTGTTTGTGGCTGGCGGGTCGCAGGCGTTGCTTAATCCCTCAACGATCGAAGGGGGCGGTCTTGTTGCCCAGTTGCTCACCATCAACATCCTGCTCCTCCTCTTCAATTTGCTGCCCGCGTTTCCAATGGACGGCGGGCGCGTTTTGCGCGCGCTCCTCGCAACCCGACTGAGTTATGCGCGCGCGACGCAGGTCGCGGCCAACATCGGCCAGGGATTTGCATTCGTCTTCGGGTTCATCGGGCTGATTTGGAATCCATTCCTGATCTTCATCGCACTTTTCGTTTACATCGGAGCGACCCAGGAGGCGGCACTCGCGCAGATGAAAGATGTCTCGCGCCGGTTTCCGGTCTCGAGCGCGATGGTACGCGAATTCCACACGCTTCCGGAAAACGCAACCCTGCAAGAAGCGGTGGACGCTCTTCTTGCGACCTCTCAGCACGATTTTCCGGTCGTTAATGAAACGGGAAACGTGGCGGGTGTGCTCACCCGCCACGATCTGATTGCGGCTCTGCGCAAAGACGATCCGCAGCTTCGCGTTAGCGACGTGATGAGGCGCGACATTCCCACCGTTACGACTGGTACACGTTTTGAAGAAGCATTCCGGATCATGCAGGAATGCAATTGTCCAGCGGTGCCCGTACTCGACAGCATGAAGCGATTAGTCGGTTTGTTGACGCCGGAAAACGTAAGCGAACTGATGATGGTGCAGTCGGCATTGCCGCGTCGCCGGGTTTCGTAAAAGGTGGATCGGCCCTTCGCGAAGCGATGCTAAGTAAATGCGGCTTTGCCGCCATGTTCTAACATCGAGCTCGCCGCGGGACGAGTCCGTCCGACTGGCGGACAAGGGACTACTCGATCCACCTGCTGATTGTCGATCCTGCCGTCAAGCGTAGATTGGCGCCCAACAATGGCATCCTTGACGAAAGAGAAACCGGATCTGCAAAAAAGAGTGCACGAAGTGCCGCATAAACCCGGTGTCTACTTGATGCGCGATCGCTTTAATCGGGTTATTTATGTCGGCAAAGCGCGGGACCTGCGCAAACGCGTGAGCTCCTATTTTCTGCCATCGAAAGTGGCGCAGGCCGACCTGAAGACCCGTGCCATGCTCGATGCCGTTTGGGATTTCGAGACGCACACCGTGCGCAGCGAGGCGGAATCGCTCTTGCTCGAAGGCAAGCTGATCAAGGAATACCGGCCACGTTACAACGTCTCTTTTCGCGACGACAAACGCTTCCTTCTGGTAAAGATCGACACCTCCGAGGAATGGCCGCGTTTCCGGCTGGCGCGATTTAAAAAGGACGATGGTGCCCGCTACTTCGGACCGTATGCGCATGCCGGTGCGCTCCGGCAGACGCTGAACTTTATGCGCAAGAAATTTGGCGTTCTCACGTTCGGACGCGGTTCGCCGACGGAGCGGGAATTGAAATCGTCAACCTATCAGGTGCCGATGCGTTTGAGCGAAATTAGCGCCGAGCAATATCGCGAGCGTGTCGCACAGGCTTGTGAGTTTCTCGAGGGGCACTCGCGCGAGATGATCGCCGCGCTCGAAGGGGAGATGCGTAAGGCGGCGGCGAAAATGGATTTCGAAAAAGCGGCCGAGCTTCGCAACATGGTTGAAGATTTGCGCAACACGACAAAGCCGACGCGCCGTTTTACCCGCGGCAGTTTGCCGAGCACAATCGATCCAATGGGAGACGTCCAGGCGCTGGCCGATGCCCTGCAACTTCCGCGCCCGCCGCACGTGATGGAATGCTTTGATATCTCGAACATTTCCACAACGCATGTCGTAGCGTCGATGGTTTGTTTCCGGAATGGGGTACCGGACAAAGATAATTATCGACGATATCGGGTCCGAACCGTTGAAGGACAGGATGATTTCGCCAGCATGGCCGAAGTCGTTAGGCGAAGATATTCGCGGGTCCTTCTTGAAGCTCGCGAGGCATATCCGGATCCGGCGGAATATTCACAAGAGAATGCATTCGAAATTGCGGAACGCCTGAGTAATCCGCAATCCGCAATCCGCAATCCGCAATCGTACGTTCGCCTGCCCGACTTGATCATTGTCGATGGCGGCAAGGGGCAACTCTCCGCGGCGTGCCGCGAGCTGCAACGGCTCGGGCTGCATGATCTTCCGATTATCGGACTGGCGAAGGAACACGAGGAGATTTATCGCCCAGGCCGGGCGCTGCCCCTGCAATTGCCACTCGATTCCGGTGCGTTGCGCTTGCTCCAGCGCATTCGCGATGAAGCGCATCGCTTCGCTAACGCCTATCATCAACTGCTCATGAAAAAGCGCATCGGCGAAAGCATTCTTGATGATTGCCCAGGCGTGAGTCAGAACCGGAAGAATCTGCTCTTACGAAAGTTTGGTTCCGTGAATCGTCTGCGCAAAGCGACGGTCGACGAAATTGCGTCCACGGAAGGGATTGGTCCCAAGCTGGCTGAAGAAGTGCATCGCTTCTTGCAGCGACATTGAATTACCGCAGATTTCGCAGATCAACGCAGATTAGCTGAGATGATGTTTGCCCAAATCTGTGAAAATCTGCGCAACCTGGGGTTTGCCGTAGTTCTGTTTTTCACTCCGCTCGCCGTTTTTCCGCAGATCTTGCAGCCATCGGCCGGCTCAAGCGCAAGCCCGGCTGCGGAAGAAGAGAACATTGTCCCGACATTCGAAACGCAAAAACTCGCGCGCACGTACATTCTCGATGTTCCGGCGCCGCGCGGGCAAATAACGGACCGGAACGGCGTGCCGCTCGCACAAAATCGGCTCAGTTACAATCTCGCGATCAATTTTCCCACGCCGCTCGATTTTTCCAACGCGCAGGCGCTCAGCTTCGTCCGGGAAAAGATCGACAAGGCGGAAAAGTTAATCGGCCGCACGCTCAGGATCTCAGAAGAAGCGATCCTGCGGAGTTATCGCAACCGTGGGATTATGCCTTTTGAGATCTCGCAGAATCTGAGCCAGTCGGAGTACAAAGAGGTTAAAGATAATTTGCCAGCCGGAATGATTGTGCGGCCAGGTTATGTGCGCACGTATCCCAATGGCAGAATAGCCGGGCAGATCGTCGGTTATACTGGAAAAACCGGGCGCAACCCTGACGGCATCGTTGATAATCACGAAGCGCTTTGGCCCGAAACCGAGGGACGCGAGGGACTTGAGCAAACGTTCAACGAAATGCTCGTTGGCAAGCATGGCGAGTACAAACTCACGTTCGATAAAGATAGCCGGAAGACTTCCGAGAAATTGGTTACGCCGCCAGTGCCGGGTTACAATGTTGTCACCACGCTTGATCTTCACCTCCAGGAACTCGCGGAACAAGCTCTGGAGGCAAAAGCCAAACGCGGCGCGATTGTGGTTGTCGATCCAAACAACGGAGACATTCTCGCGCTGGCGTCGTGGCCAACTTACGACCCGAACCTTTTCATTCCGTCGATCTCATCGGAAAAGTTTAAATCCTTGCAGGACGATCCAAATATTCCCCTCCTGCCGCGCGCATTTCGGTCGTCTTATCCGCCAGGATCGACATTCAAAATCGTGGTAGGTATTGCAGCACTCGAGAGCGGCGCTGTTCAGCCCGATGATCGATTCGAATGCGTGCCGGCAATCCAGATTGGCAATGTCACTTTTCACAACTGGAAAAAAGGCGACCGTGGCGCGCTGAATTTTGTTCAGGCGCTCACCGAATCGTGCGATACCTGGTTCTATCAGGCCGGAATCAAAACCGGCGGCGAAGCAATCATTGATTGGGCACTAAAGCTTGGGTTTGGGGCGAAATGCGGCATTCCGTTGCGTGGCGAGGCGGAAGGCCGCGTGCCAAACGATGAGTACATGAAGGCAACGCACGGCCGCAGACTGCTGAACGGCGACGTCGCAAACTTATCGATAGGTCAAGGAGACATGCAGGTGACCCCACTGCAAATGGCGCAAGCCATGGGAATCGTGGCGAACGGCGGCACATTTTATCAAACGCGTCTCGTCCAACAGGTGCAGACATTCGATAACAAAATTGTTACTGCCTACTCCGTCCGTGCGAAAAAGACGCTCGATCTCTCATCCGAGACACTGGACCAATTGCACACGGGGGTGATCGACGTCGTCAACGGGCAGGGGGGGACCGCACATCAAGCAAGCCTCGATAACGTTGAAGTCGCCGGGAAAACTGGCACTGCGCAATGGGGACCGAAGAACAAAGAGCGCACGGCAGCGTGGTTCGCGGGATTTTTACCAGCCGATCAACCACGATTCGCGTTCGCTGCGCTCTACGAGGGCGACGTGGACAGCAAAGTGCATGGAGGGAGCGCCGCTGCGCCAATGATCGCCGATATTTTTAAGGAGATTTATAGAGGACAACAAGCGAACAGCACTCGGAAACGTCGCGCTCCCGAAGAAACAGAAGTTCGCCGGGCTGAGCCGGTGGAAGAAGATCAGTCGGATTAGGTTTGCTGTCATTGTCCGACTTAACTGAGGGCTAGGCGATATTGCTTCGCTGGGCGATCTCTACTACCCGGACACCGCCGAAAAGACCTCCGCACACGAAAAAGTGTTAGTATGGCTAAGTGCGAAGTTTGCGAAAACGAATATGACAAGTCGTTCGAACTAACCGTCGCCGGAAAGCGGCACACGTTCGATAGCTTCGAGTGCGCGATCCACGCGCTCGCACCGGTTTGCCCTCACTGCCAGTGCCGAGTCATTGGCCATGGCGTCGAGCAGGGGGACAAGATCTTCTGTTGCGTTCATTGCGCGCGCAGCGGAGGTAAGACGGACCTGAAAGACCGCGTCTGACCGCCGCGGGCTTGGGACGAAGCTTCAGACTGCGTTGTGCTTCAATCGGCTCGAAAGCTACTTTCGATGCCAGGCGATCGTCACGTTTTTGATCCGCTCTTTGCAGCTATCCTTGACCAACGTGAACGCAAGGGTGTTTGCGCTGGTGCGGCTAAACTTATAGACACCAGGGCCGTGGCAGCCTTTCGCAGTCTTGCCACCGGTTTCCTGGATTGTGACAGTATCTCCAGTCACTGTAATATTGCCGAAAATGTGGCGTTTCGGGTTGACGACATCGAAGGTGTTGTCGGCCTTGATCGTCCAGACTGTGCCAAGTGAGTTTGTCCACGTCCCGACGAGGGGCCCTGTGCCGGCGGGCCCATATGTAGCGCATGCACCCAATACGGCGAGCAGAGCGCCAGTGAAAATGATTCGGAAAGAAGGTGTTTTCATGCCGTTCATCCTGTCTCGTGGCAGCTGAAGGTCAAGCTCACAGTTACATCGAATCTTTGCGTGTTTTACTCCGCTAGCGCCGCGCGTAAATTGTGTCGCAATGCTTGTTTCGGAAGAACAAATTCGCGACGCGCTACGGTCGGTTAGATACCCCGGTTTTAGCCGCGATATTGTTTCGTTTGGCTTGGTCAAGTCGATCAACATCGATAATGGCGAAATAAAAGTGCAGCTCGCACTGGCAACCAACGATCCGAATGTTCCGGCGACGATTAAGAACGATGCAGAGAATGTCCTGCGTGCGATAGACGGCGTTCGAGGCGCGAAAGTTTTGATCGACATCCACGCGCCACCGGCCGGCGCCGGGGCTGGTGTGGGCTCCACGCGAATTCCGGGAATCAAGCACGCTATTGCGGTGGCAAGCGGCAAGGGTGGTGTCGGTAAATCGACTGTTGCGGCAAATCTCGCGCTCGCGCTCGAGCAAACCAAGGCGCGCGTCGGCTTGTGTGACTGCGACATCTATGGCCCGAGCATTTCGCTCATGTTCGGCACGCGGGAACGGCCGATGGCAACGGAAGAAAACAAGATCGTTCCAATCGAGCAATATGGCTTGCGTTTGATGTCGATGGGATTTCTGCTCGACGACACCGCGCCAGCTATTTTGCGGGGACCGATGGTGACGCGCTACACCCAACAATTTCTGCGGCAGGTCGAATGGGGCGAGCTCGACTATCTCGTGCTCGATCTTCCGCCCGGCACCGGCGATATCCAGCTGACGATTGTGCAGACGGTCGCACTTTCCGGAGCGATTATTGTGACGACGCCGCAAGAGGTGGCCCTGATCGATGCGCGCAAAGCTGCGACGATGTTCGACAAGGTCAACGTGCCGGTGCTTGGGCTGATTGAGAATATGAGTTACTTCGTCTCTCCGTCCGACGGCAAACGTTACGATATTTTCGGAGGCGGTGGTGGCGAACGTGAAGCGAAACGCCTGCGCGTCCCGTTGCTCGGTCAAATTTCGATCGATATTGCCACGCGCGAAGCGGGCGACCGCGGGATGCCGATTGTGGGCGAAGATCGGGAATCCCCCGTTACAGCCGAGTTTAAGAGAATCGCCGAAAATCTCCGCAAATCTTTGCCTTAGTGAGGCATCCGCATGCTTGAGCGCGAACGAGACTAAATAAACCGGCAGGGTGCCTCGTCGAATTTTCCATGATTCGATGTGATTGACTGTCCCCGAATTTTATGA
>Ga0066684_10001153_pt1 | contig 10235 bp, 9 predicted proteins | sample GraSoiAngelo_133_FD_62301 | JGI IMG/M metagenome (GOLD analysis project Ga0066684, IMG submission 62301) | Grasslands soil microbial communities from the Angelo Coastal Reserve, California, USA - 14_0929_05_20cm | ecosystem: Environmental > Terrestrial > Soil > Grasslands | place: USA... | reverse complement strand
CAGCCCCGGCGTATCAGACTGATCGCGATGGCGGCGATTACGTGGACCGACCTATAGCAACCCGCGCGCGCGTGCGTGCCCAATCGTGCCAAAACTCCTTAGAAAAAGTCGCCGCCTAAAGTTCAAATCCTTGATCATCCTCATCCGCGCAAGTTTCACTTTGCGACAGAAGATACCGAAACTCTGAGGCCTTTCCGTTTGGATGCTGATCGCCGACGTGAACAATCTTAATGACGCCGAGCCGTTCGAGGGCGCGATTTATCTCCCACGCTCCTTGATGGCTCAAGCCCGGAGAGGCTTTCGCGGCAGTCGCGGGAACTCAGAAGATACGTTCTGTTCTTCTGCGTAGAGTGGCGAGAGAGTTCTCTGTGTCATCTGCGAATAAAAGCATTGTACAGTATTTGCAATAATTATACGATAATCGGGGTCTGAGACACCGGACAAAAAGCAGTCATACCAGTTGTGCAACGTTGTCCGGCCATGGCCCAGAATTGTCCACGCGACCACAAAACGATTTACGGCCACCTGCGTTCATAATACGTTCCAACAGTTTTCATTAATGCCGGCATAGCTCAGTTGGTAGAGCAGCTGATTTGTAATCAGCAGGTCGTCGGTTCGAATCCGTCTGCCGGCTGGACCACAGATCGTCCTTCCGCGGGTTGTGAGTTTAAGAGGCATTCACCGATGGAGTTCTGCTGACCGCGTCTAGGCCATTAGATCGGTTTCCGTTGAAACGGTCACTTCGCCGACAGTCTGTCGCAATGCTTGTTCCACCGCGCGCCAGGCGAGCATGGCGCACTTGACCCGCTGCGGAAATTTTCGCACGCCCTGCATTAATCGCAGATCGCCCAGGGCCTTGGGCGCTTCCGCCGCTTCTTCCGTCACGAGAGCGTGAAACGCCTGCAACATCGTCACGATCTCGGCGCGGCTTCGCCCTTTGAGTTTCATTGTCATTAGAGAGGCCGATGCCTGACTGATGGCGCAGCCATGCCCGCTAAACTTTATGTCTTCCAAGCCACCGTCGACACCGAGCTTCACGGCCAAATGAATTTCGTCGCCGCACACGGGATTGTCGCCGTGCACGCGCACGGTGGCATCAGCCAGTTCGCCAAAATTTCTTGGTCGGCGCGAATGATCTAGAATGACTTCCTGATACAGCTCATCGAGTTCTGGGCTCATGAAAAGAAGCGCGTTGCAGCGTGCAGGATCTCGACCATCCGATCGATTTCCTCACTCGTGTTATAAAAGTAAAAGCTCGCGCGCGTCGTCCCGGGCAGCCCGAACCGTCGCATCAGCGGTTGATTGCAGTGGTGCCCGCCGCGCATCGCCAGCCCGTAGCGGTCGGCGAAGGTTGTGAGATCATGCGGATGCGCAGCGTCCATCACGAAACCAACCAGCGCACCGCGTTCTGTCGGCGGGCCCAAGACACGCATGCCAGGCAATTCGACGAGACGTTGCATGGCATAGCGCGCTAGCTCGACATCATGTTCAAAAATTGCGGGGCGCCCGATCCGCTCGAGATAATCGATCGCGGCGGCGAGCCCGATGGCACCAGCGATATTCGGCGTGCCAGCTTCAAATCGATGTGGAGCTCTCTTGAACGCACTTTTTTCTAAAGTCACGCTGGTGATCATCTCGCCGCCGCCGTGCCACGGTGGAATGGTATCGAGTATCTCACCGCGACCATAGAGCACGCCGATTCCGGTGGGCCCACACATTTTGTGTCCGGAAAATGCGAGAAAATCGCAGGTCAATTCCTGTACATCGATCGGCATGTGCCCAGCACTTTGCGCCGCATCAACTAGAGTAATGGCGCCGACAGCGCGAGCTTTCTGACAGAGTTCACTGACCGGGTTGATTGTTCCGAGGGAATTAGAAACGTGCGTGAATGCAAAAAGCTTCACTTCAGGCGTGAGCAGGGAAGAAAGCTGATCGAGAGCCAGCGTCCCATCGTCACGCACCGGTACGAAACGCAGGCGAGCGCTAACACGTTCGGCCAAAAGCTGCCACGGCACCAAGTTACTATGATGCTCCATCTCGGTGAGGAGGATCACGCTTCCTTCACGCAAGAATTTTTCACCCCACGCCTGCGCTACCAGATTTATGCTTTCAGTCGTTCCGCGGGTGAAAACGATTTCGTCCGCACTAGCAGCCCCGAGGTAGTTTGCCACCCGCTGCCGTGAACTTTCGTACGCTTCCGTCGCACGCGAGCTGAGTTCGTGCAGGCCTCGATGCACATTCGCGTTTTCGTATTCATAGTAGTGCCGCACCTTTTCGAGTACCTGTCGCGGCTTTTGTGAGGTCGCTGCGCTGTCAAAATATACGAGAGGATGACCGTGGACGCGCCGGGCGAGGATAGGAAAATCGTTACGGATTACCTTCCAGTCTACGTCGGAAACAGGAAGCTTATGCACAGTCTAATCTCCGCCACCCGCAGCTGCATGCCACTTTATTCAGAAGGTCGCCCGGACGAACTCTTGCACACGCCCCTGCGCTCAATTCTCCCGCTGTTGGATTCTTTCTTGCCCGGAACACCGGTAAATCCGTAGGGTAGACGCTTCGGTCAACCGCAACAAAAGGAGCAAGTCATATGAAAACTTTATGCTTAGTCATGTCATTCCTCTTCATCACTACAGCGGCATTTGCGCAGTCGCCGGCCGTGGCGGAAGAAACGGCCACACCCAAGAGTTCGGAGCCTGGGCCGAATTTCGCCCCCCTCAACGCCATACATGCGCACGTTTGCGGCATTCATTTTTATAGCGGTAATATGAAACGCCAGATCATCGCGCAGCATTATTGCGCGCACCTGAGTGACGAAGTGCTGCAATGCATTCTCTACGATTCGGAAAAGAAAGACGCGCGCATCATTGGTATCGAATACATCGTCAGCGCGAAGATTTTTGAATCATTACCGGCGGATGAGAAAAAGTTTTGGCACAGCCATAACTACGAAGTGAAATCTGGAGCTCTCACCGCGCCAGATGCGTCGGAATCTGCTGAGAAAGACTTAATGAAAGTGCTCATCGGCACTTATGGCAAAACCTGGCACACATGGCAGGTGGATCGCGGAGACAAGCTGCCCCTAGGCATTCCGCAGCTAATGATGGCTTTCACCAAGGATGGCCAGTTAGATCCAAAGATTGCGGCCGCGCGGGATGCTCTCTACTCAGTTTCCATGGCAGCCAAAAAAGCCGCTCGCGCTGATATTGCGGACGCAAAGGTGGATCCCGGCGCCGACGCATGGCAAAAGGGCGCGGCCGTACAGCTTGATCTCAAGACAGTCTCGTCCGGCTCGAGATGAGTTGACCGATCGAGCCGCGATGGACATCGGTTCAGCGCGCTCTGTCGTGAGTTACCGAGCGCGCTTTCGCCGTCAAAGCAACGTCGTCTCGATCGTCGCCGATCGGCTACGAGTTTGATTCGCCTGCGCGACAGCTTGCGTTGCGCCATGGCCCCGAAAAATGATTTCCCCTCGCGCTTGCTCGTTTTTCTTTCAATGTGATGTCACATTGCCGGCCCCAATCGCCTATTTACCATCGCGCTCATGTTGCAAGGTAAGAAAATCGTTGTCGTGATGCCGGCCTACAATGCCGCGCTCACCTTACGGCAGACTTATGAGGAAGTAATCGCGCATGAAATCGTGGACGAGATCATCCTGGTAGACGACGCCAGTAATGATGAAACAGCGGCAATTGCCCGCAGCTTACCCAGGGTTCGCGTCGAAGTACATCCACAAAACCGAGGCTACGGGGGCAATCAAAAAACATGTTACCGCCTTGCGCTGGCGGCCGGAGCCGATGTCGTGATCATGCTTCATCCCGATTATCAATACACGCCAAAACTTATTCCGGTCATGGCATCGATGATCACGACCGGTCTCTATCCTTGTGTTCTCGCCTCTCGTATCCTGGGCGGTGGCGCGGTTCGAGGAGGAATGCCCTGGTGGAAGTATGTTTCTAATCGTGCGCTAACCCTGGCCGAAAACCTAATGCTCGGTGCAAAGCTATCCGAATACCATACTGGGTACCGCGCCTTTGCGCGAAAGCTACTCGAACAACTACCACTCGAGAAGAACTCAGACGATTTTGTATTCGATAACCAAATTCTGGCCCAGGTTCTTTGGCTAGGACAACCGATCGGAGAAGTGACCTGCCCGGCTAAGTACATGCCGGAAGCTTCTTCGATTAACTTCCGCCGTAGCGTCCGCTATGGCTTTGGGTGCCTCGCCACCGCATTGCAGTTCATTGCCGCAAGACTGCGCGGCCGCGGCGGCATTTTCCCGCAACTACCCGCACAAGTTTAAGAAGAAGGGATGGTTCGAAGTAGTTCGGTCGCGACGGTTAGCAGTTACCGGTTAATGCTGATCTACGTCGGCCTTGTTGCAATCGTCCTCGCGGTCTTCGGCCAAACCGCGTGGTTTGATTTCGTGAACTACGATGACGGTTCCTATGTCTTCGAAAATGCAAACGTTCGTGCCGGCATCACCTGGCACGGGATGGTCTGGGCTTTCACGCACATCCACTCGCAGAATTGGCATCCGCTGACGTCGATCTCACACATGCTTGATTGTCAGATCTTTGGTTTGAACGCTGGTGGCCACCATCTGACCAATATTTTGCTGCATACCGCCGCGGTCATTTTGTTATTCGAGTTTCTTAGAACAACCACGGCAGCGCCCTGGGCTAGCGCGGCTGCTGCCATCATTTTTGCGGTGCATCCGTTGCGAGTTGAATCGGTGGCGTGGATCGCGGAACGCAAAGATGTCTTAAGCGGCTTCTTTTTCATGCTGACGTTGCTTGTCTACGGCAAATACGCCCGAGGCCGGACCTGGGGACAAATGACGATCGTCGCAGTTTGTTTATCGCTTGGTCTGATGTCCAAGCCAATGCTGATAACCACGCCTCTCCTTCTTTTACTCCTAGACTATTGGCCGCTAAACCGAACCGAGAGCTTTGCCAGTTTACTTCTTGAGAAAATCCCGCTCTTTCTTCTGAGCGCGGCCTCGTCCGTTGCCACCATGGCGGCACAGAGGCTCGCCATTGGCGCGACCGAGAACCTTCCCCTGACCTGGCGAATCACAAACGCCATCGTGAGTTACTTCATTTACCTACGGCAAATGGTGTGGCCGCACGACCTTATTCCATTCTACCCACATCCCGAGGCGACAGTGCCGCTGGCGGAAGTTATCCTGCTCTGCAGCCTTTTGATCGCTTTTACGGTTGCGGTGGCAATGCTCCGACGACGATATCCCTATATCTTTGTCGGCTGGCTTTGGTACTTGATTACTCTACTCCCGGTCATCGGCATAGTTCAGGTGGGATTACAAGGGCACGCGGATCGCTACACCTACCTGTCTTCGATAGGAATTGTGATCGCGGTAGTCTGGACAGTGCGCAGCCTTACTGCGGCTTGGCCGTCAAGGAGCTTCATTCTCGTTCCAAGCACAATCGCCGTTGTTTTTGCGTTAGCAGCGTTAAGCTACGCGCAGACCAAACATTGGCATGACAGCCAGTCCTTGTGGACTTACACCCTGAACATCTCGCCCGATAACGACGTGGCTCATGCCGGGCTTGCTGGAATTCAATTCGCGCGTGGTGATTTGGAAAATGCGATTAGCCATTACCGGCGCGCCTTGGAGATCCGAGATGGAAACTCGGCGGCACATTACGGTCTAGCGATGGCTTTGGCTCGCCAGCGCAAATTCGATGAAGCGATCGCACGTTGGGAGAAGAGCTTGGAGCTCCAGCCCGATAATAGCGCGGCACGAAATTATCTCGGCACCGCGCTTGCCGGCCTTGGGCGTGACCGCGAAGCGATTGCGCAATGGGAACAAACGCTCGAGTACGATCCAGAAAACGGCGACGCCGCGAATAATTCAGCCTGGCTGCTGGCGACTTCACAACACAGAGAGCTGCGGGACCCGGCCAAAGCAGTCGACCTGGCAAAACGTGCAGCCAATTTACCCGGTGGGAACAATCCCATTGTTTACCGAACGCTCGCCGCGGCCCTGGCAGAAAATGGGCAATTTGATAACGCGATTCGAGCGGCCGAGCACGCACGAGAATTGTCACAAGGGAACGCGAATACCGCGGTCGCTGACGAAATGACGCGATGGATCGACCTGTTCAAACAGGGCCGAACCTTACACCAGGCGCGAAGCGGCGACTAGCCTCAACGCCAATCGGAACAATCCCAGCCAAGTAATGTTTCGACCTGCGCAATGTCGTTGCGCAAAATATCAAAGACAGCAGCTCGTTCCTCACCTCGCATTTGACGTTCATAAGCGATGTTGTGCGCTTCAATTAGCTTAAATCGGCGCAACTGCGGCACATTTAGGAATTGAAAGACCTTCTCGACCGTCTCTTTTTGCCGCGCGCGGAATTCTTCGTACTTAATCAGGAGAAGTTGTTGGCGCGGGAAAAGGTGAAATGCGCGCTCGAGTTGCTCGCTATAACGCGCTCGATCGACGTAAGAGAATTTTCTTAGCTGCTGCGGAGCAGCTTGAGCAATGCGGCTGGGTTCAGCCCGGACGGCGTCGAGGAATTCCAGCGGCTCACTCCCGCGCTGACGTTGCATGTTCCATTGCGAGAACGCGCGCTCGATCGGATTGCGTAAAATAATTATGAGTTTGATGGCCTTGTTATAGTCGCGAATGCGCCGGAGCGCCGGTCGCCAGTAGAGATAGATCGGCGTGTTTTCGCCCGCGACCGTGCCGGGCCGGATGGGTCGAAACATGCGATGGAGCGGCTCATACGAAACCTGGGCACCGGCAAAGAGCTCGTCCCTGTCGAAAAAGTGCAATTCTTTCTTAACAGGCAGCGCGATTTGCCGGTGCCGCTTGAGATAATAGTTAAGCGCGGTCGTTCCGGACTTTTGCGCGCCGGCAATAATAAAATCGAGCTTCTCGACCGGCCGCCTGCCGACGCCGAACATCGCTTCTAAGCCGAGGCAACGCGTGCTGTGAGAATGGTCTCTGGCGTCGCGCCGCCGGCGAAGTGAAGAAGCTCGAGAATTTCGCCGCGCAGTTGCAGGAACTCCGAACTGCTGCGGTCGCGCGGGCGATCCAACGTGACCGGGATGATTCGGTCGATCGTACCCGGTCGCGCCGTCATGATGACGATGCGATCGCTCATGTAAATTGCTTCATCGATATCATGAGTGACAAGCAGTGTCGTGCTGCGGCGGGCCGACCAGAGCCGTAGCACTTCATCCTGCATGCGCATGCGAGTGAAAGCGTCGAGCGCGCCGAGTGGTTCGTCGAGGAGGAGAACTTTGGGATGGTTGATCAGAGCGCGGGCGAGGGCGACACGCTGGGCCATTCCGCCGGAGAGATGATGCGGATAGGCATTGCCAAATGCTTCCAGCCCAACCAGGCTCATGAATTCGCCCACCTCGTCGCGTCTTTCCTGCAACAGTCCGCGCGCGACAAGTCCCGCCTCAATATTTCTGCGTACCGTGAGCCACGGAAATAAATTTGGATCCTGAAAAACCAAACCGCGCTCAGCGCTCGGGCCCGTGATCGCTTCTGAGCCAATCATCAGCTCTCCCGAATCAGGCACCTCGAGGCCAGCAATGAGACGCAACAAAGTCGATTTTCCGCAACCGCTCGGTCCAACGAGAGAAACCAGTTCGCCGGTGGTAAGCGAGATGGTGATACCGTCCAGCACCAATCTCTGCCTCAACGGGTCGTCCGGCGCGGGAAAACTTTTGGTCACCTCCCGCAAACGAAGCGAAGGCGTTACCACCTGATCATTCCTTTCTGCCAGATGAGCACACGATCGCGCAGTTTGAATAGCAACGTCATGATGGTGGAAAAAAAGGCGGCCATGATGATCAGGGCAGCGTAAACTTTCCCGTACTCAGCCCACCCTTGGGCCCAGCTGACATACCAACCCAGACCTGACTTCACACCGACGCTTTCAGCGACCACCAAAGTAAGAAACGATGCGCCGAGTCCCATAAACAAACCGACAAAAATGGTCGGAAGCGCTGCGGGAATGGCGACACGAAAAATCAGATAGCGCGGCCCTGCACCCAACGTGCGCGCCACATCCAGGTACGAAGCACGCGTGTTCGAAACGCCAGAGGCAGTCAGCATCGTCACAGGAAACCAGACGGCCAGCGCAATCAGAGCCGCCGCGGAAATGACGGCGGAAGGCGACACGACCATCGCAAGTGGAATCCAGGCTGTTGCCGGAATCGGGCCCACTACCTTTAGGATCGGCATTCCCCAGTAACGGGCTGGCGCTGACCAACCGATGCAGACACCGGTAATGAATCCAGCAATAACGCCGAGCGTATACCCGCTCAACAGCAGGATGAGTGAGTGCCAGGTGCTGTCGAATAACAGCGCTCGATCGTTGATCATGCTCTGAAGCACTCCGGCCGGACTGGGGAAATACGGGAGCGGCAGCAAGCGGAACCCCGATGTGATCACCTGCCACGCGCACAACAGTAATAGTGCAACCGTGAAAATCGGCCGCAGACGGCGCATCCTTGCTCGTAAGGCTGGCCACCACCGCTGCGTAATGGCGAATGCGACCGCAACAGCAAAAAACAGGCTAAGAAAGAGGGTGTAGGTCCGGCCTTCGGCTGCTGGTTCATTTGTTGACAGGAACAAATGAATGACGAGGGCAACCGCCGCGGCCAATGGGACAACCGACAACGCGCGCGTGGACAGCCGGGTTTTGTTAGCAAGGGCGCTGTCCATTGTAACTGCGCCGAATCTCTCACCCGATGCACGCTCTGGCTGCTCGGTCTCGCCTGGAATCACTGCGTCTTTGCGAGAGATTTGCCGGCTTTGCAGCATGACTCTTCCTGGTCTTGCAAGATCAGTTCCGCAAACAAACGGATGTCCTGATCCGGCGGCACTTGTCCGCCAGCCACACGTTCGATCTGCAAACTCTGGAGCCATTCATCGGAAACGCCATCCAAATGCACGAAAGCGTGCTTGGCCAGTTCTGCAACATTGGTTGATGGACTGAGCATGCCAGCGGTCTTCATTTCAGCAGCGGCCGATTTAACGGCTGCGTCGGCGCCGGAAACACTCGGCACGTATCGGAGATGTGAAATGGCAACGGTATTCAGCTCAGGATTCGAGGCCAGATATTTTTTCTCCACCGACAAACGCGCCGCCGCCGCTGGATTTGCTTCCACCCATTTTGCGGCTTTCAACAGCGCGCGCGTGGCCCCAGCCGCCGCTTTCGGTTGAGCAGCGAGAAACTTTCCACTCACGATTACAGCGCAGCAATACTCATCCTTGTAAGGCGCGTCCTTCGCCTGATCGGCCACATTTTTCACCTTTCCCTGCGCGAGCAAAAGACTCCCAATTGGTTCGGAATCCGCCACTGCGTCAACCTCTCCTTTGTCCAAGGCCAGGCCCAGTTCGCCGGCAGGAAAAACGCGCCAACTGATTTCCTTGGCGGGATCGATGCCGTTCGCGCCGAGCACGCGGTTGGCGAAGATGAATGGCGGCGTTCCCATTCCGGGCACGCCAATTCGTTTGCCGCGCAGGTCCTGAATTTTGTTGATGCTGCTGTTGGCGCCGGCCTGCACGCGCAGACAACCGCGATGAATTCCCCCGGTAAACTTCACATTCAATCCCTGTTCGATCGGCTTGAGAAAGTACATCACAAGATGATGCGTGACGTCGAATCCGCCCAGCGCCAGCACATCCTTGTAGTTGGCCCACTCACATTTCACAAGACTAACATCGAGGCCTTCTTCCTTGAAAAAACCTTTCTCAACGGCCGTGAAAATTGGCGCCTCGCACGTCAACCCGATGTATCCCACGCGCACTTTCTTGGAAGCAGCGGCGGGCGAACTGGCGTTCTTGTTGCAGCCTGCGAAAACAAGAGCGGCGAGAGCCAAAACGGTAGGGAAGCAGCGGGAAGTCATTGTAGAGGATTTCTAAATAATGTGATAACTGTTTCCTATAGATGTAATGATGGCGAGTCTCCGCTGCAAAGTCCAGGTAATTGCATTTTGTCTCCTCTTCCGACAACCTGCTATCGCCCCATGCACGATCGCGTTGAAGTGCGCCACCTGCGGTATTTTCTCGCTGTAGCCGAGGCGGGAAACTTCAGCCGCGCCGCTGATCGCCTAGGTATTTCACAGCCCAGCGTCTCGCAACAAATTCGCGATCTTGAAGCCGCGCTTCGCGTTCCGCTGTTCCAACGCCGGGGCAAACGGATTCTGCTTACCTCCGGTGGATTGATTTTTCAGGAGCATGCTCG
>Ga0066684_10001152_pt1 | contig 10237 bp, 9 predicted proteins | sample GraSoiAngelo_133_FD_62301 | JGI IMG/M metagenome (GOLD analysis project Ga0066684, IMG submission 62301) | Grasslands soil microbial communities from the Angelo Coastal Reserve, California, USA - 14_0929_05_20cm | ecosystem: Environmental > Terrestrial > Soil > Grasslands | place: USA... | reverse complement strand
CTTCTGTCGGTGCCCCAGAATACCCTTTCGGCCCATCTGAACGTGCTGACTCACGCCAATCTGGTGACGTCGGAGCGCCGAAGCCGGTCGATCATCTATCGCGCTCGACTGGATAGGCTGGAAGCGCTTTTGCTATTTTTGATGCAAGACTGCTGCAATGGACGCCCTGATGTCAGCACTCAGGTAATGAAGAGCGTAGCGAAGCAATTTTCCGCTACAAGGAGGGAACGCTGATGCCGACTTTCGATCTGCGTCGGCGACTCTTCGCCGAGTTACTCGGTACAGCCCTCCTAGTAACAACGGTGGTCGGCTCCGGTATCATGGCCGAAACCCTGACAAAGGATGTCGCGCTTGCCTTGCTGGGCAACACGCTTCCCACGGGGGCGATCCTTGTTGTGCTCATCACTGTGCTTGGTCCGATCTCTGGGGCTCATTTCAACCCGGCCGTCTCGATCGTATTTGCGTTGAAACGCGAGCTTAGCACTCGGGAAACTGCGCTCTATATCATAGCGCAAATCGTCGGCGGCATCCTGGGCACGATGATTGCGCACGGCATGTTTGCACTTCCCTTGCTGGAAGCTTCGATGAAGATCCGCACAGGTGGCGCGCAATGGTTCGCGGAGGCCATAGCGGCCTTTGGCTTGGTGGCAACCATCCTAGCAGGAATTCGCTTTCAGCAAAGCGCAGTTCCGTGGCTGGTCGGACTCTATATCACAGCAGCCTATTGGTTCACCGCATCAACCTCGTTCGCAAATCCGGCCGTTGCGATCGCGCGATCGTTCACCAACACGTTTTCTGGCATTCGCCCGCTCGACCTGCCCGGCTTCATCATCGCGGAGATCTGCGGTGCCGTGATTGGTATGATCGTGATGGCCTGGCTCTTGCGCCCCGACCCTTACGCCAAACCGCTTGATCCGGAGGCCAAATTATGAGCGTGACCATCTATCACAATCCGGATTGCGGTACGTCGCGCAATGTACTCGCCATGATCAGACAGGGCGGAATCGAGCCTGAGATCGTTGAATATCTAAAAACGCCACCATCGCGCGAGAAACTGATCGAATTGATCAAAGCGATGAACGTCAGCGTCCGGGCGCTTCTGCGGGAGAGGGGCACGCCATATCACGAACTTGGTCTATGGGAGGCAAATTTGACGGACGACCAGCTAATCGACCAGATGCTCGCGCACCCGATCCTGATCAACCGTCCCATCGTGGTGACGGATAAAGGCGTGATGCTTTGCCGTCCGTCCGAGACCGTTCTTCCCCTGCTTCCTAACCCGGATATTGGGCGGTTCGTCAAGGAAGACGGCGAGATTGTCGAGGCCGGTGCTCTTAAAGATTAAACGCAGTTCGGAATGGGTAATACCGCACTGGCGCTCCTGCGGGCAGGTCGTCGTGCTCAGCAGGAATACAGCCGAGACCATCGGCGAGGACCAGGGGGCGCAAGCGTGCTGACCCTCCCCGTCCGAGCTTCTCCAATAACGGAGTCCCTTGCGAATCGTGACCGACCACGCGGACAGGTACGAATTCGGTACGGCCCAAACGGTGCGAAAAGCTCGAGCCAGCTTTGGCCATCACCGTCGCGTGCTCAAGTGTCGAATGTCCCGCAAGCGCTTGAAGCATTGGGCGCGCAAACAGGAGCGCACCGACCAGGGCCGCGACTGGATTGCCGGGCAAGGCCAAGATGGCCATTTCGCCTATACGGCCAACCGCCAGCGGCTTCCCCGGCTTCAGGGCAAGCGAAAGCTTCTCGCAGCTGCCGCCGGCCGCCAGGACTGAGGAAACAACATGGTCCGCATCGCTGCCTGAAACGCCACCTGAACAGATCAGCAGGTCGAAAGTGCGGGCTGCCCGCGCGATTTGCCTGGTCAGTCGTTTTGGATCGTCGGGACAGCACCCGAGCATGCGCAGCTCAAGTGCCGGCGAAGAGAAGAGAGCTTGCAACATTGGACCGTTGCTGTCGTAGATCTGGTGTGGGCGTCGCGATCCGCCGGGCCGGGTCAGTTCGTCGCCGGTAGAGAGGACGGCAACCCGGACGCGCCGCCGGACCTTGACGTGGGTCGCACCGGAGGCGGAGAGGATCGCGACATGTCTCGCATCGATCAACGTACCGGCTTCGATAATTTCCGAGCGGATGCCGACATCTTCGCCCGAACGGCGAATATTGAGCCCCGCCTCGGCGGGTTTTTCGATTGTGACATTTCGCTCCCGCGCGGTCGCCCTCTCTTCCATTACGACGGCAGCAACACGCTTCGGAACGGCGGCGCCGGTCAAGAGCCGCACCACCTCTCCCGCTGCGAGCCCAGGCGCAGCAAACGATCCGGCAACAACCTTGCCGGCCAGCTGGAAAGGACCGGTGGATGCTGCGGCGACATCGCCGGCATGGATTCCGTACCCGTCCACCGCGCTTTGGTCGAATGGAGGCAGTGGTATCTCGGAAACAACGGGGACTATCGTGATGCGACCCGCGCACGCGCGCAACGCGACCGTCTCTTTCCCCGCCACGGGCGCGACCACCCCGCGCGCGATCTTCAGTGCAGCGTCGACGCCGAGCAATCCGGGCCGGTCACAGACGCTCTCGGTGAAAAGCACTAGCCCCTCCCACAAAGATGCCCGGGCACCTTGGCACCCGGGCTTTCGAGTTTAGGGAAGAAGGGCGAACATGTCAGGCCGTGTAGTCGAGGGACTTGAAGCTGAGGTGCTTCACGCCCTCCGGCGCGTCCGCAAGCTTACGGATGTTGCCCCAGGTCTGCTTGTAGTTCGGGATGACGAACTCGTTCACGCCGGGCGACACGACATTGCCTTGAACGCCATTCGGATTGGCGAACAGCATGAAGGTCTGCTTCCGCTTGGCCGTCGGCGTCGGATAGACCATCGCCTGGGTAGAACCGTTTTCGTTGTAAACCTCGACCAGATCGCCTTGCTTGAGCTTTAGCTCGCTCATGTCGTCCGGGTTCATCTGGATGTAGGGATAGGGCATGCGATCCATGACGAACTCGTTGTCCTGATCGAGATACGCGTTCTGCCAAGTGATGTTGGCGCGACCATTGTTGACGAGGAATGGCCACTTCTTACGTTCATCTTCCTTGCCGGGCGCCTGGAGGCCACGCCATTGCGTCTCCATAAATGTCGCCTTGCCATCCTTGGATTTGAATTTGCCGTCTGCAAATAAGCGCTTGGTACCAACGATCTTGCCGTCCTTGAAATCAGTCGCGGGCTCCTGAAAACCATTGGTCCCCATGGCTCTCAGCCGCTCATACGTAACGAACTCGCCACCCGCTTCATGACCATGGTAGCCGTCCATGAAAGCGTCTTCCTCGGTCTTCCAATCGAAGCCCTTGAACTTGTCGGCGTACTGACCTTTGCCCTGCTCGCGGAGCACGCGCTCCATGTTGTTGGCAATGCGCGCCGCGATAAGGCTGTCAGGCATCGCCTGCCCCGGCGGGTCCATGTACTTCTCGGTCAAACGCATGCGGCGTTCGCCGTTCATGGAGGTAAGATTAGCCTCGCCCGAGGTCGCTGCAGGAAGCCAGACGTGGCAGGCCTCGCCGATCTTGGTGGGAACGATATCCACGTCGACGGCAAATAGTCCCCCCTTCTTGATCGCCCCGACGATGGCGTTCACCATCGCGGTGCGATCGCCATAGGGCACCGACATCATGGCATCCTTCACCATGTCGGTACGCTTCTTGTAGGCTTGCTTGAACTTGAAGGCGTTGAGCGTCGTCTTGTAGTGGTCGCATCCCCAGATGTGATGCACGCCGCCTTTGCCCGAGATCAACAGCTTGTCGACGTAGGCTGCTGGCCGTCCGACATGGGCGTCGGATGGCCGCGAATAACCTTCCTGATGGCCGCCCATGCGGACACAACCACCACCAGGTCGACCGATATTGCCAGTGGCCAAGGCGACATTCACGAGCGCCCCATTGGTGCGATAGTTGTCGTTGCCCCAAATGAGGCCCTTTTCGTAGGCGAACATGGTGCGCCGTCTTGCATTGCCCGCCTTGGGCTGTGCGATCCACTCGGCTGACTTCTGGATCTGGTCCACCGTAAGGCCGGTGAGCTTGGCGGCGTCTTCGAGGCTGACCTTGTTGGCTGCGACCGCCTTGTCGAAATTCTTGGTCGACGCATCAATAAAGGCTTTGTCGGTCCAGCCTTTGCCCGCGATGTAGGTCAGCCAGGCGTTGAACAGCGCGAGGTCGGTGCCGGAATTGATGGCAAGATGCATCACGTTGTCTTTGCCAGCCTCGACTTCGCAGGCATTGACGGTGACGGTTCGCCGCGGATCGACGATCACGATCTTTCCGCGCTCAACCGGCTCGGAGCCGAACTCGGCTTTTTTCTTGTCCACCGAAGTGCCGCGCAGATTCGGCACCCAATGGTTCAGGAAATAGTTGGTCTGGGTTTCCAGCGCGTTTGTGCCGACCGCGACGATAGTATCGGCAAGCTCGGCATCCTCGTAGCAGTTGTTGAGTTCGCCGACGCCCATGTCGCGGGTGGCGTGAACTTCGGAATTGTAGGCAGGACGGTTGTGGATGCGGATGTTCTTGACCTTCATGGCCCCGAAATAGAGTTTGCCGGTGCCCCAGGTATTCTCGTAACCGCCGCCTGCACCACCGTGGTCGAAAGCGGAAACGAATAATCCGTCCTCGCCCATGTCGTTAATTACCGCGACGGTAACGCGCGCCACGAGATCGAGCGCATCGTCCCAGCCGGTCGGCTGCATCTGCCCGTAGCGCCACACCATCGGGTCCGTAAGGCGCTGGAGCTGGGTATTGCGCTGCTGTGAATAGCTCATCTCGGCCATGCGCGCGCCGCGCACCGAGCCGAGACCGGAATTTACCACGCAGTCCTTGTCGGGCTTGATGACGATATGCACGTCGTTCCCGTTCTGCCGCACGATGTTGTACATAGATGGCGAATACCAGGCCTCCGTCTCGGCACCCTGTTGCTTGCTAAGGTCGGTTCCGAATTTGTTTTGATCTGCTGCGGTGCCGCCTTGCTTGTTGGTCGGCCAAGTGTACGCCTTGTAGCCGCAACCAACGATGCAGTAGTGGCAGGTGACGTTGAATTCCTTGGCGTCCTTGGGGACGATCGGAAGACGGTCGATCTGACGCTTGTAAGCCATGATCTTCTCTCCTCACAGCACGTTGGACAGGCGGCCGTACAAAAGCTCATCCACGCCCTCGGCGTAGATGTCGCCCTTGTCGTCGACACGTAGTGCGTATTGCGGAAGATTTTGGGTGGCGTGACCCCAGACCTGCTGGCCGCCCGACTCACAGTCGAAGCGGGAGTAGTGACCAGGACAATTCAATGTCTTGTCGCCCGCGTTGTAGTTCAGCGGAAAGCCCTTGTGCGGACACGTGGTCGAGAAGCCGACGATGTCGCCATCGGCGCCGACGCCGCCCGGAACGCGCTTGCCCAGCTTGAGCAACACGCCGGGCGCATCCGTATCCGGATACGCGACGGTGACAGGTTCGTTCGGCTTGAGATCGGAGATATTCGCAAGACGGTTGGAAGGGTAATCAACCCGCGCAGCTCCCGGTGCAGCCTTGGCCTGAACCGGTACCATCGTTGCCACCGCGGCTCCCGCGGCAGCGAAACCGGCACCGCCTAGGAATCGGCGACGGCCGGCATCAACCATCTTATCGCAATGGCTCATGGACGTTCTCCTCGGACGCGCCGGTACGCCTACCGACGAGGTTTCCTCAAGGATGCGACCGGTACGCCTACCGGCCGAGCGTCTCGTTCAAAAATCGCCACACGGCTCCTAAAGCTCGGACGACATGTCGAGATGTCTCGACATGTCTAATAGTAGAAACATTCTGGCTTGTCACCTGTGTGTCGGTTAAAAGACAAAGAGAAATCTGGAATCGCAAGACGGAATCGAAGCAATGCGCAAAACGATGCTGGCAGTCGCGAGTCACGCCGGCCCGATCTCGACTGGAAACCGGCGCAGTGAAGCACACGCGATTTCCGCTCTTTCTGCCTTGGCGCAACCGACACGCCTCGCGATCTTCCGTCTGCTGATCAAGCATGAGCCCGTAGGAATGACCGCTGGAGTGATCGCCGATACCGTCGGTGCACCGCACAACACTTTATCGTCTCACCTTGCCATCCTGGTCCGGGCGGGGCTGCTGCGGAGTTCCCGCGAAGGACGAACGATCATCTATCGTTCTGACGTGGACGGCATGCAGTCGTTGTTGTCGTTTTTGGTCAACGACTGCTGCGACGGGCATCCAGAACTCTGCAATCTTGCGGCTCCCGCCGCTGGATGTTGCACCGCCGCTCCAGCGAAAAACGGCGCTCGGAAGTCTGCGTCGGCTGCTCGTAGAGCAAAGCGCACCCGCTAAGCCAAAAACGCCGCTCTGAGCGGCCCTCTGGTTTGTCATGCCAACGTCATCTCAATGATGACGCTGGCCGTCGTCGAAAAAAGCTTTCCTGGAATAGCGTCCTAGTCTAGTATCTCCATATGTCGAGACTTATGGACGAATACGATGCTGTAGCCGGGCTGGGGTCGCTCGGCCAATCCACGCGGCTCGCCGTTCTTCGCAATCTCTTGAAAGTTCACCCCGACGGCCTCAACGCCGGCGACATCGCGCGCATGTGCGAGGTGCCGCACAACACCATGTCGGCGCACCTTGGCGTTCTCAGCCGCGCCGGCCTCGTCCTGGTTGAGCGGCAAGGCCGGGTGATGAATTACCGCGCCGACCTCGGCGGATTCCGGGGCCTGGTCGAATTCCTGGCGCGCGATTGCTGTGGCGGACGACCCGAACTCTGCGCCGACATTTTGCAGCGATACCCTGTCGTAACCGATGAGCCGAAGGCAACGGAGAGTGTCATGACTCCTGCGTTCAACGTTCTCTTTCTCTGCACTCATAACTCTGCGCGTTCGATCATAGCGGAGGCTTTACTTGAAAAGATCGGCCGCGGAGGCTTCCGCGGCTATTCCGCTGGGGCGGAGCCCGCCGCAGCCCCCCTTCCGGAAGTGATCGATCGGCTGAGGGTTCTTGGCCACGACGTGTCCCGCTTGCGGTGTAAGTCTTGGGATGAGTTCAAACGTCCGGAAGCACCTCGCATGGATTTCGTCATCGCACTGTGCGATGCGCCGCATGGCCAGTTTTGTCCTGACCTTGCCGGCCCATTCATCACCGCTGCCTGGCCCCTCCCCGATCCGGCGCAGTTCAAGGGTTCGGCAACAGAGCGTACCACCCTGTTGAACGAGCTTTACGCCATGGTTCGTCGGCGGCTTGAGATATTCACGAGTCTTCCGTTCAAGACGCTCGATCGCATGGCTCTCAAGGCGCGCCTGGACGAAATTGGCGATACGGCGCGCGTAGCGCCCTGACAGGAAAATAAAGATGAAGGTCGGCATCAATGGCATGGGGCGCATCGGCAGGCTCGCGCTGCGTTCCGCCATGGGTGGCATCTATCGGCCGGAGACCGATCCCCGCGCGCGAAATCGACTGGATATCTTTCATGTCAACGAGGTCAAAGGCGGGATCGCGGCGACGGTGCATCTCATCGAATTCGATAGCATCCATGGGCGCTGGCACGAAACCATCGGGGTGGCCGATCGCTCCATCGTTATAGGAAAGAAGAGCGTCAGCTTCAGTGAACACGCTTCACCTGCCGATGTCGCCTGGGGCGATCTCGGCTGCGACGTCGTGTTGGAATGTACCGGCAAATTTCTCAAGCCGGACCAATTGCAAGCCTACTTCGATCGCGGCGTGAAAAGGGTGATCGTTGCGGCTCCTGTCAAGGACGACGCGGCGCTCAACATCGTGGTGGGCGTCAACGAGCAGCTCTACGATCCGTCAAGGCATCGGCTGCTGACGGCGGCATCATGTACGACCAACTGCCTGGCGCCGGTCGTCAAGGTGATCCATGAGGCGATTGGAATCCGACACGGGCAGATCACGACGATCCACGATCCCACGAACACCAATGTGGTCGTCGATGCTCCACACAAGGATTTGCGGCGCGCGCGCTCAGCGATGTTGTCCCTGCAGCCGACAAGCACGGGCAGCGCCACTGCGATTGCTCTGATTTATCCGGAGCTAAAGGGCAAATTAAACGGCCACGCTGTACGGGCGCCGGTGCTCAATGCGAGCTTGACCGACTGCGTATTTGAAGTTTCACGACCGACCACGGTTGAGGAAGTCAACACGCTATTTAAATCCGCATCAGAAAGCGTGTTGGCCGGAATCCTCGGATTGGAGACGCGACCTCTGGTGTCGGCCGATTACACAAACGACTCACGGAGCAGCATCGTTGATGCCCTAAGTACGATGGTCACCGACGAAACCTTGCTGAAGGTCTACGCCTGGTACGACAATGAAGTAGGTTATGCCTGCCGGATGATCGATCTTGCGAACCTGGTTCGGGAGCTTGGGCCATGATGGCAACAGCGCGCAACTATCTGATCGTTACAGCGTCCTATTGGGGATTTACGCTGGTCGACGGTGCGCTTCGGATGCTGGTCCTCTTTCATTTTTTCCGTTTGGGCTACACGCCCTTCACGCTCGCGTTTCTTTTCCTCCTCTACGAAACGGCAGGTATCGGGGCTAATCTGGCCGGCGGGTATTTTGCATCCCGCTTCGGCATTCCCCGCATGCTTGCGGTCGGGCAGACATTGCAGATCGCGGGATTGATCATGCTCTCCGCGCTCAATCCCGGATGGGGCGCGGTAATGTCGGTCGCGTGGGTCGTGGTCGCGCAAGGAATCGCAGGCGTCGCCAAAGACGTCACCAAGACCGCCTCCAAATCCGCAATCAAGGCGACCTCAGCCGAAGGCAGCGGGCAGTTGTTTCGGTGGGTTGCGTGGTTTACGGGCTCGAAGAACGCCATGAAAGGGATCGGCTTCTTCATCGGCGGTTTGTTGCTCGATCTCGTTGGCTTCCGGCCCGCACTATGGATGATGGCCGCGTTGCTCGGCGTCATCTTCGTTGCCGGTCTGTTGCTTTTGCCACGGCAGCTAGGCAAGGCCAAGTCGTCGAAAACGATGCGCGAGCTATTCGGCAAGTCGAGGGGCGTGAACCTGTTGGCGGCGGCCCGGATATTCATGTTCGGGGCCAGGGACGTTTGGTTCGTGGTCGGTTTGCCGGTTTTTCTGTACGGCTACGGTTGGAAATTTCTGCAGGTGGGTGGCTTCCTGGCGGCTTGGACAATTGCTTATGGAGGAATTCAGGCCGTCGCACCGACGCTCGTCTCACGCAGCCCTGATGGCCTGAGCCGCGAGGTTCCGGCATCCCGGCTTTGGGCGGCGGTGCTTGCGGCGGTGCCGATTACGCTGGCGGTGATCATGAATACAACTGACGTTGCGCGCCCCGATCTCGTTCTCGTCATCGGCCTCGCACTCTTCGGACTGCCGTTTGCGGTGAATTCGTCGCTCCACTCCTACCTCATTCTGGCGTACGCGGGATCTGAGAAAGCCGCGGAGGACGTTGGCTTCTACTACGCGGCCAACGCAGCCGGCAGATTGCTTGGCATTACCCTTTCGGGTGTTCTGTATCAGATAGCTGGTATCGCCGGATGCCTCGTGGGTTCCGCCGTGATGCTGCTGCTGTGCTGGCTGATCACGTTCTTGCTTCCAACGCACGAAGCGCTGCCGTCAGCGCGCGGACAACCGGTCTGACAGGATTAGCTGTCCGATCAGGTGTCGATTGCCACAGGCGATCACGATGTCGAATTTAACGACCCGATTCACGGACGTTTCTCCACATCAGCGGTCGCAGCCTTTGGTTTATTTCCGGTTCGGGGTCGGTGAGCTTCAAAGACATAGCCCCTATTGCGGACCGTCCTGATGGGCGCGTCACGTTTTCGCCCTCCGATCGCTCGGCGAAGCCGCGCGATTTCGGCCGCCACTGTCGCGTTTTCGATCGTCGATTCGGAACCCCACACCAGCTCCTTCAAGGTTCTGAGTGAAACGGGTTCACCGGGTTGACACATGAAGATATCGAGTAATCGAAATTGCCTGATCGAGATTTGAAGGGGCTTATTGCCCCGCCAGACGCGGATTGTCTCTCGATCGAGGAGAAACTCGCCGACTACTACCAGATTTGGCAGCGGAAGCTCAGTTGTATCCGTTAGCTCATCCATAACGCCGTCGGGCTTTATAAATCCGCCTTCGCAAACCGGTCATCGAGCGCATAGCCGGCGCCGCGCACGGTGCGGATCGGGTCCTGCTCGCGGCCCGGGTTGAGCAGTTTGCGCAACCGCCCGATATGCACATC
>Ga0066684_10001145_pt1 | contig 10246 bp, 9 predicted proteins | sample GraSoiAngelo_133_FD_62301 | JGI IMG/M metagenome (GOLD analysis project Ga0066684, IMG submission 62301) | Grasslands soil microbial communities from the Angelo Coastal Reserve, California, USA - 14_0929_05_20cm | ecosystem: Environmental > Terrestrial > Soil > Grasslands | place: USA... | reverse complement strand
CGTAGCCGCAAGCGTTAATCGGGCACTCAATGAAGGAAGGCGTGTGGTCGCAATCGGCACGACAACCGTCCGCGCACTCGAATATTCAGCACGGGAATCAGGCCGCGTTCAGTCGGGACGCGGAGAAGCCGATCTATTCATCTACCCGGGGTTTCAATTTCAGGTAGTCGGCGCGATGCTGACCAACTTCCATCTGCCGCAATCCACATTACTCATGCTGGTATCTGCGTTTGCTGGGACTGAACGAGTGCTTGCCGCATATCGTCATGCTGTCGATCAGAAATATCGCTTCTACTCCTATGGAGACTGCATGTTTGTGGAGTAGCACTTGCTTGTGGGTCGGACATTTCTGTCCGACCGGCGCTATACTGTCGTGTTGAAGAGCCGTCTATGGCGACCCAAGTTGTTCCCAGGCAGGTTTCGATCCAGGATTTCGTAACCGAATTGCACAAATTCCCGGAACCAGCCTTCAGGCACACCACTGAGTTACTGTCGTTTCTGCAGCAAACTTCCGTTGCACCGGAGAGCCTGAACCCCTATTTGACTTGGGACCCACAGCACTACACCCGTAACCTGATAGACAAGACGCCTTTGTACGAACTTATAGCCATCTGCTGGGAGATGGGCCAGATAAGCTCAGTCCATAACCATCGTGATCAGAATTGCTGGATGTCAGTACCGATTGGACGATTGCTGGTGGAGAATTTCCATCTTATTGCTCAAGACCTCGATCGCGGCAAATCGCAACTGATTCCCACGAACACCGTCGAGATGAATCCCACGCATCCTTGCGCCGTCGATCCTGCTGATCCAGTGCACCGCGTCGTCAACCCTAAGGAATTTGGTGAGCGCGCCGTCAGCCTGCATATCTATTCTCGGCCTTTCGATACCTGTGTCGTCTATTCACCTGAGCAGGGCACCTGTGGCGTGATCAAGCTGCACTACACGACCGTATTCGGGAAACCTGCGTAATAGCACTCAGCTTTCAAGCACTCATCATTCAAGCTGGGTGGCACTGGTTGCCCCTGTCGCGTTCTTTGCGACAGGGTGGAGCCATTACTGCTCTTCCTTGTTAGACTTATCTCTTGGCCCCTAAAAGGAAAAGTTCGGCTATTCCTGAATCAGTGGAATCGGTGCCCGTCGATTCCCCGAAGCCAAGCATCGTCCCGCCGCGGCCAGGCCACAATCCCGACCGCATTTTCCTGATTGACGCCATGTCATTCATCTTCCGGGCCTATCATGCAATGGCGCGACAACGGGGAATGTCCACGCGCAAAGGCCTGCCGACGGCAGCGATCTACGTTTTTGTGAATATGTTGCGCAAGCTGCGCGACGACTTTTCTCCGGAATACCTTGCTGCGGTGTTCGACGTGGCAGCGCCCACATTTCGCGATCAGCAATATAAGGAATACAAGGCAAACCGCACGGAAATGCCGGGAGACCTGGCGCAGCAGATTCCATACATTCGAAAGGCTCTGGTAGCATATCGCATTCCGATTCTTGAAATGCCGGGTTATGAAGCGGATGACGTAATCGGCACACTCGCTACCAAGGCTGTCGCCGAAAACCGCGACGTGTACGTGGTTTCCAGCGACAAGGACATGCTGCAACTGGTCAACGACCGCGTGCACGTGCTGAATCCGCCCAAGGACAACCTGATCTGCGATGCTGCGAAAGTAGAAGAAATACTCGGCGTACCGCCGTCGCGTGTGGTGGACGTGATGGCGTTGCGCGGTGATTCAATTGACAACATCCCAGGCGCACCGGGAATCGGCGACAAAGGCTCGGTTGAACTGATCCAGCGCTTCGGCAGCCTTGAAGCTGCACTCGATCAGGCTGCAGAAGTTGAACGCAAGACGTACCGCGAGTCGCTGCAGAATAACCGCGAGAAGATCCTAATGAGCAAGGACCTGGTCACGATCAAGTGCGATGTCAATATCGAACTTGACGTAGACAAGATGCACGCCGGTAACCCTGACGTTGAGGCACTTCGCGCGCTGTTCAGTGAGCTGGAATTTACGTCTCTGCTGAAAGAACTGCTGCCGGTTGTTGAGATATCAGAGGCGGACTATCACGAGGCGCAAACTGCTAATGACGTTCAAGCTATCTTGAAGAAGCTGGGTACGGATGCGCCGCTCGCGATTGCAATTGAATCGCAACCGCTGGCCGAATCCAGCGACGAAAACGAACAAGACGAGCGGCCAGAAGGTTTGCTGCCTCTGACGCCCGTTGCGGTCGAAGAAGCCAAGCCCCCAATAATTGCAATCTCTTCAACTGCGGGATCCGCAATCAGTGTGACTCCAGATTCGGCTGCAGTTGAAGCGCTGAACACGGCTCTTGCGGACGAGGCGATTCCGAAAGCCATTCACGATTCGAAATTGGCATGGCATCGCCTTGGGCCGGACCGACTGGCGGGAGTGCAGCACGACACGCGACTCTATTCGTATTTGCTCGACCCCACATATTCATCTCACAAATTACCGGAGCTCGCGTTGCGACGCTTTAATCTCAAGCTCGGCGAATCACTCGCCGAAGCCGCGGATATCACTGGACGCCTCGCGACTGCGCTGCGAAACGAAGTTGACGAATCCGGACTGACGAAACTGTATGACGAAATTGATCTGCCGCTGGTCCCTGTCCTCGCGCGCATGGAGAAGGCCGGAGTCGCGATTGATCGCGCCGCTCTCTCCCGCATGTCGAGCCGGCTCGAGAGTGAGATCGACGTCAAGGCAAAAGAAATTTACGACTGCTGCGGCTCCGAGTTCAACATCAACTCGCCCAAGCAACTTGGGGATGTGCTGTTCAACAGACTCAATTTGCCAAAACCGGTGAAGTACGGCAAAGGCAAGACCATCTCAACCGCGGTTGACGTACTCGAAGAACTCGCCGCCAACCACAAAGCTCCAAAGCTGGTACTGGAATATCGACAGCTTTCAAAACTGAAATCCACGTATGTGGACGCGTTGCCTGCTCTGCTGAGCCGCAACACCGGCCGGCTGCATACGACCTTTGATCAGACCGGAACCGCAACTGGACGGCTATCGTCAGCGAATCCGAATTTGCAGAACATCCCGATTCGGACTGAGCTTGGCCGCGAGATTCGGGCCGCGTTCACCGCCGCGCCCGGGAACCTGCTCGTGGCGGCTGACTATTCGCAAATCGAATTGCGCCTGCTGGCACATTATTCGCAAGATCCTTTGCTGGTCGAAGCGTTTCGCCGTGGCGACGACGTGCATACGCTCACGGCCTCGCAAGTGTTTGGCATCCCTCCTCTGATGGTTACGGCTGACCACAGGCGTCAGGCGAAGGTCGTTAATTTTGGGATCGTGTACGGGCTGTCGCCATTTGGACTGTCACAGAATCTTGGAATAGAAACTTCCGAAGCGAAAAAGTTCATCGATGCCTACTTTGAGAAGTACAAAGGCGTACGTGCGTTCATTGATCGCACATTGGAGGAGACGCGCCGCGAAGGCCGCGTGAAAACACTCTTTAACAGGATCCGTCCAATTCCCGACATCAATAGCAAGAATTACAACCTGCGCGGGTTCGCTGAGCGGACCGCGGTAAACACACCGCTGCAAGGGACCGCCGCCGATCTGATCAAACTGGCGATGATCCGCATTGACGCCGCGATACTCGAACGTGAACTGAAGGCGCGAATGACCCTGCAGGTCCACGACGAACTCGTGTTCGAAGTTCCTGAGGCAGAGCTCGACATCATGCGCAGCATCATACGCGAGCAGATGGAAAACGTTCATCCGCTTTCGGTGCCCCTGATGGTGGAACTTGGAGTTGGAAAGAATTGGCGGGATTTGGAATATTGAGCTGTTCAGAACGCTGGGAGCCAACAAAGCAATTTGGATTTGTGGCCTGGAACGCACAGCGCAGATTGCCAGTTACGTCCCCAGCGCCGCCCTGATTGCCCCTGCGATTCCATCCGTTAACGCGTTCATCTTGCCTTCGGATTCGGCCTCGACCATCACCCGCGCCAGCGCTTCCGTGCCCGAATAGCGCACTACCACGCGGCCATTGCCGTCGAGTTCGCGCTGCGCGGCTTCGATGGCTTGCTTGAGTTCAGGGACTTGATCAAACGGGACCTTCTCGCGCACGCGGACATTCTGAATCCGCTGAGGAAAGACTTTCAGGTCAGAAATCAAGTCTGCCAGCGTGCGCCCGCTGCGCGCCATTACATCCATGACGCGCAAAGCAGTCAGCAGGCCGTCTCCGGTCGTCGCCTCGCCGTCACGAAAGATTATGTGACCCGATTGTTCGCCACCGAGGGTTGCACCGGTCTTCATCATCTGTTCGAGCACGTACTTATCGCCCACATTGGCGCGCATCATGTGGATACCCGATCTCCCAAGTGCGATCTCAAGCCCCATATTGGACATAGTTGTCGCGACCACGGTGTTCCCGTTCAACAGTCCGCGAGAATGCATGTCGCGAGCCACAAGCAGCAAAACTGCGTCGCCATTAACTACCTGACCAGTTCCATCGCTGAACAGCGCACGGTCAGCATCACCGTCGAACGTGATTCCCAGATCAAAACCGCATCTTGCCTCCGACATCTTCTGCGCTACCGTTCGCGGATGAAGCGCACCGCAACCTTCATTAATGTTCTTGCCGTCCGGCGAGGAATGAACGAACGTCGCCTGCACGCGGCATGCGCGAAATAGTTCCGGAGCTTCGGCTGTAGCAGCCCCATTGGCGCAATCTACGAGCACGCGCAATCGGCTTAGGTCGGTTGCAATCGCGCTCCCAAGCCACTCGATATATGTGGCGCGCAAGCCATGCTCACCCGGAAGCGAAGAAAAGCGATTCGAATCTCCGCCAGACTTCGGTTCACGTAATAGAGCGAATATTTCCTTCTCGATTGCTAATTCGCGTGCATCGGGCACTTTGAATCCATCGCCCGAAAAAACCTTGACTCCATTGTCCGTCCATGGATTGTGCGATGCCGAAATGACAACCCCGGCGTCGAACTTTCGCGAGCGCGCTAAGTACGCCACGCCGGGCGTCGTAATCACGCCCGCGCTGTGCACCTCCACGCCGCAGGAATTCAACCCGCACGCCACGCGATCAGCGATCCAGCGGCTGGATTCACGCGTATCCTGGCCGATGATGACACGTGGTTTCGGATTCAGCCGCAGCAAATCATGCCCCAGTGCCCTTCCGATACAGAACGTACTCTCATGGGTGAGCGGGAATTCGCCCGCCACTCCGCGGATTCCGTCGGTGCCAAATAGTTGTCTGGTTTCGGAGCTCATTCAGATTTGTTCGAAGCAGGTTTGGATGAATCAGAGTTTCCCGATGACGATGTTTTATCCTTTTCCACAGTAATCGTAATTCGTATGGGGTGGGGACCAGTAACCTGGATGAGAGGATCGGAAACATAAGCGGGCCGCATCACGGTCATGGAATCGAGTACTCCGCTTACATCGATAGGGTCGGTAATCGCGGCATCCACTGCGGCGATCTCCTTCGTGGGGCCGATGATCTGGACGCGATCGGGATCTGGCCGTGTCGCGGCAAGATGATATCCCTCTGGAAAACTTCCTACAACACGCGGCCGCACCGGTACCCAGCGGGTCGCGCGCGTGTCCAGCTGAATCCGTACTTCGCTCGGCACGACTTGAGCTATTTCCAGTCGGTCCGGCACGCCAATCGCCTTAGTCAGATCAAAACTGTGCTCGCCCGGCTTCATGTCCTTCAGGTCTATCTCGGCATGAACGTCGGAAGGCTGGAGCCGGCGCACAACTCTCTCTGGGCCGCGCACACGAATCTGGACGCTCGGAATGTTCTCGGAGCTGATCTCGAGTTCGGGCGGCATGTTGCGAAAGATGATGGCTACATCGAGCGCAACCTCTGAAGACGGGCTGCTTGCAACAGCTAGCCATAGCCCAGTCGCGAGCAGAATAGATGTCAGCTTCAACGTCAGATTATGAAATACGTGACGGCGAACAAAATCGCGCGTGCTCACAGGCCGCCTCCAGGGTTGGATCTCGAATCGGAAGCACGCAGCGAAATGTCGTCGCTCTCTTCGAGCATCGCGGCGTTATCTGAAATGGCCGTGGGCAGCGGCGTCGGTGGAACATAGCGGCGCAGCAGCACTCCCATCCGCTCGCGCAATCGCTCCACGGGCAAATCACGTTCAATGGCGCCGGCGATTGCCAAGCTGATGCTACCGGTTTCTTCGGATACCACAATGGCGATTGCGTCGGTTTCTTCAGTAACTCCTATCGCAGCGCGGTGACGCGTGCCCAACTGGGTCGAAAGCACCGGATTCATCGAGAGTGGCAGAAAGCATGCCGCGGCAGAAATGCGGTCACCACGAATAATGACGGCGCCATCGTGCAGTGGTGCGCTCGGCCGAAAGATCGTCGCCAGCAAATCATAGGAAAGCTGGGCGTCGATAGCGACTCCGCTTTCAACATAAGTACGCAGCCCAACCTCGCGCTCAATCACCATCAGCGCGCCGGTCTGGTTTTGCGAGAACAGATTCGCGGCCATAACGATATCGTCGTAAATGTCAGCTTGTTCTCCGGATGCGCGCGTGAATGCCATCCGCCTACCTAGGCGTGCCAGAGCCTGGCGAATCTCCGGAGCAAAGATAACAATGAGAGCAAATACCGCGTAAGGCAGTACTCGCGAGATCAGCCAATTCAACGTCACCAACTGCCCGATCCGGGAAAAATAAAACGCGAGAATGACAACTGATACCCCAACCAGAATGAGGGCTGCTCGGGTGCCACGAATGAGCGCGAGAAATTCATAGATCACAACCGCGACAAGAAGAATATCGATGACTGAAACTACAGTCAGATGTGGCCAGGTTCCCCCGATGAGGGTCACCGCAGATGGCGTCGCGACCAGCACGGAGCCATTGTAATTCAGTGGTCTGTGCTTGGAGCGGTAATGGCTTCACTCCGGACCAGGTCACTTACCGCTCGGGGCTATTCCTTCTTCTCCACCCGTGCTGTGAGCGTTCCGTTAGCCAACCGGGCGAAGATTTTTTCTCGGATTTCAACCTGGGCTGAACTCTTGACCAATTTACCGGAAGAGTCGAATACCAGAGCGTACCCACGTGCGAGGATGGCGACCGGCGAGAGTGCCTTCGCCTGATGCTCCAACTGGTCGATGCGCCCACGGTTCCGCTGCAAAGAAGTTTTCATTGCCGCAGCAACCGCCGCCGTTTGCGATGCGAGCTCGCGACGAATCCCGGCCAGCGCTCGACGCGCGTCGTAATGCCGGACAGCACCCGATGCCCGTTCCCATCGCCGCCGATGCTGTTCAATCAGCCTGCGTTCGGACGTTTCAAGCCGGAAACGAAGATCATCCAGCCGCTGCTGCCGACGATTGATGCCGTCCATCATGCGCCCAAACGCCCCGTGATGCGCCGCTTCGGTAAGCGCCTGCCGTGCCATCAGCAGCCGGTATCGCATGGCTCGAGCGAGCCGCAAACGTAGAGATTCGGCCTGCTCTTCAATGTCCTGACGCGACCGGATGACGAGCTCAGCCGCAGCAGAAGGTGTTGGTGCGCGAAGATCGGCGACAAAATCAATAATGGTGAAATCAGTTTCGTGACCGACTGCCGAGATCACCGGAATCTCTGACGCCGCGACTATGTGCGCCAGTCCCTCATGATTGAAGGCAGCCAGATCTTCGGCCGATCCGCCCCCGCGAGCAATGATGATGACATCTACCTTTTTGGCGCGATTGAAATAGCGGACTCCTGCACTGACCTCCGCGGGTGCGGCGTCGCCCTGCACCTGTGCCGGATAGATCAGCACGCTGGCGCTATGATGGCGTCTCCTCAAGATATTCAGGATGTCGCGCAGAGCGGCGGCTTGCGGCGACGTCACAATACCGATGCATTGTGGCAGCGCCGGTAAAGGCTTTTTCCGTGCCTGCTCAAAGAGACCTTCTGCTTCAAGTTTGGACTTCAGCTGTTCGAATGCGATCTGCAGCGCGCCAGCGCCCTTGGGCTCCAGGTACTTGGCAGAAAGCTGAAGATCGCCGCCTTTTTCAAAGACGGTTACCCGTCCGCGGAGAATGATCTGCATCCCGTTTTCAGGGCGGAAGCGCAGCAGTCGCGCCTGCGACCGGAACATCACCGCCTTGATCTGCGCATCCCTGTCTTTCAAAGTGAAATAGAGGTGGCCGGAGTCGTGAGCGCGGAAGTTCGATATCTCGCCTTCCACCCACACGTCCCCGTATTCGCGCTCAAGATGCGTGCGCACTGCGGCGACCAGATCGCGGACGATCCATACACGGCGATCGGGCGCTTTGAAGGTAAACCCAAGCTGATCAACGAAAGACACTTCGACGAGTGTACCGTGAGGCTGTAAGAATACGAATGCTTTAGGTTGCTACGCGGGTGTGCAGAGCAAGGCTGGAACCGCAAGTCAGTTCAGGTTGATGTCCGGCATCTGGATCACCTTGCCACGAGCTTGTCGCTCTTCGACGATGGCAGGCTTCCGTCTCAAAAGCTTGCCCACCATGCGCAGGGCCTCAACCTCTTCTTGCAGTCGTTCGAGTTCAGCTTCTTTGCGACGCAACAGTTCGACCGGATCTTTCATGGCGCTCCTCGGACTAGGAGCACTCTAAGGGCAAGCCTACGCTTGGGGAACATAACTGGAGTACAAGTCCAGACTCCAGCTTTCAATGCCCCACATGGTACGGGTGACCCTTCAGAATGGTGAACGCCCGGTACAGCTGCTCCAACAACACCACCCTCGCAAGTTCATGAGCCAGCGTCATTTCGCCGAGAGAGAGCACGAGATCGGCCTGGCCACGCAATTGCACGGTAAAACCGTCAGGTGGGCCGATCGCGAAAACCAGCGGGATTGGGTTGCGGTCCTGATGATCGCGGAGAAATCGAGCAAGCTCCTCCGAAGACAGCTGCTTGCCGCGTGAGTCCAGTAGCACCAGCCAACGTCGAGCCGAACCGTGAGTGCGTCCGCACAGCTTTAGGAGCGCGACTTCGTCTTTGAGCGAGACACCTTCAGCTTCCGAATATTGACGCAGACGGTTCAGATATTCATCGGTAAGAGACTGAATGGCCGCAGATTTCGTTTTGCCGATCCAGGCAATTGTGAGTTTCACGAGGAAGATTGTAAAAGCTTCTAACCGCAGAGCTCAGAGTTCACTAGCGAAAACGGATCTCCTTGGTGTACCTTCGTGGCTTTCGTATTTGATAGGCCGTTGATGCGGAAACTACGCCCGTTTGCGCACCTGTTTTCGCGGAGCGGCGCGGCGCGGCTTCGCAGTAAACTCCGCCGGTGTAATTTTCTTCGCCGATCGCCAGAGCCGCTCGAGATCGTAATACTTGCGCGCTGACTCCGAAAAGACGTGGACCACGAAATCCACATAATCGATCAGTACCCACTCGGCCTGCTTGTGGCCTTCAATACTGTTCGGATAGACCCCTGCGCGCTTTAGACGCAGTTCGACTTCGTCGGAGATGGCCTGGATCTGGCGGGGGTTCGTCCCGCTGCAGATAACAAAATAATCAGTGAACGCCCCGGAATTCTTATCAATCTCAAGAATCGTGAGCTCTTCGGCTTTCTTTTCATTACAGGCGTTGATCGCTACTGTAACCTGGGTTTTAAGCTGGTTCTTTTTCATTTAGAGAATGGTCAGTGGTCTTCAGGAACTCCGCCTAAAATACAATCCTTCCTTCTTTATGTATTCTTCCACACTTTCGGGGACGAATTTGCGAATAGGCTTTTTGGCTGCTACCGCGGTCCGAATCGCGGTTGCCGAGACCTTCTGATTGACATCATCGAGCAAATGCACGGTCGCGCCGGGAAGCACCAGGTCACCTTTTGCGGGCTGCTTGGAAAATGGTTTCGTCACCTCCGCTCGAGGACGAAGCTTCTCAGGCAGCGCGGTCGCAACATCTGCAAGCGAATATCCCGGGCGACTGGCGACGATGAAGTCGCATTCTGCAAATAGCGCATCGGGCTGGCGCCACTTGGCGATATCTTTGAAGGCATCGATTCCGATGAGGAAAAACAGGCGGTCGGTTTTGCGCAGCGTCGCTTTCAGCTTCCGGATAGTGTCGATGCTGTAGCTCGGAGTCGTGGCGACACTGGTGCGTGCATTCTTCTTGTCGTGCAGCACGAATTCACCCGGAGCCTCAAGCAGCGACGGCACAAACCCCTTTTCTCCCTGGGTCGCCAGCGCGGTCATGGCATACCGATGAAAATAAGAAGCGATGGGCTGCTCCGATTTTTGTGGAGAT
>Ga0066684_10001140_pt1 | contig 10258 bp, 11 predicted proteins | sample GraSoiAngelo_133_FD_62301 | JGI IMG/M metagenome (GOLD analysis project Ga0066684, IMG submission 62301) | Grasslands soil microbial communities from the Angelo Coastal Reserve, California, USA - 14_0929_05_20cm | ecosystem: Environmental > Terrestrial > Soil > Grasslands | place: USA... | reverse complement strand
CTGAAAACCCGAATTGGCGCTCACGCTGCCGACTGAGTCCGTAAAAATGTATTGTCCCGAAGTTCCAAAAGTCCACGCGCCATTGGTAAACACCGGTCCCGAAATGGTTCCGGGCACGAGCGTGCTGCCGCTGCAAATCGCTATGGGCAGGCATTTCAAGGCGTGAGCGGCGGACAGAACCAAGGCCGGGCATCAGCAATTGGCGGCGGCGGAACTTGCGCCAGTCCAACCGGCCCGGTGACCGGATATCAATACTTTTATCCCTACGCAGTAACCGCGCAGGGCAGAGCACAAGGCACAGAGAAAGCAACCGTGACCGATAGTGGCATTCTCAATGTGAAAGCATTACTGAATCCGAACGCTTCTACAACGAGTTTTGCCGCGTGGGGAATGTTCATCGACCAGTTTCCGGTTCATGGCCGGAGTCGTTCAAAGTCACGGCGGTGTATTTCGGAATCGACCCCACCACCGGCCAGCCTAACTGGACTTGTCAACCACAACCGATGCGAAAGCCAATAATCTGGTCGGCAACCGCCTGCGGTTTGCCATTGTTAACGCTGCGCACAAGCACAGGATTCGCCGGACTTGTAGTGTCCACTCCATAGGTGGTCGAATTCACGCGCAATACCCAATCGGTGTTGCAGAATTGGGTCCCAAGTTTGTTGTTGTTGCTCGGATTTGAAATGCCGTAATAGTCGTCGCTGTAGGAACTTTGCGAGACGGCATTTTTGTAAACAGCAGTGGGATTGTGCTGAAGCTGGACCTTCCCGCCGGTTACTTGGCCGGACTTGGACAGCACCATCGTCGCCATCTGCGAACCATTACTGTTGACGAGCAGGACTTCATCTCCGGCGTTGTAGGAGCCAGCTAGTTGATTGAGCGTAGTGCTGCCGATCGGCGTAGCGAACAACGTGGACGAAGTCACGCTCACGCAATTCGATCCGCTGACCGCCGGATGCGAAGGCGGAGTGTTCGGATCAACAGTTATAACGCTGACCGTATCAAAGCAGCCTGCGCTGTAAGTCTGGTTCAAGCCTGTGTAGCAAGTGCCGGTGCCCGGAAAAACTGTAATCCCGAGCGGCAGCGTCGGAATGTTGGCGCCCTGATAGTAGCCGCTGCCGGCATTTACCATATCGATCTGCAACTGCGCTGCTGCGTTCCGTAAGGCAATATTCACCGCGGTCTGGTTTTGTTGCACAGTAAAGAGCGGCACGTGCCGTCGGAACAAGCTCATCGCTGCCCCGCCGATCACCATGAAAATGGCGATCGAAACCAGCAGCTCGATCATTGAGAAGCCCGCCCACGTGGAAAATGATTCGCGGCTCGATGTCATACGTTGTTCGCGAGTTTTCATGGCCTCACCATGCTCATTTGAAATGGCGCCGCGGGCGGTTGCGCTTGGACTGTAACCAGCACCGTAATTCTCCTTACGCCCACGACTGGAACATCCTGCTCGATGACCCAGCGGCGATTGAATAGAAGTGTGTCAGCGGATGACGCAGGTGCAGTGTTTGATTGTGTTTGCAAAACCTGCCCGTCGGGTGAATGCGTGATGGTTGTGTATACGGTGCCGCTGGCGTTGCTACTGGTGAGCGTCTCGGTAATCGCGCCATTGCCGTTCGAGATCAGCACCTGATCGAAATAGTCCACCGGATAGTTGGTCGCTCCGACTGTAACCGTCTGCGAAGAGTCGCTTGTCAAATTGCCCGCGGTCCCCCCGCTGGTTACCGCAATATCAGGATCGCTCGATGAAAGGCGATTCAGATCGTCCAGCTTTTCTGATGCCAGCAGAGACTGTGTGCTCATGTAGCGCGATGAACTGCTCGTGACAGCCGCTTTTGCGATCAATGCAGCCATCGCCAACAGCCCTACGCCGAGCACAGTGATTGCAATCATTGTCTCGATCAGCGTGAACCCGCGCTTTGACCGCAGCTTATGGTGTGACATTGATTCGTCCATAGGGCGATACCGTGATCGTCTCTGTCGGATTATTCCCGTAGCTCACCGTCAACACCCAGTTGCCGCTGGCGTCGATCTGCGCGCCCGCGCATTGCGGACATTGCACTGCCCCACCGGGCCGGAACACCAGCGTTGTATTCGATCCGAGGATGTTCACAGCCGAAGAAAACGGAATCGGGTTGCCGACGTTCGCAAATGAACCTGAATCGGCCGGGTCATTTTGCAGCTGGTAATTCGAACTGGCGCGGTTCACCACGATCGCAAAGGGATACCCCGCTTCGACCGCCCGGTAACGCGTGCTCTGAATACTGCCAGTAATGGATGTAACCGCGCTGTTGAGGGTATAGGCGTTAATGGACGATCTCACTGTCGGAATCGAAATCGCTGTCACGATTCCAATGATGCCCATAGCAACCGCCAACTCAGCAAGGCTGAAACCATGTGCCGCTTCATGAGATACAGCGTGCTGATGCTTCCATGTACTCTGCATATGCATCCTCATCCGCAATCGCTCAATCAGCGACTTGCGGAATCTGACCTCACAGTAGAACGCGACCGTTTGCGTGGAAAATTACCTCGATACTGAGGCGGTTCATTACCCCGCGCCTTGGAGCGCGACGCAATCTTGTACTGCGGAATGACTTAGAGGCTGTTGAGATGAGCTGGCCTAGTTGTACACACACTAGGACACTCTGGCGCGCGAAGGTGGACAAGGTACGAAAAGGTGATTACCTGTATGGCGCCATCAAGCGGTCGAAACTCACGAAACACTCTTAGTTCTGATATTCCTCACGGCTGATACCGAGTTTCTGAATTCTCGATTGCAGTGTCGTGCGTTTCATTCCAAGTCTGGCTGCAGCCCCCTGCGCGCCCGAAATGATGCCGTCTGCCTCGCGGAGGGTACGCTCACGCTCAATTTGCTCGAGTGTGGTCCCGAATGGGCGGCACCGATCGGGAGAGGAAATGCGCAACTCGGCCAGCGGAGCATAAAATTCCGGCCCTTGAGTGAGAATGACCGACCGCTAGATGAAATTCTCCAGTTCGCGGATGTTGCCCGGCCAGTGCCAATCCTCAAATTCGCGTATAACGTCGTCGGGAATGGATTCCACGCGCTTGCCCATTCTCCGAGCAAATTTCTGGACAAAATATCGCACTAGGAGCGGTATATCGCCTGCTCTTTCACGCAACGGTGGCAGCCGGATCGGAAACACATTCAGGCGGTAATAAAGGTCGCTGCGGAACTCCTTAGCATTGACCGCCTGCGTCAAATCGCGGTTGGTTGCTGCCACCAGACGCACGTTGACCTTGATCGTTTTGATGCCGCCCAGTCGCTCAAATTCCTGGTCCTGCAATACCCGGAGCAGTTTGGGCTGAAGGTCCATCGGGATTTCACCGATCTCGTCCAGGAACAATGTGCCCTCATCCGCGAGTTCGATCCTTCCAACCTTCTGGCTGATCGCACCTGTAAAGGCGCCCTTTTCGTGACCAAAAGTTCGCTCTCCAGCAGTCCAGTTGGAATTGCCGCGCAATTGAGCTTTATGAAGGGCCCGTCGCGACGCGAGCTCAAACGGTGAACTGCGCGTGCGATCAGTTCCTTGCCGGTGCCCGTTTCTCCCAGCACCAGTACGGTTGCGTCACTTGGCGCTGCAATCTCCACCTGTTCGAGAACCTCGCAGAGTGCGCCGCTCTTGCCAACAACCTCGCCAAAATTGTTTAGTGAATTGATCTCATCTTCAAGATAAGTACGGTGTTTAGAGACATTTTCCAGGCTGGAAACTAACGCACTGTGCACATCGCGAAGTGTTTCGTAGCGCGCCTTTTCCCGCCGAAAAAGTCGGGTCATGACTGCGTTATCTATTAGCAGTGAAACCGCCTCGGCGGTGTAGGTCAAAACGCGAATATCGCCATTGGAAAAAGGGTCTGGGGAAAGACTGCTCAGCAACAGCGCTCCGAAAGTCATCTTCTTGGTACTCAATGGCATGACTCGGAAAGATCGCGAGCCGTTGAGTTTCATCGGATCCAGCAGGTCGGCAAATAGTGTGGCCGTTTCCGTGTCGTCCACCTGGATCACTTCCCCATTGCCGAGTACATGACCCAGCGAAGCTGCCAAAACGGGTATTTCAGACCGCAGCTCGAAGTCCCCATTCTGAATCATGACGTTTAGAACATTTCCGGCTGGATCGTGCACGCCTAGCGCGACATGCCTGCAATCAAGGTCCCGCTTCAAACGATTTAGGAGTTTGGAAAGTATCTCTTTGAAGTTACCGGGACCAGAAGGAAGATCTGCGAGCAGCTCTCTACAATGACGGGGGAAATCGTCAAGGAGCGAATCATCGCTGTAGTGGCGCGGAACTTCTCTTTGCACCGTTTACCTCAGAACCCACGTATCCCTTGATGCAAAGCGCTTTAGTGCGAGCATCATACCCCAAAAAAGGTGGTCGGCAACTATTTTCTGTCTTTTGTTCCTTTTCGGAACAACTTCAACGGTTCCACACTTTGGTCACCGTAGGGTTTTCTTTGCTCCGGCTTGCCGTATAATCTTGCCATCCCCATGAAAGCATTTGTATATGTGTCACTGAAGCGGAGCGTTCTCGATCCGCAGGGCAAGACCATAGAAGGCGCCCTTCGGAAGATGGGTTATCAGGGACTGCAAGATGTTCGTCAGGGCAAGTTCTTCGAGCTTACGCTCGATGGCGGCCTTGATCGCGCCCAGGCGGAAGCTGAAGTTGGCCGCATCGCGCGTGATGTCCTTACCAATCCCGTAATTGAAGAGTTTCGGTATTCAATTGAAGAATAGCGACTACACGTTCGCGTTGGTATTCTCCCCACGTAATTATTAGGAGCTGTTTTCATGTGCGGAATCGTAGGTTACGTCGGCAAAAAGCGGGTTGTTCCAGTCATTCTGGATGGCTTGCGGCGGCTTGAATACCGCGGGTATGACTCTGCCGGAATTGCCGTCTGTGGCAACGGCGAGGGTCTTCAAATTCGGCGAGCCGAAGGCAAACTGCGCAATTTGGAAGAAGTGATCCGGCTCAAGCCACTCGACGGAACTTACGGTATCGGACACACCCGCTGGGCCACTCACGGGCGCCCCACTGAAGAAAACGCGCATCCTCATCGCGATTGCAGCGGCAAGGTTGTGGTGGTTCACAACGGCATCATTGAGAACTACGTTTCGCTTAAGAAGAAGCTCGCTGAGGAAGGCCATCGCTTCACCACGGAGACCGATACCGAGGTCATCGCGCATCTCGTCGAGAAATACTACCTGCACACAGCAAATGGACATCGGCCATCACTTGAAGAGGCGGTTCGCAAAACCGTAGTCCAGTTAACTGGTGTCTTCGCCCTCGCGGTGATCTCCACAGATGAGCCCAACAAAATTGTCGCCGCGCGCAATGGTCCGCCCGCGGTCATTGGCCTTGGTAAAGATGAGTACTTCGTAGCCTCAGACGTTCCCGCCATCCTCTATCACACGCGAGATCTTTTCTTTCTCGCCGACGGCGATCTGGCAGTGATCACGCCCGAAGGCGTGCGCCTCACCGACTTCAGCGGCCAACCCATTACTCGGCAGGTGCAGCACGTCACCTGGGACCCGATCATGGCGGAAAAGGGCGGCTTCAAGCACTTCATGCTCAAAGAAATTTATGAGCAGCCGCGCTCGGTGCGGGACACGACGTTGGGTAGGATTTCGCAGGAAACCGGCCACATATTTCTCGACGAAATGGAGATCACGGCGACCGAATTCAGGTCTGCGAAAAAGATCAATATCGCCGCTTGCGGAACTAGCTGGCACGCAGCTCAGGCCGGTAAGTTCATGATCGAGCGCATGGCACGCATTCCGGTGGAGGTGGACTACGCCAGCGAATGGCGTTATCGCGATCCGATCGTTCCTTCCGAGACAATTACGCTTGTGATATCTCAATCCGGCGAAACCGCTGACACGATTGCTGCCCAGCGTGAAGCCAAAGCAAAAGGCTCGAAGACGCTGGCCATCTGCAATGTGGTCGGTTCCATGATTACACGCGAAGCCGCAGGCACAATCTATACGCATGCTGGCCCGGAGATCGGTGTGGCTTCAACTAAAGCTTTCACCGCGCAACTCACTGCTCTGTATTTGTTTGCGCTATATCTTGGTCAGATCCGCGGCACGATTTCTGCCGAGCAGGCGAAAGACGCCGTCCACGAACTCACACGCATTCCAGGAAAACTCGAGCACCTGCTCACGCACGAAGAGGATTGCGAAGACTTGGCTAAGCAGTACGTACGCTCGCAGGACTTTCTTTTCCTTGGCCGAGGTATTCACTATCCCATCGCGCTCGAAGGCGCCCTCAAGCTGAAGGAGATTTCGTATATTCATGCTGAAGGGTATCCCGCCGGTGAGATGAAGCACGGCCCGAATGCGCTGATCGATGAAAACCTTCCCGTCGTAATCATCGCAACGCGTGATCCCAAAGATACGCTGTCAATGGTCCGCTACGAGAAGACCTGTTCGAACTTAAAAGAAGTCAAAGCCCGCTCAGGACTGGTGATTGCGCTCGCAACTGAAGGCGATCACGAGATCAAAGAGGCCGCCGATCACGTGATTTATATTCCCGAAGCTCCGGAAGAATTGCTGCCGATTCTGGAAATCGTGCCACTGCAGTTGCTGGCATATCACATTGCGGTGCGACGGGGCTGCGATGTTGACCAACCGAGAAATCTGGCAAAGTCGGTGACGGTGGAGTAGGTCGGGATATCAGTACTCGACGGGCTCTACGTCTGTCCTTCGGAAACCGTCCCCTTTAAACAGCAGTGGCTCGCCCCTCTCCCTTGCGAGAGCGTAGGCGAAGCAATCGCCAAAATTCAGTCCGGCCCGGTGCCGGCCCTTTCCGAAATCTCTATATGCCTCACGCGCGATTCTAGCTTGCTCGACAGTGACAGGCTCGACGTTGATAGACATTAATCGCAAAAAATCGTCGAAGCGGCGGCCAAGGGTCGGATCACCTCGGCTATCAATCACAATGGCGGTTTCAACGTAACTCACGGCCGACATGCAGCGAGTTGGTGCTTCACTGATTGTATGTTCCAGCGAATCGCCTTCACACTCGTTTCCCAGAATTGCGACAACAGCCGAACTGTCCACAATCATTTGGGCAATCCTCGCTCGTCATACAGAAGCTCTCCATGGTCCGGTAGGGGATCTCCTTTGAGCCGCTCCGCAAACTCGCCTCTTATCTTGCGAATCCGCTCCGCCACACTTTTGCTTTTTACTCGCGCCAGCCGTTCCCTGACCGCTTCAGTCACCGCCTTTGTCATACTCTCGCCGGTAAGCTCCGCCAACTGCTGAGCCAAACAATGAGCTTCTTCATTTTTGATATTCAGGCTCATGGTAGAAGTCTACCATATGGCGGTAGACTTCTACCAATTTAAGAGTTGAGTAAACCAAAGAGGCGATTCCGACTCCCCATAAGCCAAACGCCAGATCCACCACCCACCTCGGGGCTGCCCCGGCCCGTCGCAAAACAAAGGGCATAAAATTCCAACAGGTGATGTGCTGATAGTCCCATTGATCGTAAGTTACCGCATCGGTGTTCAGCCCCCACGCTTCCATCTTCCCGAATGCGAACGCAACAATGTTCTTGAACCTTAGCCAGATTACGAACTGGGAACCGAGGTCTTCGATCTGATAAATCTCCAGCGGAACCCAGAACGCGACTGATGCGAGCTGAATAGCAAGGCTCGCGGCGATCAAAAGTACTCCTAAGCTCCAAATTGCCCTTCCAAGTTCTGCTCGAGACTTCAGCAATAGTGGAACTGAAATGAACGCGGCCATCTCCGCAGCAGTGGAAACATAACGGTCTCCCCATGCGAAGTTCCCGTTCCATACGGTGTAACGCGCATAAAGGCAGATGTACGCAAAGACGAGTGTCAATGTCGCAATCACATATGCCTTCTGACTAGAGTTGAAGCGTCTCCATGCCCAGAGGGCGACAGCAATTGTGAGCACGATCAGCGGATCGAACAAAAAGATCGACTTCTCCGGCGAAAACAAGGCTCCGAAAAATCCAACGTGAAATGGCGTTTCCCACGGATACTTCGTGGGCAGTGTAGGGTCCTGCAACCGGTGCTCGATGGTGAAGTAATGAACGTAGGTCGTCGTCCAGTTCCCGAACCGATAGAACTGGTAGAGCCGGTCAAAGAAAAGAAAAATCAGATATATGGGAAGTGCGCCTTTCACGTAGGCGAGCAACACAGCCGTCGATCGTCGCTCGACCGGTTGGGTGCGGTCGCCCGTCCTCACATGAGAATCGGCGGGCCATCCCTCTCGATCAAACCACAACACCAATACTAGAAATCCCCCGACGGCGATCAAGTCGAGTCCAGTGGTTAATCGTGTCAGCAGATTCAAACCAAGCGCGCCCGAACCCATTAACAATGCGCGCCTGCTTCCGCAGCGCAACCACTCGTATTGGAAACAGAATCCGGTCAGCGTCAGCAGGCAGATGTAGTTGTTCTCCATCATGTTCTGCGTGTAGTGCAAGTGAGTGGTACAGAACAGCAGGGCCAGCACTCCGGCGATCGCTTGCGCCACGTCGAAGCCAAGCATCAGCAAAAACCGGTAGCAGACCAGCACCGTCAATACGCTGACTAAAATATTCACCGAATATGTGACGAATATATTCCGCACTGTGGGATCGGTATCACCGTAGTCCCTGAAGATCGGCAGCTTCGAGATCCCCGTGCCAACAATATCGAATGGCAGCATCAGTAGTGGTTGCCCGATCCCATACCAGTCGTAAAGCTTCCCGCCTCGGCCGTGAACTCCGAATTCAGGATATTCATTCGGAAAGACTGCTGGCTCTGAGGTCCAGAAGGAATGCGCCGTCTGCAAGCGGTGCATGGTGTCTGAGGAACCGAGTTCGCCAGACTGCACGCAGAACGCCAGCAGCCCCGCGCACATGGCGAGCCAGAAAACAGGTTTTCTAGAGTGAGCCTGCGGGTTCGCAACCATTGAAAAATAAATGTTACAGGAAGTACTGCGGCTCAAGCCGGCGTTGGCCGTGTGAAGACCTCAGCCGCGGCCACCACGGTATTGCAATGGATGGCGACGGTATCCTGTACTTTTTGCGCGTAGCCGCCGGCGTAAGTGATCATCACAGGGATCTTCCGTGCCTTCGCCACCTTGAATACAAGCTCATCGCGCTTTTTCAGCCCTTCAATCGTCAGCGCAAGCCCGCCTAACTGGTCTTCTCGATATGGATCCGCCCCGGCGATGTAGCAGATCAACTCTGGCGTGAATTGCCGCAGACCCGAACTCAGTGCATTGTCGAGCCAGGCGAGGTAATCATCGTCACCAATCCCATCCGGCAGATCCACATCAATTGAAGACGGCGGCTTCTGCGCCGGATAGTTGTTCTCCTGATGCAACGAGATCGTGAACACATCTCCATCGTGCGCGCGCATGAGCGGCTTACGCCCAAGAACTGCGGAACCGCTTGAGGGCAAGGATTCGCTGATCGCGCGCGTGCCAGCAAAAATAGCCGCTGTCCCGTTACCGTGATGCACATCGCAATCCACCGTCATGGCCGTGCGAATCTTGCCATCGCGCTGCATGCGTCGAATGGCAACCGCAACATCGTGAATCATGCAGAAGCCTTCACCGTGGTCCGGAAACGCGTGATGAAATCCTCCGCCAACATTCACCGCCACGCCGTCCTTCAACGCATATTGCGCGGCAAGAATCGAGCCGCCCGCCGCTAGCCAGAACGCGTGCACCAGTTCCGGCGAATATGGCACTTCCAGTTCCATCTCGTCGCGTGCCGAGAGCGTTCCCGTCTTCAGCTTCTCCACATACTGCGGCGTGTGTACCAGCAAAATCTCCTGATCGGAAGCCGGCTGCGGGGTCACGAAGTCTGACGGATCGGCCACTCCTGACTCAATCAACTGCCGGTGCACTCTGCGATATTTTTCTGCCGGAAAGACATGCTGCCCGATCGGCAAGTAATATTCATCGCTGTAGATGAGCTTGAAGGGGAGCATTTGTTGCTCATGATAAACAAACGCTGGCCGAAATCCCGAGTGAAGTGAGGAGCGGTTATGGTTCGGGTGCCAATCGCGGTCAGGGGGCCGCAGAAGTCGCCGATGAGATGCCTCGATGCGCTGATGCTACCTTATGTACACATTGTTGTCGTTCTTGACTGGCGTACGGGACGCCCAAAGCCGCTGTTATAATCGAAAAATCTGGTGGGAGTAGCTCAACTGGCAGAGCACCGGACTGTGGCTCCGACGGTTGCGGGTTCGATTCCCGTCTCCCACCCCA
>Ga0066684_10001138_pt1 | contig 10267 bp, 4 predicted proteins | sample GraSoiAngelo_133_FD_62301 | JGI IMG/M metagenome (GOLD analysis project Ga0066684, IMG submission 62301) | Grasslands soil microbial communities from the Angelo Coastal Reserve, California, USA - 14_0929_05_20cm | ecosystem: Environmental > Terrestrial > Soil > Grasslands | place: USA... | reverse complement strand
CGGAAGTCAATGGCTCGACAACCATCTGGCAATGATGAACCGCAAGGCGGTCTCTGGACAGAATCTCAATATCGGCGCAGCCATTCCACGCCAATTCACAGGAGTAACTGTTACCTGGAATGGAACAAGGGAGACGGTGGCTCAACACTCGCAGGACATCCTGGATTATGTGACTGAGATGTGCTATCGCAATCTGGCTGGCGGGAACGGAAACATCGAGGACCAAGCCAGTCCCGTGGTGAGTTATGCCGACCAGATCGGCAAGCCGATGTTCATTGCCGTGGAGACTACCGACATTAATTCCAGCGGCGATCCCGCAAAGATCTCCTTCTACACCAATGGTGACGCTTATATGGAGGGGCAGCTTAGTCAGATTTACAGCAACTATGCCAGCGACGCCGGTTTCCACGGCATGGCCATTCACTTCTACGATGCCTACCGGATTCTGCCGCTGAATGGTTGGACCGCGACTGCGACTTTTTGGAACCCGAATGTTGCTGACACGACCGCGCCCACGGCGCCACCCAGCGTCACTGCTTCAGCCTTTGACTTTCAGGAACTCGATCTCAATTGGAGTCAGAGCGCCGACAACAATTTTGTCGACCACTACAACATTTATCGCTCAACCTCGAGCAGTTTCATCCCCAGCAGTTCGACGTTGGTCGGCAACACAAATCAGCTCTTTTATCAGGACACCGGTCTGACCGCCAATCAGACCTACTATTATTACGTTCTTGCTGTCGATCAGAACGGAAACCTTAGCGCTCCGTCTAATGAAGCCAATGCAGTGACCGGAACCAATGCGCAAAATCTTATTCCAGTGCACATTTCCAGTATCAGCCTCAGCCTGGGGAGCACCACCGCCACATGTACGGTTACTGTTGTGGACAACAGTGGGAGAGCCGTGAGTGGCGTCGAGGTCTTCGGCAACTGGGACGAAGCCGCAGGAAAGGAATTTTCGGGTAACACTGGCACGAACGGAACCTATAGCACGACTTCGGAAACCACGCTGACTAGCCCGTACTCGGTCCAGTGCACGCCGACCCGCATCACCGATAGAACCCACTACTGGGCCTCATCGCAGGACATTGTGCACATAGCTCAAGGGAGCCATTAGCGCTGCCACACGCGAGAACACCAGGGTTGTCTGTGGCAGACTGCTAAGTACCTGCAAATACGCGCACACCCTGGCACTGATGGGCTGCGTAGATGGCCTCATCGTGGGGTCAATGAGTGAAGAATCATCTCGCCCGATTACAACAGCTACGTTTTGGCTCGCCAACTCTGCGCTCATACCGAATAGCCCGTGTTCCAGACACAATCCGAGAGGTGGTAGTGATAATTTTATGAGTCCCAATATGAGCAAATCAGGAAGGGCGTGGCTCCGGGGCATCCTGGATGCGAATCGAAACGGGCAACCCGTTGGCCTCTACTCAGTTTGTTCCGCACATCCCAGCGTGCTCCGCGCCGCCATGCAGCAAGCGCTGGACGACGACTCCGGGTTGCTGATCGAGTCCACGTCAAATCAGGTCAATCAATTCGGCGGTTACACCGGACTGACCCCAGCGCAATTCGTCGCCTTTCTTCGTTCCATTGCGCAAGAAGTCGGACTCTCGCTCGAGAGACTGGTTATCGGCAGCGATCACCTGGGTCCCTATCCATGGCGAGCGGAGGCAGGCGAGATCGCCGTTGAAAAGGCCTGTGCACTGGCACGTGCCTGTGCGCTAGCCGGATATCAGAAGATTCATCTCGATGCAAGCATGCCATGCGGCGGTGATCGGCCAACGCTCGACGATGAAACCGTCGCGCAGCGCGCTGCTCAAATTTGCGCAGTCGCCGAACGTGCCCGCGCAGAACGACCAGACGAGTTGCCCGCTCCTCTTTATGTCATCGGGACGGAAGTGCCAGTGCCGGGCGGCGAACAATCGGGTGCCCGAGGACCGCAGGCTACGACAGTTGAGCACATCCGCCGTACCCTCGATAGCTTCCAGACCGCATTTTTCGCGCAAGGATTGCATGACCCATGGGAGCGCGTGATTGGCTTGGTCGTTCAATCCGGAGCGGATTTTAGCGATGCGAAGGTGTTCGACTACGATCCTGAGAAAACGAGCCAACTCCGGAAATACCTGCCGGAATCGCCTGCCCTCGTTTACGAGGCCCATTCCACCGACTACCAGACCCCGAATGCTCTGGGAAAAATGGTGCAGGATCACTTCGCGATCTTTAAAGTAGGTCCCTGGCTGACCTTCGCCTACCGCGAAGCGGTATTTGCACTGTCGGCGATGGAACGTGATTGGTTGGGCAACAATAAGAAGACCCGGCTCTCTGCAGTGATCAAGACGCTGAATGCTGCGATGCTTCGCAATCCGGTGCATTGGCAAGGCTATTTCGGCGATCAGGACGAGGCGATGCAATCGGTCTCGCGCCAATTCAGCTACAGCGATCGCTGCCGTTACTACTGGCCGGATCCCGCGGTGCAGAGAGAAGTGGATCTCCTTCTCCGCAATCTTTCGTCAGAGGAAATTCCGCTTACGCTGATCAGCCAGCATTTCCCCGAGCAGTACGACAGAATTCGGACAGGGGAATTGGCTGGAACGCCAGAGAGCCTGATTGCACACCACATTCGGAAGGTGCTTACCATCTATTCGAGTAGTTGCCGGATGCGCAATACCAGCGGATGAACTCTCAGATGGCAAGCTCATAAGGACATTTTGAACTCTTCGAGGTTATGGGGTTCGGGCTAATGAAAGTGCGTAACAGGCGCTCTGGCGAGCGCTTCTCAATCGGATAGTCTCAACTCGCGAATCGCTTCTCCAGCGCCGCTGAGATTGGCGAGCCGCATCTCGGAATACTTGCGAGAGAGAAGCACGCCTGGAGCGCCAGCGCGGAAAGCCGCCAGAACTGCTTCCTTAACGCTTTGCGGGGTACACTTGCTGTGATTGGGTTCGGTCGGAATATCGACATCAATCCCCGGCCAGATCAAAGTCCTTGTGCTAACAACACCCTCCAGTGCGCGTTTCGTCTCACGGTAGACGTAGTCAGCGGAAAGCCCTGTGTGAGGAATCTGATCGTAGCTGCGTTCTTTGAATCCCATCAGTGCATAGTTAAGATCGATCAGGCTCTGTTTCGAGAGATCTCCATAAAGCGTCGAGCCGATATTGTCGGCATATAGAGCCATCCGCTCGCCGCCGCAGTTGTTGTACATGACGATCTTTATGAAATCCGAATAATTCGAGAGCTCATGCAGGTCCTGTTCCGCGCGGTAGATCGGATTGAAGGAATTGTTGTGCCAGATGTGCCAACCCACCGGAACCGCGGGCTTGGCTGTCTTTACCGTTTTGTATATTGCGGCGTAAGTCTCGCGAAGGCTGTCCGTCCACATCATTTCCCAGGCGGCTAGTTCGGGATACCGCAATAGTAGCCGCCAGAATTGAACGTAATAGCCGTCCACAGGTCGTGTGCCGCTCCGCGCCGAGCGAACGAATTTTTCCAACTCCAGAAACCCCTGCCTGGCGCGCGCCACATTGATGCCGCGCTCCTTCGCTTTGCTCTGACAAAACTCGCAGAAGCAAGTTACCTTGCCAGGATCGATCGGCGGTGTGTCATGCGTAGCTCCAAGGCTGTCGCAAAGCGCACCCTGCCGCTCGGATCCCCACATAATTCCGTCGATGTCATAGGAACGGGCATAGTCCTCGACCAAGCCTGTCAGGAAATTCCGATAGTCCGGATTGTTGACGCACAACGTCTCGGCATTCCGATCGTATAGATCTCGCTCCTGAAGTTTCCCGATGTTCGGCAGGTCGGTGCGAAACACGTCCTCAAGCCAGCAGATGACCTTCATGCCACGCTTCTTGGTGGCAGGGAGCACTTCGGCCAGGATGTCCAGGTCGCCGTGATCGGGCGCGCGAGTTTCTTTGAGAACCGTGTTCTTGTAGTACTGGGGATGAGGAGTGGCGAAGTTCCCGCCGTGAAAATTGAGATCGTACTCCTGCTTGCCATGATCGGGCAGCGGCTGGCCCGGAATTTGTCGTCCGGCGATACCTCGACCATAGGTGAATACTGCAAGAAAGAGGGTATTCACGCAGGCACGTTCCTGAAGAATATCCAGAACTTTCTCGGTACCTTCATCCACAAAGGAGATTGCGCCGACCTGGATGCCGATCATTTTGGAAGTGGCGGCAGTGTGTCCTGAAGTTGGCATGGCCAAGGCGGCGCCGGCTCCAGCGGAGACCTTTAGGAATTCGCGACGATTTAAATCAAATTTCAACATGCCCTTCTCCTATTTGCTTTGGTAGCAGCCGATGTCTATGTTTCCGGATTCGACTCGTCGTGAGCCCTTCAAGGTCCAGTTCCCGCGCCGGCACTCCATCGGCAGCGGAAACGCACACAATAACGTGAGAACAGCCAGGAATTTCAAGTTCACGCATGCTGACGTGAATTTATTTGTGCGAGTTTTTGCGGGAAGGAACTTTTCAATAGCCCTGATTACAAAAATTCGCGCCATTCGCTCGTTTCTAAATAATGCTTGGCGAGTGAGGATACTACTAAGCAGGTCGTCTATCGGTTCCGTGCCAAAAAAAGAATAGCCGGCACGCGCTGTGGCCACAACCCTATTGTATTTTGGCGCCAAAGGCTAGCGTTGACAAGCATTCCGGGCAGTGAGAAACTTCTCGTCTTGGAAGAAGTGTGATTCGGCATTTGTTCCTATTCGTGGATATCGCTGTCGGATGACCCACGCATTCCAACCCTACTCATCAGCGATATATAAGCCACCTTTGAATCGCTTACGGGACTCACATTCCGCATCCTGCCGTAATCCTTCCCGACAGCCGGTTTGTGATTCCAGCAAGGCGGCATGCTCCGGTTTTTGTCTTGTTGTTGTGGCTCTCGCAATGAGCGGAGTCGGTTGCAATCGAACGCAGATTGCGCGACGCCTCGATTTCAATCAGGATGTACAGCCGATCCTGGCCAGCCGATGTTTTAGTTGTCACGGTCCTGACCCGGAAATGCGCAAGGCAGGCTTGCGGCTCGATCTCGCTGAGTGGGCGATGAAGAAGCGCGAGGGCCGTCGCGACGCGATCGTCCCGGATCATCCTGAGAAGAGCGAGTTGGTCAAGAGAATCGAGTCGAAAGATCCGAAATATCTCATGCCGCAAACTGAGCAAGGCGAGGCCAAGCCGATGAGCGCAGCCGAGATCGCGACTCTCAAGGAATGGATCAAGCAAGGCGCTATCTACCGCCCGCATTGGGCTTTCGAAATTCCGAGTCGCGCGGCTGTTCCCCATGATCGCGGGAGCGACGCTTGGGCGAAGAACGCCGTCGACAATTTCATCTTCTCAAAACTCGAGAGAGAAGGTTTGCAGCCATCTTCGGAGGCTGACAGGCCGGCGCTCATTCGCCGTGTAACGCTTGACCTCACCGGGATATTGCCTACGCCCGAGGAAGTTAGTGCATTCCTAAACGACTCGTCGCCTGACGCATACGAGCATCTTGTCGACGGACTGCTCGCTAGGCCGACTTTCGGGGAACAACGCGCACGCTACTGGCTCGACTACGCCCGGTACGCCGATACTTACGGTCTGCATTTCGACAACAGCCGTGACATCTGGCCTTACCGCGATTATGTGATCCGCGCGTTCAACAGCAACAAGCCCTTCGATCAATTTGCCGTCGAGCAGATCGCTGGCGACCTGATGCCAATGAAAACTATCGATCCCCTGATCGGCAGCGGTTATGTGCGATTGGGTGTCAGCAGCAACGAAGGTGGCACAATTCCCGAGGAGTTGCGCGTCAACATCGCACGTGAGCGCACGGAAGCATTCGGCGCCACATTCATGGGACTTACTGTGGGTTGCGCAGTCTGCCACGATCATAAGTTCGATCCAACCACTCAGCACGATTTCTATGCCCTGAGCGCGTTTTTCAATAATCTCGACGAAAAGCCGTTCAATGACGATCGCCCGGTATGGACGCCTGTCGTCCGTGTTCCGAAAGCCGACAAAGAACTGGTGTACAACAGCGTACTGGCCCACCGCTCAGAACTTCGGGGAAAACTGAATTCAATGCATCTCGACGCCGGCAGTCTGGTGGCGCACTGGCTGGCAACTAAGAAAGATCTTGCGCGTCCAGTCTCAACCGACGGACTGAATGTTCGTCTTCGGCTGGATGAGGGCAGCGGCGAACTGCTGAAAAACACCGCCCCCAATGCGAATCCTTCGAGCTTCAAAACAACCACGATGAACGCTCAATGGGGTGAGACCACTTGGCTCTGGCCCGACTTCCGCATGCAATCCAGCACGCGAGTGCTGCTTGGACAGGCTGGTGATTTCCAAGCGAGCCATGCGTTCTCTGCGGGAGGTTGGTTCATGTTCCGGTCCGCGCCATTTCATCCCGGCAGCTTCGGAACGTTGATATCGAAGATGGAATCGACGCAGCACGATCGCGGGTGGGAGCTCGCCGCTGACGACAACGGCGCGATAAGCGTGGCTTTGGTCAATCAAGCACCGAAAGGCGGCAAGCCGAAAAAGGAAGATAAGAAGGGCTCAGGCAAGAAGCCACCAGAAGCGAAGGAGCCTTTTGATTATCCTACGCCGCAGGATCTCAGCAAAAAGGATCTGGCGCCGAATAAGCCGGCTGAACAGCTAAAAGCCGAAAAAGAGGAACAAAAGAAGTCAAAAGCGAAGGAACAGGCAGAAGCCAAAGCGAAGAAGTCAAAACCCAATGAAAAGCCGATCGACAATACGCCGGAGATCGCCATCCGTGTCGCCGCTGTGACGCCTCTGCCGCTTGACAACGCCTGGAAGCACATTTTCTTCACCTATGACGGCTCAGGCCGCGCCGCTGGGATCAAGATTTACGTCAATGGTGTTTCCATCGCAACGCATGTGCTGAACGACAACCTTGGCCGCTCGAGCATTCGTACGGACGCTCCGATGCAACTCGGCTGGCGCAATCCTGATGAGCATCCCGCGAAGGAGGCGCGTTACCAGGACATCCGTCTTTATGCGCGGACTCTTGCGCCAGACGAAGTCAAACGGCTCCCGTTCGAGGACCACGTAGCCGACATCACCACTCGGCCGATATCGCAATGGACGGCGGACCAGTGGCACGTCGGCACCGAGTTCTACCTCCAAAATGTTGATCCCACTTACCGGCGGGTCCAGCGCGAAATGGCTTCGCTCAATGAACAATTGGATCGGCTATCGGCTGGCGGCGATTTGACACTGGTCTCCTGGGAAAAGTCCACTGTCCCTTATGCTCATGTGCTGACACGCGGAGTGTACACGGCGCGCACTGAGCGAGTTGAGGCCAACACGCCACACTTTCTTCCATCGCTACCGCCGAACGAACCTCACAACCGCCTCGCGCTAGCGAAATGGACCGTTAGTCCCGACAATCCGCTCACAGCACGGGTGACCGTGAATCGTATGTGGTACGAGCTTTTCGGCACGGGGCTGGTTGAGACAACTGAAGACTTCGGAATAATGGGACAACGGCCGACGCATCCCGAATTGCTTGATTGGCTTGCTGTCGAGTTCCGCGATAGCGGATGGAACATCAAGCACATGTACAAGTTGATGGTGATGTCGGCGACGTACCGGCAAAGCTCGAAGGCGAACCCGCAGCAGTTGGTAAAAGATCCTAGAAATGTTTTCTTGTCTCACGGCCCGCGGTTCCGGATGGATGCCGAAATGGTCCGAGATATCGCGCTGCAATCCGGCGGACTGTTGGTACATAAAATCGGCGGACCGAGCGTGAAGCCGTACCAACCACCGAGTATTTGGGAACAGGTAAGTTACCCGACCAGCGACACCGTACATTATGCGCAAGAGCACGGCGATGCACTTCACCGTCGCAGCATGTACACGTATGTGAAACGCATGGCGCCTCTACCTAACATGGATGCGTTCGATGCTCCTGTGAGAGACGTGGTCTGCACCAGGCGGCAGCGCACCGATACGCCGCTGCAGGCTTTAGTGACGATGAACGATGTGCAGTGGGTGGAGGCGGCTCGGGCCCTGGCTGAACGTGTAATTCGCGAAACCGGGCCGAATCCCGAGCAGAGGATAAACCGCATGGGCCAGATATTGCTTGCGCATGATCCCCCTTCACAGATGGCAACGGTTCTGGAGAAATCATTCAGCGACATGCAGAAACACTACTCGGCAGATCCAAAGGGTGCCCGTTCTCTTGTGAACATTGGCGAAAAGAAACGGGACAATTCGATCCCCGAGCCGGAACTGGCCGCCTGGACTATGATCGCCAGCGAAATGCTGAATCTCGATGAGACCGTAAATAAGTAGGACTGTATGAAACAGCACCCACTGTGCAGCGATTGCGAAGAAAAGGTCACCCCGATGGATCTGCCCATTCCATCTGGGCTCAAGAAAGAGTGGTCGGTTTGTGAGTCTCGCCGCCAATTTCTGGGGCGCGCCGGGAAAGTGTTAGGGTGGGCATCGTTGGCGACTCTTTTCGGCGAAGCGAGTTTTCGGCACGTCACTTTCGCATCAGGTAACAATTCGCAGGCAGGATTCGGGGGTAACAATCTCGGGCTTCCACACTTCGCCCCTAAAGCAAAGCGCGCAATTTATCTTTTCATGTCTGGCGCTCCGCCACAGGTTGATCTTTTTGATTACAAACCGAACCTTGCCGCGCAATTCGACAAAGACATGCCAGCCTCCGTTCGGGGCAACCAGCAGTTAACCGGGATGACCGCCGGTCAGGCTCGTTTCCCGGTTGCTCCCGCACATTGGCCCTTCAGTCAGCATGGGCAAACTGGAACCTGGATCAGCGATTTGCTTCCGTATACGGCGCGCATGGTGGACGATCTCACCTTGATTAAATCGACCAACACTGATGCCATCAACCATGAGCCAGCCATCATGCTCATGAATACGGGAAATATGAATTCGGGCAAGCCGTGTCTCGGCGCCTGGCTGGCATACGGCCTCGGCAGCATGAACGATAATTTGCCAACTTTCGTTGTCCTTCAGACCAAGACGAATCCTAAGGAGAACAATCAGCCGGTCTCTTCTCGTTTGTGGAGCAGCGGGTTCCTTTCATCGGAATTCGCGGGTGTGGGTCTGCGATCGGTTGGCGATCCGGTGCTTTATCTGCAAGATCCCGCAGGCGTGGATCGCGATGTGCGGCGGAAGATGCTGGACGCGGTGGAAGAAATAAATCGGCAGACACTCGCCGAAGTGGGAGATCCCGAAACAAACTCGCGTATCGCACAATACGAGATGGCGTTTCGTATGCAGTCTTCGGTGCCGGAACTCACCGACCTCAGCAAAGAGCCCGAATCAACTTGGGAACTCTACGGTGTAGAAGCTAAGGAGCCAGGCACATTCGCCTACAACTGCCTGCTCGCGCGCCGCATGGCCGAACGTCGTGTTCGCTTCACACAAATCTATAAGCGAGGTTGGGACGTGCACGACAATGTCGTCGGGAACTTACCAGTGCTTTGTCACGAGACAGACCTCGGCTGCTATGCCCTGGTGACCGATCTGAAACGGCGAGGCTTACTCGACGACACGCTGGTCATTTGGGCAGGTGAATTCGGGCGGACCGTGTACAGCCAGGGCGGTCTGAGCCAGGAGAATTATGGTCGCGACCATCATCCCCGCTGTTTCACGACGTGGATGACCGGCGCTGGCGTCCGCCCCGGGGTTACGTTTGGCGAGACCGACGACTATAGCTACAACGTTGTAAAGGATCCAGTGCACGTGCGGGACTTTAATGCGACCATTCTTCATTGCCTCGGCATTGACCACAACAAATTTACTTACGAATTCCAAGGCTTGCATCAAAAGCTCACCAGTCCAGTAGCGGCATTTGTAGTGCAAGGAATATTGGCGTGAGCGTCGCGGCGAAGGTTGTGGACGCCGCTGGTGATGTACTGCGGAGAGCACGGCTGATTCCGCGAGTGTGGATCGGTGCCGTCTGTGCTGGCGTCCTCATTGTGCTGTTGCCGCTCTTTTTTCCGCTGGACGGTAAATCCCACGCTGACTGGCTGCAATTCCTCGGCCGCTTCCACCCCTTGCTGGTGCATCTTCCTATCGGACTGATTGTGCTTCTCCCACTGCTCGAGTTTGCGGGAACGAGGCGTCAATCTTTGCGGGAGGCAGCAGGCTTTGTGTTGCAGATTGCCCTGGCAACCTGCGTTGCTGCAATTGTTTTTGGACTTCTATTGGCCTATGGCAGCGGGGAAATCGGAACCACGGTCACACGTCACATGCGCGGTGGAATCGTGCTGGCAATTGAGTTG
>Ga0066684_10001131_pt1 | contig 10287 bp, 9 predicted proteins | sample GraSoiAngelo_133_FD_62301 | JGI IMG/M metagenome (GOLD analysis project Ga0066684, IMG submission 62301) | Grasslands soil microbial communities from the Angelo Coastal Reserve, California, USA - 14_0929_05_20cm | ecosystem: Environmental > Terrestrial > Soil > Grasslands | place: USA... | reverse complement strand
GGACGGATTGAAACGGTCCGGGATGCTGGAGAAGCGCCCGGCACTCAGGTCGAAGTGCGCTCTTTGTTTTTCAATGTGCCGGCGCGCCGAAAGTTTCTGCGTTCGGAACCGACAGAAACGCGGCACGTTGAACATGAATTTTTTTTGCACGCGCTCTCGCATCCCGGGATTGGCTTCACTTTCGTGCGTGACGATAAATTTTTGCTGCAATTGCCGGCCGCGAGTTCGATCCGCGATCGCATTCGCGATCTTTATGACGCGCAACTTGTGGAAGAACTCCTGGAAGTTATTCCAGATCAACGCAATGTACGCGTGAGTGGCTGGATTGGCCGCGCGGGAATAAGCCGGCAAACACGCAGCCAGCAGTTCGTGTTTATCAATGGGCGTTCCATTGAGAGCGGTGTGATCACCAACGCGTTGCGGGAGGGTTATCACACAGCACTCATGAAAGGGCAGTATCCGATCACTTTTTTGTTCATCACGCTCGACCCGCGAACTGTGGATGTGAACGTCCATCCGGCAAAACGCGAGGTGCGCTTTCGCGATCCGGCGAAAGTACGTGAGGCGGTCGTCGAGGCGGTTCGGAGAACGCTCAGTGGCGCACGTCAAAACTGGCGCGAGAAGTTCCAATCAAAACGTGAGACCGAAGAGGAAAATCTTAAAAGGCCGGAACCGGTTGGCCCTTTGCCAGATATCGGTCGGTCAGAGCCGTCACTTTCGCCGGACACCGTAACTCCGTTTCCTCCTGATCTTGTTTCACCTCAAATCGTTGTGCCTGCGCCCGAAAACACTCCCGCTGGCAACGGTTCACCCTTTCAAATCATCGGCGTTCTAAATCGACTCTACGTTTTAATGGAGAATTCCGAGGGGCTTGTTCTCGTCGATCAGCACGCCGCGCACGAGCGAATTCTCTTTGAGGAGTTAAGGCGACGCATGGAAGAACAGGGCGTTCCATCGCAGCGCTTGCTCCTGCCCCAAATTTTTTCATTGCCTCCTCGGGATGCTGAATGGGTCGAGCGCAACATTCCGACACTGCAGAAAATGGGAATCGGGATTGAAGATTTCGGCGGAAACAGCTTCCGCATTGAGAGTCTTCCCACTTTTTTGGAAGTAACGGATGTCGTGAAATTTTTGCGGGAGATTATCGATGAATTGAAGGTAACGAGCCGCAGTAGTTCGCCGATGCGTTTGGGCGAAGACATGATCGCAACGACGGTTTGCCGGCATGCCGTCAAGGCCAATGACCCGTTACGCTACCCAGAGATCGAAAAGCTTATCCGCGATCTCCTGGCCTGCGAGCTGCCCTACTGCTGTCCGCATGGGCGTCCCACTATGATTCAGATCTCGCTTACTGAGCTGGAAAAGAAGTTCGGCCGAAAAGTTTAATTTCCAAATAATGGTTTCGCGCGCAAAAGAGTAACAAATTTTCGTTATGCACGGGGACGATAAGCGTCTGCGCCGTGCGATCGAACCGACTCAGCTGGCCGGACCCGCCCAAAAGGATCAAACTGCTTTCATTTGGAAACGGGGAATCGGTCTTGAAGGTGGTGTGCGTTCTATAGGCTGATCTTAATCAGTGGCCAATGGGATGCCGCTTGCGCTTTGAGCGGCGGGCTCTAGCTTCGGCCCGGTGAAGAGCCAAACCATCGCCCGTCTGCAAGGGAAATCACGTTGAGGGAAGCGGCGCCAGATGAACGACATTCTTCTCTCTCTTTTGCTCGGGTTGGTTGAGGGACTGACCGAATTTCTGCCCGTTAGCTCGACCGCCCATTTGCGCATCGTCGAAGCATTGCTGCACCTCGATCTACACGATGCCTATTGGAAGATGTACACGATCGTTATCCAGCTCGGCGCGATTCTCGCGCTGCCGGTTTATTTTTGGTACCGCATTTTGAAATTTCTATCGACCTTTCCACGTGGCGAGCGTGGGGATCGCAACCTATTCACGCACCCGCTCGGGCTTACCTTGATCGCTTTCGTCGTCACGGCGATTCCGGCGTTTCTTTTGAAAAAGCAGATCGGACAAAACCTGGAAAATCTCTGGGTTATAGCCTGGGCTTTATTGATCGGAGGCGTAATCATGTGGTTAGTCGACGCGCTCTGTCGCCATTCGCGGGTCGAGCGAATGGAAGATATGACCGTGCCGCAAGCTTCGTGGATTGGTTTCGCTCAAATCGCGTCGGCGGTCTTTCCGGGCACATCGCGATCGATGTCGACTATCGCGGCGGGTGAGATCGCCGGGCTGACGCGCGCCGCAGCGTTGGAATTTTCGTTCTTTCTATCGATGCCGACGATGTTTGTGGCAACGGGATATGATTTGCTGAAAACGCTGCTACCGCATCGGCACGCTGACGCTGCGGAGAATCTCGCGCCGCTCGTCATGACAAGCCGCAATTGGGTTGTACTCGCGATCGGGTTTGTCGTTTCGTTTATTGTCGCCCTCGGGGTGGTGGCGTGGTTTATGAACTGGGTGCGCGCGCGGGGTTTTGCCCCATTTGCGGTTTATCGCATCGCGCTTGCGGCTGTCCTGTTTTGGTTGTTGTGGCGCGGTAGAATTTGAGGATGGAGGCCGAGGTCATTCTACCCGATCTACAGAGTTGCGTCCTTTGTGAGGATGTACGGCATGAATTCAATGGAATGCAGACGCTGGTCGGTGTGGTCAACGTCGTGCCGGCGCCCTCCCTGCCCATCAACTATATGCGGCTTTGCATCTGGTCGCGGTGGTGCAGCGGCGCTGGAAAATTCCGGCAGCGCTCGCGCATCGTCGGCGTAGATGAGCAACACGTCGTGGCCCAAGCGGAAGTCGAATTCGAGTTAAAAGAGATGGAGGGACATGCCACCAACGTGCATTACTTCGGCGGCGTCCAATTTCAGCAGTTTGGATTGCATCACGTCGAAATTTATTTACAGGACGAATTGCGCCTGCGCTTTCCTTTGCCGGTCGTACGCGTCGTTCCGGCCTAAGGTGGCGAAACCGCCAGCGACGATATTAACTCGCAGAGCGCGATCGCCTTCGGTACACTTCAAGTGCGAGCAAAGCCGCCGCAAAGAGACCGATAGCAGAGCCATTATCTGGTGCGATCAAAGCGCTAGTAATCCGAAGCGTCGCCCTGAATTCGGTGATCGCGTCTGGCCCTTGAGCAACGATTATTTCCTGCGTCAGCGAGGTATTGGAACCGAAAGTTGCGTTGGCGCTCGCGTTATCGACGAAGGTTCCGCCAAGCGGTCCCTGAGTCGTAAGGGCGGCGGTCGTTCCCAACGGCGTGTTGTCGCTGTCCATAAACGTTAAATATGAAACCTGACCTGTTGCGGTAACTGGGCTCGAGCCCGGCTGAGTCCCGAAGTCGAAGGTTGTGCCTCCGATATGTGCGCTAACCGCGCCGTTCGACACAGAACCAAAATCAGTATCGCCAAACAAGATCGTTAGAACACCGCCCTGATCGAAGGTTCTAAGACCCAGCGCGTTAAAGGTAAGCTGCGGTTGAGTGGCGCTTCCGTTAAGCGGTTTTGTAGTGCCAATACCAAACGCCCCGGTAAAGGCACCAACGCTGCCGTTGAACTGAATCGATCCAACTTGAGAATCAACATCGCCCAAACCGTTATCCATTATCAGAACGAACGATGTTCCTGACGACAGTGATAATTCGGCCTGGGCGCTCGCTTTCGAAATGAAAGCGACTTGCAGCGCAATGATGCCGAGCGACGCCAATAATATTGTTCGGCTTTGAGCCATCGGGTCTGGTGAGTCTAATTTTGGGGACCAGCCCTAGTAACGGCCAATCTCCTAATAATCCAGCAAAGAAACTGCTAAACGCCGAGGATTGCGCCGGAATCTCCTTTTTCACTCATGCCCGTACCAGGAGAAGAACGAGAATGATTAATAGAATGAGACCGCCGCTCGGGTAATAGCCCCAGCCGGTACTGTATGGCCAGGTGGGTAAAGCACCGATCAGCAAGAGTACGAGAATAACAAGAAGAATAGTGCGCATAAGGCGAGGTTTACGAAATCAACATTTCGGCGGCAATCCTTTTTTACTTCCCCAGCTTGAAACAATCGGGCCTTGCGTCTGACGCCGGCGCTTTTATTTTTCGGGTAGGATCCCGAGTGCGTCCGGTAGGATGCGGTCGGGAAAATTTTTTGCCTACCTTCGAATCATGTCGAACACCATCTTAATCGGCGCGCAATGGGGTGACGAAGGGAAAGGAAAGATCATCGATGTCCTGACGGCGGATGCCGACGTCATCGTACGCAGTCAGGGAGGCAACAACGCCGGGCACACGGTCATTCACCGCGGCAAGACCTACATCTTGCACCTAATTCCATCGGGCATTTTGCGTCGGAACAAAGTCTGTGTCATCGGCAACGGAGTCGTGATCGATCCGATTGCCCTTGTCGACGAGATCGTCGGTTTGCGAGATCTCGGTGTCACGATTCATCGCAACTTGCTCATTAGCGATGCCGCACACTTGGTTTTGCCTTACCATCGCGCCTTGGATGAGCAACGCGAGCTAAGGAAAGGCCGGGCCCGGATCGGTACGACCAAGCGGGGAATTGGACCGGCTTACGGAGATAAAGCGGCGCGTACCGGCTTGCGGATTTCCGATGTAATTCAGCCGTCGTTATTCAGCAAAAAGCTCGAAGGCAAGATACGCGAGAACAATGCCATTCTGCGCGCTCTCGGAGCAAAACCGATCGATTTTGACGAAGTTAATGAATCCTATCTTGCGGCAGGCCAAACCCTCGCTCCTTACGTCACAAATACCGTGGTCTATTTGCATCGAGCTTTACAGCGGGGGCGCGAGATCTTGTTTGAAGGGGCGCAAGGGACATTTCTGGATATCGATCACGGCACTTATCCTTACGTCACTTCTTCGAACACGACCGCCGGAGGCGCGTGTACAGGCACCGGTGTCCCGCCTCATCGAATGGATCGAGTGGTCGGGGTGATGAAGGCCTATACCACGCGAGTCGGGGAGGGACCGTTACCAACAGAAGACGCTCGGGTGACGAAGATGCTGCACGAAATGGGACGCGAATTTGGTGCGACGACTGGGCGGGCCCGGCGTTGCGGTTGGTTCGACGCCGTGGTCACGCGTTATGCGACGATGATCAATGGAATTGATGAGCTCGCCATCACCAATCTCGATGGACTCGACAATGTGGACCCAATTTCGATCTGCGTTGGCTACCGTCTCAATGGTAAACCGCTTGATGTCCCGCCCTGCGATTCCACCCAGTGGATCAATTGCGAACCCGTTTATGAAACAGTGCGCGGTTGGAAGCAGTCGACCCGATCGGCGCGAAAAATTTCACAGTTGCCGAAACTCGCTCGTGACTATGTGAGCCGAATCTCGCAGCTCACGGGCGCGAAATTGTCGATCGTCAGTGTGGGTCCGACACGCGCCGAGACGATCGTGGTTTAAGTGATGGCAGCCGCGGTAAAAATTGTTCCGCGCCACATCGCAATCATCATGGATGGCAACGGCCGCTGGGCGAGACAACGTGGGTTGCCGCGTATCAGAGGCCACGAACAAGGCGCCGAGGCCGTGCGCGAATGCGTCGAAGGCTGTGGTGAGTTAAAGATCGAGTATCTCACTCTCTACGCGTTCTCGGCCGAGAACTGGCAGCGACCGAAAAGCGAAGTATTCGCGCTGATGCGATTGCTTGAAAAATTCCTGAAAGATAAAACCCCGGAATTGATCGAGAAAAATGTGCGACTTCAAGCAATCGGCAGGCTGACTGATTTGCCGGATCGTTGCCAAAAGCGACTACACGAGTCGATCAAGCGCACCGCCGATAATACCGGTCTGACATTAATTCTCGCGCTCAGTTATGGCGGTCGCGACGAGATTATTGACGGCATTCGTAGCTTACTGCGTGAGATCGAGGCCGGCCACATCGATAAAGCGATGATCAATGCCGAGATGTTCAGCAAACACCTATATACCCGTTATTATCCCGATCCCGATTTGCTGATCCGGACTTCTGGAGAAATGCGCATCTCAAACTTTCTGCTTTGGCAGCTTTCTTACACTGAAATGTATGTCACAGCGAAACTCTGGCCCGATTTCACCCGCAAGGATTTATTCGCTGCGGTGGAGGATTTCAGTAAACGGCAAAGACGTTACGGTGGCGTCGATGTTTTGTAGCCCGGGCTGGAATCGGCGCCTTCTTTGAAGGTGTCTCTAGAGGAGCTCTTCCGCCACCGAATCCGCCACCAATTTGCCGGCCTGAGTGAGAACAACGCGGCCCTTCCTGTAGGCAACTAATCCTGCTTCGAGTAGAGCCTTTGCATTGCTGGCGGCGAGCAAATCCGCAGCGACGCCTTGGTATGAACGTAAACCAAGGGCGATCTGTTCCGCCCGTTTCATCTCTGTCGTCAGCATTTCCGTCGAGGCAATCGGCGACTCACCGGCCGACAAACGTCGCGCGTATTCGCGATGATCCGCGATATTTTGCCAGCGCTCATTTTTGCGCGTGGAAAACGCGCTCGGCCCAAGACCAATATAGTCCTCCCCGCGCCAGTAAGCTTCATTGTGCCGCGACTGAAAACCGGGTCGCGCGTAATTGGAAATCTCGTAATGCTGGTAGCCGGCAGCTTCGAGCATGGCCATCGCGAGTTCGAAAAATCGCGCTTCAATTTCGTCTTGCGCGCGAAACTCGCCAAGTTCAAAACGTGCCAGAAACTCGGTGTCCTCTTCGTAGGTCAGGCAGTAAGTCGAAATGTGCTCCGGCTTGAGCGCGATCGTTCTTTCAAGTGAGGCGCGCCATTGCGATTCGGTTTGCCCGGGCAAGGCAAACATGAGATCGACGCTGATATTTTCGAACCCGGCATCGCGGAAAATTCGAAATGATTCCTCCGCTTGCCTGGCGTCATGTTCGCGACCCAGCAGGCACAGCAAGTCGTCTTCCCAACTTTGTATGCCGAGGCTGATACGGGTGATACCAGCGCGGCGCAGGACCGCCGCTTTTTTGGCAGAAACGCTCCCTGGATTGGCTTCAATCGTCCACTCGGTCAGTCGACGCAGATCAAAAGTTTGGGCGAACGAGCGCATCAAAGTCGCGAGGTGATCGGTAGATAAGGCGGTCGGCGTTCCGCCTCCCCAAAAAAGGGTATCGAGATCTAGCGAGATTTTTTCCGACGCACACTTAGCTTCGATCGCGAGGGCGTCACAAAATGCGGCGAAATCGGCGGAATTACCACGGGTCTTATAAAATGCGCAATAGGGGCAAATCCGCGCACAAAATGGAAAATGAACGTAAAGGTGTCTGACAGCGTCTGAGTTGTGCGCCGGAGCGCTGTTCATAAACTGGTCCTCTTCGTGCGTCTGCTCGTTCTCAGCCAAATATTCGTTGCCGTTCAAATCGCATCAGCGCAGATGCCACGGCCGGCTACCACGCCGTCGGTTGTCTACGCCGCCCACAATCCAGCAGCGATCAAAAGTTACAAGACCAACCCGGCTATTGTCCATGCGATGGTGGATCGGTTAGTGACGGCCGTTACGAATCAGCCTGATGTTGCCAGTGCCTGGAGCTCACTCGTTTCACCGAAAGACAAGATCGGAATAAAAATTTCGGCGATCGGTGGAGAAATTTTTACTACCCATCGCGATATCGTTAACGCCATTGTCGATGGGCTCGCTGCCGCCGGTCATCCGCGCGACAGCATTATTGTGTGGGATCGCAGCCTCGGGGGTGCAGCTGAAGCTGGTTACAAAACGGAACCTTATCGGCTGATTAGCATCGCCCCCCGGGATGGTTACGATGCCCAAGCGGTCGTAAGCTCCCCGATCCTCGGCAAATTAGTTTGGGGCGATTACGAGTACATCGGACGCACGGTGGTTCCGTTATCCGACACCGAAAATACCAGTAGCGTAAGTCATTTAGCCCGTGTGCTGACGAGCGAGGTGACCAAAGTCATCAACGTTCCAGTCATGAGCGACAGCGAAACCAACGGCATTGCTGGTTGCATTTATAACATGACTATTCCGAACTTGGATAATTGGAGGCGCTTCACACAAAACCCGCGGTTTGGGGCCTCCAGCCTTGCTGAAATTTACCGTGAGCCCGTGATCTCAAACAAAGTCGTCCTCAACATCATGGATGGATTGATCGCTGAATACGCCGGCGGGCCGGCAGCCTATCCCAATTTTCAACTTCATCATGCCACCATCTATGCCAGTCGTGATCCTGTCGCCATCGATGCCATCGCGCTGAAAAAAATCGACGAATGGCGCCAACGTGCCAGTTTATCGCCCCTTGCCCAGCGGGCGGTCCACGTGGAAGCGGCTGCACAAATCGGCCTGGGCAATGCCAACCTCGATCGAATCGAAATCCGAAACGTTTCGCCGTGAACACGAGTCAACTGACTCTATTGCGGCCGGTTTCTCGGTCCTTTTACATTTCGATCCGCGTGTTGCCGCGCACACTGCGCGAACCCGTGGCGCGCGCCTATCTGCTTGCTCGAACCACCGATACGATTGCAGATACAAGTGCGATCGATGTCGATCTGCGAATCAGAATGCTCCAAGCACTGGCGGACGCAATCCAAGGCGATGCAAACGGGGTCGCCGGCGAATTGAGGGAAACATTTGCTCCACTCCAGAAGAACGAAGCCGAGCGAAATCTGATCGAGTCGGTTGAACGCTCCCTTCGCGCTCTCGCGCGGTTAACAGGGGAAGATCGAGCAGACGTTCGCGTCTTGCTGAAAACAATTACACGGGGTCAACTCCTCGATCTGACACGATGGCGCAACGGGTTGGCCGCTCTCGCTAGTGCGAAAGAATTGCGCGAATATGCCTATCTCGTCGCCGGTTGTGTTGGAGAGTTCTGGACACGCCTTTGTTCCCGCAAGCTTGTTCCGTTCGCTAATCTGCCCGAACCGGAGATGCTTGAATTGGGCCGGCAATACGGTTGCGGTCTCCAGCTGGTGAACATTTTGCGAGATGCAGGTAACGATTTGCGCGCCGGCCGCTGTTACTTTCCCGAGGACCAGTTGCGCGTCGCCGAGCTCACGGTGGAGGATCTTCAGCATGAGCCGGCTGCGTTTCGTCCAATCTTTCAATCCTGGATTAATGAAGCAGGAGCAGGCTTAAGTGCCGGGATTGATTATTCCGTGGCGATTCGATCGGCGCGCGTCCGTGTTGCCACGTCACTGCCGGCATTAATTGGAGCACGAACTTTGGCCTTAGTTCAAGCCGAAGGCCTTAACGCTTTGCACAAACGGGTGAAAGTGCCGCGTTCGCAAGTACGCACGATGATCGGATCGGTGGCGATCACGTTGGCAAAGCCCGATCACCTGCGGACGATGTTCAATCGTTTGCGCTGAGGAAGTATTTTCGCTGCTTTTCGGTAATCGGCTTTTCGAGGTGTTCGAGCACAGCCAGCATGTCTTCCCACACCTTCCGTTTTTCGCTAAGCATTGGATTGCGCAGCAAGTAAGAGGGATGATACGTGATCATAAGTGGTATCTCGTTGAATGAATGCCAGCGGCCGCGCAGCTCGCGCATCGTACGACGCACACCGAGTAATCCCTCCACTGCCGTCGCCCCAAGAGCCACGATCACGCGCGGCTGAATAATCTTTACCTGCTCCAGCAAGTAGGAAATGCACGTCTCCATTTCCTGCGGGGTCGGCGGTCGGTTTCCGGATACGCCTTGAGGCATGTCCGGTCGACACTTCAAGATATTGGCGATGTAAACGTCGCCGCGAGTAAGCCCCATCGTCTCGATGATTCGGGTGAGCAATTGGCCGGCTCGTCCGACAAACGGTTCACCGCGTGCATCTTCGTCCGCTCCCGGCGCCTCGCCAATGAACATTAATTCGGCATCGGGATTACCAACCCCAAAGACGGTTTGCGTGCGTGATCGGGCTAGGTGTGGACATTTCGTGCAGGAAGAAACCCGAGAATTCAGCAATTCCAGCAATTCTGATTTTCCAGGCGCCGCTTGCGACTCCTGTAATCCGCTCTCCACAAATCGCAGGAGCGTGTCTCTTGAAACCCGGGGTCGCTGTTCCCGCGAATCACGGATTTCCTTCAATTTCGTCAGAACCAGGGAGATCGCGGGCTCAAGCACGGCGCGATCATCTCAATTTTGCACGTCTCGGCAAATCCTTTCATGCTATGACGATGAGCACGAGGCTCAGAGATTATGATTATGAGTTGCCGCCTGAATTAATCGCGCAACATCCGCTGCCACGCCGGGAGGACTCTCGCATGCTCGTCCTCCATCGTGACCGACAGACGATCGAGCATGCCCGGTTCATTGACCTGAAAAATTTCCTTC
>Ga0066684_10001124_pt1 | contig 10304 bp, 7 predicted proteins | sample GraSoiAngelo_133_FD_62301 | JGI IMG/M metagenome (GOLD analysis project Ga0066684, IMG submission 62301) | Grasslands soil microbial communities from the Angelo Coastal Reserve, California, USA - 14_0929_05_20cm | ecosystem: Environmental > Terrestrial > Soil > Grasslands | place: USA... | reverse complement strand
CAATCTCCTTATGCTGCTTTAGCTGGAGTGCACGAAGGTGCTGGTCGACAATCGCAATCGCATCCGCAAGTAGTTGCTCCGTGGCCTCACCGTTGCCGTTCTTGTGCAATCCGAGTTGCTGCTGGTGATGGCGCAATTGATAGAGCAGGCACTCGCGTAGATCGCGGCAGCCAACCCCAGGTGGGTCCAGTTGACGCACCACTTCGAGGGCTTCGTGCAAGTCGGCGGTGTTGAAATTAGGTGTAAATACCGGATTGCTGGGTGTCACCGACACTGCGCTAAGCTCAGATTTGACCGGAGGTGCTTCAGTTGTCGGCGTTTCCGGGGCGGGTGCAACCGCCGTTGCTGTAACGCCGGTCGTTTCGACTGTGAGATCACCCTGCTCCCATTCTGAGGATGCATCATCTCGCGTAGGTTCCGCATCAGCTCCAATGCCCAGTGCTGCTGCCTCTTTCACCACGCTCTCGACCGCCGTGGCATCCACTTCCGGAGGCGCTGGCGGCGAGATTCCCAAGAGCTCTTCGTCGCTTGCAATCAAATATCCGTCTTCGCTCAAATTTCCAATGATCAGTTCCGCGGCTTCGCGCACTTCAGGACGCACCGGCAGCGATCCCAACTGCCACATCAAGTGATCAACCAGAGTGCTTGGTTTGGAAAGAAAGTTTTCGAAGGAGGGCCGCTCGATCTCTTCCATTTCGCGAGAACTGCGATATCCGGGATCCAGATAGTCCTGGAAGAACGAACCGAAATCGATCTCTTCGAAGGGATCTTTCTTCTCGACTGCTGTAATTGGGTTTTCTTCCGCCGCGGCAGGTCGTTCTTCCTCGCGGCGATTGACGTCATCGAGCAGCGGAACGGAATCTTCCAGTTCCTCAAGCACAGGGTTCTCGACCATCTCGGCGTTGATCATGTCCTTGAGCTCAAGCTTGTTGAGCGCAAGCACGCTGACCATCTGCACGAGGCCCGGCGTGAGGATTTGCCTCTGCGAAACTTTCAGATGCAGCTTGGGTTGCAACAACACCATAGTTCGAAAACCTTAACCACGAAGGACACCAAGTTTCACGAAGGAAATCCTTTGTGTCCTCGGTGGTTCATTTTCACACCAGCGAGAAGCTTTCACCCAGATATACACGCCGCACTTCGGGATCGCTGCCTAACTGCTCAGGCGTTCCCTGGCGGAAAATACGTCCTTCATTAATAATGTAGGCACGATCCGTGACCGAGAGCGTCTCGCGCACATTGTGGTCGGTGATCAGTACGCCGATTCCACTCGCCTTTAAATCGAAGATAATCTTCTGCAAATCCAGCACAGCGATCGGATCAATCCCGGAGAACGGTTCGTCCAACAAAATAAATGCCGGGTTTATGCACAATGCGCGCGCGATTTCCACACGCCGCCGTTCCCCACCCGACAAAGCGTATCCCCGATTCAGCCGGATATGCTCCAATCCCAACTGGTCGATCAGCTTCTCCATCTTCTCCCGGCGCTCGTGCCATGAGATCGGCTGTGCTTCAAGCACAGCAAGAATGTTCTCCTCGACGGTGAGTTTGCGAAACACCGAGGCTTCTTGGGGAAGGTAGCTGATTCCATACTGCCGTGCCCGCAAGTACATCGGCACGTCGGTTATATCTTCTTCGTCGATCAACACACGGCCTGTATCGGGGGGGATTAGACCCACAATCGAGTAAAAAGTAGTGGTTTTGCCAGCTCCGTTAGGTCCAAGCAAACCAACCACTTCGCCCTGCTGCACGCGTAAGCTCACCCCGTTTACAACCCGGCGGCCACGGTAAGATTTGCCGATATCGTCGGTGGCCAGCGTGCGCATTTATCGTGCCACTCGCGTTTGGGTAACGGTAGGGGATTTATCGCTGCCTTCAACCAGCACCCTATCATCGTGCCTAAAGAAAGTCAACGAAACGCCGGCAATTTTGCCGTGTTCGGCATCAAAAATGCTAGGCGGACCGCCAGTCAGGACGAATTTGTCCTCGTCGGCGGTATAGACAAGTTGGTTTCCGTGGGCGCTGCGTCCGGGTTGCGAAACCAACACGCGTCCCAAAGCAACGATGTGATCCACTCGGCTGGCTGAAGCAGTTGGTTCAGTCGCAGCAGGTTGCCCCCGGCTCTGTAAATAGACGTCCATCTGATTGGCGGTAATGGTCACGTCCGCTCCCTTTGCCTGCACAGCCCCCTCGAAATGCGCTTTGCGCTCGTTGTCGGTGTAGGAGAGCCGAGTCGACGTGATCGTGACCGGAGTAACTTTCCCGCTCTTGTCGGCCTGCATCAAGGCGGTAGAAACCATCTGCGAAGCCGATGCTTGAGCGACGACGGACCTTTGATCGCGATCGAACGTGATTGAGGGCGCTTCGACAATATTTGCATCCTGCCAGAATCGCGCGTTGCCGGTGTAATCAGCGACGGCTGGGCTTCGATGGGCCAGCATTGCACGAGCCGTGACGTGAATCGGACTAGAGGAGGCAAGCAGCGCGCCGCCCGGCTGCGGCTTCAGATCGCTGTACGTACTTTTAACATCGCCGTCGGCAAGAGCGTCGCCGGTCGCGCGGTTCAGGCGCATGCTGCGGGCGGTGGTTGTCATGCTGCCATCTACCACGCGGGGCGAGCCCGTGAGCACGAGAACCTGATCTGCGGGCGTGTAGCGCGCGCGATCGGCCCAAGCTTTGCGTTCCGCATCGACATATGCAACGCTCCCTTGCTGCACAATTGCTTCAATCCCGCTACCAGAGTGGAAGTTGGCTTCCAGCGTGTCACTGGTACTCACTCGATCGGGCTGACCCGGGTTTGTAGTCACGATGCGGGCATCCGGCGCGCCGTGAACGGAAGCGAGTTGGCCTTGATTGTCGAATTTTGCAACGAGCTTACCCGCGGTAACCAAAGTCTGCTGCCCTGCATTAGGTGCACCCGGCCGGATTGCGATTTGAGCCGCCCCTGAAGTCTCTGCGTGCTCCAGTTTGTCTCCATCTGCAACGGCAAAATCGACTACGGGCGCCGTGAGCTCGACATCCTGTGCAGACGTGGAGCCGGATGCCGGCTTCTGATGAGCCACCAACTTTACATTTTGTTCAGTGTGGGCGGTGGTCAGCACGTTCTTTCCCGAGAAAGTCAGAAGCAAACGGCCTGCGCTGCCTTCAGCCTGTTGCGCGCCTGAGCTTTCCATCTGAACGTCTCCAGAGAAGATCGCGGCTTTCAAACTGCCCTGGTGCGGCATCATGAGTAATTCCAGCTGTGCCGCTTGCACTTGGGTGCTCTGTGTGCCGGACGCTTCAACTTGCACCTCGCCTGTCGCCAGTACCCGGTCAACGCTGTTATCGGGTCGCAGAAATAAAGTCGCGTTCTGCGCCTGGGCTCGCTCGGGCCCGTTTTCCACGTGAGGGTGATCGAGCACGACGATGTGCGGATTTTTTTTGATCGCGGCGTGGGCTGCGGTCGCTCGGGCCGGCGTTGTGCCAGTGAAAACCATGCTGACTTGTGACTCGAGCGTGAGCGCGCTGGTGTTCGCTACGTAGCTCGCTCCCATCGCCGAGCCGCTCGCCTGCGGAATTTCAAACTCAACTTTCTCTCTTGTGGACGCATTCCCGGTCTTCTGATTGAAGGTCAACCCTGTCGTATTGAGGTGAATTGGATCTTTCAATTCTTTAGGAGCCGCTTGATCTGGTTTCGTGAGCCCCTGCGGATTGGCCTCAAGATCGATCTGCACCTCACCCTGAGCAGTAACGTCTCCCGATGCCGGGTCATAAATAAAATCAGAGCCGTAGATCTGGTCAAAACGGCTGGAATCCCGGCCATAAAGCGTAATTTCCACATCGTGTAGTTCCGCCCGCCCACCCTGCTTGAATTGAATCGCCTTGCTCGCCTGAATCTTGAACAGTGTGCGCCCTTGTTCTGACCGGGAAATAGTGAACCCCTGTGCGCTCTGCTGTACGTCAATCCCAATCTTCTGCGGCACGTCTTTCAGCGCATTTCTAACTCTATGACGCGCGTACAGGTACATCCCCGCGACCAGCAACACCATGCCGATTGCGCCCAGCGCAAACCAGCGGCGAAGGTGGGAAATTTCCACAGGCATCTGAAATCAGTGTAATGCAAGCGACCGGCGTGGGTCGGCATTCGTAGTGATACCGCGTACGTCCCGGTAGATGATATTTCTTTGCGTGCCCTTGCGATTCCGTCGCGCTCTTTGCGATCAACCACCGCGAACAAGGCGAACACCCCGTGCCGAATCGACATTACGACGAATCTCAGAAGCTTTCCTCCAAATTCACATCCATGATCATCAACCCCAGTTCTGCCTGCGCCGTATCGCGCTGCTTGCTTAAGCCGTCCATCTCACCGCGCAGAGTTGCAATTCGGTCTTCTTGCGAATCGAGCTGCTTTGTGTAGCGCTGTAACAGCGAACGCTCCTCTGAACTGCCTTTCAGAGCCTTCATGTTCTCGCGGATACGATTCTGGTCGGCTGTGATCTGATCGCCTTCCGCCTTGCGCTGATTGATTTGCAGATCAATGCTTCCGATTCTGTTCTTCTGCGCCAGAATGCGGTTGAAGGCTTGCTGCATGACTGGTGTGACTCGCTTCTGCTTGACCAACAGTTCGACTTCGTCAGAATCGAGGTTGGTCAATTCGTAAGTAGTTTGCTCAGGATGGAAAGATTCAACACTCAATTCGGACGACTTGCCTGGCTCGACAGCAACACGGAAACGATAAAAAGAAGCTGAGGATTCCTCCGGTTTTGGTGTGCCTTTCGTTAGCTCCCATCCTTCCTGCGCGGGATACTCGACGATGACTTGCCGGGCCTCGGTATCCGCGTTGCGGATGATGTACTTCTTCTTCGCCCGCTGTTCCTGCGTGAGCACCATGACCCCTTTGGCTATTTTTATTCGCGTGTATTGGTTTTCTTCGTTGGACTCGGCTTCGTATTTGACATGGACTGCGCTATCCGCGGCATACGAAAGCAGCCGCCGTTCATCAGGATGAATGTTCTCTAAAACGCCTTCGCCGGCGAAAGCGTCGGCTTCGAGCACATTGAACGTTCCCGCATCAAGCACCTGCCCGCTCGTATTCTTGATCCAGATGGCCCGCAGCGGGGGCGAGTCTTCATTCCACAGCGTGACTTTTTCGGCATCGATATGATTCTGGAGAATCGGCACCAGAGCCGACTGGTTTCGCGCAACCGAGATTTTCTGTTTGAGGTTGTATTCGAAAAAGTCGCCAGCCGATTTTCCTTCCGCCTCAGCTGACTGTTTACCGGCCAGACCTACAAGCGAAGACTGAGTAATGACGGATGGCGCGTTGCCCTGAACTTCAACCGTTTCGGTTGCCGAACCGACTTCCAGCATTGCATCAATTTCATTGGTTCTGCCAACACCTAGATAGAAATTACTCAACTCGTAACGCTTGAAACCCTGGGAATTTACAAAAAGCGCCGAGTTGCCGGCCTGAACATTGCTGAAGCTGTAATGCCCACCAGAATCAGTTGTAGTCATCTGAGATGCGCCAGTCTCTTCATTTCGTACCGCCACCTGGGCGCCTGGAATTACCGCTCCTGATGGATCTTTCACAGTTCCTTGCAGGGTGGTAAGGACAGGTCCGGCGCGAAATATGCCTCCAACTGTTCCCCCGCCGCTCCCCGCAGCAACGCCCGCGCCTTGCCCCTCGGCGTTCTGGAGCTTGTCGTACCGCTCCAAGATTGCTTGATGCGACTGCGGAGTCAGCATCACCGATTCCGGAATCGCGACCACTGGCCTGCGGGTGTAGAACGGCTGCGAGATATTCTGAACAAACGACTGTGGCGCACCCGCAATCAGCGAAAGCTGCACGTCCTTCCAGTCTTCGCCAATCGTGTTGTCCACGATAGCCCATCCTTGCAATAGCGGCTTCTCGCCAGCTTTCTCAGGAAAAATAATCCGATAGGTACTCTTCCATATCGGCACTTCGCTGATATAGCTGACGAATACCTCCCGGTCGCCACTTCCCTTGGCCGTCATCATCATGCGGCGCACGTCACGTGCCCGTGACGAGCCGATCAGGCCTAGATAGCGACCGACCTCGTCATTCAAGTCGCGGTCGGCGATCCGTACCGAAGTGGCTGGGCTGAGCTCGAAATTCTTCATCTCACCGTTATCGGTCATCACAGAGAATTCAGTCACATCCATGAAGTTGCCTTTGGCATCCTGGCGGCGGCTGGACTCTACGCTCAGCAAACGTCCTACAGCAGAACTCGCGCCGTTGTGAACTTCGACGCGCGCCCCACGCATGGCTTGCAGGAATCCCGCTCGCGTTACCTGCTCGCCAAAGGGCAGGCGCAGCGATTTCAGTCGCTCGTCGAGTGGAGCGATCGAGTTATATCGAACTGACGAAATGCGCCCGTCTCCAAGATCGACCGCCGTCAGAGACTTGAGGACGTCGTTGAGTTGAGAAGAAGTGAAATCGATGCTCAGGTCTTGCGTGCCATGCACACGGGCGGTGTGCTCGAAATATCCAACGCCATTCTTGTAGAGAACCACTCGCTTTACCGGAAGCACGCCGGCACCGCTGGCCTCAGTTGATGGTGATTGGGATTTGCCAAGATTGGTTGGTTTGGTTGCTGCGATTGCAAACATGGCGAAGAGTAGAACTCCGAATGCCACAACAGACCTGCTCATATAGACCTCCAACGCCGAAGCGCGAGTTTAGCTAGTTTGCTGGATTCCGAGTAGTTGGAAGTTGGTTGCCAGGACGAATCAGATACCGGTCGCGGTGGACTTCTCCGGTTCGACTGCAGCCTGTTGGTTTCTGGATGGGGCTATGAAATCTCGTAGGGAAATCTCAAGACCGCCTAGTTCCGGATGCTCGTTTTGATCGAGGCTAAAGGCAATATCGAGAGTGTCTCCGGGTAACAGTTGTGCTTGCTGAATGCGTTCGGCGAGATTCCAGCCGAGTGCGTCGAAACTGATGGATTTGCGCCAGTTGTTCGATTTTCCCATTTCATCCCGGCGGCGAAATGTGGATGAATCCGGATGGCAGCGGGGTGTGGCTAACCGCTCAAGATCGCTCGAATTCCCAGCCGCCAGCCTGAGCTTCACGTGGCGCTCTTTCATGATTCGGGGCGGCGCCTTTAGGCAAACACTGCGGGCGACGAACACCGGCTCCGGATTGCCAACTCCGAATGGTTCCAGCCGGCGCAGGACTTGAAAAAGCTCAGGCGTCACCTGATCGAGCGGCAATTCGGCATCTACAGCGAGAGCTGCTTGGAAATCTTCGAGGGTTAGGTGCTGGCGCGCAAAGGAATCCATTTGAGCCCGAAGATTTTCGACTTGCGATGATGGCAACGAAAAGCCCACCGCGTGGGCGTGGCCGCCGTAACGGGTGAACATCCCAGCGCACGATTCGAGCGCATTGAGCAGATGGAACGCCGGAATGGAACGGCCCGAGCCATGCGCCTCGTCTCCATCACGCGAAATGACAAGGGTCGGGCGGCCGTAGCGCTCCACTACGCGAGTGGCGGTAATTCCAATGACACCGCGATGCCAGTCGGCGCCATCGATCACCATGCAATATGCATCTCGCAGCGCGGGCTCTTGCTCGATACGTAATCCAATCGCGTCCATGATGCGGCGTTCCTGTTCCTGGCGCTCCGAATTGAGTTGATCCAGGCGATTCGCGAGTTCCCGAGCTCGGGCTGCATCTTTCACGCTGAACAGCTCGATTACGTCGCGGGCAACGTCCATGCGTCCAGCGGCATTCAAGCGAGGGGCGATGCGAAACGCCACTTCGCCCGAATTCAGTGGACGTGCACTTGCCAACTGCGCCACTTCTAGAAGTGCTTTCAGCCCGGCATTAACTGGGGCGCGGAGGCCATCGAGTCCAAGCTTTGCGAAAACACGATTCTCGCCAGTCAGCGGCACGGCGTCAGCAATCGTTGCAATCGCCACAATCTTCAGGAACGAAGTCAGCAGGCGCGATTGATCTCCTTGGGTTAGCCTGCGCTGCATCAATGCTTGTCCCAGCTTGAATGCCACGCCTGCTCCGCACAATGCCTTGCACGGATACTCGCATCCCGACTGATTCGGATTCAGTACGGCGAGCGCGCGAGGCGGACCATCATGCCCAGGCAAGTGGTGATCTGTCACGATCAAATCCACCCCGACTCGCTGCGCAGTATCCGCGGCGGCAAAGGCACGAATTCCTGTATCCACACTGATGATGAGCCGAATACCTGCATCGGCGGCGCGCTCAATCACATCGTCTTTCATGCCATATCCATCGCGAATGCGATGTGGGACATGAAAATCAGCCGAGCCGCCGCACAGTTCAATGGCAGTTTTCAGAATCACGATCGCGGTGGTGCCATCGACGTCGTAGTCGCCATAGATCAGAATCTGTTCTTTGCGTTCGATGGCAGCATCCAGGCGATCGACAGCGGCTTTCATGCCTGTCATGAGATATGGCGAGTGCAGATGGGAAAGCGCTGGAGTGAGAAAGTGTTCGGCGGCATCAGGGTCAGTAACACCACGGGACGCCAAAAGGCGAGCGAGTGTGGAGGCAAGCTGCGGATCACTGATTCCGAAAGCAGCGCGTGATCGCAAGCTGTCGGTCAGCAGTTCTACGTGAGTCGAATCGACATTCCTGAAAAGCCAGCGCATGTTAATAATGTGAAAGTGGAACAGTGACGGAAGTTATGGCAAAGCAGATTCCTCGCGGCAAAAGCGTCCGCTCGGAATAACAAGTAAAGGTTATTTGCACTCTACGGCTCATCATCCTGATCTGGTTCATCGATCGGAATGCCGCCGAAATCTTCCGATAATTCATTCAGCCGCTGATAATGGTCGTACCACTCTGTGGAAGCCTCGTAAACCAGCACCACGCCTTGATGCGCGAATCCAAGCTGCACAAAGCCGGTCTTGCCAATATACGTGCGCAGCCAACGCGCATCCTCGATGTCTTCATCGTTGGTGAATTCAGCGTTGCCCAGCCGCTCGATCATCTCGTCCAGCTCTTCGCGCTTCAACGACCACGAATCCATGGTCACGAAGGGTGATTCGGCAGCCTTGGCCAGTTCCACAAAGTCTTTCCAGCTTTCGGGATTCTCTCCCTTCCATGTGATGCTCTGCACTTCTTCATGATCAACGAAGCCGTGAAAGCGCTTCATGCCATGGCCCTCTATGAAGGCGACCATGTCATCTTTCAACGCCGAGAGATCGTCCGGGATGGGAGACATTGCTAGCCCTGTTGAACAGCATTGTAAGCCCGTAATTGGTCGTTTGTCTTTGTCGTTGCCTGCTTTGAGCGGCAGTGGAAGAGCGACACTGATCGGTGGAGTCACAAGCCCAGAACAAAAAGCACTTAACCGCAAGGTTCGCGAAGGAATCGCGAAGTTCGCAAAGGAGGCATTGCAGCATTTCCCGAGGCTATTTGTGGTCCCACTCGATTCCACTCCCAAGAATTTGGCTATCGACTAACGACCCCCAAAAATTCACTGTGTTAAACTGATCGCACGCAAAAATCCTAACCACACATGCTGCTTTCGAAAGAATATGTGGGCTATCTGGCCCGCGAAGTCACCAAAAAACTAATTGCCGGAGAGTTCATCGAGACCAAGAACGTGCCTGCGGTCAGGGAAAAGGTCCACGCCTCGATGCTCGAAGAGCTGTCGCTCGAAGACCGCATCAACGATGAAGTTCGCGTTATTTTGGAAGCCTATTCTGACGAAATGCGCAAGAGCGGCGCCAATTACCAGGAGATGTTTCGCAAGGTGAAGAACGAACTGGTTCGCAAATATAAAGCCGTCCTTTAGATCGGCGCATCGCATCCAACAATGTAAGCCGATGCTGCACCGCATTTACCCCCGAATACTTTCTGCCATCGTCTTGGCAATTCTGCTCCCAGCCACTGTCCGCGCAGACACTTACGTGCAGGGCACCCTCCTCGCCGTACACAAAAAAGTCCATACCACCCCGATCTCCTGGCTCTGGAACACGGTCGTAACCTCGTACGATACGGTTCGCTATGACCTCCGTATCTGGGCAGGAAATCAGGTCTATGTCGCCGAGTACGTGCCGCCGATCCAGCCCGATGGACCTCTGCCGACTGAGTGGCAAGCCGGCCACCCGATCTCTTTTCGCATCGAGAAGCGTGAGCTTGTCGTCAAGCTGTCCTACGGAACCGAGATTCGCACCAATTTGTTGCGTCGCGAACCTGCCCATGGTCGATGAGCTGGCACGCGCTTTTGTGCGCCTTCATAATCGTCGTGTACACTGGAAAGCCAAAATTAATCAACAGGAAGGCAAGTGAGACTCAGCCGTGACAAAGTAAA
>Ga0066684_10001121_pt1 | contig 10309 bp, 6 predicted proteins | sample GraSoiAngelo_133_FD_62301 | JGI IMG/M metagenome (GOLD analysis project Ga0066684, IMG submission 62301) | Grasslands soil microbial communities from the Angelo Coastal Reserve, California, USA - 14_0929_05_20cm | ecosystem: Environmental > Terrestrial > Soil > Grasslands | place: USA... | reverse complement strand
TCGCAAGACGTCTGCGACCAGTTTTTTGAGGATGCTTCGGATTATCCGGGGCAGAAATCGTTGGACGACCTGCTCGGCGACTACTTGAAGATGCACAAGGCGGCGTTTTCGGACGAACGCGATGAGTTGGCGGACGCGGGGCTCTACCGATTCCGGAAGGGCGCGGAGCTGCATGCAACTTCGCCGGAGGTCGTACGCAGGCTCCATGCTTTTGTGAAGGCGCCGACCGCGAAGCAATATTCGATTTTTGAGGAACTGGCGGAAACCCAAGGCACGATTTTTCTGCGCGACCTGCTTGACACGGTTCCCGAAACGGCGGTTCCGTTGGAGGAGGTCGAGCCGGTCGAAGCAATTGTGAAACGTTTCAGCACGCAGGCGATGTCGCTCGGCTCACTGAGTCCGGAAGCGCACCGGACGCTCGCGCTGGCAATGAACAAGCTGGGAGGGCGCAGCAATACAGGTGAGGGCGGAGAAGACCCCGACACGTATCGGTATGAACCGGCTGCGGCGAACAAGATCAAGCAAGTGGCTTCAGCGAGATTTGGCGTTACGACGGATTACCTTGTGCATGCCGAAGAACTCGAAATCAAGATGGCGCAGGGTTCAAAACCGGGCGAAGGCGGGCAGTTGCCGGCGAAGAAAGTCAGCGAATACATCGCGCGCATCCGGCACGCCACTCCGGGAACACCGCTGATTTCGCCGCCGCCGCATCACGATATCTACAGCATCGAAGATCTGGCGCAGTTGATTCACGATTTGCGCGCGGTGAATCCAATGGCGCGCATCGGTGTGAAACTTGTTTCCGGCGCAGGCGTAGGCATCATTGCCGCGGGAGTGGCAAAAGCCGGCGCGGACGTCATTACGATCAGCGGACACAATGGCGGCACGGGATCTTCGCCACTAACTTCCATCAAGAACACGGGCCTTCCTTGGGAAATCGGATTGCGCGAGGCACATGACACATTGGTTCGCGCGGGCCTCCGTTCACGCCTCTCTCTCCGTGTGGACGGAGGCCTGAAATTCGCGCGTGATATCGTTCTGGCGGCAATTCTTGGAGCCGACGAATTTGGCTTTGGCACGGCCTCGCTGCTGGCGATTGGTTGCGTGATGGCGCGGCAATGCCATTTGAATACCTGCCCTGTAGGCATCGCCACGCAAGATGAAAAGTTTCGCGCACGGTTTCAGGGAAAGCCGGAGATGGTCATTGCTTACTTCCGCGCGCTGGCGGAAGAAGTGCGCCATCGGCTCGCGCAACTTGGCGTGCGGTCGCTTCGTGAACTCACGGGTTGGTACGACCGGCTCGGCGCGCGGTCAGGAATGGATCCGTTCCTGGTGGTGCCGATTTCGCCGTCAAACCGCGTGGATCCGCAGCAGGAGCCTGGTCTGCACGTAACGGCGCTGGAGGATTCGATTCATTTTGACGCCACACTGGCCATGCAGAGTGTGCCGCGGGCGATTCAGAATTCGGACCGTAGCGTGGGCGCGGGGCTCAGCGGGGAATTGATGCGGCGCAAGAAAAACGGCCGTGTTGCCCACACGACCATCAGCCAAGAATTTTGCGGGACAGCGGGGCAAAGCTTTGGAGCATTCCTTGCCGAGGGAGTCTCCGTCAAACTCAACGGCGAGGCCAATGATTATGTTGGCAAAGGATTGTCCGGCGGAACGATTTCCATCAGTGCGGGATTGGCGGCCTCGCGCCGTGGCGATGTGCTCGCGGGCAACACGGTGCTTTACGGCGCAACCTCTGGCCAACTGTTTATTGCAGGCCGCGCTGGTGAGCGGTTTGCCGTTCGCAACAGCGGAGCGCTCGCCGTTGTGGAAGGCGTCGGGCAGCATGGATGTGAGTACATGACCGGAGGGGTGGCCATCATTCTTGGGCCGGTCGGATTGAATTTTGGATCCGGCATGACCGGAGGCTTGGCCTACGTATTGCGCGGTGAAATCGAGGGCATGTTGCACCGGGAGTTCGTGAAACTCGCGGAAATCGAGCCACAGGAAGAAGAGTGGCTTAGGCAGGCGCTCGAAGAGCATGTTCATCAGACGCATAGCCCGCGCGCCGCACGCATACTTTCGCGGCGCGTCGCTTTGCCGCTGTTGCGCGTTCAGCCCGTTCATTTTCAAGGTTCCCTGGAAGCCACCTGGAGACCCGTTCTTGCGCAGTTTCAGCAGCGCCAACTGTTTTTCCCGGCGCCGCTGGCCGCGCCAATTTCGCGCACGGCAATACCAGCCTGAAAGAGAGGATAATACTTACGGCCGGAAAAGAAGGTTCGCTTATAATCTTGTCTGGCATACACACTATGGACTTCGATCAACTCACGACCTTCGTCTACGTAGCCAAGCTGAAGAGTTTCTCGCGCGCGGGGCAAAAAGTGTTTCGCTCACAATCCGCGGTGAGCGCGCAAATCCGCCAACTGGAGCAAGCCTACAAAGCCAAACTGCTGGACCGCTCGGCGAAATCCGTAGAGTTGACGCCTGCCGGCGAAGTGCTATTCGAGTACGCGGAAAAGTTGCTGCGGCTTCGCGATGAGTCGGTTCAAGTGGTTGCCGATCGCGGAAACGTGGTGCAGGGACCAGTGGTTTTTGGAGCGAATGAAGCGACATGCCTGTACTTGCTGCCGGATATTTTCGCGGAGTTTCAGCAGAAATATCCGCTGGTGCATATCAGCATCTACCGGAATTTCAGCCACAAAATTTTGCAGCGAGTGGAAGACGGGTCCGTGGATGTGGGCATCGTCACGATGCCGGTGAGGTCCCCCAACTTAAGAGTGCACAGCATTTACAAGGACCGCCTGCGGTTTATGGTGAGCACTCGAAATCCACTGGCGCATCGCTCGAAGATTACTCTGGAAGAAGTGGCGAGCCAGCCTTTGATTTTTCCGCGCACCGGTTACACCCGGCAGGTGCTCGACAAACTTTTCCGGCCGTTCCGCTCGCGGATTCACGTGGCGATGGAGCTGCCGAGCGTGGGCATGATCAAACGATTCGTGCAGGCCGATGCTGGAGTGTCGTTCATCAGCGAGAGCTTTGCGAAGGATTACGTGAAGGCCGGCGAAGTGAAGCTGCTGAACGTCGAAGGCGTGGACCTTTGGCGCGAACTCGGTCTCATTTACCGGCGCGATCGCAGCCTGCCGCGCGCAGCACAGGCGTTGATCGGATTGATTCGCGAACGGAAACCTTCCGAGTCGAGCATGGCGGCGGCCAGTTAGATTCCCCGAAACGCCCCTGCATCCGGGCAGGACCATGGAAATTCCCCGACCGGAGGAGTTGAGAAGGTGGTCTTTTCGGAATAGTCAGTCCTGACTATTCTGAATTGGATTAGTCAGGGCTGACTATTTATTGGGATGCGCCTCAGTGCACGTTGAAGTCGAAGCTGGCAATCGAGCGGGCGATGACGTTTTCCTGGATTTGGATCAGGTCGCTGTCGGCGTAGGTCATGGCCAGCACGGTAAGAATGTCTTTGCCCCGAGAAATTACGACGAGCCTTCCTGACCAGTCATGCTCGTCCGCTTTTCCGCGGTATTGGAAATCAATGGACGGCATTCCACCCACGACGGTTTTCTTCTGCGAAACCCGCTGATAGTTGGCGTAGACGTCGTGCAGGCGTTTTTCTACGGCTGAAGCGGCAGCCTCCAAAGATTCTTTGGTTTTTTCTTCGCCGACTACCATTAGCGTGGATTCGTTGCTCGTGCCCATGGCCACGATGGCGTTGGGCAAGGCGTTGCGCGCTTCTTCGATGAGATTCCAGCTTGGAGCTTTGTACATACGGAAGCCGTGCGTGTAATTCGTGTAGAGATTGCCGGTGATCTCTTCGCGATTGGCAGGGACTTCAGGCTCTTTCGGCGGGGCAGGAGCCGCGGCTGGCGCAGGCGCCGTTGTTGCCGATGCGGAGCTGTTATTCGCGGAGACCGAGGCGTTTGCTGCAGACGCGCTGGCAGGAGCGGCGGTTTTTGCGGCCGTGCTCGCGGTATTCGGCGATGCTTTTTCGGATTTTCCGTTCGGCGATGGCGTGACCGCCTTTGCGCTGCCATTGGCGGGAGATGCATTGGCGCCAGTGTTTGAAGCTGTCGCGACGGCGGGCTCCGCTTGAGGTTGCGCTTCGGCCGTTGGTTTTGACGGGTGCTGAGGGGCATCCTTTTTTGCTGCGGAGTCCGGCGCTGATTTTGCGGCGGGCGTCGTCGGGATAATCGCGGTAATTTTGTCTTTCTCGACGAGTTCATAGCCATAGTCCGTCTTGACTTTGAACATGCCGTCTTCGTAGGCGACGATGACGCCGTTAAGTTTTCTGCCATCCTTCAGGCGGATTTCATCGGCGCGCGCAGAGCAGGCCAGCGCTGACAGCGCCAGAAACGCCGCTGCAAGGATAGGGGGGCCGCGCTTCACGGGGACACGCATATAGAAAGTATCCCGCCGCAAAATGGGCCCCGCAACGATTACGGGCCGGGTGGTGCCCGACGTGCTACCTCCACCAGCAGCGCGCGGATGCGGGTGACCAGGCGGTCGAGTTCCTGGAGCGTGGCGCTCAGGCGGGCGCGCAGAGGTTCCGGGAGTTGCGCGTGAGTTTGCTGGAGCGCTAGCGCCTCGGCAACAATGCGAATTTGCTTGCGGCTGAGCGGATTGAGGCGTTCCCAGAGCCGGCGCTTGGAACTGCGGTTTCGCCCGAGCCATTCTTCGCCGCTTCCGGCGGGGCGGTCAGCGTCCGGTTCTGCAACCGGCGTGGTTTTTGGCTTTGTGCGAATCATGAAGTACACCGTGGTTTCCGTTATTTGCGCTATTTGCGCAACGCTTCCAGCTTTTCGCCTTTGATCTGCCCATCCGGCTCGACGCGGCCCGTGACGCGCATGGTGCGTGTCTCGTAGACCAGGCTGCCGTAGCGGTCGTAAACGTCGGGGAAAAGCACGACTTCATAGACGCTGCGCTGGTCTTCGAGCGTGACAAACATCATGTTGCGGTAGTTTTTCGTGCCCACGTGACGATGGGTGATCACCCAGCCGCAGAGCGTGACGCGCTTGCCGAGCAAGCCGGGCAGTTCGTCGCTCCAGACTTCGCCGTTGCGTGGGAGAAAATCGAGCGGATGGCCGCTGACGCAGACTTCCAGGATTTCGCGTTCGTAGCGGAGCTTTTGTTCGAGCGTGTATTCTGGCATTTGCATTTCGGCCAGAGTCGAGGTAACAGGATCCGGCGCGTTGGATTCGGAAAACAAAGTTTCTGTTTTTTCCGGCGGCGTCATCCCGAAAGAGCGGGCGGCGCCTGAATGCGCGCCTTTGCCGGATGCTTGGAGGAGATTCCACTGCCAGAGCATTTCGGGACGCGTCATTTTATGTGAGGCATGATCCGCCGAATTGCCCAGGTCATCGAAGGCGCCGCATTTGATGAGTGATTCGATTTCATCGCGTTCGACGGGAACGCGGAGCAGGAAATCTTCAAGAGAGAGAAACGGTCCCCGTTCTTCTCGTGTGCGCAGAATCGCGGTGATGGTTTCGATGCGCAGGCCTTTGATTTGCATCAGGCCGACGCGAAGCGCGCGCTGGCCATCCTGGCCGGTTTCGGCGGTGTATTCCATCCGCGAATGATTCACCGACGGCAGCCGCACCGCGATGCCCCAGCGTTTGGCTTCTTCGACATATGCAGAAACGTGGTAGAACCCCGCGCCCGCGCTGCACATGGCGGCAAGAAATTCCGCCGGATGATGCGTTTTCAGATAGGCCATGCGGTACGCGACGTCGGCATACGTGGCGGCGTGCGCTTTGCAGAAGCCGAAGCCGGCGAATTTCTCGACCATCTGCCAGGATTCTTCGCGCTGGTGCTTTGTCAGTCCCATCATTCCGGCAGCTTGGTCAAATTTTCCACGCAGGCGGTCGTAATCAGCCTGGCCTGAATACTTGACGGAAGTCCGGCGCACCAGATCGGCTTCGGCCAGCGACAGTCTGCCTACCGTTTGCGCAATCTGCATGACTTGCTCCTGATAAATGCAGACGCCCCGCGTGTCTTCCAGGATGGGCTTGAGCGAGTCATGCGGGTAAGCCAGGGGTTCTTTTCCACGAAGGCGCTTGACGAACAATTCCTTCGAGCCGTATTCGGCGGCGCCTGGCCGGATGATCGCCAATGCGATGGCCATTTCCTCGAGCGTGCGCGCGTTCATCATGCGGAGCATGCCGCGCATGGCGGGGGATTCGATTTGAAAGACGCCCATGGTGCGGCCGGCGGCGATGACGCCGCAGGTTGCGGGATCGTTTTCGGGGATGGCGTCGAAATCGATCTCGCGTGGCTTGGGGCAGGGAGTCACGCCGTCGGGGGCGACACTTGACGTTTCAAAAACGGGCGCAGCATGCTGTGCCCCTACAAATCGAAGGCTGCGCTCGATGTTGTCGAGCGCGAGGGACATGGTAGTGAAGCCGCGCTGGCCGAGCAGATCCATTTTGATGAGCCCGAGATCTTCGATGGCGTTCATGTCGTATTGCGTGACGACAATCCCTTTTGTGGCGCGTTCGAGCGGCGTCAGGCGCGTCAATGGACGCGCGGAAATCACCGTACCGCAGGGGTGAATGCCCATGTGGCGAGGGGCGTCGTCGAGTCGCAGCGCCACTTGGAGGATGGTTTTCCAGGGCTCGTCGTCAGTAGGGAGGTCGCGGCACTCCGGCAGGTTGCGAATGGCTTGTAAAATTTCGCGGACGGGGCGATGCGGCAGCCGCTTCGTGAAGCGGTCCACTTCGCCCGGGGGCACGCCAAAAACTTTTGCCACTTCGCGCACGGCGAGCCGGGCGTGCATGGTGATGAAGCTGCCAATCATTGCTACGCGGGGGGCTTGCCGCCCCCCGGGAGCCACATGTTCCGCGCCCCAGTGCTCGTAGACGTAGTCGAGGAGTTCATCGCGGCGCGCGCCGCAAATGTCAATGTCAATGTCCGGGCAATCGCCGCGCTGCTCGTTCAGGAAACGCTCGAAGTAGAGTCCCCAGCGCAGCGGGCACACGCGCGAAATCCCGAGGCAATAGGTGACCATGGAACTGGCGGCGGATCCACGCGCGACTGCGGGAATGCCGCGGCGGCGGGCTTCCTCGACGATGTCGTGAACCAGCAAAAAATACGGGGCGAGCTGCCAGTGCTCGATGACTTCGAGTTCGTGCGTGAGGCGCGAGAGCACTTTCGGGCGGAGCGGCTTGTAGCGTTTGCGCGCGCCGTCAAAGCTGAGTTTCCACAAATGAGAAAAGGCGGATTCGCCATCGGGAACGGAACACTCCGGAAGGATCAATTTTTTTAGTTCGAGGCTCAGGTTGCAGCGATCGGCGATTTCCTGCGTTGCTTCGAGCCATTCCGGATGATCGAGAAAACATTTTTGCATTTCCGCGCCGGGTTTGAACCAGGCTTCGCCGGTAGTGATTTCGGGCGGCGCGACGGTGGTCAGCAATCCGCCAGTGCGAATGGCGTTCACCACGCGATGATGGAGATGCTCCTCGGGCTTGAGGAAGTGCGCGTTGTTGGTGGCCACGAGCGGGATGCCGAGTTCGCGGCCGATGCGCTCGGCTTCGCGCAGCGTACGGCCATCGCCGGGCGAGAGATGCTGGACTTCGACGTAGAGGCGATCACCGAAAATGTCTTTGAGGTGTGAGAAGTGACTTGTGGCTAGTGATTCATGATTCGTGACTCGTGACTGAGGAGGGGCACGATGTATCGTGCCCCTACGGGTATTCGTTTCCTGCATTCGTGAAGGCAACGGACACAGCGCGATGACGCCGCGGCTGTGCTCGGCCAACTCCTGCAAGGTTACGGGGCGGCCACCGATTTCGGCAGCAGTGCAATGTGCCAGTTTGTCAGGGCAAGCCAGCTTCGTTGTGCCCAAATGCCGCAGCGTGACGAGCTGGCAGAGATTGCTGTAGCCCTCCATGTCCGCCGCCAGCAGCACCATCGTAATGTCCCATTGTTTTTGTTTGTCATCCTGGGCGCAGCGAGGAATCTCTCCGGCTCCCTCTCGCCACTCGTCACTCGCAACTCGCCACTGAATATCCAGCGCTACGCCGACAATCGGCTTGACGCCCGCGTCCAGCGCTTTTTTGTAAAACGGCACGGCCGCATACATGCCATTCGTGTCTGTCAGCGCTACAGCGGGCATGTTCTGCTCGACCGTTGCGGCGATGATCTCGTCGGGCGACGCGATGCCCCGCAGGAACGAATAGTGGCTGTGACAATGTAAGTGGACGAACACGGATGCTCCGAGCAACTGCGCTTCTACGGTAGGGGGAGACGGGAAAAACTAAATTTGCTGCAATCAGGCCAAAACTGGCAAAGGCTTGCCGATGCCTATCACCGGAGCAATTGTGCGTGCTTGCTTCATCTCGGCGTTGCGCTCTTTCACAATGCCGTCATTGCGTCCCAGAAGGCAGTGGCAGCCATCGAATTTCATCCCCAGAGCTTTCCAAAGCGATTGATCCTCTTTGCAGAGCGCTGGTTTGATGCTGCTTTTCAGCCGATCCACAGCAAATCGAAACAGTTCCACTTGAGTTCCAAAAGGAATTCGATATTTGAATCCAGAAGGATCTTTCTCCTCGGTCAAATAATCGAAAATCGTTTCGTCGCGTCCATTGGCCTTCGCGGCATTTCGCAGTCCGTTATAGGAGGTGGCGCGCAGGGCGCCAAGAGTAACCATTTCTGGTGAAAGCGCATTGATTCTCTTTATGGCCTCGGAATATCCGCGTTTCCAGTCGGGGTAGGGAATCATGGGGTCAAGCCGGAATCGGATGGGCCAGCCGGCTTTTTTCATTTTTTCCGCGGCGGCAAAACGCTCCGAAGGCAGCGGTGTGCCATGCTCCCATTTCGCGGCAATTGCCTCGGCATTGACGGACCATGAAAAGACGACCTGTGGGGTGGGCGGAAGCTCCAAGGCATGCTGAATCTGCGTGGACTTGGTCAGAAAAATGAGACGGTGTCGTTTCTGCGCGGCAAAAAGCGGAATAATCCGGTGCGTCAGCGGTTTGCCACTCGTTTTTTTGTATGCAGAATCGAAAACAAGTCCATCCTGCAGTTCTCCTGCAATCATCATCTTGGGAATGGGATCGTCAAGCCATTCCTTGATCTCTTCGACCATGTCTTCGACGTTGGTATAAACCAGGCCATAAAGCTCATCAGGACGAAAGCGGAACCAGGGCACAGTCTGTAAAAAACAGTAAGCGCACCGGTACGGGCACCCGCCCGCCACCACAAGCTGCCAGAAGCGGAAGCACGTGATCTGGGTGTCTTCCCCAGGCCCGCCAAACTGGCGGATGAAGCTTGATCCTCGCACCGCAGATTTCATGAACTTCTCCACTTTCGGAAAATGTCTTGTGCAATTGATTGTGCAACAGGTTTGTGGGCTGCAAAGAAAAGGAAATAAAGAGGGCCTCCTTGTTGATTACGCATCAGGATTGGTTCTGGCACATACGAAAAACCTGCTTTGTTTTTGAGCCGATCCATGAATCCCTTTTTCAGGGTTTCGTTGCCCTTTATTTTTACAAGTCTCGGCTCATCAAAGAGTCTGTCTTGAACGGTATATGCCAATTCCTTCCAAGAATCGTCACCCCATATTTTTGTAAGCTTCTTTCCTTGATTTGGGTCGGATAGCTCAATGACCTTACGAGCAGCAATTACGGTTGATGTCCATTAAAGGAAAATTGAGGTAAACATCCATCGTCTTTGTCTGAGCAATTGCAAATATTGTTTCCCACTTGATGTCCACTCCGTACGGGTCGAGAATGCATAGAGCACGCTTAAAAGAATTGTATTGGAAGCCTGGCAGAATTTCTTGCACGACCTTCAGATTTGCATCGCCGGTGTAGAAGTGAATTATTGTTGATTCCGGGCGATCAATGATCAACTCCTTGAGTCGCTCTATTTTCTCAGGATCGATATCGACGAAATGATATTCCGTGAACTTGTTTTCGATGTTGAGAGCGTTCAATGGGGATCCGATTATGAGTCTTTCTCGATCGCTTTTGGAAACGAATTGTCCTCCCCCGGCAAATGCGTCTATATATGCGTAGCCCCGGCACCACGATTGTTCTTTGAGGATGGTAGTGTAAGCCGCCGCATTATTCACGAATAATCTGCAGTTTAATTTCAGTCCAAAGACCAATTGCTTCCGGCTCAACCATGATAATGCTGCTTATATCATAGATAGCTAAACAAGTAAGAAAATTACCTCGACAGGCAGGGCGTTGAGAGAACCAGGCCATTCGGTTTGGTGGCGTAATGCTCGCGCAGCTCGAGGCCTTTGCCGTAGAAGACGGCGTTCCAGCCGTAGCGGCCGCGCACGCGGTCCATTTCGCGGTTCAGGTACCAGCGG
>Ga0066684_10001120_pt1 | contig 10311 bp, 7 predicted proteins | sample GraSoiAngelo_133_FD_62301 | JGI IMG/M metagenome (GOLD analysis project Ga0066684, IMG submission 62301) | Grasslands soil microbial communities from the Angelo Coastal Reserve, California, USA - 14_0929_05_20cm | ecosystem: Environmental > Terrestrial > Soil > Grasslands | place: USA... | reverse complement strand
GAACGTGCCCTCGTTTCCACTCGCCCGGCGACCGAACATCGACAACTTGCAACGAAGACTTTCGTTCATTCAACTCGTGCACATTCATTTGCCCGATTCTCTCGAGCGGAAATCCCGCCGCGTCCCACGCCTTCATGCCGCCGGTTAAACAGCCGGCGAACTTTGTGTAACCGGTGCGGACAAACAGGCGCGCGATTCTCTCGAGATCATCATCGCTTTCGAGCACGAGAAGAATCGGCTCTTCGGGATCGAGCAGCCAGCCCGCCCAGATAGAGAGAATCGGTGAGCCGCCAATGTTGAGCGCGCCGGGAATATGTCCGCCGCCAAATGCAAGCATTGTCCGTGTGTCAACCAGCACGCCGGCTTTGTTTTCGATCGCTTCCTTGAACGTTTTTGCCGGAAGGGCAGGCACGCGCGGGAGATTTCCAATCACTTCTGGCCCCTTCGCGTTAATTTTTTTCATCAATGGATAGTACTTGGGCACTGGCGGGATCGTGCCCAGCGCAAATTCCGTGAACTTGGCGGCGTCGTCGAACTGGAGAAATTTGTTCAACTTCCGCTCGTATCCGATTGTGCTGCTCACTCGCGCGCCGATATCTGCGCCGCACGGCGAGCCTGCGCCATGATTAGGATAGATCATCACGTGATCGGGCAGCTTCAGATAAAAATCGCGCAGCGTGTGAAATTGTTTTTCGGAGAGTTCTTTCGAGCGCCCTTCGCCCAGCAGATCGGGCCGGCCCGCGGACGCGACAAAGAGCGAATCGCCTGTAATCACACCCCACGGCGTATCGGGATGGTCGGCTTCGGCGAGTATATACGACATATGCTCCGGCGTATGACCGGGAGTATGTCGCGCGGTCACTACTACTTCGCCGAATGTGAACCGATCGCCGTCCTTCACCGCTTTGTGTTCAAAGCCATATTCCGCGCCGCCCTCATGGCTCGCGTAGATTTTCGCAGATTCAACCCGGGCGCAAAGCTCGCGTGAGCCACTCACTAAGTCGGCGTGAATATGCGTCTCAAAAATGTGCGTGATGGCGACACTCGTTTCGCGCGCCATGTCCACATAGACATCTACATCGGCTCTCGGATCGAAGACAGCTCCAATGCCTTCGTCGTCATCTCCCACCAAGTATGAAAGTTCAGCGATGCCTTCGGTCTGAATGGTTTTAAAAACGAGTGACACTACCGGAGTTTACACCAAAGCGGCAGCGCAGTTCAACAACATCGGCGTTCCGATGATGTAGCCGCCTCGCTGAGTCGAGGCGCCATCGACGTGTTTTCTTCCAGGAGCACGGCGACACAGCGCCGTGGCTACAACTGCACCTCGACCTCGATCGGCAAAAGGTGGTTGATCATGTAAGTGCCGCGATCGGGATCGCGCTCGACTGGCTGGGTGCGACCCTGTGAATCGGTTGCGCGCGCGATGAGAATTTGTTTTCCAGGTTGCGACGGCGTCTGCCATTGATACTCCCAGCGACACGATGCGTTTGGAATCGGTTTGTCGATGAGTTTCGTCTCCTTCCAACTGGCGCCGCCATCGGTGCTGAGTTCCACTTTTGTGATTTCGCCATCGCACGTCCACGCGGCGCCGTGAACGCGTATCGTAGCATTGGCTGGAACGGTCTCGCCCTCGGCCGGCTTCGCGATTTGCGCCTTGACTTGCAGTTCGGTCAGCGGCGTGCGCTCGGCAATATCGCCTCGCCTCTTCCAGTAGGCGTAATCGATCGTTTGAAAATAACCGAAGAATGTCCTGTCGGTAACGATGATGCGCTGGAGCCATTTGATGGAAGCCATGGCGTACCAGCCGGGCACAATCGCGCGCACCGGAAAGCCGTGCTCTGCCGGAAGCTCGCTGTCGTTCATTTTGTACGCGAGCAAGACGTCACGACGCGCCTTGTCCAATGGAATGCTGCGCACAAATCTTAATTCGCCCGGGGGACTTTTCGGCTCGTCGAGCATGCCGCCATCCGCCCCTTCCAAAATCACTTCACATGCGTTTGCCTTCGCATCCGCTCGATCGAGCAGGGTCGATAATGGCACGCCGGTCCACTCGGCCGTGCCGACCGCACCGAGTTTCCATTGCACACCCTTAACTTTTGGCTCGAGGAAATTTCGATTGTTTCCCGCACATTCCAAAGTCGCCGGAATGGTCACGGATTCTAATTCGAGCAGCTCTTCGTAATTGATGGAGAATGGATTCTCCACTGCTCCCTCGACGCGCAGCCACCACGCACCTCTATCGATCGATGGAATCGGAAAGTGGGTGCGAACGTAAAATGATTCGGTGGGCGTGATAAAGCTGTCGAGAGTTTCAAACGGCATCTCCAGATTGAGCGGAGTTTCGCCGCGCACAATCCTGCCGTCGCGAAGTCGTTTTTCCTCCTGTTGCATCAGATTACACCCGAAGTTTCACTCGAGTTAATAAAGTTGATCTACTTACCGGCTAGTGTACCGGCTCAAGGTATGGTGTGCCTGGATCACTCACATTAAAGGTCACCAGCCGCAGTTGCTCGGTGTTGCTCCGGTTATAACCCGTCATTTTCACGTGCGCCGGCATCGTTATCGCCTGACCAGCCTTCACCGTGACTGGCTCGCGTCCCTCCATTTCCAAAGTGAATGCGCCTTCCAATACATAGACAGTCACTGGGAAACGGTGTGTATGGAACAAAGTCTTATCGTGCGGCTGGAAATTCGCCGTCAGAACGCGCACTTCCTGCTTCTCGCCCTTGGGCATCCCTTGAACAATCTCGCTCAGGAGTAATTGCGGCTTTACGACACCCTGTTCCTGCGCCGTCACTAGCGAACCTTCGAGCAAAACTCCGAACGCGAGACAAAAGCTCCTCCACGTATTCATCTGCGTCTTCCTCCCTCACACGATAGCGTACGGTGAGTCTTTCAACCAACACGGATTAATTGAACAGTTCCGTGATTAAATGCCTGCAGGAAGCTGTTAATACAACCCCAACGACTCGATTGTAGGCTGATCGATTGCGCCGGTAATCGGCAAGCCGTAGTCGCGCTGGAAATTCGCAAGAGCCGCGCGGGTCTCAACATCCAGCGACCCGGTGACTGGACCAAAGTAGTAGCCGGCTTCCTGGAGCGCGGCCTGCACGTTAGTGATCACCTCGTCAGGCAATAGATTACCATAGGTAGAGATCGGCCCATCGTAATCGTAGTAGTTGTTGAGCGGATCGTATCCCCAGGCTGGGTACCAATAGCCTGCATCCCAAAAATAATATCCGCCGCCAACCAAAACGATCGTATTGAAATGCTGGCACCACCAATCCCGGTTGTGCCATTCGTGCCAATGACAACGGCGCGCATCAGAGAAGTTCAGCCGATTGTCTCTTCCTTTCCCATCGGGTGTTGCTGTGGCATGCAGCGTTTTGTGCGGTGCTAAATCACCGCTAGTCAGTTGCGGTGTCGTGGTCGGCCTATCAACCTCGAAATCCTTCGAGTTCGTTATCAGGCTGCCCCGTGGGACTTGCCGGCTCGCCAACGTAGCCGCCGTGGTTCGCCCGCTATAATCGGCGGCATCCTGACCGTTGCGCCTGTTTGCGAACGCCAGCCTGTTGCGTGCGAGTTCATTCCTCTCCATCAGATTGGCGGTCGATTGCACATGGTAAATTCGCGCAACACGCCGGGCGTTGATTGCCGCCAGCGTGGGATTCAGCGATCGCATATACGGTGAATAATTTGGCCGCGAAGTCATGCCGGAGTACGCCAGCATCCCGACTGGATGCGAGTCGATCACGCGCGGCCCCACAGCAATCGGGCCCCGGCCAAAATTTTGCGAAGAAGCCCGTGCAACTGAATGCGCAACACTTGCCTGTGCGCCGTGGCCCACAGCCGGATGAGAACCACCTTGCACGATCGATCCGTTTATCTGTCCGGCAACAGGATGAACGCCCATGATGAAGAGTCCGGCCAGACCGAACGCCAAGAGTATGATTCGCCTCATTAGTTTGTTCCGCCGATTAAACATCATAAATCCCTTTTTGTTGCAAGCTTCTATTGAAAAGAACAGCGTGTCTGGAGGGATTCGAACCCCCAACCTTCTGATCCGAAGTCAGATGCTCTATCCGGTTGAGCTACAGACACAGCGCGACTTTCGATTTTGAGACGGGAATGCGCACAGAAAATCGGCAATCGCAAATCTAAAATCGAAAATTCTAAAGGGGTGGCCGACGGGACTCGAACCCGCAACAACCAGAACCACAATCTGGGGCTCTACCATTGAGCTACGACCACCATCGGAAAAATCGAACTCCAAGTTTAAGGTTTGTCGCTCGTTTTGCAAAAATAAAGGGCTGGCGTTTTCTATTTGTTTCCTTCATTCTGACCATTCTGTGCACGGTTGGATTGCAACGGCCCACTGCTGGATTATCATTGCGCGTCGTTATCGCATGAAGCGGATCGGTTTGCTTTCGGTTGTCAGCGTCTTAATTCTTTTGGCGGCCGGTCAAGTCCGGGCACAGCAAGACGATCCAAGCGAAACTTTTCTCAAAGCCTACCTGACCGCCCAGCAGGCGGAAAAACTGGAGCGTGAAAACCATTTCAAGACGGCATTGGCGAAGTATCGATTTGCCGGAAGTTTGATCGAAGAACTGCGTAAATCGCGCCCGGACTGGCAACCTGCTATTGTAGAATATCGCGGCCGCAAAATCAGCGAGAGTATTTTGCGCATTCAAGACAAGGCGGCGACGCAAAACGAGCTGGCTACATCACCACAAAATGCCAACCCACTCGAAGGAGGGAACGAGGTGGTGACCAGTGATGCCGCGATCAAAGAGGCAACCAAGAAATTGCGCAGCAAAGTTGATCAACTGCAATCGGCCCTCGACAAATCGCGCAGCGATCTTGAGACCGCGCGGAAAGAAAAGGAGCTTGTGGACGGCAGGCTGAAGGAAACCAGTTCCAAGCTGGAGAAAGCGCAAAGCGAAATCGAGAAATCGAAGAAGTCAGACCGCGATCTCCGCGATCAGCTCGTGCACGCCCAAGATTCGCTGAAAAAGCTCCAGGCATCGCGCGACAGCGGTGCGAAGGAGCAGGAACAATTACGCAGAGAAGTCGCACGTCTCAAAGATGCAGCAACCGCTGCGGAAGAAGCGCGTGTGACGGCGGAAAAGCAACGAGACGAGGCCAACACCAAATTCGCCAACGCAAACAAGCAAATCACTGCGCTTACACAGGAACGGGATGAAATGCTGGCCCAAGTCAAAGGAGCAAAAGACGCCGAACGACAGATGCAAACCTTGCTGGCCGAGAACAGCGATTTGAAACGAAAATTGGCAAACGCGGAAAAGAATGTGCGAGAACTGGCGGAGCAAAAACTGCCAAGCGCGCAGGAACTTACTGAATCGAAACGGCAGCTGGCACAACTCCAGCAGCAAATTGCCGAGACGCAGAAACAGAATCAATATTTCGAGGCCAGAATTGCTGAGCTGGGAGGCCAGCTCGATGAAGCGTCCTCGCAGCTAGAGGTTGCGAAGTTTACCGGCGCGAACAGGGAGGAGACTGAGCGACTCACTAAGGAAAATGAACTCCTTCGAAACATCGTTGTGCGGGAACGGCAGGAAGAAGCGCGCCGGTACCAGGCGAAAAAACTGGTGCTGGCTGAGTTGGACAAATTGAAAATTCAGTCGGACACGTTGAATAAGCAGCTCGAATTCCTTGCCCAGCCAGTCACAAAGCTGAGCAGCGAAGAACTTGCATTGCTGCGGCAGCCCATGATTTCAACATCGCAGAATTCGGGTGTGGTCAAAGCGAGTTTTCTCTTTGCTAAAAAATTGTCAGCCGACTCCGTGAAGATCGCGGAACCGGAGGCCAAGGAAAGATCCGCCAATGAAACGGGCACGACCGGAGACGGTTCCGTTGAGTTCAAAGCGGACGTGCCAGATGATCTCCAGAACGTCGCGCGCACGGCGAACGAGAGTTTCGAGCAGGGGAAATATCACGCCGCTGAAAAGCAGTATCAGGAAATTCTGACCAAAAGTCCGAACAACCTGTATGCGCTCTGTAACCTTGGCGTGGTTTATTTTCACATGAGCAAGCTTCGTGCTGCGGAAGGAACCCTGAAAAAGGCGCTCACCGTTTCACCCAACGACGAGTTTGCGCACATGACGCTGGGAATTGTCTATTATCGGCAGTCCAAATTCGATGACGCGCTAGCCGAGCTGAGCCAGGCCGTTGAGATCAACCCAAGCAGCGCCACCGCGCACAATTACCTCGGCATTACGGCGAGCCAAAAAGGCCGGCAGCAACAAGCAGAAAAGGAAATTCTTCAGGCCATCGCCAACAACCCGGATTACGCAGATGCGCATTTTAATCTGGCAGTGATTCTCGCCACGGCGCGACCCGCTTCAAAGGAACTGGCCAAAAAGCACTATTCCAGGGCGACTGCGCTGGGAACTCAGCCCGACCCGTCTCTCGAAAAATTATTGCAGTGAACGCAAGATCGAAATCAATCTTGCGTCAATAAAAGGAACTTAGTCTTTCGGCCTAACGTGCGTTTTCTTCGCGGTTTCCTCATTGCGCTGTTTACTGCGTTCGTTGGGTGTCTTCTTGCCTTCTTCGTCGGCGATTATTTAACCAGACTCGCACATGTGCCAGAAATGGAAGGCCAACGGGGCATGACAGTCGTTTTCCTGTGCGTGCCTCTGGGGATTTTGGCAGGTTTGGTGATTGGAATCGTTTCGGCCGTCCTGGTCCGCCGGCAGGGGCTTGATGGTTTTTTCATTGCACAGGGTTGGTCCCTTCTGATTGTCTGCGGCGTCGCGGGTTTGCTGGTCGGCGTTCCGTATCTACTATCGGAGAAGCCACCGCGAATTGATGGCAAGCGACTCGAATTGCAGTTCGAGCTTCGCGCGCCGTCAACATTTCAAATTCCAGAACAGCCCGATGGTTACAGCATCCAAGTCAGCCTTTACACTGATAATCGGCAAAGCCGGTTTGCTTTCATCGATTGGAACGCGATTACAAGAGGGGTCGAATACATCACCATTCCGGGAAACGTCCCGTTGTTGACGCAGAGCAAGAACAGATCGCTTCTGGTCTCAATCGGCAACGAACCGGCGGGGTCGCAGTTCATTGAATTGAAAATTCCACCTGCACCAAGCAAGCAGGACGAAACTTGGTCCGAATGGATTTTCGCCACGCAACGCGCCGACCTCAGTCCGGTTCCCGAAGCCAAACGCTTTGCTGTCCGCTACCGCGTGCAGCCTACGGTCCCGTAGTCTTGAAGCCGCGATCTCTGATCGTCAAAGTAGAACGTGCAACCATTTCTCACTGCTAACTGGCGTTACATAGCGATGTTGAATTATTTCGTCGATCCTCACCTGATCGCGCCGCTCGTTCCACCCGGCACGGAGATTGATTTCGAAAATGGCGAAACGTTTCTGAGCATCGTCGGCTTGTTGTTTCGTGACACGCGTTTGCTCGGTTTGCCGATCCCGCGACACCGCGATTTCGAAGAAGTGAATTTACGTTTTTACGTGAGGAGAAAATCGGCGGACACGTGGCGGCGCGGCGTGGTCTTTATTCGCGAGATGGTTCCGCGTTATGCGGTCGCGCTCGTCGCACGCGCATTTTACGGCGAAAATTATTTTGCCGTTCCGATGAAACACGAGATCGAGCATCTCGCTGGAAATTTGAAAGTGGAATACTCGTGGCGACGCGGCCGCAGATGGGAATCGCTCAAGATGACTGCCGCCGGCGAGCCGCAGCCGATTCCAGCTGGATCCCACGCCGAATTCATCACTGAACATTACTGGGGTTACACTTCTCTTCGCAGCGGCTGCGGCGAATATCGAGTCGAGCATCCCCGCTGGAAAATTTGGAAAGCAGCCGGCTTCGAATTGAACGCAGACGTTGCAACTCTTTACGGCGAACAATTCGCTGACACGTTAAATCAGCCGCCACGTTCCGCCTTCATTGCCGACGGCTCACCGATTACCATTCAAAGGCGGGAGATATTGTAGGGCGAACCTCCACTGCGTGGTGTGGGCGCGTCCAAATTTTATTTTGCCTCCTGGGATCAGCTTTCCTCGCGGCGATGTCCGCCTTCGCCAAGGCATCCACGCCGCAACGCGGCTATCACTCGATGAGATTTAGGGTCGATGCGCAGCCGCTACATGCGGCCCCGCATCACTCAGCGTCGTTGAACGGGCTGGAAGTAGTGCTTCGCCATGTAATCGGCGACTTTCCTGCCCAGGGTCTTCGCTTGTATGTCGGCAGTGCGGAAATGCAGGCCGGCCCAGATGCGGGCGTCGATGATCTCCTTGAGGGCATCCGAGAACCGGTCGAAGTAGCGGGTTTCACCCGGAAAACGGCTGCTCGTCACGCCGAATCGGATCTTGTCCGTGCCGAAGAACATTTGTAACACCTCGAGGTGCGCACTGTCGCCAGAGAGGTGGCCCGACGGGTGTTCAGGGTACGGCGCCGTGAGAAGTGGCGCCCACGACGGATCGGGCTCGGTGTCCGGATTGCCGTCCTTGTCCGCCTGCCGGATCGCCGTCCACGGCCGCCAGAAGTCCCAGTAGTATTTGTCGTTCCAGCAGTTGATCGCCGAGTCTGCGGCGCTGAGGTTCATCATCGCAAACAAGAGAGCACTGTCGACCATATCGACGGCGTATTGCGCGATTAGGTTGCGGGCGACGAAGTTCCACGCCAGGGGCGGCGGCGCGCCTTGCCAGAAGATCGCGATGTGCGTCTGCTCTGACGTGCGAACCGTGCTGTTCAGCGATCCGAGCGCCTTGACCTCGTTGAAGTCCTCCGCGTAGGCCGTGCTGGTGAGCGCGTTCGGGCCGTCGGTGCGGAACTGCGACGAACTCTGCATCAGGAACGGCCGCACGTTCGCCACCCATGCGGTCGGGTCGAGCGGGCTCGTTCCGTTCGGCTGGAGCGGGTCCCAGTAGCCAATGCCGGTGGCCATCGTCCACGGTGACGGCCCGAAGCGCCCGTCGCCTTGCCGTGCCGCGATCATCGCGTCGGCCGCGGCGTTCCCCGCGTCGATCCCGGCGGTCTTCGACGGACTGTCCGGTATGGCTGTGAGCGAGTTGGTGTATTCGGTGTCCAGCGTCTGCTGCAAGGTTGCCCTGTTGGGGAACGAGATGCTCGCGGGCACCGTCGAGACGATGTTGGAAAGGACGCGATACGCCGCGGTCGCGGTAGCGGCTTCCTTCGACGCACTGGGATTGAAGCGCGTCTCGAGGAGATAGGGCTGATACGTCCGCCCGATCGCATTGACCGCGTCGTAAACGGCGCCCTGCGTCATTCCCATGTTGATCTGGAGGGCATTTGGCGCGCCGCCCGCCGCTGGAGGGAACGCCGCGAGGGTATCCGTCGCGATCTGGTTCCAGTGCGTGACCTCGTTGGCCTGCACCGCTGTAGGCACCACCCAAATGACGAGCGCCACTGCGATCAGCGGCAGAATTGGTATTTTTTTAAACTGAATTAGCGGATTCATGGTTCTTCCTTTCTTTTGGTCGAGGCTGGATTGTTTTTGAGGTGATTCTTTTCCTTTCGAGTTTGCTTTCATTCCCATAAACAAGAACCGGCGATCAAAGTGATCATCTGAATTGAAGTTTTTTTCGGAAAAGCCTCCACGATCACTGGATAAACTACGCGCGGATGAGGATGAGCCGTCATCCTTGAAAACAACCGACGAGTTTTCAAACGACGCGGCGCGAGCCATCCCGCTATCCAGCGGCTTGGGATTTCCCTTTCGAGCGAAGCCGCCACGTTGTCATAACATGACGGCTAATTCTGAGAGACGGCCGCTCGGGACGGTTGATTGTCGTGAGCACCGTCTCATGCTGCTCGAAGCCAGCGGCGTGCCGAGCCGAGGGGCATCGGGCAGACCTTCAATAATCTCAGTAATCCCAGTATCCGCAGCTTTCGCAAACGGCGCCCTCGACCTCGACTAAGCTCCAGCCGGCCGGGACAGTTGGGCCGTACGCGCGGCTGACGAAAACGTTGTTGTTCAGATACCAGATCGTTGTTTGACGCGTGCTGGTGTTCTGAAGTACATAATCCGGTTTAGCGTCGCCGTTAAAATCGGCTACCCCGATCAATGCATAACCACTTGTAATCGTCGGTGCGGACGCGCCGCCGATGCGAACGTTGTTGTTCAGATACCAGATCGCCGTCTGGCGCGTAGCGGGATTGAACAAGGAATAATCTGCATGACCGTCGCCATTAAAATCCGCCACCGCCGCTACCTCCCAGCCGGTCGGAAGAGTTGGGCCGTACGCGCGGCTGACGAAAACGTTGTTGTTCAGATACCAGATCGTTGTTTGACGCGTGCTG
>Ga0066684_10001117_pt1 | contig 10326 bp, 12 predicted proteins | sample GraSoiAngelo_133_FD_62301 | JGI IMG/M metagenome (GOLD analysis project Ga0066684, IMG submission 62301) | Grasslands soil microbial communities from the Angelo Coastal Reserve, California, USA - 14_0929_05_20cm | ecosystem: Environmental > Terrestrial > Soil > Grasslands | place: USA... | reverse complement strand
TGCTGTAGGGCGCGATCGCTGCCGCGATTTTAGGGGCGCTCTTCCGGGAGGTTCAAGTAAGCAGTCCCGCGACGCTGCTCCCTGAACAGCTTGACGCTCCGAGTGGCGTCCATAATCTCAAACCACGCGCGGTTCGCACGGCACAAATTCAGAGTGAACATTCTAGCGGCTTTTTATCGGTCTTCGGTCGGGAAGAAAATAATCGTCGCCGTCACCGGGATCATTTTGATCCTGTTTGTGATCGGACATCTCCTGGGCAATCTGCAAATTTTTCTTGGACCAAATTGGATCAATGGTTACTCGCAACATCTGCGCGATCTCGGCCCGTTGCTATGGGCGATCCGCGCATTCCTGCTCCTAACTGTCATCACTCACATTTACGTGACGATCCAGCTGGCCCTCGAAAACCGGCGCGCCCGGCCTGAGCGATACATCGACCGACAATACGTGAAGGCCACGTTTGCCTCGCGTCACATGGTGATGAGCGGGCTGATTGTGCTGGCCTTCATCATTTATCACCTCGCGCATTTCACCGTCCGAATAACTGATCGTCGGTTCGCCCTGCTCAAGCATGACCCTCTCGGGCACTACGACGTTTACTCGATGATGGTCTACGGTTTTCAAAATTATTATGTGTCGGGCTTTTACCTACTGGGACTCTTCTTGCTCACGCTCCATTTGAGTCATGGGTCATCCAGTTTTTTTCAATCGCTGGGGTTGAATGACAGAAAGCTGACACCGTTTCTGTCGTTGGGCGGTCGAATCTTTGCTTGGCTGCTCTTCGTCGGCTACACCTCTATTCCCGTCGCCATCCTGCTGGGAGTGATCAAACCAGCGCAACAACTGTGAGACAAATTTCCAAGTCCGAATATCAAATCTCAAAACAAATCAGATTGAAACATGATTGGGACGCTCGATCCAAAAGTTCCGCCTGGTCCGCTCGACCAAAAGTGGCGCAGCCATCGCGATCACTCGCGATTGGTCAGTCCAAATAATCGCCGGAAGTTCGAGATCATCGTTGTGGGAAGCGGCCTCGCTGGCGCATCAGCCGCGGCGACCTTGGGCGAACTGGGTTACCGCGTGAAATGCTTTTGTTTCCAGGATTCGCCGCGGCGCGCGCACTCGATCGCCGCGCAAGGCGGTATTAACGCCGCAAAAAATTACCAGAACGACGGCGACAGCGTCTACCGACTATTCTACGACACAATAAAGGGCGGCGATTTTCGTTCGCGCGAAGCGAACGTTTATCGCCTCGCTGAAATCAGCAATCACATTATCGATCAATGCGTGGCGCAGGGCGTGCCATTCGCGCGCGAATATGGCGGATTGCTTGCCAATCGTTCGTTCGGCGGCGCCCAGGTATCGCGCACGTTTTATGCGCGTGGGCAGACCGGTCAACAGCTGTTACTCGGCTGTTATCAGGCCCTGTGCCGCCAACTCGCTGCGGGCACGGTGCAGATGTTCCCGTACACAGAAATGCTCGATTTAGTCGTTGTTGATGGACAAGCGAACGGAATTATCACCCGCAGTTTGCGCTCAGGAAAGATCGACAGGCACGCAGGTGACGCCGTCGTGCTCGCGACCGGTGGATATGGGAACGTTTTTTATCTCTCGACCAATGCGCGCGGCAGCAACGTCACGGCCACCTATCGCGCGTACAAAAGAGGCGCGCTCTTTGCGAATCCTTCCTTCACGCAGATTCATCCCACATGCATACCGGTTAGCGGCGAACACCAAGCAAAATTGACGCTCATGTCCGAGTCGCTGCGCAACGACGGACGTGTCTGGGTCCCGACACGCAAAGGGGATCGCGACAAGCCGCCCGGTGCGATTCCCGAACAAGATCGCGATTATTATCTGGAGCGAAAATATCCCAGCTACGGTAATCTTGCTCCGCGTGATATCTCATCGCGCGCGGCCAAGGAAGTTTGCGATGAAGGCCGAGGTGTCGGCCCCGGCGGACGCGGTGTCTATCTCGACTTTGCCGACGCAATCAAACGCCTCGGCGAGGACACAATTCGGGAACGCTACGGAAATTTGTTTGAAGTTTACGAAAAGATCACCGGCGAAGACGCCTACGAAGTACCGATGCGAATTTACCCCGCCGTGCATTACACGATGGGCGGGCTGTGGGTGGATTACGATCTGATGAGTAACGTGCCCGGTCTGTTTGCGCTCGGCGAAGCGAATTTTTCGGATCATGGCGCAAACCGCCTCGGTGCCAGCGCTCTCATGCAAGGTCTCGCCGACGGTTATTTCATTTTGCCTTACACGCTCCCAAATTATCTGGCGGGGCAAATGGGAAAACGACCGTCCCCCGACGCGCCAGAATTCCAAAAGACAGAAGGCGAGGTGCGCGCGCGAATCAAAAAGATTCTCGGTGTGAATGGAAAACGTTCGCTAGATTCCCTCCATCGCGAGCTTGGCCTTCTTCTTTGGGACAAGTGCGGAATGTCCAGGCACGCCAAAGGATTACGGGAGGCGCTGGCCACGATTCCGAAGTTGCGCGAGGAATTTTGGAGTAATGTCCGCGTGCTCGGTGACGGCGAGGATTTTAATCAATCGCTCGAACGCGCTGGACGGGTGGCAGATTTTTTGGAGTTTGCTGAGTTGATGTGCGCCGACGCCCTCGAGCGCGACGAATCTGCTGGAGCACATTTCCGCGAAGAGCATCAGACACCCGACGGCGAGGCGCTCCGGGACGACGAAAACCACGCCGCCGTGTTCGCATGGGAATTTCAAGGCGATGGGCAACTGGCGTCGCCAAAGCTGCATCGCGAACCGCTACATTTCGAAACGGTTCACTTAACGCAGAGAAGCTATAAGTGAAGTTGAGAGTCATTAGTTGAGAGTTGAGAGACAAACAAGGAGAAGAATATGTTTAACTTCGAAAAACTAGGCGTTTGGCAAAAGGCGATTGATTTCGCCGATCTGGTTTACGATCACACGCGGATTTTCCCGGCTGACGAACGGTTCGGTCTTACCAACCAAATGCGCCGCGCTGCAGTATCGATATCCGCGAATATTGCGGAGGGAACGTCCCGCATGTCGCAAACCGATTTCGCGCGATTCATCGAAATCGCGACCGGTTCGGTATTTGAGGTTGTTTCACAAGCTTTCATTGGCCGGCGGCAAGGATTCTTAAACGAAGAGAATTTTCGCGCGTTGCACTCGGCGGCGGATGAAATTGGCCGCATGCTCAGGGGCCTGCGAAAATCGTTGGGTTTAGTCTAACGTCGCGCGCTCGTCTATGAAACTATCGACTATCAACTCTCAACTATGAACTTTCTGTTGAGAGTCTGGCGTCAGAAAAATCGGCAATCACGCGGAAAACTCGTTGATTACGAAGTGCATGATATTTCGCCGAACACGTCGTTCCTCGAAATGCTCGACATCCTGAACGAAAATTTGTTGCGCCGCGGCGAGGAACCGATCGCGTTCGACTCTGATTGCCGCGAAGGCATTTGCGGTACCTGCTCGCTCGCCATTAATGGCGAAGCACACGGGCCTGATCACCCAGGCGCGGTGTGTGAGCTTTACATGCGAAAATTTCGCGATGGCGCGACCATCACAGTCGAGCCATTTCGCCTTGGCGCCTTCCCGATCGTCAAGGATCTGGTGATCGACCGAAGCGCGCTGGATCGCGTCGTGCAGGCTGGTGGATTCATCTCCGCCCGCGCGGGATCCGCGCCGGAGGCGAATGCAATTCCCATTCCAAAACACGATGCCGATCTTGCGATGGAAGCGGCAGCTTGCATCGGTTGTGGCGCGTGTGCGGCGGCCTGTCCAAACGGATCCGCGATGCTTTTTACAGCTGCGAAAGTTTCACATCTTGCGCTTTTGCCACAGGGACATCCGGAACGGGATAGCCGCGTTTTGAACATAGTGCAGGTAATGGACGCGGAAGGTTTCGGTAATTGCACTAACACTTACGAATGCGAAGCGGTTTGTCCCGCCGAGATTAGCGCCAGTTTCATTGCGAAACTGAATCGCGAGTACGCGCGCGCGAGATTCCGCCGATCCATGGGCCAATAGGTGGATCGTGCTCTCCGAGCGCGATGCTAAAATAGGCCTACGGCTGTATGGTTGGCATCGTCCGCGGAGCGGTCGATCCACCGGATGTCTCGCATACGCACACCCACAGCTCCGGATCGAGCTCCGCCTTCGCGCGCTCAGCGACGCGATTGGCATCTGCAGCCTCCCGTAGCACAGCGAATACAGTTGAGCCCGAGCCCGACATCAATGCAGCGCCGACTTCCGGTTGCTCGAGCAGCCAAGTTTTCATTTGCGCTAGGAAAACGAACTTGTCGAAAACCGACCGTTCGAGATCATTCAGAAAAGTTTGGCCAGCGAACTCCTGCGGTTTGTAACGAACTCCTGGGACCTCTTGAGAGTCTTGCCAGCGTTGGTAAGCCCAAGCCGCGGACACGCCAAATTCTGGCTTTAACAATAAGATCGACAATTCCTCGTGCAGCTTCACCGGCGTGACGAGTTCGCCGCGCCCTTTGCAGATCGCGCTGGATTGAAAAACAAAAAACGGAACGTCCGATCCGATTGCTTCTCCCATCTTCGCCAGCGCTTCACGTGGCAATTTCGTCTCGAACAGTTCATTAAGCGCGAGCAATATTGACGCCGCGTCGCTGCTCCCCCCACCCAGACCCGCGCCGTGTGGGATCATTTTCTTGAGCCGGATCGAGACGCCGCCCTTGAGTTTCGTCCTCTCGAAAAACGTTTTTGCCGCGCGCACGACCAGATTGTCATCTCCCTTCGGCACTGATGCATCGTTGCAAGTAAACTCGATTCCCTTGTTAGTCGGGTGCTTGTCGATCTTGATCTCGTCGCAAAGCGAAACCGGCACGATGAGCGTTTCGATTTCGTGAAAGCCATCGGCGCGCCGGCCGAGAATTTTCAGCGAAAGATTGATTTTCGCGGGAGCGCGGACTTGCATCATTTGCATTTCAATTGTCATGTCGAGCGGAGTCGAGGCATCGCTTGCATCAACAATTAGAGACAACGAGAGATTCCTCGGGTTCGCTCGTAATGACAAACGCCGCTGATAAAATCATCGTCGCGCTGGACGTTACGACAAAAGAAAAAGCGCTCGACCTGGTGGAGAAGCTGCGCGCCGAGATTTCGTTCTTCAAAATCGGGCTGCAACTTTACACGGCCGAAGGCCCGGGAATTGTGCGCGCCGTTTTGTCCACCGGCGCCAAAGTTTGGCTCGATCTCAAGCTCCACGATATCCCCAACACGGTCGGAAGAGCAGTCGAATCCGCGAGCCATCTTGGCGTCCACATGCTGACCATTCATTTGAGCGGGGGCAGCGAGATGATCCGCGCCGCGATCGCGGCTCGTGCAGATAGCATGTTGCTCCTGGGCGTGGCAGTTTTAACGAGCGCGACCGAACGGACGCTGCGCGAAATTGGAATCTACGACAAGGTGGAAGACCAAGTCTTGCGCCTGGCTAGGCTGGGTACCGAAGCAGGAATCGACGGGGTCGTGGCCAGCCCACATGAAATCAAAAAGCTGCGCGCGGAATTTGGAAATAAAATCAAAATCGCGGTTCAGGGAATTCGTCCGAGCTGGGCGGAGCCGGGTGATCAAAAACGATTCATGACACCCCGCCAGGCAATCGAAGCGGGCGCAGATTATATCGGCATCGGACGACCAATCACGACGCATCCGCAGCCGCGTGACGCCGTGTCGAAAATCCTTGGGGAACTCGCTGGCCAAATCTGAGATGTCGATCTTCGCTGCGCTACACACTTATCACGAGGACGCCGGGCACTCCGCGGCGATGAACATGGCGATTGATGAAGCCCTGCTCGAATCAGCAGCGGTGCCCTCGATTCGATTTTATCGATGGGCTTCTCCTGCACTGTCGTTCGGTTATTTTGGACGATTTGGTGAAGTCGCGAGTTACGCTCACGAACGCGACTTGGTCCGCCGCTGGACGGGTGGCGGCACCGTCTTTCACGGAGACGACCTCACGTACTCGATTGTAATTCCTTCTGGCGATCCGGCCTTCGGCGAATCGTCGACGTCGATCTATGAAAAAATTCACCATGCTGTGGTGGATGCGTTGGCTGCGAACGGTGAGTGCGCGGAGCTAGCCCCCATAGTCCGAATCGCTGACAGCGGAATCGCGAGCTCCGATCGCGGCTACGACTGTTTCGCGAACCCCGTCCGAGCGGACGTGATGCTTGATGGCCGTAAGATTGCAGGGGCGGCGCAACGGCGCACACGTGCAGGCCTATTGCACCAAGGCAGCATACAAGGCATCTATCTGAGGAATGGTCTGGCAGATCGATTCGTAAAAGAATTATCTAGTAGTTGTAATATCCGGAATCTGTCGGACGCAGTTAGCGATCGAGCACAGAAAATTGCCGCGCAAAAGTACGGAACCGAAGCGTGGTTGCGGAGACGCTGAGAAGCGTAGCGCAAGCGTCCCGCTTGCGGCCAGCCGTAAACAGGCTAGAAGCTTGCTGCCCGGAAAATTTGCGAACAGGATGCTTTGACAAGTTGTGAGTGACCCAACTATTCTCGACGCGTGGAAGCCTCTGCACGCTCAGCTGCGTCGGCCGCCTTGGGTGTCAGCCCGCTGGCTCGCGTCGCGGAGTTGATGCAGACGCATCTGGAAGAAGTTGAAAGCAGAATCGTCCAGCAAGCGGCGGCTTTCGATCATGAGATCGAAGGATATGTAACTTACTCCATCGGCGGCCGCGGGAAGCGTCTTCGGCCGCTCCTAGCGCTCCTGGCTGGCGGGGCAACCGGGGAAATCACGTCAGGACATGTCGATCTGGCGGTCATTGTGGAATTGATCCACGTCGCCACACTCGTCCATGACGACATCATGGACGAAGCAGAGCGGCGTCGGGCACAGCCCACCGTGAACGCCCGTTGGGGGAATTCGCTCAGCGTTCTCTTAGGCGATTGCCTATTCGCGCATGCCATGGATCTCGCCGCTCGTTTTGAGAATGCGGATGTCAGTCGTGCAATTGCGCAGGCAGCCCGTGAAATCTGTTCAGGAGAAATGATCCAGACCCAGCGGCGCTTTGATCTTCAACTTCAAGTCGAAGATTATTTGCGAATTGTAGAGAAGAAAACCGGATCACTGTTTGGCGCGGCAGCGGAACTGGCCGCACTCATCAGCGAAGCTGATCCGAACGTGATTGAAACATTCAAGAAGTTCGGAGTACAAATCGGGACGGCGTATCAAATTTATGATGATTGCCTCGATATCGCCGGTACCGAAAGCGCTACTGGCAAAACACTGGGAACAGATCTACGGAAGGGTAAGTTTACACTTCCAGTTTTGATTTTTCTGCGCTCGGCATCCGAGTTTGAACGCGAGCGTTCTTGTCAGCTTCTTCTGGAAGAACGAATTGAAGAGATGACCGAGCTTCTCAGGGCCGGCGCAACCAACGGTGCGCTCAACGAGTCGATCGTAGTCGGGAGCGACATGATTCGCGATGCGCAAACAATGCTGGACGGCATCGCGCTGAACTCATATGCAGACGCGCTCTTTTTATTGTGCGACGCCTTGCGCGAAATGTTCGATCGACTTCGCGTCTGATCAAGCTGTTCCCGCATTAGATGTCGCAGCTCAAGATCCGCGAGATGCCCGCCCAGGAGCGCCCGCGGGAAAAATTACTCGCGCGAGGAGTAACCGCCCTAAGTGATCCAGAATTGATCGCTATTCTCTTGCGCACGGGATTGAGAGGTGCAAATGCGGTCGAAGTAGGCCGACAATTACTCGAAAAATACAAATCTCTCACAGGCATAAGCCGATGCAGCGTGAAAGAACTGCTTGATATCCCAGGCATCGGCCCCGCGAAAGCACTCGAGTTGGTAGCGGCGTTCGGCCTGGGTCAACGGCTCGCGCGCGAAACATTAGCGAAGCAAAAACTCGATTCGCCTGAACTCGTGAGTGAACTGGTCGGGCCGGAGATGCGTCGGCTGCGAACTGAATCGCTACGCGTCATTCTGCTCGATACGCGATATCGGCTAACGCACATGGAGGAGATTTCGCTCGGCAGTCTTAATGAGAGCATCGCGCATCCCCGTGAAATATTTCGTCCGGCCATTACTTACCAAGCGCATGCCGTGATTGTCGTACACAATCATCCTTCCGGCGACGTGTCACCCAGCCAGACAGATCACAGCCTGACGAGACGTCTGGCCGAAGCCGCGGAATTACTGCAAATAAAATTACTCGATCATATCATCATCGGCGCCCCAGCAGAGGGAAACCCCGGCTACTTCAGTTTCAAGGAAGCGGGCGTGTTGTAAGGCAGGAAATCCGAAATCCGAATATCGAAATCTGAAAGCAGATGCGCGCCAAGATTCATCCAACGGCGATTGTCGAGCTGGGCGCGCGCATTGGCACCGGTGTTGAGATCGGTCCGTTTTCCCTGATTGGGTCAGAGGCGGAGATCGGCGACAGGACCATCGTTCTGTCTCACGTAGTGGTCGAAGGGAAGGCCGCGATCGGTAGCGACAATTTTATCGGGCACGGCGTGATTATTGGCGCACCGCCGCAAGATGTTTCGTTTTCCCCCGACCGAAACACGAGTGTAGAGATTGGCAACAACAACGTCATTCGTGAGTACTGCACGATCCATCGCGGCAGTGCCGGGGGCAGCGTCACCAAAATCGGTGGCAAAAATTTTCTTATGGCCGGCGCGCACGTCGGGCACAATTGCGTTATCGGAAGCAACGTTGTCATTGCAAACAATTGTTTGTTGGCCGGACATGTACGTGTGGATGACGGCGCCTTTCTCGGTGGCGGATCCACTTTTCACCAATTCATGCATATTGGGCGACTGGTGATGGTGCAGGGCAGCTCCGCATTTGGGAAGGATCTACCGCCGTTCGTCATCGCCGCAGAACGCAACTCTGTCTTTGGAGTCAACGCGGTTGGACTGCGTCGCGCCGGCTTTAACGCAAAAGATCGAGACGAAATCAAGGCGGCGTTCAAACTCATTTACGAAAGTGGATTGAACGTGGGGCAAGCCCTTGAAAAAGCAACCACGATAAAATTCGGCGCACCAGCGCGAGAATTCTTCGACTTCATCGCGAATGCGAAAAAACGCGGCATTTGCCCGCTCAAAAGAGGCGGCGCGCTCGAGGAATCGTAGGGAGGCGCCCGGCTTCCACATGCGTCGATCTTCCGAATCCGGTATCCGCAGATCACAGATCTTCGCTGCATACGGCGCGATCCTTTTTTTCCCTGGCCTGCTCGGCTTGGAAGCTGCGCAGCAGATTTCCGAGGACCGCGAGCTCATCGAGTTCGATCTGACTCGTTGGAATTGCGCTAAGCGTCCCGGAGGAAGCGCGAGAAGTCCGGAAACGGTCGAGCGTAATACGCTAAAAAATCGGTGGGCTCCCGAGCTAGCTGGTCTGGCAGTTGAATCGTTCGACATCGCCGGCCTGCTGAATCACGTCGCCAATTTCGATGCCGAAACAAGAGGCAAACACCGCCGAGACTTGAATCCAGATGAAAGACGGCGGCTCGAAATTCTCGAAGCGCCGATTGCCTCACTGACTGGTTATCTTGTTCTGGCCTACGCTGGACCAGCCGAAACGTGCAATTGTAGCAGCGTAGATTTTCATGACTGGCACCTTGAAATTTTCGAAGAACCGCCTGATCACCCGCCGCAGCCAGGCGATCCAACACCTATCATCTGCGAAATCACGCCGCGTACGCAGAATGCGATTTTTCATGATGGCATCCGGGTTCAGGAACTTGCGGCGTTTTTCCGGCGGCCAGATTTGAGCTACGAATCCACTGGACACAAAGCACACAAAGTCCGGTTGATTGGCTATCCTTTTTGGGATGATGAGCATAACGAAGCGAAGGACGTCGGCGCGACAATCCGCTCAATTTCCCGGTACGGATATCATAATCCCTGGCGCGCAACGGCGTGGGAAATCCATCCTGTAATAAAAATTGATCGCCTCAACTAGGCAGGCCGAGCCGGAATGGATTAGCGGAAATTACGTCATTCGATGTGCATCCGCCCATCTGCGACGGTGCGTTCAGGCGATCGAAAGCCTAGCCCCAGTTCTGCACGAGCAACCAAACGAGGGCAGATAGCATTGCAGCGAAGGCCGATAACACAATTGCTGCGCGCTTTGACTGCCGCACTTTGAACTCTGGCTTGGGAATATCGTCATGAATATGGCTGGCCTCGTAGAGCTTCATTAGGGCAAATGCCACCACGAAACCCACAGCACCCCACTTGAGACAACCAAGAATCGTGTCCAACATTCCGAGCAGATTCTAGCGCGAGAATTGCAACGCTCAACATGGCAGCGATCGGA
>Ga0066684_10001114_pt1 | contig 10340 bp, 10 predicted proteins | sample GraSoiAngelo_133_FD_62301 | JGI IMG/M metagenome (GOLD analysis project Ga0066684, IMG submission 62301) | Grasslands soil microbial communities from the Angelo Coastal Reserve, California, USA - 14_0929_05_20cm | ecosystem: Environmental > Terrestrial > Soil > Grasslands | place: USA... | reverse complement strand
TGTAGATGGCGTGATATCGCCGGCATGGCCTTACCATCATCGGCGGCACTCAGGTGAACGCGCTGCTGTCCGTGGTCCAGCTCCTGGTCAGCCTCTTTTTCATCCTCCTCGGCATCTTCGCCCTGCGCGCCTGGCTCCACGAGCGCAACCCCTCCAGCGGCTGGCTGGCCCTGGCCGTGGGCTCCCTGGGTGCGGTGAGCCTGCTCGGCCGGGTTCAGACCTCGCTCTCCCCTCCCCTCCTCACCGAGCTGATCGGCGACTTCGACATCGGTCTCATCCTCCTCAGCGCCTACGCCCTGCTCCGCTTCCGCGGCACCTTCATCCCGCTGCGTCCCACCACCCACGCGGCTGTGGTCGCGCTGCTCCTGGTCACCGAGACGCTGAGCATCGCCACGCGCCTGACGGCGGGACCCTCCGCGCGCACCGGCATCCCGGTCTGGCTCCAGCAGGTGGTCGTCATCGAGCTGGTGGCGGCCTGGGGGCTCTGCGTCCTCGACCCCATCATCCGATTCGCCTGGGCCAGCCGGAACCGGCCCGCCGTGCAGCGTGCTCGGCTGCGCTCGCTGTCGATCGGCTTCGCCCTGCTCGTGCTCGTCTTCCTGGTGGCGGGCGCGGCCCCCGCCCTGGCGCGCAACCCGGTGGTCCAGCTCGGCACCCAGCTCATGGCGCTGCTGAGCGTGCCCTTCATCTACGCCAGCCTCTCGCCCCCGATCTGGCTGCGCCGGAGCTGGCGCGAACGTGAAAGCGAGGCGCTGCGCCTGGCCGTGCGAGACCTGCTGCTCTTCAGCCCCAGCCGGCAGGTGCTGGCCGAGCGGGCACTGGAGTGGGCGCAGCGCCTGGTCGGCGCCGACGCGGCCATGATCGCCGACAGCGACGGCTCCGCCCTGGCCGCGCACGGCGTCTGGCCGGAGAGCGTCAAGGGCCTCCTCCACGATCTCGAGCGCGAGCCCGCCGGCCGAATCGTGCGCCTCACCGACGCTCAACAGCCCGGCAGCGCCATGATCCTCCCGCTGCCGCTGGACGCCGGGACCGGGGCGCTGATCGTGCTGAGCGGTCCCTACACCCCGTACTTCGGCTCGGACGAGCTGACGTGGCTGAGCGGCTACGCGACCTCGATCACCGCGGCCCTCGACCGCGCCATCCTCACCGAGCGAATCGCCGCCCTGGAGCGCACCAAGACGGAGTTCCTGAACCTCGCGAGCCACGAGCTGCGCGGACCCATCACCCTGGTGCGCGGCTATCTCGACATGTTGGCCAACGGCAGCCTGGGCGCGGTCAGCAAAGAGCTCCGCAGAGTCCTGCCCGCACTACAGATCAAAGCTGACGAGATGAACAGCCTGATCGAGCAGATGATCGAGGCCGCGCGCCTCGAGGAGGGCCGGCTCGAGCTGCATCCGGTCGAGACCGACCTCAGGGAGCTGGCCCGCCGGGCGGTCGACGTGATAGCCCCGCTGACCAACAAAGAGCACGCCCTCAAGGTTGAGACCCCCGCCCAGGCGGTCCGCGCCACCGTGGATCCGGAGCGCGTGAGCACCATCCTTGCCAACTTGCTCAGCAATGCCATCAAGTACTCGCCCCGCGGTGGCGAGATCCGCTGCGCGGTGACCCGAGAGGATGGTATGGCCGTGGTCGAGGTCACCGACCAGGGCGTCGGCATCGCGCCCGAGGAGATGGACAAGCTGTTCACGCGCTTCGGCCGGATCCCCAACCAGGAGACCCGCCACATCGGCGGCACCGGCCTCGGGCTCTACCTCAGCCGCCAGCTGGCCCGCATGCAGGGCGGCGACGTCACCGTGCGCTCGATCCCCGGCAAGGGCAGCACGTTCCGCTTCGCGGTGCCCTTAACGCCATGATCGCCACCTTCCCCAGCCACCGCACCACGGTGATGCCGATGCTGGCTCGCGGCCGGCGCAAGCGGCCGCTGATCCTCCTCGTCGAGGACGACCACATGATGGCGGAGATGTACAGCTTCCAGCTGGAGCGCGATGGCTACCAGGTCGAGACCGTCACCGACGGCAAGCAGGGCCTCGACGCCATCCGCCGGCGCCGCCCCGACCTGGTCCTGCTCGACCTCCGGCTCCCGGTCATGGAAGGCTTCGAGGTGCTGGAGAGCCTGGCCACCGACCCCACGCGACCCCCCATCCTCATCCTCTCCAACTACGGCGACAGCCGCATGGTCAGCCGCGGCCTGCAGCTCGGCGCGCGCGACTACCTGATCAAATCGGCCACCACGCCGATCACCCTCTCCGAGAAAGTCAGGTCGATCGTGCCCCCCGGCGCCCCTAATTTGTAGGGGACGCGCGCGCGCACGCGCGCCTTATCCTCCAGGACTGAGAGGATGGGAGGGAGAAGGCGGCGCACTGCCGTGGTTTCGCTGCGCGATCGCGCGCTGGCTGCGCTTGCCATCGGCATCTCGGTGCTCGCCGCGCTGGGCGTCTTCGAGGCCGCTGACGCACACGCGCTGAGCGACGCCGAAGCCCGGCTCGCCACCTACCGCACCCTGGAGAGCGACAACCTGGCCCTGGCCTCCGGCATGAACACCCAGGCCGCCGGCCTGGCCACCTACGTCCAGGCTCTCACGCTCGAACCCGCCACCCTGAGGGAACTCGGGGATCGGGACACGCTGCTCGGCGATTACGTCACGGGTTCCGGCCAGGTCAGGGACAGCCTGAGCCGGCTCCAGCAGGAGTCTGCGCAGCTGGGCATCGGCGCTGAGGAGCGCCCGGTGGCGAGCACCGCCCGCGCCTGGCAGGCCTGGGCCCAGGGCCGGCGCGACGCCGCCGAAGCCGCGGCCGGCCATCCCCTGGACCCACGCCTGGACGCCGAAGGCAGCGCGCTCTTCAGCGCCTTCAGCGCCGCCGACCAGACCTTGGCCGACCACGTCCGCGGCGCCATCGACATCGCGGCGGCGGCCGTGGAGCGGCAGTCGGCCCGCCACAACCAGATCTTCTACAGCGGCCTCGCGGTCGAAGCCATGGTCCTGCTGGTGCTGGCGGTCGCGGTGATGCGCAGCGTGGTCCGGCCGCTGGCGCGCCTCACCCGCACCGCCGAAGAGCTGGCGGCCGGCCAGGAGACCCGCGTCCCCTATGCGGACCGGCTCGACGAGGTGGGCAGCCTGGCGCGGGCCCTGGCCGGCTGGCAGACCAGTTCGGCCGACATGCTCAGCGTCTTCGAGCGCTCGCCGATCGGTATCTGCCGCCTTTCGACCGGGGGCGTCATCCTGGAGGCCAATCCCAGCCTGGAGCGCATGCTCGGCTACAGCTCCGGTGAGCTGGACGGCCGGCCCTATCGCGACCTCACGCCTGAGGTCGGGCACTATGGCGAGCTGGTCACCGGCCGCCGCGAGCGGGTGGCCGTGGAGACCCGCTACCAGCGTCGCGACGGCTCTCACTTCTGGGGCAGCCTCACCGTTTCACCCGTCCACCACCTGGACGGCGCCGTCGACTACTTCGTGGCCATGATCGAGGACATCGACCATCGCAAGCGCCAGGAGTTCGACCTCCTGCACCGGGCCGGCCATGACTCTTTGACCGGGCTGCCCAACCGCTCCCTGTTCGACGACCGCCTGGAGCAGGCGCTGCGCGCGGCCCGCCGGCGCCGCGGCAAGGTGGCGGTGCTGGTGCTCGACCTCGATCGCTTCAAGCCGGTCAACGACGAGCTCGGCCACGCTGCCGGGGACGACGTGCTGCGCAAGCTCACCGGCCGCCTGGGCACCGCGCTTCGCGATTCCGACACGCTGGCTCGACTGGGCGGCGACGAGTTCGCCATCCTGCTCGCCGAGCAGGACCAGGCCGGCGCCCAGGCCACCGCACTCAAGCTGCTGGAGGTCATGGAGCAGCCCTTCGAGGTGGAGGGTCAGCGGCGCCCGATCGGCTTGAGCATCGGCATCGCCGTCTTTCCGACGGACGCCCGCAACCCCGCCGAGCTGATGCTCGCGGCCGACAGCGCGATGTACCGCGCCAAGCGCAACGGCACCGGCTGGGCGCTTGCGCAGTCGGTTTTGCGACTGGCCTGACGGGCCCGTAACATCTCCTCATCCCAGACCCCGAACCGCCTCCGCCGCCACCTTCCTGGGAGGTCGTCGAGACCCGGAAGCCTGACGCCAACCAGAAGCGCCCACCCCCGCCAGTGAACGATGCGGTGCGCGCGCATGCCGAGTGGTTCGCCTGGGCCAAGCGCCAGAAGGCGGACTTCGGCCGTGCCCACGGAGCAGCGCGCCAGGCGGTGGCCGCCGCCGAGGCGGGGATGCCGCCGCCCGAGGTCGAGAACGCCGCTCGTGAGGCGCTGAAGGCGGGCGACACCACCCCCGTCGACGAGACCCGCCAGGCCTACAGCGCCTGGTTCGCCGTCGCCGCCGTCGACATGGGTATGCCCAGCGAGCGCGCCCACGCCTTTGCCCACGCCGGGTACGCGGCCCAGCGCGACGGCGCCGACCTGAAGGGCGCGACCAGCATCGCCCAGGCCGCCGTGGCCGGCCTGGCGGGTCCGCCGCCGCCGCCACCGCCGCCACCGCCGCCACCGCCACCACCGCCACCACCGGCCTTCACGACCGCGCCCATCCCGCCCTCGTCGGCGTTCCCGCCGCCGCCCCCGCCGGCCAGCCCGGTCGAGCCCGTGGAGCTTGGCGACTGGGGCCCACCTCCTGGAGCTCCCGCGGCGCCACCGTCCCTGCCTCCGCCTCCGCCTCCGCCGCCACCGCCACCGCCATCACAAGCGGCCGCCGCCCCGGCTTCGGAGGGCTGGAAGCCGCCGCCGCCAGCACCACCGCCTCCCGCCGCATCTCCTCCTCCGGCACCCCCGGCCTGGAACCCGCCCCCCGCGGTCCAGCCGGCCGAAGCGATGGCGCCGACCACCCCTCCCACGCCGCCCCCCGCGGCCGCGCCGTCCCAGGGCACCCGCCAGGGAGCTGTCGACAAGGCGATCGCAGGCAGCAAGCTCAGCGCCGTGACCCGCAGCCAGGCCAAGCTGGTGCCTTACGCCGAGCTCAAGAAGGCGGCCAACCGCCTGCTCCTGGCGGACGCCCTGCCGGGCGAGGTGCCGGTCTGGGTGGTCGCCGTCTCGGGCACGGTCACCGCGCTCTCGGAACCCGCGATCGGCCACGCGGTGGCCTACCTGAACAAGGACCAGCACGCCAGCCTGGCCTACGACCTCCACACCGGCACGGCCTGGCCGGCGTGGTTCGACGGGCTCGCGGACCAAGCGACCGAGTAAAGGGCGGGGCTAGCCCCGCCCCTACGACTTCCTGCTATAGTCGGCGTCGACTAAGCGAATGCCGACTAATCGATCGCTACCAAGGACTCACCTGGCGCTCACGGTTCTTATCAGCCTCTACGAGAGGCCGATGCACCCCTACGAGATCAAGGTGCAGATGCAGGAGCGCGGCCAGGACCGGCTGGTCAAGGGCAACGCGTCGGTCTACGACACCGTCGAGCGCCTGGCCAAGGGCGGCTATGTCGAGGCGCAGGAAACCAGCCGCGAGGGCCGCCGCCCCGAGCGCACGGTCTACCGGATCACGGATCGGGGCCGGGACCAGATGCACGAGTGGCTGCGGGAGATGCTCTCGGAGCCTTCACCGGAGCTGCCGCAGCTCTCGGCCGCCCTGATGTTCATCGCCGCGCTCCCCCGCAAGGGGGAGGTCATCTCCCTCCTCCAACGCCGGATCGTCCTGCTCGAAGCCGCCATCGCGGCCACCGGCGTCCAGCTCAAGGCGGCCGTCGACGCCGATGTGCCGCGGCTGTTCCTGATCGAGGACGAGTTCGCCAACCACCAGCGGCAGAGCGAGGTGAAGTGGGTCCGCGAGCTCATCCGACAGCTGGAGGACGGAACCCTGCCCTGGCCGGAGTTCGAGCCTATGGCCTGAACTGACCACAGAAAGCGACGGCCCCCGGAGCTGCAACTCCAGAGGCCGCTGACAAACACCCGAGCGCGGAGTGAACCGGCACCCGAGGCGCGTCCAGCCCGAACTGTAGCCCCTTCCCCACGAAATCTGCGATTTCGCGGGGACCCCTGGCCCGGTCGCCTCCGCCAACACCATCAAAAGGAGAGTCGACCGAAATGACCAAAACGTCGCGACCCAAGGTCGCCCTGGCCGTGCTGAGCCTCGGCCTCTTCATGACCTTGCTCGACATCACGATCGTCAACATCGCGATCCCCAACCTGACCGAGAGCCTGGGGGCCAGCCTCGACCAGGTGCTGTGGGTGCTCAACGCATACAGCCTGCTCTATGCCGTGCTGCTGATCACCAGCGGCCGCCTCGGAGACGTCCTCGGCCCCCGCAACGTCTTCGCCGCCGGCGTCGCGCTCTTCACCCTCGCGTCTTTGGGCAGCGGTCTGGCCCAGACCCCGGGCGAGCTGATCCTGGCGCGGGCGGCCCAGGGCCTGGGTGCCGCCATACTGGCGCCGCAGGGCCTCCCGCTGATGCTCGAGCTCTTCCCGCCCGACAGGCGGGCGGGCGTCTTCGCGATCTACGGCATGCTGGCCGGCTCGGCCGTGGTGGCCGGTCCCACCCTGGGCGGCCTGATCGTCACCCACTTCGGCTGGCGCTGGATCTTTTTCGTCAACCTCCCGGTCGGAGTCCTCACCCTGGCGCTGGCACTGCGCTTCGTGCCCGACCTGCGCCCGGGCCGGGCCCACCGCTTCGACATCCCCGGCGTGCTTCTGGCCACGGCCGGCCTCCTCGGCGTGGTGTTCGGCCTGATCGAAGGCCAGCGCTACAACTGGGGCGCGGTGGTCGCGGGGATCACGATCCCCGAGATCATCGGCGCCGGCGTTGCCCTGCTGGTCGTCTTCCTCGTCTACCAGGCGCTGCGCCAGGGCCGAGAGCCGCTGCTGCCTTTCGCCGTCTTCCAGGACCGCAACTTCACGCTGATGACGGTCGTGATGTGCGGGCTGGGCTTTGCCATGGTCGGCGTCTACCTGCCGCTCACCATCTACCTGCAGTCGGTGCTCGGGCTGAGCGCGATCGCGGCCGGCCTCACCATCGCGCCGCAGCCGGTGGCCATGTTCTTCGCCTCCGGCCTCGCCGCCGGCCTGACCCGCAAGGTCAGCGGCAAATATCTCCTGATCCCCGGCCTCCTCGCCTTCGCGGGCGGCGTGGCCTACATCGCCTGGGCCGCCCACGCCGATTCGGGGCGGTGGAGCTTCCTGCCCGGCCTGATCGCCAGCGGGATCGGGCTCGGCTTCACCTGGACGCCGGTCTTCAGCCTGGCCACCCGCGACCTGAAGCCCCACCTGGCCGGCGTCGCCTCCGGCGTCGTCAACACCATCCAGGAGGTGGGGGCGGTCACCGGCAGCGCGGTGCTGGGCGCCGTGCTCCAGAACCGGCTGGCCGCCAACCTGCGCCTGCCGGCCGGCGTGCCCGTCGGGGTGGCGCGCAATCTCCAGCACGTCACCCATGTCGTCTTCGCGCAGGGTTTCGTCGACGCCATGCGACCCACACTGCTGATTCCCATCGCCGTGGTGGTGGCCGCCGCGCTCGCCACCGGCGCGGTGCGCAAGACGCCGCTAGACTCGCCCGCGTGGGAGACGAGTTCCGAGGCTGGAGTGAGGACTTCCAGCGCTACTTCGTCGGTCTCCAGCTAGACAACAGCAAGCGGTACTTCGAAGCCAACCGCAGGCTCTACGAGCAGGAGGTGCGCGACCCCATGGTCGCGCTCCTTCGCTCGCTGGAGCCCGAATTCGGACCCAGCAAGCTGTCGCGGCCCAACCGCGACATCCGCTTCTCCAAGGACAAGTCGCCCTACAAGCTCAACATCTACGGGCACAGCCCAGGTGGCTACGTCTCACTCGACGCGAAGGGCCTGGTCGCCGCCGGCGGCCGCTACCAGATGGAGCAGCCGGACGTGATCAGGTATCGCGAGGCCGTGGATCCGGACAGCAGCGGCAAGCCCCTGCAGCAAATCGTGGACCAGCTCGAGCACAAGGGCTACGAGATCGGCGGCGAGCTGCTCAAGCGCGTGCCCAGCCCCTACCCGCAGGACCACCCGCGGGCGCGCCTCCTGCGCCACAAGTACCTGATCTACTGGAAGAACTTCGGCCTGCAGCCCTGGCTCGGCAGCGCCGAGGCTCGCGACCACGTGCTCGAGGTCTGGCGCGACGGCGACGACCTAGGGCGGTGGTTCAAGAGGTACGTGGGCTAGCAGCTCCTGGCCGGCCTCGGCCGCCAGCCGCGGCGCCTCTCCCAGCGCCCCCCGCAGCACCACCGAGTGGTAGGTCGCGCCGTCGGCGGTGACCGCGGCCGCCAGCACCTGCACCTCCTCCCCGGCCACCTGCGCCAGGGCCCCGACCGGCGACCGGCAGGTGCCGCCGGTGGCCTCCAGCACCTCGCGCTCGGTGTCGACCGCCAGCCGCACGTCGGGCCGGTCCAAAGCCGCCAGCAGCTGCCGCACGCGCCGGTCGCCACGCCGCGCCTGGACCGCCAGCGCCCCCTGGCCGCCGGCCGGCGTCACCTCCTCGACGGAGAGCCGCTGCGCGATGCGGTCGCCGCGACCCAGCCGATCCAGGCCCGCCGAAGCCAACACCAGAAGGTCCGTCTCGCCGGCGTCGAGCTTGCCCAGGCGGGTGTCGACGTTGCCGTGCAGCGGGTGGTGCCGGAGGTCGGGGCGCAGGCGGAGCAGGAATCCCGCCCGCCGCCAGCTGTCCGTCCCGATGCGAGCCCCCGCGCCGGCCGAGGCGAGGGTGGCGCCGACCAGCGCATCCCGGGGATCCGCCCGCTCCGGGTAGGCCGCGACCACCAATTCCGGCTCGGCTTCCAGGGGCATGTCCTTGGCCGAGTGCACCGCCAGGTCGGCCTCGCCGGCGAGCAGCGCCGATTCCAGCGCGCGCACGAAGACGCCCTCGCCGGGCGCGGTGCCCGCCGCGCGCACGTCGCCCGCGCTCACCACCGGCACCAGTTCGACCTCGAGGCGCAGGCGGCGCAGCGCGGCCTCGACCAGCCGCGCCTGGATCAGGGCCAGGGCCGAGCCGCGAGTGGCGATGCGCAGGGCGCTCACGACTCCCGAAGATATCCGCGGTGATCAACACACCGCGCAGCCGCGCTTCCACCCTGGAGGAGGTCGCCTACCACGAGGCCGGCCATGTGGTGATCGGCCACCGCCTCGGCGTGGACCTGGCCTCGGCCGACATCCTGCCCGACGGCCAGGGCGGCAACGGCCACACGGTCTTCAACGTGCGGCCCGGCTTTCGGGACCACCCCGATTACATCGAAGCCGTGGTCGTCACCTTTCTGGCCGGCCCCATCGCCGAGGCCCGCATCGCGGGCTTCAAGAACCCGGAGGGCTCCGGCTACGACCTCGATGCGATCGCCCGCGAGTGGCTGCGGCTCTTGGTGCCGCGAGCGCAGTACAAAGCCCGCTTGGCCGAGCTGACCCAGCAGGCGGAGCGGCTGGTCACCGAAAGCTGGCCGCAGATCGCAGCCGTGGCGCAAGCACTGTTCCGCCGGCGCCGCCTCGCCCGCGACGACGCGCTGGCGCTCATCAGCTGAAACGAAGGGGGTAGCAGATGATCCGTCCGTACACAGCAGTCGGTCTCATCCCAACCGTGCGTGGCATCCGCCGGCGCGAGGACATCAAGACCAACCTCGAGCACCTGGCTCATCTCTTCAAAGCGGCGTCCTGGCTGTCCAGCCTGGACCTGCCCGTGCGCCTCATCGCCATCCCCGAGGGCGCCCTTCAGGCCTTCAACGACGAGGTTCTCGACCTCGACCACATCGAGTTCGCGCGCACCTGCGCGATCGACATCCCGGGCCCTGAGACCGAGGCGCTCGGCAAGCTCGCGCGTGAGTACGACGCCTTCGTGATGGCTCAGGCCAAGGCTCGCCACCCCGACCTGAAGGACCGCTTCTTCAACGTGGGGTTCATCATCGACCCCGCCGGCGAGGTGATCCTCCAGCACTACAAGGTCTCGCCGCTGTTCCCGGTCGAGCACTCCGTCTGCCCGCACGACGTCTACGACTGGTGGGTCGAGAAGTACGGGCGCAGCCTCGACGCCTTCTGGCCCGTCGCCGACACCGAGATCGGGCGGCTGGGGATCATGATGGCCAACGAGGGCTCGTATCCCGAGAACGCCCGGGCGCTGGCGCTCAACGGAGCCGAGGTCGTGTACCGCGCCTCATATCCGCACCCCGCGACCGGCAACGAGATCTTCGAGATCCAGAGTCGGGCGCGGGCCCTCGACAACAACCTGTACATCGTGGCGCCCAACATGGGGACCTACTACCTCTTCCCCGAGGAGACCACGCCCATCGACACCTTCGGCGGCCGCTCCTTCGTGATCGATTACAAGGGCCGGATCGTCGGCCGGCAGGAGTACGGCGCCGGGTCGACCTACGTGTCGGGCGTGAT
>Ga0066684_10001104_pt1 | contig 10382 bp, 10 predicted proteins | sample GraSoiAngelo_133_FD_62301 | JGI IMG/M metagenome (GOLD analysis project Ga0066684, IMG submission 62301) | Grasslands soil microbial communities from the Angelo Coastal Reserve, California, USA - 14_0929_05_20cm | ecosystem: Environmental > Terrestrial > Soil > Grasslands | place: USA... | reverse complement strand
CTTGTCGGTGCCGATGTCGAAGCCGCGATACACAGCGGTCGAGTCGCAATTGATGATTTCGCCGTCGAATCGTTCGGCGAGCGCGAGCGCGAGCGCACTCTTGCCTGTGGCAGTCGAACCAAGAACGGCAACGGCCACCGGTTCTCGCATGGGATCACCGGACACGAAGGAAGACGTACACGATAAACGCGAAGAGGATGATGAGGAGTCCCAACTGCTGCGAACGCGTGAGCATGGCCGTCAGATCGAACAGGACCCGCTCTACTGAGGTGGGGTTTCGTTGTAGAAGAATGTGACCGTGAAAAACGCCTTGTCGGCCGGGTACGCGGCCGGCAGCGGCTGCGTGGGGTTCGACGAGGCGAGTGCGGCGAACGCCGCATTATTGAACGCCGCGATCGGACACGGACCGATGACCGTCAGGTCGGTGAGCGTCCCATCCTTGTGCACGTTGAACGTGATGACGACGTGCCCCTTCATCGACATCGCGGCGTACGGGATGAACCAGTTGCGCTTCACCTGCGCGATGAAGCGGCGAATCCACGGTCCGAACTCGACCCCCTTCGTATCGAACTGAATCTCGGGTCCGAATTGCCCGCCGCCGCCGCCCTGATTGTCGAACTGCTCGTTCTGCACGTACCTCTGCAGGTTCCGCAGCGCATCGCCGAGCGATCCGCCGGCGGACGAGGCGCGGCCGTTCGCGCCATTGGGCGCCGCGCTCGGCTTTTGCGTCGGCAGTTGCAGCGTCGACTGCGATTCGGGGCTGTCGGGCTGCGGCTGATTGCGCGCCATCTGTCCCATTGATGGCTCAGGCTGCGGACCCTGGCCGCGCGCCATCTGCTGTCGCTGCGCCGGTTCGTCGACGCGCTCGGGACTGTTGCCGCGCTGAAACGGCAGAGGGTTGGTCGGCTTGTCCGAACGCTCCGGCGCGCGCGCCATGCGATCGCGATCCGACGGCTCGGCAACCTGCGGCGGTTTCGGCGCCGGCCGCTCGACGCGCGGCGCCACGAACACGAATTGCGTGCGGTCGCGCGGCGGCTGCTCCAGAATCGCCAAGGGCTTTGCCGGCGGCGACGCGAACAGCGCCGGAAAATACTTCGGCGAGACGAGGATCACGATGACCATCACCAGATGGAAGATGATCGAGAGCAGGATCACTTCCAGCCGCGTCAGTGCGCGCCCGACGGGATAGATGTCGGGGTGGTAGTCCTCGAAATCGAAATACATCAGGAATTTAGCAGTATATCAGCTGGTTGCTGGTTGCCGGGGACTGGTTGCTGCGGTCGCTTGCTGGAGCGTGGACGCGAGGGTCGTAAAGATCGTTACATGCATCGAAGCGTCCACTCCCCTCAACCAACTCGAGCGATCATTCACCAGCCACCAGCAACTAGCTCCGACACGCCGTGTACAGGATGACGGATCCGAACGTGAGTGGGACGGGACGCACCTCCATAAAACCGTTTTGTCGAAGAAGTTTCACAAACTCATCCGGCGACACGAATGCATCTATCGAGGTCTGCAGGTATCGATACGCCCCGTCGTGTCGCGAGATCGCGCGCCCGATTCGCGGTAGCAGGTGCCGGAGGTACCAGAGGTACGCCTGGCGGAAGCCAGGCGTGCGCGGAATTGCGAACTCGAGAATCGCGAGGCGGCCGTGTGGTTTCAGGACGCGATGGATCTCCCCGCATGCCGCCGGCACGTCGTCGACGTTGCGGATGCCGAAGCCGATCGCGACGGCATCGACCGAAGCGTCGGCCACCGGCAAGCGCGTCGCGTCGCCTCGGATCAGCGCGATCGCACGCTGGAGGCGCCGCGCGCCGACCTTTCGATTGCCGATGGCCAGCATGGCGGCGGCAAAATCGACGCCGACCACGCGCGCGGCGCCCGGACGCGCGCGCATCGCGGCGATGGCCAGGTCGCCGGTACCCGTGCACAAATCGAGCACGCGCTCGCGGCCGGTCAGGGCCAGCGAGGCCACTGCGCGCCTGCGCCACCGCCGATCGATGCCCGCGCTCAGGAAGTGATTGAGGAAGTCGTAGCGGCCCGCGATCGCGTCGAACATCCCGGAGATCCGCTCCGGCGATTTCGAAACGTCATCGGCCATACAGCGCGACGACGAGTATCAGCAGATAGAGGAGCCCGACGTACCCGTTGAGATCGAACGCGCGCCTGACCTGCGACAGATCGTCGGCGCGTACGAGCGACTGCTCGTACGCGAGCAGTGCGGCCACGATCGCGACACCGGCCAGATAAATCGTTCCGAGCGGCGCCACGAACGCGAGCCCGACGAGGCAGGCGATGGCAACCGCGTGCATGACGCGCGAGATCGCCAGCGACGCGGCGACGCCGAATCGGACCGGGATCGAGCGCAGGCCGTGCGCGCGATCGAACTCGAGGTCCTGACAGGCGTACATCACGTCGAAGCCGCCGACCCAGCTGCCAATCGCAACGGCGAGCAGCCATGGCTCCCATCCTCCGCGCGCGCCAACGGCGAGCCACCCGCCGACCGGCGCGACGGCCATCGAGAGGCCGAGAAACAGCTGCGTCCATGTCGTATAGCGCTTCGCGAGCGAATACCAGAAGACGATCGCCAGCGCCACGGGCGATAACGCGAGACACAAGGGATTCAGCTGCCACGCCGCGAAGAGGAAGACCGCCGACGCGATCGTCACGAACGCGATCGCCTCGCCGATCGTCATCGCGCCGCGCGGCAGCTCGCGCGCCGCCGTGCGCGGGTTGAGCGCGTCCATCCGCGCGTCGACGAGCCGGTTGAACCCCATCGCCGCGCTGCGCGCGCCGACCATCGCCACGACGATCCACAAGACGATGCGCCAGGTGATTGGCGTGTGCTGCGCGGCGAGGAGCGCGCCGGCGAGCGCAAACGGCAGCGCGAACACCGAATGGCTGACACGCACGAACGAGGCGTACGTTCGGAGTTTTGGAACGAGCACGGGTGTCACGCTTCGATCCACCGCAACTGATCGGGCTGAATGCCGCTCACCAGATATTCTTCCACATCGTCGATCATCGGCGGGAGAGCGACGGCGAGCAGTCGGGCGCGCTTTCCGGCTTCGATGGTGCCGTAATCGGCGTCGAAGCCGAGCGCACGGGCGCCGACGATGGTCGCGCTCGCGAGAAGCGACGTCGCGGGGACGCGCGGCGCCAGCGCGCGCATCGTGGCGAGCTCGGCGAACACGTTGAGGTCGGGCGCGCTCGCGAGGCTGTCGGTGCCGACGGCGACAGCGACCCCGGATCGATAGAAGTCTTCGAGCGGTGGCGTCCCTGCGCCCGTATGGCCGTTGCTCCGCGGACAGGTGACGAGCGTGGCGCCGCGCTCCGCCAGGCGCCGCAGATCGCCGGTGGTCATCTGCACGCCGTGAACGACCAGCACGCGCCGATCGAGGAAGCCGCACTCTTCCAGAAACTGCACCGACGTGCCGCCTGGAGGCGACCACGCGGGATTCCAGACGCCGAGCTCCTCGAGCAGCGCACGCCAGGGCCCCCGTCCGGATCGCATGAACTCGACTTCCTCGGCCGATTCGGACACGTGCACGCTGCACGGTGCGAACGGATGCCGATCGATCGCCTGCCGGATGAACCGGAACACCAAAGGCGCGACGGAATAGGGCGCGTGCGCCGCCAGCGTCGGGATGATGCGATCGCTGCGATCCTCGTCGGACCGCAGCGCTTCGATTTCGCGCTGCGCGCCGTCGACGAACGCCTCCGGATCGTCGGCGTTGAATCGAATCAGCTCGTAGAAGACGACAGCCGCCGACAGCGGACCGCGCGCGAGCGGCTCGTAGGTGGCGAGCGTATTGCTGATGTCGCCGACGATCGCGGTGCCGGTGGCGGTCGCTTCGACGATCGCGTCCTCGATCGCCTGCGTGATCTGGCGATCGCGCGGGTCCGGATGCTGTCGCCGCGCCGCCATCACCCCGCGGATCCAGGTGACGAACTCGGATGCCGGCGGCACTTCATCGCGCAGATACGACAGTTCGAGGTGCGTGTGGGCGTTGACGAGACCCGGCAACAGCGCGACGCGGCCGAGATCGACTTCGGGCTCGCTGCGGTTGGCCGATTGCCGGCCGACCGCGACGACACGACCCCGATCGACGGCGACCCACCCGTCGCGAATCGGCGACTCGGTGATGGGCAGAACCCAGGAGGCGTGGTACCGAATCAATGAGCGGAGCGGGGCGGCGGGGTCCCCGCGGAGCATGTCCGGGGCGCAGCGGTCTCCGGATTGGGAATGACGCGAAGCTGCTTGCCCGCGCGGCTGCGCGCTTCGTAGTCCGCCAGCTCGTCGGGCACGTGCGTGTCGCCTGCGGCGCGAGCGGTGGCGAGCTCCAGCATGCGGGGCACGTCGCGGTCGCGGAAGATCGGATCACCGAGGATTTCGTAGTGCATGTTCCGCCGCTTCGGGATGAAGCCGGCGTCCTCGACGTTGCGGACGATCTCGACTTCGTCCATGCAGTAGCTCGCGCCGGCGGCGCGGACGACATTCTCCTCGATCATCACACTGCCCATGTCGTTGGCGCCGTACGCGAGGCTCAGTTGTCCCACCTTCCCGCCCTGCGTGACCCACGAAGCCTGGAGGTTGTCGAAGTTGTCGAGCACGATGCGCGCGATGGCAAGCGTCCGGAGGTAGTCGACGCCGGTGGCCTCCGTTCCCCCCAGCTCGGTGTTCGCCGGCTGATAGCTCCACGTGATGAACGCGGTGAACCCGCCGGTCTCGTCCTGGAGCTCACGAAGGCGCAGCAGATGCTCGATCCGTTCCTCGTCGGTCTCGACCGTGCCGTACATCATGGTCGCGGTCGTGCGGAGACCCGCGCGGTGCGCGTGTCGCATGACGGCGAGCCATTCGTCCGCCGTCGCCTTGCCGTAACAGTGCAGCAGCCTGCGGACGCGGTCGACGAGGATTTCAGCGCCGCCGCCGGGAACGCTGTCGAGTCCGGCGGCGATCAACCGATCGATGACCGCAGGCACCGGCAACTGCGACAGCCGAGACAGATGGATCACCTCGGGCGGCGAGAGCGCGTGCAGTTTGAAGGCGGGATATCGCTGCTTGACTGCGCGGAACAGATCTTCGTACCACGCCAGGGGCAGGTCAGGATTGTGACCGCCCTGCAGCAGCAGCTGGGCGCCGCCGACGGCAATTGTCTCGTCGATCTTGCGAAACAACTCCTCGAAGCCGAGTACGTATCCCTCCGAGGAACCGACGGAGCGATAGAACGCGCAGAAGTTACATTTCGCAACGCAGATGTTCGTGTAGTTGACGTTGCGATCGACGATGTACGTGACGATGCGGTCCGGGTGCTTGTGCGCGCGGACGTGGTCCGCAAGGCGTCCGAGCCGCGGCGTCGGCGCACGTCGATACAGCTCGAGCGCCTCGGCGCGATCGATGCGCGCTCCAGCCAGGGCTTTCGACGCAATCGCCTCCAGATCCATGTCAATAAAACTGCGGCGCTGCCGTCCGTTCCACGACGCCCGCTTCAGCCGCGTAGCGGAAAAAGGCTTCGAGACCTGCCTGTTCGTCGTCTCCGAGATAGTACTTGATATTGTCGCGCAGGTACCGCGCGCCGATCGCCTGCCGTTCCTGATTCGGGCCGACGTACTCTCGCGCGAGCTCCTCCGGCCGGCCGATGCCCGCGTCGCGCGCCCGCTGGAGCGCCTCGACGTCGGCTGCAGTCAGCGCGCTCGGCCGCCCGGCCCAGAACGCGTAGACGAACGGTAGCCCGGTCAATTTCTTCCAGGCGTGGCCGAGGTCAATTTTTTCGATTCCGCGGGCATTCTCATTCGTGGCCTCCGGCTTCCGGCGGACGTCGCCTGCATCTAGAAACAACGCGTTGTCGCCGATGAGGAGCGCCGCGTCGCAGTGCCGAAGCATGTCGTCCAGGTCGGGTCCGCGCGGCTCGAAGCGCGGCTCGATCTCGAACAGCCGCGCGCACAACACGCGCGTGAGCGCGACCGACGTGCGCGAGCTCGTATCCATCGCGATCGAGCGCACGTCGGCCATCGGCCTCTTCGTGAAGATGGCCACCGATGCGACGGCACCGGCCGACGCAATCGCGAGATCCGGCACGATCCGATACGGCCCGCCGCGCAGGTATTCGATTGAAGGGATGAGGCCGACGTCGATCGCGTTCTCGTGCAGCAGCCGCGCGCATTCCGACGGGATGTCGTAGCGGACGTCGAATCGCGGCGATCGCTCGAGGCCGTACACAAGCGGGACGGCATTCAGATAGCCCACGGCACCCAGCCGCACGCGGTCCGACGAGGTCACCGCGAGCGCTCGTCCTGAGTCGTGAGCTCGTCGACGGCACGAAGAACGTCCCAGCGCCCCGTGCGCTGGACCGGCTCGTAACCGGCGGCGTGAATGTTGCGGCGGATCTCCTCAAGCGGCGAGCGGCGGTAGCCCTGCGACACATCATCGTCTGCGGAGACGCCGTCCACATCGTCGGCGCCGACGGTGAGCGCCACCTGCGCGAGCTTCGGTCCGTACAGCGACCAATCGACCTGAATCGAGGGGACGTTGTCGGCTACGATGCGCGCGAGGGCGACGCGCCTGATGTCTTCGTAGCCGGTCGTCGGCACGGCCGGGTTGACGCGGCGTGGGAGCGGCGCGAACGCGCGTATCACCGCGACCGCTCGCTGCAGCTCCGCGACCGTTTTCAACTGCGACATCGGATCGGTCGACTGCGGCTGATGAATGGTGACGCGCGCGAGTGCGAGGCCGGCGATGTTCACTTCCTCGATCGATCGTCGGGCGTCGCGCAGGCGGTCGATCGGCGCTTCAGAGACGATCTCGAGCCCCGCCGCCCGCAGCTGCTCGAGCAGCGCGCGCAGCGTGACGCCTTCGCGTGCGGCGAGCTCCTCGAGATCCGCGAGCGAGAAGCCGGACACGGCGACACCGTTGGCGGATGCGGCGACTTGCGCGACGCGATCGGCGGCGGCCGCGCGTGTCGGCGGCGCGCCGACGATGCGCGCTTCGCCGGCCGCCGGCGCGATGGCGATCGGCGCCGATGGATCGGCCGCAATTTCGGCGACGCGCACGAACGTCGCGTTCGTCCCGTGGCGCTGCCGGCGCAGGCCGTCGGCGATGGCGCCGAGGCTGATGATGTCGTGCGACGCCGCGAGGCTCGTGAGCTCCTGTTCCGTAATCGTCATGTAGCGCGAGCCTTTCAGGCGAGCGTAGCGCGAGCCTTTCAGGCGAGCGTAGCGCGAGCCATTCAGGCGAGCGTAGCGCGAGCCATTCAGGCGAGCGTGTCCGCAGCACTTCAATTTACGACGGGGTCGGTCCGAACAACAAGCCGAGGACGATCGCGATGGCGATGGCGAGCGACCACCCGAGCACGCACACCGCGGCCGCGCGCGTAGTGCTCGTGTAATCGAGGGCCTGGCGGACGGCGACGACCGTCGCGACCAGCATCCACACCGCAGTCGCAGCGAACACCGGCACCGTCACGCCCGGCATGATGCCGAATATGCGGAAGAGTCCGGGGGTTGACGCGAAACCGATCGTGCGCAGCAGCTCACCGACGTCGACGCGCGTCTGCGGCTCCGGCATCAGGCGCGATCCGATTTCGAACGTGACGAGCGCCCACGCCGCCCACGCGATGAGCGCGACGGTGCTGATGAACAGGATGTTCGCGAGCGACAGGCCGCCGAGGCCGCGCGCGCCCACGCCGGCCGCGAGGCTCGACATCACGACGATGGTCAACGCCTGACCCGTCGCACCGCGATCCGCTTCGACTTCCTCGTAGATCGCCGCGTCGAGCGAAATCGCTCCGATGAGCCGCATGAAGAATCCGTTCGTCGCGGATCTGGTAGCCATACCGCTACGGTATGCAAACGGCCTGCTCGATACAAGGTCCTGTGGACTTGCGGCATCCGGCTTCAGCCGGCTGACGTGCACGCCTCGCTCGCCAGGGCGTTATGGTGTGTTCTCGAACACGAGATCGAACGCCGTGTCGCCAAAACCCGGCATTGCGTAGGTGAATTCATAGCGGCGCGGCAACAGGCTGCTCACGTCGATCCACACGGTGCCGGTCGCTTCGATCTCGGACTGCGGCGACGTCGCGGGCGCGCGAACGCCGCGGACCATCGCGCCGTCGACGGCGCGAAGGCCGGCGTCGGCGAGACCGCGTGGATCGCCGAGGACGTTGAACAACTGCGCCCGTTCCTGCTCGTCGAGCTGCCGCATGAGGGCGCCGTGCTTGACGCGCGGTGCCTTGCCGCTCATCGCACGCCCCACCGCGTCGAACGCGCGCGCGATGTCGTCCTCGGTCAGCGGTTCGCTCGCTCTCAATCGATCCTTGATCGGTCGGTCTTGGTCGCGACCGCAGGCGGCGGCGACGAGCGCGACGATGAGCAGAGCGGCAAATTCTTTCGTGGCATTCATTGTGCACCAAAGCGCGCGGAGGCCTGATCGAGGGCGTCGCGATGGTCAGCTGGCGCAGCGGCCGAGCGACGCTCGATCGAATTCATCGCCGAGGCATCACGCGGTCGAGAATCGCGTCGGCGCGATGCCGCGCCGCCTCGGTCGTGATCAGACGCGCGGGCCAGTTGCGCGTGTAGCCTTCGGACGCCCATTTCTTCGTCGCGTCGATCCCCATCTTTCCGCCGTATGCCGGCAGATCGGCCGCATCGTCGAGATCGTCGACCGGGCCTTTCGTCAACTGGATGTCGCGCAGCGGATCCATGTGCGTGCCGACGATCCACGCGACCTGGCTCACGTCGTGGACGTCGACGTCGCTGTCGACGACAACGATCGTCTTCGAGAACATCAACTGGCCAAGCCCCCAGAAGGCATTCATGATCTTGCGCGCGTGGCCGGGGTAGCGCTTGTCGATCGATACGATCACGAGATTGTGGAAGATGCCCTCGGCCGGGAAATGCATGTCGACGATCTCGGGCAGCGTCTTCCTGATCATCGGCAGGAAGATCCGCTCGCTCGCGAGCCCGAGGTAGTAGTCCTCCATCGGGGGCACGCCGACGACAGTCGTCAAATACGTCGGCCGTTTTCGCTGCGTGACGCAGGTGAGATGGAACACTGGAAAGTCGTCGGGCTGCGAATACAGGCCCGTGTGGTCGCCGAACGGTCCTTCGCGGCGCCGCTCCCCCGGTTCGACGTAGCCCTCGAGCACGATATGGGAGCTCGCCGGCACTTCGAGATCGACCGTCACGCATTTCACCATCTCGATTCGCCGCCGCGCCAGGAAACCGGCAAGGAGCAGTTCGTCGAGACCTTCGGGCATCGGTGCCGTCGCGCAGTACGGCAGCACCGGCTCGCAGCTCAGCGCGACGGCGACGTCGAGCCTCCGGCGCAGCCGTTCCGCCACGCGGTAATGCTGCGCGCCGCCCTTGTGTCGCTGCCAATGCATGCCGGTCGACCGGCCGTCGAACACCTGCATGCGATACGTGCCGACGTTTCGCATCGCGGTCTCGGGATCCTTGGTGAAGACGAGCGGAAACGTGATGTATTTGCCGCCGTCCTCCGGCCAGCATTTCAGGATCGGCAGCGCGTCGAGCGTGCCCTCCCGAGCGACCACCTCGTGACAGGCTGCATCGTTGACCGTCTTCGGCACAAGATCACGAAGGCGTCCGACCATCGGCAGCATCTTCAGCGCGTCCATGATGCCGGCCGGCATCTGCGGCGTCATCAGCTCGTCGATCTCGGCCGCGAGATCGTCGAGGGTCTTCACGCCGAGCGCGAGGCACATCCGTTCGTACGAGCCGTAGACGTTGCTGGCGACCGGCATGTCGTGGCCGGTGGGCGCCTCGAACAGCAGCGCGGGGCCGCCGCCGGGAGACTTGCAGGCGCGATCGGTCACCGCCGCGATTTCGAGATTCGGACTGACGGGTTCAGTGATGCGCGCGAGCAGCTTGCGTCGATCGAGGTCTGCGAGGAAGTCGTCGAGATCTGAGTACATAGGTGGCGCTGCGACTCGCTCCGTGCCCTCGGTGCTGGCGAGCCGAATTCTGCAACGTGCTCAGTTATTTCGTGTGTTTCGTCGTTTCGTGTTTTCGTGGATTCGGTGCCGCGGTTACGTCGTCGCGGTCATTCTATCCGTAATCTGCTGCGCGAGCGCCAGCGCGCGGCGCCCCTGCGCACCATCGACTCGCGGCGGGCGGTTCGCGGCGATCGCATCGACGAAATCGGCGAGCTCGCGCTTCAGCGGTTCTTCGTTCGCGACCATCACCTCGCCGCCCTCGATCGACGGCGTCTTCGCGGTACCCTTCACGAGGCGGTACGCTTCCAGCTTCTGCAGCGCGTAATCGATCGACACGTACGCGGCGGTCTCGAAGAAGCGGATCTTCCGCACCCGCTCGCGGCTGATGCGGCTCGCGGTCAGGTTCGCGATGCAGCCGTTCGCGAACCGCAG
>Ga0066684_10001102_pt1 | contig 10385 bp, 9 predicted proteins | sample GraSoiAngelo_133_FD_62301 | JGI IMG/M metagenome (GOLD analysis project Ga0066684, IMG submission 62301) | Grasslands soil microbial communities from the Angelo Coastal Reserve, California, USA - 14_0929_05_20cm | ecosystem: Environmental > Terrestrial > Soil > Grasslands | place: USA... | reverse complement strand
CAGAAAAAATGGTTTCTCGACAAAATCGTCCACTGGGTCATGATTAGAGAGCTTCTCGGTGATGTCCGCTTTGCTGGCCAGCAAAATAACCGAGATTCCTGCGGTCTTGGGACGGCTCTTAAGTTTCTCCACCAACTGATGCCCATCCATCCCGGGCATCCGGTAATCGCTGACCAGCAGATCAGGAGGATCGTCGACCGCCTTCAGCAGAGCGTCGGCAGAATCGTTCGAAGTGGTCACGTTGGCCAGCGGCGTGAGGGCGCCCCGCAACATTCCCAGGACCATAGGATTGTCATCTACCAGAAGCAATTTGACGTTCGTGTTGGCCATGCGAGGCTACATCTTTTTCCGGACGCGACGATAATCGGCGCTCTTGCCACCTGACTTGCGCTCCAGCGCGATCTCTCGAATTTCGATTCCTTTGTCGAGCGCCTTACACATATCGTACACGGTCAGGGCGGCAACGCTGGCTGCGACCAGCGCCTCCATTTCCACGCCAGTCACCGCCGTGGTCGTAACTTTTGAGGTAATTGCGACGCCATTCTCGCACAGCCGCAAGGCCACATCAACGTGCGCGAGCGGCAAGGGATGGCACATCGGGATCAGCTCTGAAGTCCGCTTGGCGGCCATAATGCCCGCCAGCCGCGCTACTTCCAGCGGATCGCCCTTGGGGTTCTTGGGTAGTGCCTTGAGCACCGCCGGCTTCAGGGCCACAAAAGCGCTAGCCTCCGCTTCGCGTTTGGTAGGACTCTTGGCAGAAACATCCACCATCCGCGCGCGTCCAGACCGATCGTAGTGGGAGAGCTTGGGAGGCACGGATTCGAGGAAAGTATGTTAGCAGGTGGGGGCTCACTGCGGCGACACGCGCGCGTTGCCGCGAAATCATTTCTAAATTAGTGCGTGAGGGCGTCGCAGGGAATCGTGTTGGGATGTACTGAGTCCCCATGCTGTTGAAGGCCGAGGACAGCGCTGTGGCCATGCCGGATACGACGATCCTTCATGCGCAAGAAGAAGCGACCCGTCAGAGCGATGGATCCCGCCGATCGTCAAGTGTCAGCTGGAATCTAGCCAAACAGTTTTTGACTAGTCGCTCTGACGTTCATACGCTCCCATATCGCAACCGGCAGTGTCCTCCGTGTCTGGACGCGGCATGCCGCGCTGGTCGGTCTTCAGTAGATGACCGAGACCGTCGGTGCAGCCACTCGGGTTTCCGGCATCAATCGCCGGACTACCTGTGAGCAGAGGAATAGTTGGCGTTGGCCCGCCGTAGTTCCCCAACGTGCCGAGCACGGGGCTGGTGTTGTCCCGATCGCCGCTCTTGCTGAAAGCGCAGGAGCCATCGCTGCTCAGGTTATAGCCATGCGAGGTGATGGTACCGCCACATTTTTGCCAGAATTGTTCGCGAGAATGCTGTTCTGCAGCGTCGCTGTGCCGCCGTTCTTAAAGATACCGCCAGCAGAATTTCCGCTAACGGTGCTGTTATTCATTGCCAAGCTCCCCGAACCATTGACGATGGCGCCACCCGTTCCGCCGCATACTCCGGAACAGCGGTAAGCGGTACTACCGCTGACGGTGCTGTTGTTCAGCGTCACTGTGGGGCCGAAAGTGTAGAACGCACCGCCAACACCCACCCGGCAGGAGAGGGTGGTGCTGCACGCGGTACCGGCGCTGTTGCCGGTGAGAGTACTATTTTTAATCATCATCAGCGTGCCTTGGTTGTAGATGCCGCCGCCAAAAGCCGAGCAGGGATTTGCGTTGCAGTATGAGCCCGCGTGATTCCCGCTGATGATGCTGTTGCTGATGGTCAGCGCGCCAGAATTGTAGATACCCCCACCTAACGCCGCGCCGGCGCTAATTTCGCAGAACACAAAATAGTGGATACATGGGATAGGTGCCCAATTCCCACTGACGGTGCTGTTAGCGTCAGCGTACCAGAGTTGTTGATACCTCCGCCGGGGTTGGCTCTGCCATTGCGAATAGTGAGCTTTGAAAGGGTCACATGGGGGCCATTGGAAATTGTGACCACTCTGCCGACCCCTCCGCCGTCAATGATTGTGCTAGGGGCACCTGAACCGAGAATGGTCAAGCTTTTACCGATGGTGAGATTCTCCTGATAAATTGCGGCGGCAACCATGATGGTGTCGGCCGAAGCAGCCAGCGAGATGGCATGCTTGATGGTCTTGCAGGCGGTCGTTGGCGATAGGCAATTATTGCTGTTACCCCCGCTCACCCCATTGACGTACCATGTCGTGCTGGCCACAGCGGTTGAGGCTAGGGCCAGAAAAACCGGTGCGAACAGCAAGCTGGTGAATAGTTTGCGTCTCATAATTTTTCTCCGCATGAAGCGCTTCCCAAAACCTGGCCTGAACTATCTGGAGGCCAGAGTTGCGCTGTCTGCCGCTATCGACGGGTCGGCGCTGAGGGAGGATGCGGACCGGGCGTAATATCCTTTGCGCGCGCGAATTTCGAGCTTCTGCCCCATTTTGCGCGCTTCGATCTTGATTTTTCGATAGCGGCCGTCAGGGGTAAAGGCTGCAGGCTTGTAGGAAACTGAGTAACGGCTGCGCAATTCCTCGCCGATCTTGGCGAAGGCCTTGGCCACGTCGCTGGGACTGTTAGGCGTAAGCATTCGGCCACCAGATTCCTCTGCGAGCTTATGCAGATTGGAGTTACCCGCGTGGGCCGAATCCCAATCCGGATCTCCCGGTCTCGCGTAGTTCGTGCTGATGGTATAGACGATGACGTCAGCTTCCTGAGCGGCATCGATGGCGCGCGCTAAAGTGCCCTCACCGGCATTGTTTTGGCCGTCAGAAAGAACTACCAGTACCCGTGCCACCGTGTCATGTTCCTCTCGATGCACCATCTTCTTGCAAGCGGTGCGGACGGCATCGTAGAGCGCGGTTCCTCCCCCCACTTTCAACCGCTGTACACCCTGAGACAACAGATTCGGATCGGCGACGAAATCTTGTGTCACGGTGGCGTAATTTTCGAAGCCCATTACAAAGCCCAGGTCCTCGGGACGATTCAAAACTTGGTGAAAAAATGCGCTGGCCGCGGCCTGCTCAAAGCGGAAACGCGAGGTGAGGGAACTGCTGGTATCGATCGCCACACCGACCCGCAGCGCCAGCTCATTCTCAGTTCGAAAGCCCAACACGGCGGCAGGCGGCTTGTTGTCGTCTAGAACCGATATATCATCCCGCGAAAGGTCGCTTATCGACGTGCCCTTGTGCGCGGCGATGAAGAGCAGGTTGACTTCGTTCACCTGCGTCGTCAACAACCATAAACCCGTCGGCAACGGAGGGTCGGGAGGGGCGGCGCTCGCAGCGCATTGAGGGCAGTCCTGCGCCTGACCTGCGCCAATCATGACCAATGCGGTGAAGAATGCAAACACTAGCCAAAGACTTCGGCTGATCGGGGTTCGTCCAACCGCACAAAGCGTTTTCATGATTCACCTCGACGAATGCCCTTTTTGACTGCGAGCAGATGGTACCGATCAGAAGCACTCGCGATGCCGTTACTCAAACCTTCCGAAACAACCAGGGATGGAATTGTAAGCTCAAGAAAGCGTTGCCCAAGGAACTTTTGTCGAAAGACCCGCTCAGATTGCGTAAGGACGAGACTGTCTCCGGCAGCGTATCAAATCAGATATAAGGTATCTGTTCAGATACATCGCTAAGGCGGGGGGTTTTTAGAAAAAGTGATGTTTGGAAAATGCCACGCATGCGCGCATTTCCCCAGATTTGAAAAAGCTCATGGGCATTTCTGATGATCCCTGGACAGGAAATTGATTTAGTGACGACTGAAGCGTAGCAGGAGACGGCACCAGAACCCTGCTTGCTGACGCTCTAGCGCGAAGGAATCTTTACCATTTGAACACGCGATGTGAACTGGGGTTTGGCCTGCAGAATCGGTGATAAATGGTCTGCCATCGCCAACTGGCTCACCACACAATTCGCAGCGTTCGATTGCAATTTGTTGATCTGCGCTCGTGAAGTTGGTGGCTGGAGTTGGCCAATGGTGCGTGGGTCCGAGGAGAGTGCGCCATTCGAAGCCGTCGATCTGTGGGGCTAAACGTGGGGAAGCCATAGTCGAACCTCGCGCTTGGTCTTATAGCACGTTGCGGGCCTACGTGGTTTTTCTCGAGTATTAACTGTAATCCATTGCAAATAAGGAGGAATTGCTGCGTCCGCATTTTGTTAGTAGTTGCCTGCTGTCACCAGCAAGAGGGATCGGTATCTGATCGGATACTGCGGCTGACAGGAGCGTACTTCTTGAATTTTTCCACGAAATCAATAAGATCATCGCTGCGTCTTTTTTATAGCGGTTGACCGTCGAATTTCTTGCCGTCATTTCCCAGTGATAGTTCAGCGGGCTTGGAGGTTTCTTGAACGCCGGTATATCCATCTCCGATCGAATCACGTTCGATCCGGAGATGGCACCAGGAAATGTCGTCCAGCTCACCCGGGAGGAAGCGCTTGACGTAGGGCCGGACAAACTGGCTTCGCTGCTCGAATCGCCGGCGCGCATGGCGCGCGATGTGCATGGGCTGTTGAAAGTGGTTGGCGCCATCAACGCGATCCGCGGTCTGATTTGGCTGGAACGCCCACTGTTCGAACTGATTCTCGATGTGATCCCCGCCGAACGCGGTGCGATAGTACTAACCGAAGACACGGGCGGCTCGGTGCCACCGGTACTGACCTGGAGCAAAGAGCAGGCATCACCGTCGCTTCGCATATGCCAGCAAATGACTGATCGGGTGCTGCACGAGGGTTTAGCACTCTCCAGCAATGGGGTTGTGAGCCGGAATGACACCGCGCCACGGTCGGCAATGGCAGCCCCCTTGATCGTCTTCGACCGCACACTCGGGTTTGTCTACCTGGAGACAACGAAGTCAGACATTCGCTTCGACGCCGGCCACCTGCACATGCTGGTGATCATAGCGGCGATCGCCGCAACCGTGCTGGAAAATGCGCGCCACCTGCAGAGGCTTGAAAAGGAAAACCAGTGGCTGCGGGAAGAGGTGAATTTGCAGCATGCGATGGTAGGTGAGAGTCCGCGCATGCATGAGGTCTACCAATTTGTTGGCAAAGTTGCACCCAGTGACTCCACGATTCTCTTGCTGGGCGAGAGTGGAACTGGCAAAGAGCTGGTCGCCCGCGCCATTCATCAGAGCGGCCCGCGCAATCGCCAGCCCTTCGTAGCGATCAATTGCGCGGCCATCACCGAAACGCTGCTGGAGAGCGAACTCTTCGGCTATGAGAAGGGCGCATTTACCGGCGCCGCACAACAGACTCGAGGCAAACTGGAGGTGGCGGAGGGGGGCAGCGTGTTTCTGGACGAGATCGGGGAATTAGCTTCCCCGCTTCAGGCCAAGTTGCTGCGTGTCCTGCAAGAGCATGAGTTCACGCGAGTGGGCGGAACCCGCTCCATCAAACTCAATGTTCGTCTGATTGCCGCCACCAATCGCAATCTGGAGGATGCTGTGCGCCAAGGCGTCTTCAGGCGGGACCTATACTACCGGCTCAATGTCGTTTCCAAATCCATGCCTCCTCTGCGGGAGCGGCAGCAGGACATTCCTCTATTGGCAAATCATTTCATCCGGAAACATGCGGCGAAAGCCGGCAGGCGTATTTTGGGTATTTCGCGACAGGCCGAGGCCGCCTTACTGAACTATGACTGGCCCGGAAATGTGCGGGAACTCGAGAACGCCATCGAGCACGCTATTGTGCTGGGCTCGACCGACACGGTGTTGGCCGAGGATCTGCCTGAATCGGTGCTCGAGGCTATGCCTTCGGCGGGCGCTCTACCGAGCCAGTTCCATGCGGCCGTCAGAGAGACAAAGAAACAGCTCATCTGCGCTGCCGTGGCGCATGCTCAAGGCAATTACACGCAAGCTGCGAAATACCTCGGCCTACAACGAAGTTACCTGCACCGCCTGATTCGCAATCTGAGCTTGTACGACGCCCTAAAACGGTCGATATGATCCGATATCCGGACAAATGACAAGTCGTGGCTCGAGTCCCAGTCCGCGATTCCGAACAGATGGTTGAAGTCATCACCGCATGAGCACGGGGATCCACTCCCCTGCCGCGATTTTCTCGCGGTCTGGCGGAATCACCACATAGCAATTGGCGCGGGCGGTGGCGGCGATGTCGCCGGAGCCTTGCCAGCGGGCCAGTTCTACCTGCGCATGTTCGAACTCCCCCGTAAGAATTGCGGGCAAGAATCGTTTAAGGCCGGTTTTGGTTTTGATTTCGGATTTTAATTTGGCGTGGAGAAAAATCAGCTTCTGTGGAGGCAGGCCGCTCAGTGCGTTCAGTAGCGGGCGGACGAATAGTTCGAAGGTCACCATGGTTGAAACGGGATTGCCGGGAAGCCCGAAGAAATACTTGTAGTTTTCGGGGGTTAAGGCCCCAGAATTTTTGGAATCTGCGGCGGCATGGCTGAAGCCACTCCCTTTCAAGACCGAAATGCGTCCGAAGACGATGGGACGGCCGGGTTGGATTTGCGCGCCGGTGAAAAAGAATTCGGCGTGGAACTCAGCGAGCACCTGCTCGACGAGATCGTATTTGCCCATGGAGACTCCACCGGCTAGCAGAAGCAGGTCGGATTCGAATCCGTCGGCGATCAGCTCGCGCAGGCGGGTAGGTTCATCCGGTGCGACGGGCAGCAGCACCGGGTCTCCGCCTGCCGCTTTGATCTGCGCGGCGAGCGAGTAGCTGTTGGAGTTGCGAATTTGGTTCGGACCAGGTGGAACGTCGATGTCGACAACTTCATCTCCGGTGGAGAGCACCGCGACCTGCGGCTTGCTGTAAACAAGAAGATGAGATCTGCCGACCGATGCCGCCACCGCGATTGCCGCATGATCGAGACGGGCGCCGGGGAAGAGCAGGCGCTCTCCGCGTTTGGCTTCAGCGCCAGCGGGGACGATGTTGTCGCCCGCGGAAACTGCTTTCGTGATCTCGACCTGGCTGCCATGCCGCGATGTGTACTCGACCATGACGAGGGCATCAGCGCCGGAGGGAGCGGGCGCACCGGTCATGATGGCGGCGGCTTGGCCAGGCTCCAGATTCACTAGCGATTCCGGTGCCGCTCCGGCTTTGATCTCTCCAACGACTTCGAGCGTGGCCGGAAGCTTGGCCAGATCAGCGGCTCGCAGGGCGTAGCCATCGCGTGTGGCGCGTGGAAATGGCGGGAAACTGCGGTCAGCCGCGACCGGCTCAGCCAGAACCTGCCCGGCAGCATCAAGCAAGTCGGCTAGCTCCTTGCCGCGCGGACGAAGACGGGCGGCATGCGCTTCGACCACATGGCGCGCTTCTTCAAAACTAAGGACGAGGGATGGTTCCGGCTGAGCAGCCATGCAGAGGATGATACGACAGGATTTCGGCGCCCGAATGTCAATTGCCGACTCAAAATTGACAATTAGAGACTGGAATCGCTCTGTGCTTGGAGTGTCTTGCGTAGCGCTTGCGGATCCCTGGCGTACGCCAGCGCGGTTTCAGTATCTACCGTTCCCGCACGAACCAGCTTTTCGATTTCTCCGTCGAAGTGCTGCATGCCATCCAGCGCGCCGTTTTTGACGGCTTCAAGGAGCGACTGACCCGAGCGGTCATCGCACTCGATGTACTGCGCGGTACGCGCGTTTGCCTTGAAGATCTCCAGGGCAGGAACGCTCCCGCCATCGCGTCGCGGAATAAGCTGCTGGGAGATAACGTAACGCAAAGTCTTGGCCAGCCGACCGCGGATGGAGCTTTGTTCAGCGATTGAGAATGCGCTCACGATCCGGTCAATGGTCTTCGAAACATCGAGGCAGTTCAGGCTGGAAAGAATCAGGTGTCCGGTTTCCGCGGCGTCCAAAACCATCTCCATCGTCTCGCGGTCGCGCAGTTCACCGACAAAAATCACCTTTGGCGCCTGGCGGAGCGCGGCGCGCAAGGCAAGGGCAAAGCTGGGCGTGTCGCTGTGCAGTTCCCGCTGATGGATAGTCGCACGCTTATGGCTGTGCAGGAATTCAATCGGATCTTCTATGGTTATGATGTGGCAGGTCTGCTGCTCGTTAATCTTGTCGAGCAGAGCTGCTAAAGTCGATGACTTGCCGGATCCACGCGCGCCGGTTATCAGCACTATGCCGTCGCGAAGGTTTGCGATCTCTCCCAACTGCGCCGGCAGGCTAAGAGAAGCAAAAGTGGGAAGCATCGTCGGAATGACGCGCATTACTACCGCGCAGCTTCCACGCTGAATAAAAACGTTGACGCGGAAGCGGGCGACCCCTGGCAGCCCGAAGGAAATATCGCAAGAGCCTTGCTCGCGCAGAACCGTGATGGCTTGCTTGTTGTTGCCAATGAGGTCGGAGGCGATGCGGCGCGTGTCGTCGGCGGTGAGCGAGCGTAATCCGGAGGCGTCGACAGAGACTAACTGGCCATGAATTTCGACTTGGGGAGGGCGGCCGGGAGAAAAAATGAGGTCGCTAATTTGGTTGTTGGCGCGCAACATGGCCGCCAGCAGCGCGTGCGTGCCTGCTGGGGACGAGCCGGACGAACCGTCCAGCTTGACGTGAATGGGAGCTGTGCCAGGTGTCGCCATGCAATTCCTCGGGGGAAGGCCACGCGATGGGGAGGACGTTCGGGCGCGTTGAACGATTTTTCTCTGTGAAGGAATTACTGTATCGAAAAGAAGGAAGCGGTTCTAGGAAGAACGACTAGGGCATGGACCTTCGTAATGTGTGGTGGGGATCGCGTAAGGGCGGGCGGGACGCCCGCCCGACAGCCGGCCCTTCGACTTCGCTCAGGGCAGGCTCGCCGGCGCTACTGTTTATTGCACGGGCGAGGACGCCCGCCTACATCGCTATTTTTTTACGGGTTTCTTCTTTCCATAGCTGGTTTCGACGGTTGCACCGATGGATTGCAGCAGTCCCTTGGCTGCTTCGGCGAACGGGCCGTTGGGTTGCAGTTCCAGATACTTATTCAAAGCATCTGCGGTGCCAGGCGCAGGAACGACCTTGCCGCTTTTATCGATTGTTTCTTTGGCGATCAGATTCACGCCTTTTTGGTAATAAGCTTCGGCTTTATTGGGATCGGCGGCGATAGATTTATCGAATGAGGCAATCGCTGCGTCGGCTTTGCCAGCATTCGTGAGCACGGCTCCCTGGTTGTAGTAGAACTGCGCCGCTCCCGCGGGATATAGCTGCGCAGCTTGATCGTAGGCCTTCACGGCCTCGTCAACTTTTCCGACCTTGGACTCAGCTTGCGCCAGATTGTTGTAATACGAGGCAAGTGCCCGGAGGTCGTCTGGCTTTTTCTGGGGTTCGGCATCCACTGCTTTTTGTTTGATGTCCACTGCTTTCTGATAATCGCCCACGGCCTCGGTGTAGCGTCTCGTCTTCTCGGCGGGGTCGGTCTGCTTTGGAGCGGAACCAACGTAAGCGTCTCCCAATCGAGCCCACAGCAGGTCACGGCTGGCATCCATCTGTGTGGCCTGGTTTAGCGTGTTAATGGCAGAATCGAAATCCTGCGCCTGCATCGACTGATTTGCAGCCTGCAGCTTCTCGTTCAGCGACTTAACTGTGGTGACTTCTTTAGACTGCTTTTCCTGGGCCTCCTGCATTTGCTTCAATTGTTCCGGGCTGACGCCCTTCTGCTTGGCAGCTTCGGCCTGGGACTGCTTCTCGTCAAAGTCGAGAGTGTTCTCATCGACTTTTACGCCGTAGCCACTGACAGAATCCAGTTGCTTGCCGTCCTGAAGCAATGTGACTTTGTATTTCCCGGGCTCGATACCCAGAGAAAAGTACTCGCCCTTCTTATTCGTCTTCAGCGTATACTTGCGGCCATTGTCGGTGTTGTACCACTCGACGGTTGCCCCAACGATGGGATTGCCTTGCATGTCTTTAGCAACGCCCTTGACCGTACCCGTGGCCTGGGCGAATGCGGGAGGAATGCACAACGCCGCCAACATGGCGATTAATACCAGTACCACAGAATAGTTTTTCATATTTGGCCTCCAAACGAGTGTCAGTCGCGGATTTGCGAGTGTCGACGATGAAGCTCGAATCAAGTGCAACCTGGAAATTGTCAAACCCTGCCTATGATGTAAGAAATTGGATCCGTAGCCCCCACCGCCTCAAACGCTCGCAGGCGCAGCACGCAACTGTCGCACATGCCGCAGGCGGCATCTTCCCGGCTATAACAAGACCAAGTTAAATCGAAGGGCGCGTTTAATTCAAGGCCGAGGCGTACAATCTCAGCCTTTCGCATTCCGATGAGAGGCGTAATGATCTCAATATTGCCCTCTCTTGTGCCAACTTTAATCACTTGATTGAAGGCCTGATAGTACGCAGGACGGCAATCAGGATAACCGGAACTGTCCTGCTCCACCGCGCCAATATAGAT
>Ga0066684_10001100_pt1 | contig 10385 bp, 10 predicted proteins | sample GraSoiAngelo_133_FD_62301 | JGI IMG/M metagenome (GOLD analysis project Ga0066684, IMG submission 62301) | Grasslands soil microbial communities from the Angelo Coastal Reserve, California, USA - 14_0929_05_20cm | ecosystem: Environmental > Terrestrial > Soil > Grasslands | place: USA... | reverse complement strand
CCCCGCTCAGTTGTTCGCACACTGGCGACGAAAATTCTGATCAGCCCTTCGGCTTCAGCCAGGCGTGCGACCAAACGCGAATCCCGCTTCATCTTCCTGAGGCCTGATACCAGCCTGAGCCACCGCCCGGTTTCACGCAGCTCCTTTAAGCAGACCTTAAATTCATGGATAAAATCCTTGCGGAACTCCACGGACTCAACTTCGCCATGATGGCCGTATGGCGATATGCCGCACCTGAGAAGTTGTCCTGCAATGTGGTTGCCTACTCTGGTGTTGGGCAAGTCGCGTTCGGTGTTCGGTGTTTTTCTTCTCATAACACAACTGGCTGACCTTCCGTCATAACCAGAACGTCGTGATCAATGCCGGCTTCGCGCGCACGTGCGAGCAGGCGGGTAAGCGGTTCGTCCAGCGGCTCATAACCGAGACGGAATGTGCCGTAATGCATCGGCACTAATTTTTTTGCGCGCAATTCCAGAAAGGCCTGCACTGCTTCCTCTGGATTCATGTGTACCTCACGTCCGCTCGGCGGGTCGTAAGCGCCAATCGGCAAAAGTGCGATCTCGACGTCATGGCGTTCGCCGATTTCCTTGAAGCCGGGGAAATAGGCGCTGTCGCCGCAGTGAAAAATCGAGCGACCATTCGCTTCGATAACGAAACCGCCGAAGCCACGATGCAGATCGGCCAGAAAACGGGCGCCCCAGTGATGACAAGGGGTCAGCGAAATTTTCAGCCCATCGAGCGGCACTGCCTGCCAGTAATCGAGCTCGTGCACGATATTAAAGCCGAGATCGTGAACGAGGCTGCCAACGCCCACCGGCACGACGATCGGTTGATCGGAAGCGATTCGTCGCAGCGTTCGCCGGTCGAGGTGATCAAAATGCGCGTGTGTTACCAGCACCAAATCGATATCCGGCAAATGATGCAGTTCGATTCCTGGCTGCTTCAACCGCTTGATCACCTTCAACCATTTCGCCCAGTTCGGATCGATCAGGATATTGCGATCGTGCGTTTGAATGAGAAAGGAGGCGTGCCCGATCCAGGTGATGCAAATTTCACCCGACCGGATTTTGGGAAAACGCGGGGCTACGCGTTCGCCAGACCGTTTGGTAAAAAGGGATGGGATGAGGACCTCGGCCAAAAAATTCCGCCGATGCCAGGCCATGCCTGGCTTTAGGGTTACGCGCGTCGACCGTTTCTCCTCCGCACCATCCGCGGTCGCCTGTCGCACAACCCGCGTTTTTTTTGAAAAAGGAATCGGCACCTGCGGAGAAGCATATAAGCTCGCGAGCACAGTTCAAAAAATATTGGCGCGATGAACATCGATGAATCTAAACAGGAGCTCAGGGCAAAAATGCAGGAACAGTTGCAAGCCCTCGATGCGGACGACCGGCGCGGCCGATCATTAAAAATCTGCAACCGCGTGCTCGAGCTACCAGTTTGGAAACGGGCTCAGGTGGTTGTCGTCTTCGAACCGTTTAGTTACGAACCTGAGATCGCGCCATTGATCGCAGATTTGCGCCGGCGCGGCAGCGAAATCATCGCGATTTTGCCAACCGCACGCAGCCAGCACGATGTCGCGATCTTCGCGCCGATCGACCTTGTCCTTGTTCCCGGGATCGCTTTCACCCGTGCGGGGACACGAATCGGACGCGGCGCGGGTTTTTTCGATCGCTTTCTGGCTCATCGCGCCGCGCGCGCGATCAAGATCGGGATCGCTTTTAGTTTTCAGATCGTCGAATCGCTTCCGCTCGACCGGCACGACGTTGGACTTGATCTCGTGGTGAGCGATTGATTGACGCGGCTCGATGCGGCAGCCATTTGTCGGTCTCGTTTTGGCTGCAGTCATCGGCATCGTTGCCGCCGATTATTTTCCTGCGATCAACGGCCCGCTCCTGTTTATTGCGATTCTAGGTGCAGTTTCAGGGTTACACTGGAGTTATGCGCCGCTCGTTTTTGCGCTGGTCGGCGCGACATTTTTCGCCCTTCATAGCGCACGAGTCACCAGCACGCCGGCCGATGCCCTTGCTGAAACCGCTGGCGGACTGGCGCGCCCCGCGAGTGTGACCGGCATTGTCACGACCGAGCCAAAAGTCGAAGCGACCGGCAACGCCAGTTTCCTTATGAGAATGCATCGGTCCAAAATTGCCGGCCAGAATTTTGAAACAAACGCCACGGTTTTCGTTCGCTGGCGCGGCCGGCCAAACGTGGGCGATGAACTGGCACTTTTTGGAACTTTCCAACCAATCGAGCCGCCGCGAAATCCCGGCGAATTCGATATGCGCGCCTACCTCGCGCGGCGCGATGTGAAAAATTTATTCATCGTTCGGTATCCGGAAAATGGTCGGATTCTTGCGCCGGGCAGCGGATTTTCTGTCCTTCGGGCAGCGGCTCGCTCCCGCGAATGGATGCAGCGCATCCTCAGCCGCGACCTCCAAGACTCGCCAGATGTCGTCGGACTCATTTGCGGTACTGCTCTCGGGCTTCGCCATCAGACGCGCGATGATATCGAAGAGCCCTTTCAACAAACGGGGACGTTGCATCTGTTTGCGGTCGCTGGGTTGCACGTTGGCATCGTCGCGCGATTACTCTGGAGTCTCGCGATGGTATTGCGCCTGCCGCGCAAGCCCGCCACCGCTCTGATCATTCCTCTCCTTTTCTTCTATGCTGCGATCACAGGCCTGCATACTGCGAGCGTCCGTGCCGCGGTCATGAGTGCGCTGCTGCTTGGTGGAATATTCTTCGATCGAAAGGTTCTTGCTCTCAACAGCCTGGCAGCGGCCGCATTTCTGATTTTACTGTTCGATTCAAACCAGCTTTTTACCAGCGGGTTTCAACTGTCGTTCGCGGTGGTGGGCGCCATCATCCTCCTGGCCGATCCAATGTTTGTTCGCTTTGAACGAATCGTTGCCCCGGATCCATTTTTGCCACCTCCGCTCTTGAATCGAATGCGGCGAATCTACGCGGCGATGGGGCGTGGTCTCGCTCGCGGCCTATCTGTTTCGCTGGCAGCCTGGATTGGATCGTTAGCGCTTATCTATTGGTATTTCTATCTCATAACGCCGGTATCGCTCCTAGCTAATCTCGTGGTAGTGCCGATCGCTTATTTTGTTCTCGCGCTCGCCATGTTGTCGCTCATCGCGGCGCCGATTTCCTCCGGGCTCTCAATTGTTTTTAATAATGCCAACTGGTTGACGTCGCGCGCGGTTCTCTACCTCGTTAATTTCTTTGCTTTGCTGCCGGGCGGACATGTTTACCTGCCCCGATTTACTGAACGGCCTGCCCCAATTATGATCACGGTTCTCGACGAAGGGACCGGCGCGGCCGCGCACGTTCGTGCGAATAATTACGATTGGTTAATCGATTGCGGCGGCCAACGAAATTATGAGCACACCCTGAAATCGTTCCTGCACAGTAAGGGCATCAATCGCATCGAAGGAATTCTGCTCACCCACGGAGATGCGCAACACATCGGGGGCGCTGCTGACATTGTCGCTGATTTCGCCCCACACGAAATTTATGATAACCCGCTCGATGTTCGCTCCGCGGTCCAACACCGATTATCTGAGGCGCTTCAGGTCGCGAGAATAAAACCCCGACACTTAGTTCGTGGCGATTCGCTTTTCTTTGGTGACGACGTGCACGCAGACATACTTTACCCGACGCCGGACCTTAAGATTACTGCGGCGGATGACGCGCCATTGATTGTGCAGCTCGTCATCGAAAACGTTCGTGTGCTTTTTGAGTCCGACGCAGGCGCCAACGCGGAGGCGGCCCTGCTCGAAGCGGGTGACAATTTGCACAGCGACATTTTGATCAAGGGCCAGCATCATTCCGGCGGCTCGGGCACCGCTCAATTTCTTGAGGCGGTAAAACCGAAAGTTATCATTGCCACGTCGCGTCCATCTCCCGTCGCGGAACAGATCACTGAGGAATGGACCAAGGAAATCGCGGAGCGCGGCATCAAACTCTTCCGCCAGGACCAGACCGGCGCGGTCGAAATTCAGTTCGGCGATGAAGAATGGCGAACACGAGCGTACCGGACTGGCGAAACTTTTCGTAGCAGCAGTCGATGAATGGAAAGTCCGCGAGCGACATATTTCTGTTCGAAGCTAGTGGGTGGAAAATGATATTGCTCGCGCGAGATGACAAATATATCGGCGGCAGCGATCACTCTCTCGATCTGGTGATAGTAACCCGCGTGATCAGTGGCAACGTGAAATAAGCCTCCGGCAATGAGGGCGCGATGAATGGAGGATACGAATTCGGGGGTGAAAACACGCCGCCCGTGATGTCGCCGTTTAGGCCACGGATCGGGGAATAGCAGGTGAAACGTCGTAACGGAACCGGACGGCAACAAGTGCGTTATTGCGTAGTCTGATTGCATTCGCAATATCCGCGCGTTTTTCAGATCCAGCCGCGCAACTTTGCGGCAAACGCTCCGCACTCTTCCCAGCAGCCGTTCAATCCCCAGAAAATTGTGCGCCGGATTTTCCTGCGCCAGAGCGGCAAGAAAGGCACCATCGCCGCAACCGAGATCCATCTCGAGCGGAGCAAGCCGCAAAAAAACTTTGTTGAGCTCCAATGCGCTGGTCAGAGATTTCGGCACATATTCGACGGCCGCCTCGTCTGTATGCAGTTTAGCTCGACACCGCATGTGATTAAGCGGAGAAGTTTGCATTCTGGCGGCCTGCGAATCGATCACAATCGCTCGCCTCTTCGCTTGATTTCCAGATCGTCATTGCGAGAAGACCACGTCCCGGATTAAATTGCCATTCATGAGTTGGAGCAGAGAAGAAGCTCTTACCGATCCTGCGGTACGAGAGCCGATGATGTTCACCTCGGAGTTTCGATTTCGCCTCCGCGACATTCCGACCGAAATTATTCTGCGGCTTTATCGCCCGCTCCATTCCGGCAGAATTGTCGTGCGGCGAAGCCACGATCTATCAATCCCGCAGGTCGCGGCTCCGGAGCCGGCGGCTCATGTTGATGACGGCGATAGCGAGGGCGACGCGCTGCACGCCGTAGTGGACGAGATGGTTTCGCTGTATAATACGGCTCGCGCACAAGGCCTGACGCCGGGTACCTCCTGGCTCAAGCCTAACGAGAATTTTCCCAACTTGTGAGTCACTGAACTTCGGGATAAGGCCGGCTCGGTTCTCACCGTTGCACTTTTGGGGGGACCTCGTTACCTGGGCCCCTTTGCTGGAGCGTCCTTGCTTCGGCAGCGGCATCAGCACCCCCTTGGACGCCAGCCCTTGCTTGAAACATTCTCGCTCACGCGCTGTCTAATTCGCAATGAAACGCCTAGTCTTGCTGGCTCATATTTTCCTGGCGCAGTTGCTTCTGGCCGATCCACTCCCGCAGACACGCACCGTTGTCTTCGCCGGCGGCTGCTTCTGGTGTATCCAACCCGCCTTCGATAAGGCACCGGGCGTGCTCAAAACTGTCGTCGGCTATTGCGGTGGGACGGAGCCGAATCCGACCTACAAACTGGTTGGTTCCGAGAAGACGAACTATCGCGAATCGATCGAAATCACCTACGATCCCGCAAAAATTAACTTCGATCGGCTACTCGACATTTACTGGCGGCAGATCAATCCCACGCAATCCGACGGCCAGTTCACCGATATTGGACCGAGTTATCGCGCCGCCATCTTTGTGGAGAACGACGAAGAGCGAAAGATCGCCGAAGCATCAAAGGCAAAGCTGGCGGCCTCTGGCCGGTTCGACAAACCGATTGTAACTGAGATTTTGCCGACGATGAAATTCTGGCCGGCGGAAGAGTATCATCAAAAATATTATCAGCAGAATCCGACCGACTTTGAGATGTTTGAAGTTGGCTCCGGGCGAAAGGCGTTTGAAAAGAAGAAGTGGACCGATGCGAAGCCTGAGACCCGTTAGCCCGCTCACGGGATTCGGACCTTAACTCTCTTTCCTGCGGGAGGAGAGGGGGCAGGGTGAGGCGGCGGGAACCGAAACTTGCCCTCTTACCTTTGTGGAAACGTCTAGAAGCGCTGCACGTTGGTCGACGGCTCGACGAAATCCGCCTGGCTCACTGAGAGGTTTTCTTTAAGGTGCCTCGATAATTCTTGGGCCAAAATAATTGCGATCGACTTTGCGTCCCGGGTGTAAACCGGAATAGGGAACCCGCCGGCGTTTCGATCGTATCCATAGATCGTGCCGTCCGTTTCCCAAACGCAATAGGCGTGACCGGCGGGATGGTTGACATAACGAACCAGAAGAATTTTCGCCCAAAAGTTTTTCTCCAGGGTGTGTTGGGTTTTGACCGCCGCCAGATAGTTGCAGGCCGAGACGACGCAACCGTTGAGAACGATGAGATCGTCCTCGCTCGGACTAAGCATTACGTTCTGGCGACAAGCGCCAATGCCATAGCCGGTGAGGGCGATAAAAAGATAGATCGCGACATGGCGGGCGATGCGAGTTTTCATAAAAGTGGGGACGAAACTGCTGCCTTTGAGGGGGAGGTTGCTATTTATCTTATAGAAATTATAGCAAAGCCGGTTCCACGGTGAAGGAAAATCTGTCGGGCTGGCCCTTCGCCGCTGTAAGTGCTTGATTTCAAGTTCCAGTGATCTGTCAAGCGCTCCCCCAGAATCCCGCTGATTTTCTCGCTACAAAGGCAGCTGCCTGTCCTCCCCAAATCCTTCCCTGCCCGCATTTACCCGATAAAGCAAGGCGCAATTGGATCAAGCGATGCCGCCTCAAAGGGAGAGCCGGGCAAAAAGTTTCTCGGCAAACTTCAGTTTCGCCTGGAGAATGGCTCGGCAGCCCGGATTCCTAAGTTCGACCTTTTGCGCTTGCGCGCGCGACATGACTCGCGAGCATAAACACACGCCCTCGCCATGCCCTTTACTACGCGTGAAATTGAAAATCCTGATCCCGTCACTCGAGTGGTCGCGGCGGATGTGGCGATGCGCAATCAACAGGCTGAGCAATCGGGAGACGACATCGGCGAAAAGATGGTGCTCAACATGGGACCATCGCATCCAGCCACCCACGGAGTGTTGCGACTCGTGCTCGAACTCGATGGTGAAATCATTACCAAAGCGGCGCCGGACGTCGGTTTTCTGCATCGTGGTGACGAAAAAATCGCGGAGAACATGCAGTACAATCAGTTTGTTCCTTACACTGACCGCCTCGATTACCTCGCCCCGCTGGCCAACAATGTCGCCTACGCCCTGGCAGTGGAGAAATTGATGGGCTGGGAAATTCCGCCACGGGGCAAAGCCATTCGCGTGGTCTGCTGCGAACTCGCCCGCATTTCCTCCCACCTTATGGGGCTAGGCGCAATGGCGCTCGATCTCGGCGCGATGACCGTGTTCCTTTACACTTTTGAGGAACGCGAAAAAATCTACGACTTGTGTGAATTGCTAACCGGCGCGCGTTTCACTACCAGTTACACCCGCGTTGGTGGACAGATTCGTGATTTGCCGGCGCATTTCATTCCGCAATTGGGAAGATTCCTCGAGACGTTTGACCCGAAGCTCGACGAATGCGACAACCTCCTCACGCGCAATCGCATTTTTGTCGATCGCACCCGCGACATTGGAGTAATCCCGCGCGATCGCGCCATTGCGTATGCTCTTTCGGGCCCGAACCTGCGTGGCAGCGGCATCGAACACGATTTGCGGCGGCAACATCCTTACCTCGATTACGATCAATACGACTTCGAAGTAGTGACCGGAGCGACGGGCGATTGCTACGATCGCTATCTCGTTCGGATCGAGGAGATGCGGCAGAGCGCCAAAATTCTACGGCAAGTGATCGACAAGTTGCCCAGTGGCCCGATTAACGTAGCAGATTGGAAAAATATGTTGCCGCCGAAATCGCGGGTGATGACAAAGATGGAAGAATTGATTCACCATTTCATTGTCGTGACTGAAGGTTTAAAAGCGCCGCCGGGCGAAATTTATTTCGCGGCCGAGAATCCAAAGGGCGAACTTGGTTTTTACATCAACAGCCGTGGCGGAGGTGTCCCCCACCGGCTCAAAATCCGCGCACCATCGTTTGTCAACCTCAGCATCCTGCCGGAATTGCTGCCGGGTTGCATGATGAGTGATGTAGTAGCGATTTTGGGCAGTTTAGACTTCGTCATGGGAGAATGCGATCGATGAAAATAATCTCTGCAGGCTTCTTGGCGATCCTGGTTTTGGCCGCGTGCAATCGCAATGTCATGAGCGGATCGAAGCTGACGCTCGAGAATTATAACCAGATCACGACGGGCATGAGCAAGGCACAGGTGGAAAAGATTTTGGGTTCGCCGACATCGATGGAGACGAAAGACATGCTCATCTTCAAGAAGACGATCTGGCGTTACGAAGACGGACAGAAGTTCGCCCAGATTACGTTTAAGAACGACGAGGTGGATAGCAAGGACGCCAATCTTGGCACGCAATGAAGAGTGCTCGCCTCCGGATTATCTTGCTTCTCGTTAGCGCCTTGCTCTTTTCGTGCAGCAATCAGCGCCTTACCCAGGCCAATGTCGACCAGGTGACCGAAGGGATGAGCAAGAAACAGGTGGAATCCATTCTGGGTCCTCCGACGGCTGTCGAAACCAAGGATTTTATGCTGCTTAAACGCACAACCTATCTTTACCGCCAGCCCAACGGCACGGTGACGGTATTGTTCAAGGACGACAAGGTAGCGGCGAAATCGAGCGCGCTCCCCAAATAGGCGACTATTCCATGACTTCGACCGCGACGAAAATTCCGGCGGAATTGAAGCGGCAAATGGATGCCGCAATTGCTCAATACCCGACCGAGCGAAAACGAAGCGCGGCTTTGCCATTGCTGCATCTCTGGCAGGAACATTTCGGCTTTATCAGCGATGAAGGCATTAATTGGATTGCGGAGAAGCTGGAGCTGCAGCCGATCAACATTCTCGAATTGGTGACCTTTTATCCGATGTTGCGGCAAAAAAGCGCTGGCAAAACCCATATTCGCGTTTGCCGGACGCTTAGTTGTGCCATGGCCGGAAGCTATCGTGTAATGGAAAACCTTTGCACGAACGCTGGCATCGCGCGCGGCCACGGTCTTCACCAACCGTTTCTCGTTAGCAAGGATGGAAAAGTGAGCATCGAGTTTGTGGAGTGTCTGGCCAGCTGCGGCACCGCCCCGGTTTGCATGGTGGACGACGAGTTACGCGAAAACGTCGATCCGAATGCGATGGGCGATCTTTTCCTCACACCGGAGTCGGGCCAAGGCGGCGGATTAAATATCAACATCCAAACCTCGCCTCATCCGCTCGAGCGCCGGCTCGTCTTCAAAAATGTTGGCCGGTCGGATTGGACGACCGACATTGATTGTTATCTGGATGACGGCGGCTACAGGGAGTTGAAAAAGGCCGTTACCATGTCGCGGACGGACATTCTTAACGAGGTTAAGACGTCGGCGTTGCGCGGACGTGGTGGCGCTGGTTTCCCAACCGGGGTGAAGTGGAGCTTTATCAAGCCGGACGAGAAGAAGCCGGTGTACCTGATTTGCAATGCGGACGAGTCGGAGCCTGGCACCTTCAAAGATCGTTACATTATTCACCAGGATCCGCACCAGCTGCTGGAGGGCATCTTGATTTCCTGTTACGCCCTCAATGTCCACACCGCTTACATATATGTAAGGGGCGAGTTTCCCAAGGGGACGAAGATCCTCGAGCGCGCCATCGAGGAAGCGCGGGAGAAGAAGTTTCTGGGTAAGAATATTCTCGGTTCGAACTTTGACGTCGAAGTCTTCATTCATCGCGGCGCCGGCGCCTACATTTGCGGCGAGGAAACGGGGCTGATCGAATCGCTCGAAGGCAAGCGCGCTTACCCACGGATCAAACCGCCTTACTTCCCCGCGGTGCTCGGTCTCTATATGTGCCCGACCATTGTGAATAACGTCGAAACGCTCTGTCACGTGAAGCATATCATCGCGCTGGGCGGCGCTGAATATTCGCGACTCGGCCGCCCCGGCAATACCGGCACACGGATTGTCTGCGTCAGCGGCGATGTCCTCCGCCCCGGTTACTTCGAGATCGAAGTCGGCGCTGTAACGATGGGACAATTGATCTACGAAATGGCCGGCGGGATGAAGTTCGGGCGACAACTCCGTGCCGTCATTCCCGGCGGAAGCTCGGCCAAGGTATTGCGCGCAGACGAACGCTTCAAACTAAAGGAGAAACAGTCAGATGGTTCGACTGTAGAGCGCGAAATTTCGATAGATGAAATTCCGATGGACTTCGATTCACTGGCCGCCTGCGGCTCAATGGCGGGTTCTGGCGGGGTCATTGTGCTGGATGATTCGCGCGACATGGTCTGGGCCCTAAACAACATTAACGAGTTCTATGCGCACGAATCGTGTGGACAATGCACTCCCTGCCGCGAGGGCGCG
>Ga0066684_10001094_pt1 | contig 10420 bp, 7 predicted proteins | sample GraSoiAngelo_133_FD_62301 | JGI IMG/M metagenome (GOLD analysis project Ga0066684, IMG submission 62301) | Grasslands soil microbial communities from the Angelo Coastal Reserve, California, USA - 14_0929_05_20cm | ecosystem: Environmental > Terrestrial > Soil > Grasslands | place: USA... | reverse complement strand
AGCGTCGCGGTGCAGGCGCTCTGCGACCGGGTGGCGAAGGAGCACGGCGCGGAGGGCGTCTTCTCCGTCGTGCCTGGAGGCGCGGAGGCGGGAAGCTGGGTGGCGGACGATCCGCGGCTGCCGCTCGTCTCCTTCACCGGATCGATCGCCGTCGGCCGCCGCGTCGCGACCCGCATCGCCGCGCGGCTGGGGCGGAGCATCCTCGAGCTGGGCGGAAACAACGGCATCATCGTGCTCGAAGGAGCCGATCTCGATCTGGCGGTACGAGCGATTACCTTTGGTTCCGTCGGCACCGCGGGACAGCGCTGCACCAGCACGCGGCGGCTCTTCGTGCAGCGCGGCATCTCGGGTGCGCTCCTCGAGCGCCTCGCCGCGGCGTTCCGCAGCGTCCCGATCGGCAACCCGCGCGAGAAAGGCGTCCTGATGGGTCCGCTCATCACCCGTGGCGCGGTCGAGAAGTTTCGCGCCGCGGTCGCCGCCGCACGCGAGCAAGGCGGCGAAGTCCGCTACGGCGGGCGCGTCCTCGAGGACCGCCCGGGCAACTTCGTCGAGCCGACGCTCATCGCGGCGCGCCGGCACGACGACTTTCCCATCGCCTGGGAGGAGACGTTCGCGCCCATCCTCTACGTCTTCGAGGTCGCCGATCTCGACGAGGCGCTGCGCGCGCACAACGCCGTGCCGCAGGGGCTCTCGAGCGCGATCTTCACCGACAGCTTGCGCGCGGCGGAGCGTTTCCTCTCCGCGGCGGGATCGGACTGCGGCATCGCCAACGTCAACGCGGGAACGAGCGGAGCGGAGATCGGCGGCGCCTTCGGCGGAGAAAAAGACACGGGCGGCGGGCGCGAGTCGGGATCCGACGCGTGGAAGGCGTACATGCGGCGCCAGACCTCGACGGTGAACTACGGGCGCGATCTGCCGCTCGCGCAGGGCGTGGAGTTCACCTGAACCATGCGAAGGCGGTGAGGGCGATGATGCGCATCGATCCGAAGACCACGGCAGTGGTGTCCATCGACATGCACCGCGGGCATCTCGACCCGAGCGTCGCGACGCTGCCGCTTCCGGCGGAGAGCTGTCGTCGCGTGATCCGCGCGGCGCGCGAGCTTTTCGAGGCGCTGCGCTCTCGCGGGGTCCCGGTCGTCCACGTCGTAACCTCGTACCGCGACCCAGCGGAATCGCTCTCCAATCCCTTCTGGAAGGCGATCGCGGAGGACCCGGCCATGAAGCGGAGCGCCGCTTCGCGGCACAACATGGCGGGGAGCCCGGGCACCCAGGTCATCCCGGAGCTTCTCGATTCGCGCGACGTGATCGTCGATCGCAAGAAGCGATACGACTGCTTCCAGGGGACCGACCTCGATTTCGTCCTCCAGCGCAAGCTAGGCGCGCGCACCCTCGTCTTGACCGGGGTGAACACCAACTCCTGCGTGCTCTGCACGGCGTTCGAGGCGAACGCGCGAGACTACGGAGTCGTCGTCGCCGCGGATTGCGTGGACACGATGGACGGGCCCGAGATGCACGAGTACGCGCTCCGCAACATGGCGATCACGGTCGCGTGGGTGCTGCCCAACGACGAGCTGCTACGCTCGCTTGCGCCGCGCGAAGAGGTAGGCGGGAAGCGCGGTGAGCAGCAGCGCGATCCCTAGCAAGGAGTCGCGCGGGTCGGAGATGAGGGTGCTCACGAGGAGCAGCGCGGCGAAGACGATGAAGAGCGCGGGTACCAGCGGATATCCGGGCACCGAGTAGGGCCGCTCGAGGCTCGCGTCGCGGCGCAGGACGAAAACCGCGACGCCGCCCAACGCGTAGAAGAGCCACGAGGCGAAGAGCACGCTGGCAATCAATTGATCGAACCGTCCGGTGAGCACGAAGACCATCGAGACCGCTGCCTGGATCAGAAGTGCCATCGCGGGTGTGCCGAAACGAGGATGGACCTGCGCGGCGGGGCGCCAGAACACGCCGGCGTGCCCCATGGCGTACAGAACGCGCGCGCCGCCGAGCACGTTGCCGTTGAGGCCGCCGATCGTCGCAAGCGCGACCATTCCCGCGGCGAGGTCCGCGCCGCGCGCGCCGAGCAGCGCCCGCGCGGTATCGGCCGCCACCAGCTCGGAGCGAGCCACGACGGACGACCCGAGAACGAAGAGATAGGCGGCGTTCAAGGCCAGGTAGATGGCGGCGACGATGCCGACCGACGCGAGCGCGGCGAGCGGCAGGTTGCGAGCAGGCCGCTTCACCTCGCCGCCCATGTAGCTGATGGTGATCCAGCCGTCGAAGGCGAAGAGGGGACCGAGGAGCGCGGCCCCCATGGCGGCGAGACCGCCCGGCGGGGCGCCCGAAGGCGTCGAGAGGTGCGACCACGATCCGCCGTGGCCGCCTCCGAACGCGAGCACGATGAGGCCCGCGATCACCGCCATCTTGGCGAAGGTCATCAAGTTCTGCGTGACGACGCCCTCGCGGACGCCGAGCACGTTGACGAGGGTGAGCGCGCCGATCGCGCAGATGGCGAGCCCTTCCGCGCCTCGCGGCGAGAGCGGGACGAAATGACCGAAGTAGCTCGCGAAGGCGACGGCCACGGCGGCGATGGAGGCGGTCTGGATGACGACGAAGAGCGCCCACCCGTAGAAGAACCCCCAGAAGGGGCCGAAGGCGCGATCGAGGTAGACCGAGAGGCCGCCCGCTTCCGGCAGCGCGGCGCTCAATTCCGCGATGGTGAGCGCGCCGGCGAGCGAGAAGAGGGCCGCGACGGCCCAGGCGCCGAGTTGCCCGAGCGGATGGGGGAAGACGCGCGCGACGTCACTGGCCGTCAGGAAGACTGCCGAGCCGATCATCACCCCGACGTTCACCATGGTGGCGTCGAGGAGCCCGAGCGCCCGGCGCAGCTCCGTCATTCAGCCCGCGAGTCGGGTCAGGAGCCGGTGGAAGTGATGGACTCCTGCCTCGCGCGCGGGCGAGTAGCGGCCGCGGTCGTAGAGCCGCGACCGGACGCCGCGCTGCACCTGCTCCACGATCTCCTCGTCCTCGTGCTCGACGCGATCGAGGTCGCCGCCGGCGCCGCGGCCTCGTTTGGCGGGATCGAGCACCAGCGCGCGGTAGACGATGCGAGTGCGATCGACGGCGAGCGGGACGACGACGTTGATCGACAGTCCCCAGGGATAGAAGTTCAGCATCGTGTTGGGGAAGAGGAAGAAGTAACAGGCGGCTAGCGAGCTTCCCTCGAAGGCATCCGCGGCGGCGGCGGCCTCTGCGACCTGCAAGCTCGACCAGCCGAACAGCTCGGTGCGATAGGTGCCGTAATCGATCGTCTTCGCAAGCGCGGCGTGGACGTACGGGACGTGGAACCCCTCGAGGTAGTTGTCGCAGTAGAGCGCCCAGCTCGCGGCGACCTGGTAGGTCCGCGAGCCCGACGCATCCGGCACGAGCTTCTCCAGCGGGAGGAAGGCCATCTGCTTGCGGACGGGTGCGATCCACTCCTCGAAGGAAACGGCGGGCTCGAGCGCGGCGAAGACGAGGGGACCGAGCTGGCCCAGCTGGACGCGAGGGAGATCGTCGGCGCGCGAGGGGAAATCGCGCACGCCTTCGAACTCCGGCATGGAGAGGAAGCGTCCGTCGAGAGCGAAACGTCGTCCGTGGTAACGGCACCGCAGGTGCTGGGCCGCGGTTTCCGCCTTGGTGCAGAGCAAATTTCCCCGGTGCGTGCAGACGTTCGAGAGGGCCCGGAGCGTGCCGCTCTCGTCGCGCGCGAGGAGCAGAGGCTCGTCGACGCAGTCCCCGAGAAAGGAGAAAGGGAGGAGCGACCCGGGCTGCCCGGCCTGCTCGGCGTCGAGCACCAGCTGCCAGCTTCTTGCGAAGACGCGCTCGCGGACCTGCTCGAAGACGGCGGGGTCCCGGTAGAAGGAAGCGGGCAGCGTTCGCGCGCTGCGGATGTCCGGGTCGATCACGCGGCCATCGTGACACACGTCACCGTCTTGCACGACATGGGCTCGCTCGCCGCAGAGTGCTCTTCCCGACGCTGGAGAGTGCCCTATCCGGGTGAAGATTTCCACTTCGCCCGATTTGTGCGCATCGTACCCTGGGGCGGGGTGCCCACGTGCAGATTTCCCATCCGTGAAGCTCGTCCTCCCAGAGGAGCCGACGCGCCTTGCGCGGCAGGCTCCGGAAGAGGACCGGGATCCGTCTCCAGCGGAGGGCGAGGATCTGCCGCGCATGATCGCCCATGCGCGGACGGTCGCGAGGACGCTTGGACCGCTTCTGATCGAGGAAGACATCCTCGCCGCCATCGGGCACCTGTCGATCGACCATCTCGCGGACGGATGCTGGGTCCACCTGGTCGAAGGTGCCGGGGATCCGAGAGTGGCCGGCGCCTGGCAGGGCGACGACGTTTCCGATCTTCATCTGCCCGGGGATCATCCGGCGCGCCTCGCCGCGGTGCTGCGCACCCGGATGCTCGATTTGGCAGGAAACGGGGAATCGCCAAGCTCGATGATCGTCCCGCTGCATTTCGGGGAACTGGTGATCGGAGGAATGACGCTGGTGTTCGCCGGCTCCTCCTGGGGACCTACCGAGAGGAGGATGGCGATCGATCTGGCGACGCAGGCGGGAGCCGCCCTGGGACGCTCGCGCATCTATCGCTTCCTGAAGAAGGCCCTCGCGTCGCGGGACGAATCCTTCGCCGCCGCGACCCACGAGCTGGGCAATCCCCTCAATGCGCTGCGGTTGCAGATCACCGCGTTGACCCGGTCCCCAACTCTCGAGCCGGCCGTCATGGCCCGGATCGCAGGGATGGAGCGGCTGGTCCGGCAGCTCGTCAACCTCAATCGCCGCATGCTCGATTCCTCGCGTCTCGCCGCCGGCCAGGTCCAGCTCCGTCTGGAAGACGTCGATCTCACGGCCGTCGTCGAAGAGGTGCTCGCCAACAACGCGGACCAGCTCGCCTGGTCGAATTGCCCCGTGTCCCTCTCCTCGCCGGGTCCGGTCGTCGGCCGCTGGGACTCGATGCGCCTGGAGCAGATCGTCTCCAACCTCGTTTCCAACGCCATGAAGTACGGCCATGGCGGAGCCATCTCCGTTTCCATCTCCGTCGTTCCACCGGGCGATCGGGTCCGCCTCGCCGTCCACGACAACGGAATCGGGATCGCGTCCTACGATCAGGATCGGATCTTCGAGCGTTTCGAAAGAGCGTCCCCGACGCATGCGGGGAGCAGCCTCGGAATCGGGCTGTGGATCGTCCGCCAGCTCGTCGAAGCTTTCGGCGGCACCGTCCATGTGGAAAGCTCCCCCGGCGCCGGAGCCACCTTCACGGTCGAGCTGCCGCGAACGGCGAAGAGCGCTGGCAGCGAGTCAGGAGGAACGACGGCGTGAGGGCCAAGAGGGTGCGTCCGCAGAGCATTCCCCGCGTCCCCACCGGGGTCGAACAACTCGACATCATTCTCAACGGCGGCTTCTTGAAGGGTGGGAGCTACATCGTCGCGGGACACCCGGGTACCGGCAAGACGATCTTCGGTAACCAGATCTCCTTCCGCCACGTCGCACTCGGTGGGAAGGCGCTGTACATCAGCCTGCTCGCGGAAACGCACGGGCGGATGCTCGCCCACATTTCGACGATGAGCTTCTACGACCCCGACGTCATCGGGAAGGCCGTTCAATATGTCAGCGGATACGAAGTCCTTCACACCGAAAAGCTGAAGGGCCTGCTCAACCTCATCCGCAAGACCATCAAGCGGTTCGGTTCCACGCTGCTGGTGATCGACGGGATCATCACCGCCGAACGTACCGCTGAATCCGCCGAGGAGTTCAAGGTCTTCATCCACGAGCTGAACGTCGTGATCGCAATGCTCGGCTGCACCGCCGTCCTGCTCACCAACAATCTCCAGGACGAGCGTTCGTACGCCGCGCGAACGATGGTCGACGGCCTCATCCAGCTCGATGACGTGATGGACGGCGTTCGCGCCGTGCGGCAGCTCGTGGTCCTGAAGTTTCGCGGAAGCGACCACCTTCGCGGAGCACATTTCTTCGAGATTGGAAGCGATGGCATGCGAGTGTACCCCCGCGTCGAGGCGCGGCTCGCGGTGCCCAGCAAGGTCCCGCAAGTCAGTAGCGAGCGCAGCGGCTTCGGCATCCGCGATCTGGACGAGATGATGGGAGGGGGACCGTCCGACGGCACCGCCACCCTCGTCCTTGGCTCGTCGGGCACCGGCAAGACCATCCTCGGCATGCATTTTCTCAGCGAGGGAGCGCGGCAGAAGCAGCCCGGCCTGTACTTCGGCTTCTTCGAATCGCCGTCGCGCTTCCTCAAGAAGGGCGATCAGCTCGGGCTCCAGCTCTCCAAGTACGCTGGGAACGGTCTTCTCGAAGTCATCTGGCATCCGACCGGTGCGGCCATCATGGACGCTCTCGCCGAACGGCTGTTCGAGGCGGTTCGGCGCCGCGAGGTGAAGAGGGTGGTGATCGACGGCATCGCCGGGTTCGAGGAATCGGTGGTGCGCCCGGAGCGACTGGGAATCTTCCTGACCTCGGTGGCGAACGAGCTGCGCGGGCTCGGCGTCACCACCGTGCTGACGGAGGAGATGCGCGAGCTGTTCGGACCCGAGGTCACCATCCCGGTTTCCGGCGTGTCCGGCTTCGCCGAGAACATCATCCTCGTCCGCCAGCTGGAGACGGTCTCCGAGCTTAGACGCGCCATCGCGGTGATGAAGACGCGCGAGACCTCCCACGACGCCCGGCTTCGAGAGCTGATGATCACCGACAAGGGGATCGGCATCGGCGATCCGTTCGCGTCCGAAGAGGCGGTCATCACCGGCGGCAGCTCCCGAAGGCCTCCCGCCGCCCCGGCGGCGCCGAGACGAGGCGGATAGGCATGCAGACCATCCTCCTCGTCGACGACGAGTACTCGATCGTCGAGGTGCTCACCCACCTCCTCGAGGAGGAGGGATATACCGTCGTGACCGCCGCCAACGGTCGGGACGGGCTCGATCGCGCCTCGGAAAAGGTGCCCGATCTGGTGATTACCGATCTGATGATGCCGATCATGGACGGCGACGAGCTGCTTCGCGAGCTGCGGAAGAGCGCTGCCCTGCGAAAGGTTCCCGTCATCCTCATCACCTCAGCGCCTGCGCCGGGATTTCGCGACCTGCCTTGGGCGGATTTGCTCGCCAAGCCTTTCGAATTCGAGGACCTCTTGCGGTCGATCCGCCGCGCTCTCCGCCAGGGCAAGGCGAAAGGCGCGCACGAGCGGCGGAACCACGCCCGACAGCGACGCCGCTTCAAGGTCAAGCTGGGAAGCGCCGTCGGCTTCACCACGGAAATATCGACGAGCGGGTTTTCCACGGAGATGATGCGCGTGCTTCCCCCCGGCAGGACGGTGGAAGGGAAGCTCGAGGTCCTCGGCCGCGCGGTGGACTTCAAGGGCCGCGTCATGTGGAGCTCTCCCGGCGATCCCAACCTCAATCTGCGCGGGCGGATGGGCGTCTCGTTCATGGACGCCAGCGCCGATTTGCTCGCGCTGGTGAATTCACAATGAACGCCCTGCGAGGTTTGATTTCATCCCGGGGGCCGCGCCATGCTGCGCTCGATGCGCGCATCGCTGCTCCTCTCCGCCGTCGTGCTCGCCGCCTGCGGAAGCTCCGGGAGCGCGGTTCCCACCTGGCACCGCGACGTGCGGTCGATCGTGACCGGGAATTGCGCCGGCTGCCACACCGCGGGCGCCAGCATCGCGCCCTTCGTTTTCGAGTCGTATACCGACGTCTTCGTCCGTCGAGACCTCGTTCGCCAGCAGGTCGAGTCGCGCAAGATGCCTCCTTGGCCGCCCGGACCGGGCTGCGCGGAATACGCCGGGGATGGCTCGCTGCCCGACAAGGACCGCGCGACCTTGCTCTCCTGGCTCGATCACGGGGCGCCCGAAGGAAATCCCGCCGACGCGCGCCCCGCCTCGCCGCCTCCTCCGGCAGGACTCTCGCGCGTCGACCGAGCGCTCCGTCTGGCAACGCCGTACGCTCCGGTGCAATCGCCCGACGAGTACCGCTGCTTCCTGCTCGACTGGCCGGAGACCGAGAGACGCTACGTGACTGGATTCGTCGCCAGGCCGGGAAACGCGGCCATCGTCCATCACGCGCTGGTCTTCATCGCGACGCCCGATCGCGTGGCGCAATTCCAGGCCCTCGACGATGCGGACCCCGCACCGGGCTACGCGTGCTTCGGCGGTCCCGGCGGCGTGACCCCCGTGCTCGGCGCCTGGGCGCCCGGAAGCCGCGGCGGCGATTTCCCGGCGGGAACCGGGGTTCCGATCGACCCGGGGTCGAAGCTCATCCTGCAGATCCACTACAACGCGGCGAGAGGTCCACGGCAGCTGGACCAGACGTCGATCGAGCTGAAGCTCGATAGCGCCGTGACCCGCGAGGCGTTCGTGCTCCCCTGGGCGAATCCCTCCTGGATCACCCTGCACAGCATGACGATCCCGGCGGGCCAGCCCGACGTGACCTACTCCTTCACCTTCGCTCCGTCGCCGTTTCTCGCGACCATCACCAGCGGCGCCATCCCACCGGGCCCTTTCACCGTCTACGCCGCGGCCACGCACCAGCACCTGCGCGGCACGCACAACCGCCTCGAGATCCAGCGCGCGAACGGCGCCAAGGAATGCCTCCTCGACATCCCCCGCTGGGACTTCCACTGGCAGGGATCGTACGCGCTGAAGGTCCCGACCCGTGTGCAGGCCGGCGACAGCCTCTCGATCGAGTGCCACTGGGACAACAGCGCGAAGAACCAGCCCGGCGGCGTCGCTCCCCGCGAGTTGAACTGGGGCGAGGGTACCGACGACGAGATGTGCCTCGGGTTCCTCTACATCACGCAGTGACGTCGCTCCGACGTCCGTCGTCGGAGATACGCTGGCGCTGGTAGACGTCGCTTTATCGAAAGGCAAATCTAGCGCCGCGCCGATCGTCGGACGCGACAGTTTTGCCTGGATCGGCGCCGCTAATCGACCGAAACGCCTGTATTTTGCGATTCCCGCCACAGGCACGCATGGTGCATTTGTACAGCCGAGGTGCGCCTTCCGGCGCATTTCCCAGGGGGGATGCAAAATGGCTCGCAACAATATTACCAGGAGAGACATGCTGCGTTATGGCGGCATGGCTGGTGCCGCAAGTTTGATCGGAAAAAAGGCATACGGCGGAGGGACCTGCATCGGGGAGAGCATGGTTCCCTCGATCGAGATGGACGCCTTCACCAACTGCGCCGTGATCGAGGCCTTCCCGCCCAGCCCATTCATCTTGCAGCCGTTCACCCAGGACATGCCGATCCCGACGGCGCTCCGGCCGGGGTGGAGGTACCCGGACGGGACGCTCTCCCAGCCGGGCGATTCCAACGCCTGGTTCGTCCGCAAGTCGGTGGAGTTCGGCGACAACTCCATCGTCCCGCCAGGTCCCGGCAAGGGGCAACAGGACGCCCTCGGCGATCGGCCCGGGAACCACCAGGTCGACAAGCCGCGGTGGGCCATCCCGAGCGCCGGCACCCACCAGTTGTGGAGCAGCGGACAGGGCGTGACGGGGCAAGACCTCGGTTATCCGGACCCGCTCCTCTACCACATCCGCATCCAGGTCCGTCAGTCGAGCTTTACCAACTCGCCCGTCGTCAATATCAACAGCGCCGGAAACGCGGTGCCGCTGCCGCCGGGCGCCAGCGCCTCGCCGGCGGGCTTCACGACCTTCAAGGGCGTGCAGACGCCGTCATATCTCTTGCCGCCCAGCACCATCTACGGGTTCAACGGCACCTTCCCGGGACCGATGCTCAACATCGAGTACGGACGCCCCGCTCTGGTCCGATTCGAGAACGACCTCGACCTGAACGAGGGCTGTTTCGACCGGCAGGACTTCGGCGCTCCCGACTGGGCGTTCCTCACCCACCTGCACAACGGCCACACCGCGCCCGAGAGCGACGGCCAGCCGCACCACATGACCGACCACGGCGGCGGCTACGAGCCGAGGGAGTGGGTCGACAACCTGTATCTCGCATATCCGGCGGGCGGCGACGATCGCGAGAAGCAGTCGTTCCTCTGGTTCCACGATCACCGCATGCACCACACGGGGCCCAACGTCTACAAGGGCATGGTCGGCCTCGCGCCGCACTACGATCCGGTGCTGGACAGCGGCGACGAGACCAACGGTCTGCGTCTGCCGGGCGTCCGCACCAACAACGGCGACGGCACCTTCGACGTGAAGTACGACATCCCGTTCGCGTTCTACGACTGCCGCCTCGACGACGGAGTGAGCCCGCACACCGACGAGCACACCCCGCTCCAGGGGTCCGCCCTGCAGAGCCAGTACTTCCCGTCCAACCAGTTCTGCGGAAGCATCCACCCCGAGTGGTGGGGCCAGCTGTTCCACAAGCACTACCCGAACCACGGCTTCGTCGGTGACATCTTCACCGTCAACGGCGTGGC
>Ga0066684_10001089_pt1 | contig 10428 bp, 8 predicted proteins | sample GraSoiAngelo_133_FD_62301 | JGI IMG/M metagenome (GOLD analysis project Ga0066684, IMG submission 62301) | Grasslands soil microbial communities from the Angelo Coastal Reserve, California, USA - 14_0929_05_20cm | ecosystem: Environmental > Terrestrial > Soil > Grasslands | place: USA... | reverse complement strand
GCGCGAAAGTCGCAGTTTCGGACTCGGCTAGAATCGAGCGCGACGCGGACGTAGCTCAGTTGGTAGAGCATCAGCTTCCCAAGCTGAGGGTCGCGGGTTCGATCCCCGTCGTCCGCTTTTTCCCTTTTCCAGAGGACTTCCCGCGATAGAGTCGCCCAGGTGGACGCCGTCGAGGCAACGTCTCCCGATGGGCGAACCTGGGAGATCGAAGCGATCCGTGAGCCGTTCTCCTTCGGGGACGGGCTCTCCCCGGCCACCGTCGTCATAACTGTGCTCCTTGTGGCATTCATGATCTTCCTCGCGTTCCTGAGCACGTTGCTCACCATCGGCCTTGGGATCATCCTGCTGATCTGGCTCGTCGAGCGGATCTCGAATCATCTGCGCCCGCGTCTCCGTGCGCGGACGCATGATCGACCTGCCGAGGAAGTCACCTGGAAGGCAAACCGTTTCGCCCGCCGGGAGCTGGAGGAGCGGATCGCGCGAATGATCGAATCCGGTCGACCCTGGACGTCCAGCCACCCGGCCTCACGCTCTTGTCGCACCGAAACATCCACTAGCGGCGAGTGCCCCGCGCGAGGCGTGAACGAGAGGCGCATACGGGATTCGAACCCGTGCCGCCGCCGTGAGAGGGCGGTGTCCTAGGCCACTAGACGAATGCGCCCGGCAGCGGCTTAGTGTAGCGGCGAACCAGCGCCTCTCGCCCCGGCGAGCTACGGCCGGCGCGACCCGACTGTGGACGAGTTGTCACGCTTCCGTCACGCCGGCGTGACACAGGCGTGCGACTTTTCCGACTAGGCTCGCAGTGGGGAGGAGGTTGGTGGCCACCGGGCCGGAAAAGCCCTGGAACCGGGCGGAAAAGCCTTTGGACTGCGGGGCTAGGATTCGAACCTAGACTACTCGGTCCAGAGCCGAGCGTCCTACCATTAGACGACCCCGCAACGTGCCGTTGCGGCCTTTTGAGTGTAGCCCGTCTCAGGCGCTGGGTCGCGCTGAAGGACGAGCGCCCCACGCTCTGGCCGGGCGCGAACCCCGGACGCAAGCTCGACGTAACCTGGGCTGCGGCGAGGCGCTACTCAGGCGACGTCTGCGGCCCAGTCGCCGTAGAGCGAAGTGTAGAGACCGCGCGCATCCATCAGCTCGTCGTGGGTCCCCTGCTCGACGACCTGGCCGTGCTCGAGCACGACGATCAGGTCGGCGTCGCGGATCGTCGAGAGGCGGTGGGCGATCACGAACGCGGTCCGGCCGGCCAGCAGGGTTCGCAGCGCGCGCTCGATCTTTCGCTCGGTTCCGATGTCGACCGACGAGGTCGCCTCGTCGAGGATCAGGATCCGCGGGTCGGCGAGCAGGGCGCGCGCGAGCGCGACGAGCTGGCGCTGCCCCAGCGAGAGCCGGGTCCCGCGTTCCTGGAGCTGCGTCTCGTAGCCGTCCTCGAGGCGGAGGATGAAGTCGTTCGCGCCGATCGTCTCGGCCGCGCGGACGACGTCCTCCGGATCAGCGTCCGGCCGGCCGAAGGCGATGTTCTCCCGGACCGTGCCGGCGAAGAGAAAGCCCTCCTGCGGGACGATGCCGAGCTGATGGCGGAGCGAAGCCTGCGTGACGTCGCGCAGATCGTGGCCGTCGATCGTGATCCGGCCCTTGCGCGGGTCGTAGAAGCGCGCGAGCAGCTTGGCGATCGTCGACTTGCCGGCTCCGGTGTGGCCGACGAGCGCGACCGTCGTTCCGGCCGGGACATCAAGGGTGAGCCCGTGCAGCACCTCGGGGCCGTCGCCGTAGCCGAAGCGCACGTTCTCGAAGGCGACGTTCCCCTCGACGGGCGGGAGCTCGACCGCGCCGGGGCGGTCGGTGACCTCCGGCTCCTGGTCGAGCACGTCCACGATCTTGTCGAGCGCGGCGGTCGCGGAGAGGAAGGTGCCGTAGAGCTGCGAGAGCTGCTGAACCGGGTCGAAGAAGTTCTGGACGTACAGCATGAAGGCGAACAGCGTTCCGAGCGTGACGGCGCCGTTGAAGTAGAGGTGGCCTCCGTAGCCGAGGACGACGGCGAGCGCGATCGACGAGAGCAGGTCGACGAACGGGAAGTAGATGCCGTTGAGGATGACCGTCTCCATGTTCGCGTCGCGATAGCGCTCGGTCACCTCGTGGAAGTTGCGCATGCTCGCGCGCTCGCGCGTGAACGAGTGGACGACGCGCATCCCGGCGATATCCTCGGCGAGGGTCGCCGTGACGAGCCCGAGCCGCTCGCGGACGGCGGCGTACGCGCGGCCCGACCGCTTGCGGAAGATCACCGTCGCGATGCTCATGAACGGGATCACGAGCAAGGTGGCCAGGGCCAGCCGCCAGTCCAGGACGAAGAGGAGGATCGCCGTGCCCACCAACGTGAGCGTGTTCTGTACGAGGCTCGTGACGCCGTCGGTGACGAGCTGGTCGATCGCCTCGACGTCGTTCGTCAGGCGGCTGATGATCACGCCCGCCCGGTTGCGCTCGAAGAAGCCGAGCGAGAGCCCCTGGAGGTGGTCGAACAGGCGGTTGCGCAGGTCGGCCAGGATGCGCTCGCCGACCCAGCCCGTCAGGTAAGTCTGCGCGTAGGTCAGGCCCCAGTTCAGGAGGCCGGCGAGCAGGAACGCGCCGACGATCCACCACAGTTTCGCCAGGTCGTGGTGCTTGATGCCGTCGTCGATCGCGTACTTGGAGAGGAACGGCGGCGCGAGCGCGGTCGCGGTGGCGAGCAGGAGGGCGACGACGGAGAGCGCCGTCCGGCCCTTGTAGCGTCGCGTGAGGCGCAGGAGCATCCCGAGCCGCCGGCGGGTGCGCCGCCAGGACCAGTCCTCAACCTGCGCGGTTCGGTCCCGCATCAGGTGTCCGCCCGGCTGCCAGACCCTCATGCGCCCCCACTCACCTGAGGCCGCGTAGCCCGCCAAAACCCCGCACCCCCACCCAAACTTAGGGTGGGGTTGAACCCGCCACCCTCGTTGGTGACGATATCGGGCGTCGGCGCACTGGTCTGTGACTGGGGCGTGCCGAGTTCGGGCCGGTTTCTACACAGGCGGGTCTTCACGACGCGGCCTCCAGGGGGTCATCGGCGCGCGCCTCGACGGCGTCGGCGAACCGCCGCTCGAGCAAGCCATGCTCGTAGATGTCGTGGTAGACGGAACTGGTCTCGAGGAGCTCGTCGTGGGTCCCGCGCGCCGCGACCCGGCCCTGGTCGAGGACGACGATCTCGTCGGCGAGCGCGATCGTCGAGAGGCGGTGGGCGATGATCAGCGTCGTCCGGTCGCGCATCGCCTCGCGCAGGCCGACGCGGATCCGGGCCTCGGTGGTCGCGTCCACGGAGGCCGTCGCGTCGTCGAGGATCAGGATCCGTGGGTCGACCGCGAGCGCCCGCGCGATCGCGAGCCGCTGGCGCTGCCCGCCCGAGAGTGTGATCCCGCGCTCGCCGATGATCGTGTCGTAGCCGTCAGGCAGCTCCGCGACGAACTCGTGCGCCTGGGCGAGCCGCGCGATCCGCTCGACCTCCGCCTCATCGAGGTCCGGCGCGCCGAAGGTGATGTTCTCGCGCACGCTCGCCGAGAACAGGAACGGGTCCTGCGAGATGACGCCGATCGCCCGCCGCAGCGAGACGAGCGTCACGTCGCGGACGTCGGCCCCATCCACGAGCACGCGCCCGGAGGTGGCGTCGTAGAAGCGCGGCACGAGGGAGGTGAGCGTCGTCTTGCCGGAGCCGGTCTGACCGATCAGCGCGACCGTCCGGCCCGCCGGCACGTCGAGCGTCACGCCGTCCAGCACCGGCCGCCCCTCGAGGTACTCGAAGCTCACGTTCTCGAAGCGAAGATCGCCGTCGCCGGGCGGCAGCTCGGTCGCGTCCGGGAGCTCGGCGATCTCCTCCGGCTCGTCCATCACCTGGAAGATCCGCTCGCCCGAGGCCGTCGCGCGCTGCGACTGGCCGATCCACATCCCGAGCGAGCGGAGCGGCGTCACCAGCATCGCGAGGTAGAGGTTGAACGAGACGAACTGGCCGACGGTGAGCTCGCCGCTCGTCACCATGCGCGCGCCCACGAGCAGCACCGCGCCCTGCGCCAGCAGCGGCACCCACGAGATGAACGGCACGTACAGCGCCCGCTGCCGGTTAGCGCGTAGCGTCTGGAGGAAGACTGCCTCCGAGCGGGCGTGGAACTTGGCCGACTCCTGCGGCTCTTGCGCAAACGACTTGACGACGTGGACGCCGACGATGTTCTCCTCCGCCACCGTCGCGACGTCCGCGAGCTTCTGCTGAACGTCGCGCAGGGTCGGGTGAGCCACGTGGCTGTAGCGGTAGGCGACCACGACGAGCACCGGGGTGATCGCCAGCGCTATCAGCGCGAGCTTCCAGTTGAAGACGAGCAACACCACGGTCACCGAGAGGACGGTGAGCGCGTTCTGGAAGAAGAAGATCAAGCCGTAGCCGAGGAAGAAGCGGACGCCCTGCAGGTCGACGGTCGCGCGCGACATCAGCTGCCCGGTCTGGTGGCGGTCGTAGAAGCCGAACGAGAGGCGGATCAAATGCGCGTACAGGTCGCGCCGCATGTCCATCTCGACGGCGAGCGCCTGCCGCCCGGAGATGAGCCGGCGGCCCGCCATCAGGACCGCGCGTGCGAAGCCGATCGCCAGGACGGCGCCGACCAGGATCTTGAGCATCTGGTGATCGTGCGCCTTGAGCGCCTTGTCGATTACATCCCCTGTCAGCCAGATCAGCGCGATCGCGGCGACCTGAGAGGCGACCGCGAGCACGATCGAGACGATCAGCGAGGCCCTGTAGGGCCGCAGGAAACCCAGCAACCGAGCGAAGGTGTCGCGATAGCGAGGCGGTTCCTGCACCCTCGAAATCTAGCGGCCAGGCCCCTTGCTTCGGACTACGACGAGCTCCGCGCGAATCAGCGCGGCGGCCTCCGCGACGCGCTCCCGGTTGGCCGGGTCGTTCAGCCAGCCGCTCGCGCCCGAAGGGTGGGGGAGCGGGATCGCGACCGCGCCGTCGAGCTCGAATCGGCGTCCGACGCATTCGCTCACGCTCTTCAGGCCGAGCAGGTTGCGAGCCGCGAGGCCGCCGACCGGGACGACCAGCCGCGGCCGGACCAGACGCAGCTCCCACTCGCGCCAGAACGCGCAGAGCTGCTGCTCGCGCGGCGTCGGCGTCCGGTCGCCGCGGCCGCTCGGTGCCTTGCCGGGGTAGCAGCGCGTGACCGAGGCGCAGTAGAAAGTCGCGTAGAACTCCTCCTCGTCGAGCTCGAGCCAGCGCCGGAGCGTGCGCCCGGCGCGGCCGCGCCAGGGCCGGCGCTCCTCGCCCTCGACGACCCCGGGAGCCTGGCCGAACATGTACGCGCGCTGCCCCTCGTACGGCTGGACGATCGAGAGCGACTCGAGCGGATAGCCCTCTTCCGCGCAGGCACGACAGACCCGGTTGTCGCGCTGGAGCGAGGCGATCGAGCGGTAGCTCGCGCGGCGGCGCGTCAAGAGCGGACGGCGACGAACCAGCGGCCGGCGTGCAGCGTGGCCCCGCCGCCGAGCTCGTCGGCCAGCCCGGTCGGCGTGAAGTAGCGCTTGTAGACGTCCCAGCGCGAGCCGTCGTTGAGGATCCGCTCCTGCACTTCCGCGGGCTCCACGTCCGGCCGGAGCGCGGAGTCGACGACCACCAGCTCGGAGGCGACCCGCCGGGCCTCGCCGAGGAACGTCAGCCGGTCGGCCTCCTCGAGGTGGCCGTAGAAATGGGCTGTGAACACGCGATCGTAGGAGCCGTCCGCAAAGGGAAGCACGAGCGCGTCGCCCGTTTCGAACGTCGCATCCGGCGCCTGGCGCCGGGCCTCCTCGAGCATGGTCTCGCTCTGGTCGAGGCCGACGATCTCGCCCGGCAGGTGTTTCGTCAGGAAGCCCGTTCCGCAGGCTACGTCGAGGGTGCGCGCCGGCGGAAGCGACTCGAGCGCAAGACGCAGCTCGTCTACCTCTTCGTGCCAGCCCGGGCGGTCGCGCTCGGCGAAGCGGCCCCGCCCGAGCCACCAGTCGTCGTACTCGCGGGCCCGGCGCTCGTAGTAGGTCCTCACGGTCCTAGACTACGTACGTGACTCGGCCACTCGAGTCGGTGCCGAACTTCTCCGAAGGCCGCGATCGCGCGACGATCGAGGCCCTCGCGGAGGTGCTCGGCGGGCGGGCGCGCTTGCTCGACGTGCACGCCGACGCGGATCACAACCGCTCCGTCTTCACGCTGGTCGGATCCTCCGAGGAGCTGGTCGATTCGCTGCTCGCAGGGATCGGCGTGGCCCGGGAGCGGATCGACTTGCGGCGGCACGAGGGCGCGCATCCGAGGGTGGGCGCGGCCGATGTCGTCCCGCTCGTGCCGCTCGTGCCGGAGGACATGGAACGGGCTTGCGAGGCCGCGCTCGGGCTGGCCGAGCGGGTGGGCGGCGAGCTGGGCCTCCCCGTTTTCCTCTACGGCGAGCTCGCCGTAGAGCGAGGGCCGGCGTTCTTCCGGTCGGGCGGGCCAGAAGGACTGGCGCGGAGGGTTGCCGACGGCGAGGTTGCGCCCGACTACGGGCCGGCGCGGCTGGACGAGAGCTTCGGCGCCGTGCTGGTCGGGGCGCGGCGGCCGCTGATCGCGTTCAACGTCAACCTGCGCGGGTCGCTCGAGGCGGCGCGTGAGGTTGCGGCGGTCGTGCGGGAGCGCGACGGCGGCTTCCCCGGCGTGCGCGCCCTCGGGTTGGAGCTGCCGAGCTCCGGGCTCGCGCAGGTGAGCATGAACGTCGAGGACTACGAGGCGGCGGCGCTGCACGAGATCGTCGCCCGGGTCGAACAGGAGGCGGAGGCGCGCGGGGCCGAGGTGGCAGGCAGCGAGCTGGTCGGTCTGATGCCCGCCGCTGCCGCGGTCGCTGCGGCAGGATCGACGTTGCGGATCGAGGGCTTCGACCCCTCACACGTCCTGGAGCTGCGGCTGCTCGACGTAGACTCGGATGCGTGATCGAGAGCAGGGCCCTGACCGGGGAAGATCTCGGCCTCGCGGACGTCTGGGCCGTCGCCGTCGACCACGCACCTGTGGCGATCGCCGACTCGGCCCGGGAGCGAATGGCAGCCGCGCGCGCCCTCGTCGAGCAGGCGCTGCACGGCTCGCAGGAGCACACCTACGGCGTCAACACCGGCTTCGGCCGCTTCGTCTCCCGCTCGATTCCGGAGGAGCTCACCGAGGAGCTGCAGCTCCGCCTGCTCCGAAGCCACGCCTGCGGCGTCGGCGAGCCGTATCCGCCTGAGATCGTTCGCGCCGCGCTCCTGCTGCGGGCGAACGCGCTTGCCAAGGGCTACTCCGGCGCGCGCGCCGTCATCGTCGAGCAGCTCGTCGAGTTCCTGAACCGCGGCCTGCTTCCGCACGTTCCGAGCCGCGGTTCGGTCGGCGCCAGCGGCGACCTCGCTCCGCTCGCCCATCTTGCGCTGCCGCTGATCGGCGAGGGAGAGGCCTGGTTCGAGGGCGAGCGGCTGTCCGGCGCCGACGCACTCGCGGCCGCCGGGCTGGAGCCGACCCGGCTGCAGGCAAAGGAAGGCCTCTCGCTCGTCAACGGCACCCAGTTCATGGCGGCCTTCGGAGCGCTCGGCCTGGTCCGCGCGCGGCGGCTCGCGAGGACGGCCGACATCGCCTGCGCGGTCTCGCTCGAGGCGCTCCAGGGCTCCCGCACGAGCTTCTTCCCGGCGATCCATGAGGCGCGCCCGCTGCGCGGCCAGGGCGTGTCGGCGGCGAACGTGCTCCGCCTGCTCGAGGATTCGGCGATCAACGAGGCACACCGCTGGTGCGACAAGGTCCAGGACGCCTACTCGCTGCGCTGCGCCCCACAGGTGCACGGCGCCTCGCGCGACCTGCTCGACTACGCGAACTACACGGTCGAGACCGAACTGAACTCGGCGACCGACAACCCGCTCGTGCTCGTCGAGGACGGGATTCTCGTCTCCAACGGCAACTTCCACGGACAGCCGCTCGCCTTCGCGCTCGACGCTCTGGCCATGGCCGTGTCCGAGCTGGCCGACATCGCGGAGCGGCGGGTCGAGCGCCTCGTCAATCCCAGCCTTTCGGGCGGCCTCCCTGCTTTCCTGACCGGGGACGGCGGCTTGAACTCCGGCTTCATGATCCCGCAGTACGTGGCCGCGTCACTCGTGAGCGAGAACAAGGTGCTCTCGCATCCAGCGTCCGTCGACTCGATCCCGACGAGCGCCGGCCAGGAGGATCATGTGTCGATGGGCAACGCCGCCGGGCTGAAGGCCTGGCAGGTGCTGGCCAACGCCGAACAGGTGCTCGCGATCGAGCTCCTCGCCGGCGTCCAGGGAGTCGAGTTCCTTGCCCCGCTGCAGCCCGGACAGGGCGTGCGTGCCGCGCGGGAGCAGATCCGCGCGCTCTCCCCGAGGCTTCGCGACGACCGGCAGCTCTCGGGAGACATCGAGGCGGTTGCCGCGGCGATCCGGGACGGGACGATCGTCGACGGGGTCGAATCCGAGGTCGGGGCGCTGGCGTGACCAGCACCAACGGCGACAATCCCTCTCGCAAGAGGTCCCCGCGGCCGTACCGGGACACGGTCCTGGTCTACGGCGCGTTCGCGCTCGTCCTGGTGGTCATCGTCGTGGCGACGGGAGGGAACGTCTGGTGGGGGCTACTCGTGGCGGCGGGCGCGTTCGTCGCCGCCGTCGCCTGGACGTGGCATCAGCTCCGCGTGCGCGAGCGGCAGGAACCCGAATCGTGAGCGCCACACGCTCGCTCGAGGCGACGGTCCAGAGCCTCTGCGGAGACCTTTCGGCGATCCGCGCGCCGCGCGGCACGGAGCTGAACGCCCGTTCGTGGTCGACGGAGGCGCCGCTGAGGATGCTCCTCAACAACCTCGACCCGGAGGTCGCCGAGCGGCCGGAAGAGCTGATCGTCTACGGCGGGTCGGGCAAGGCTGCTCGCAACCCGGAGGCTCTCCGCGCGATCGTGCGCTCGCTGCTCACGCTCGGCGAGGACGAGACGCTGCTCGTGCAGAGCGGGAAGCCGGTTGGCGTTTTCCGCACGCACGCCGGCGCCCCGCGCGTCCTGATCGCGAACTCGCTGCTCGTGCCGCGGTGGGCGACCTGGGACGAGTTTCGCCGGCTCGAGGCGCTCGGCCTGACGATGTTCGGGCAGATGACCGCCGGCAGCTGGATCTACATCGGGACGCAGGGAATCCTCCAAGGGACGTATCAGACGTTCGCTGCGGCCGGGGAGAAGCATTTCGGGTCACCGGACCTCGCCGGGCGAACGATCCTCACGGCCGGGCTCGGCGGCATGGGCGGAGCGCAGCCGCTGGCGGGGACGCTCGCGGGGGCGGCCATCCTCTGCATCGAGGTCGATCCCGCACGCATCAAGCGGCGCCTCGACACCCGCTATCTGGACGAGGCGACGGAGGACGTTGACGAGGCTCTCGACCGGATCCGCGCCGCTGCCCGCGACGGCCGGGCGCTGTCCGTGGGGCTGCTCGGGAACGCGGCCGACCTGGTGCCGGAACTCGCGCAGCGCGGCGAGCATTTCGACCTCGTCACCGACCAGACCGCCGCGCACGACCCGCTCAACGGCTACGTGCCGAGCGGGCTGGACGTTGAAGCGGCTGCGGCGCTGCGGGCCTCAGGCCCCGAGGAGTATGTGCGGCGGGCACGTGAGTCGATCGCCGCCCACGTCCGGGGCCTGCTCGACTACGTCCGGGCCGGGAGCTATGTTTTCGATTATGGCAACAACCTGAGAGGTGAGGCTGCTGAAGGTGGGGTAGAGGAGGCGTTCACATACCCGGGCTTCGTCCCGGCCTATATTCGGCCGCTTTTCTGCGAGGGCATCGGGCCGTTCCGCTGGGCCGCGCTGTCGGGTGAGGCGGACGACATCGCGGCCATCGACGAGGCGCTGCGGGAACTGTTCCCGGAGGACAGCGCCCTCCAGCGCTGGCTGTCGCTGGCTCCCGAGCGGGTCGCGTTCCAAGGGCTGCCGGCTCGGATCTGCTGGCTCGGCTACGGCGGCCGGGCCCCTGCCGGCCTGGCTATCAACGAGCTCGTCCGCAGCGGTCGCGTCAAGGCGCCGGTCGTGATCGGGCGCGACCACCTCGACGCCGGCTCTGTTGCATCTCCGTTTCGCGAGACGGAGGCGATGCGCGACGGCTCCGACGCGATCGCCGACTGGCCGATCCTGAACGCGCTTCTCAACGTCGCAGCGGGCGCGACCTGGGTGAGCGTTCACCACGGCGGTGGCGTCGGCATCGGCAACTCGATCCACGCCGGGATGGTGGTCGTCGCGGACGGCAGCTCCGAGAGCGCCGAGCGTCTCGAGCGGGTGCTGACAACCGATCCCGGCACAGGTGTCCTACGGCATCTGGACGCCGGCTATCCAGAGGCGGTCGACGCAGCCGCGCGACACGGGCTCGAGCCACCGATGGCTCC
>Ga0066684_10001086_pt1 | contig 10433 bp, 10 predicted proteins | sample GraSoiAngelo_133_FD_62301 | JGI IMG/M metagenome (GOLD analysis project Ga0066684, IMG submission 62301) | Grasslands soil microbial communities from the Angelo Coastal Reserve, California, USA - 14_0929_05_20cm | ecosystem: Environmental > Terrestrial > Soil > Grasslands | place: USA... | reverse complement strand
AGAACCAGACTTGTGGGGAGCTTGACGCATTCAATTGCAGCATGCGATCGGTTATGTCGGTGACTTCCTTCCATTGCCTTTGCTGAATGGCGAGGTTAGTAAGTTCAGCGTAAGGATCAATCAGCTTGGAATCTGCTGTGAGCGCGTTCTGAAATGACTCGCGCGCCGCGGTAACCTCCTTCTGCTTAGCCTGCAGACGGCCCAGTTCGAGCCATGCGAGGGCGAACTTCGGATAGCGCTTGAGGGCATTTTCGAATTTCTCCTTAGCTGCTGCCCACTTACCCTTTGACTCTGCCTGCTTCCCTTTCTCGAATTCCTTTTTTGCCTTCTCCGGAACAGCCATGGCTGAGGCGCTCACCGTCGATTCGGAGGGTTGTGCGAGGCGGTGAACAATCACCGCCCCAACATTCGTGACACTTGAGCCAGTTGTTATACCAGCCAAAGGCATTGCCCGAGATGCGAAGCCATCCAGTTCGAACCTGAGCTCACAGTCTGGTCCGAGTTTTTGACTCGCACTTGCCCCCTCGGACGCGAGTGGCAAAGCGAGCGAACTCGGCTGCTCGTCCCTGTTCAGATCAAACTGGAACGAGCCGCTGGCATCCGTGTAGGCAATAGTGCTTGTTTGGCCATTGCATACTCGTTGGATAGCAACGGGCTGGGGAGGCGCCGCCCCATCATCAGCAACAACTTTGCCAGAGATAATAACGTGTGCTGCCCTGGCATTCGCGGACGTGTCCGCAGGAAACCGCGTCGGATTGGCAAGGTCACTCACTATTTGGGCGAATGCACTGAGACTGGTCAGCAGGAGAGCAATACACAAGAGGGAACGAGCCGCCATCACCTTACCTTTCTACATGGCAGCAATCAGATGTTTAATACTGGTGTTAGGATGCCGCCTCTGCGCCGGGCTAGGGTTATCGCCTGAAAGTCAGTTGAGGAGATCGTGTACTTAAGCAGGTGGAACTCAGGCGGCAGTTTGATTTAGTCAGGTTGTTTCTGATCTGCGAGGAAGATTGGCGGAGATAGCTGCTCTTTTGCGGGGCATCGCAGTTTCTGGTGAATTCGCAGGCCCTGGGCCCCCCATTTCACGCTAAAGGAATCATCGGCAGCCGAGCTATCCCCTTGGTTAAAATAGGCGGAGACCTTAGTTCAATTCTTCGTGGAGAGTACCATGGCGCACCAGCATTCTCCTCGCTTTCTGCAGATCGTTGAAGATGCCAAGCGGCGGGTTCATGAAGTCAGCGTCGATGATGTGAAATCCCAGCTCGATCGTGGCCAGAAATTCCTTCTTGTGGATGTGCGCGAGGAGAGCGAGTACGCGAAGGATCACCTTCCGGGCGCCATTCACCTCGGCAAGGGCGTCATCGAGCGAGATGTTGAGGAGCGCGTGCCTGATTTGAACACGCCCATGGTGCTTTACTGTGGTGGTGGGTACCGCTCGGCCCTGGCGGCTGACAATCTGCAAAAAATGGGCTACACGAACGTGCTTTCGATGGATGGCGGGATCCGCGGTTGGCGCGAAAAGGGTCTTCCGCTGTCCAAAGGCTGAATGTGGGACTGTCCAAAAGTACCTCGGTAACTTGATGAGTCTCCCTTCCGCACCTGAGCATGGAATTCGCTGCCGAAGATAAGAGTTTATCGATGCAAGGAATGAAAGCCCACTCCGGACAGGACAACTCGGCAGCTGCTGCGGCGCCGGCTGCGAACGTTGCTACGAATGAAGGACTCCTTGCGACGGATGCCACACCCCAACAGTTTTGCTCGGAACTCTCCAAGCTTTTCCGCGTGCGCTCGAGCGAGGTAGCCCTGTTCCGTCTGGATGGTGGCATGCTGAAATTCCTATTCCCAGAGGAACTTAAGACCGCAGGCACAATTCCGCTTTCCAGCTCATCGGCTATAGCCGCACACACCGCCATTAGCAAGAAACTTGAACTATTTAACAATTTTCCGCGAGTGAAGCATGCCAGCATTTTTGAGACTGTCAAACTTAAGCAGCAAAGCGAACAACCCGATCCTCTGACCATTCAGAAACTGATTTCCGGTCCGGTGCTGGACGCACAAGGCAAAGTGCTCGGCGTGCTTCAGGTGTGCCGTAAAGGTTTTGATCTGCTCTCGGCTGGACCCGATTTCAGCCTCGGCGATCTTCAGCAACTGGAGCGCGCAACTAAAGCTCTTGCCAAAGCGCCGTTCATGAAAACTTCTTAGGCGCGCCGCTTCGACCAGCGGGCTGCTGTTTGCGAGCTTTCCATCGCCCGGTCAATCGCTTGTTTCTCCTCCGCCGTGAGTTGCCGGGCTGATCCCTTGGGAAGTTCTCCGAGCGCCAGTGGCCCAATGGCGACGCGCACCAAGCGGATCACCTCAATGCCAAGTTGAGTAAGCATGCGGCGGATGTGACGATTCTTTCCTTCATCTAGGACGACTTCAAGCCACGTATTCCGCTCGCCGGCTCGTAAGATGAGAGCGCTCTTTGCACGCAGAATGTCTCCGGCGCTTAGCACACCTTTCCTCATCTTCTCCAGAAGCACGGTGTTTACGATCGCGGCGATCTGCACGTGGTAGGTTTTTTCCAAGTGTGTCTCCGGCGCCAGCACGCGAGCCGACCATTCCGAGTCGTTGGTCAACAGCAACAATCCTTCACTGGCCTTGTCCAGTCGTCCCACAGGAGCAACCCAGGGACAATCCTTATCGAGCAGTTTATAAACCGTCTCGCGTCCTTTCTCATCTGTTGCGGTGGTGATGATTCCTCGAGGCTTGTTGAGCATCAGGTAGATTTTCTGATTTTCTCGGAGCGTGTGCCCATCTACCTGAATGTGGTCCTTTTCCAAGTGCACAGGCGTTTCAGGATCGAGACGCAAGCGCTCGTTCAAGCGCACATGACCAGCCCGGATAAGGCTGCACGCCTCCGAACGCGAGCAGTAGCCGAGCTTGGAGAGTGCTCGTGCCAAACCCACTTGGCGGGATGCGTCCGTACGCTTCATCGGCTCATGGTATCGCGGGAGTTAAGAATCATAAGAGTAAAGGTGGAATGAAGTGCGTGCGTCTTGAACAACTGGAGTACTGGCGCGCCATCTGGACGCGATTCCACGTTGGTCAAGTGGGAAGTTCCCCCAGCGGTCGTCAATTATCGATATAGGTGCAGTCGCCCCCGCCGGTGCGGCTCTTAGAGACACCATTCTCTGTAGAGTTCCACCGCTCCAGCAGTATCGAAGTAGAATAACTTGCAACAATGCCCACTCAATCTCAAGGAAACGGATCTGGAGAAAAAAGGATTTACGTCACCCTCACCGGCCTTCCGCTCTCGTTTGAGCTGCGTTGGCCGTTTCACAAGTCAACCTCCGGGGCGGATTTCTGGGTGCTGCACGGCGATATTCGCCTGGAGAATTCGGCGGGGCTGCACGCCCCAGTCGCGGTCAATTTGTCAGCCACTGTTCGCGAGGTCATGCCCTCGCTTGAGCCGAACGATGCCGAAGCGCCAATTATCAACACCCTTCGTAAGGAAGTTGATCGGCGGCAGGTCGAGTTTGCGAAATCAGGCAAGCTGGTCCCGGTACACTTCTCCAGCCGTCATTACGATTTCAAACGCAACAAGTGGGTGTTTGGCAGGGCAAGCGATGATGATATGAAGCTTCTCGTCGCCCGCAAGGTCTATTGGCAAACCCGGCTCGCGGGCGGCCCGGTGTGGATTGGGGATCCGGCTGACGCACTATATGTTGAAACGTCAGTGACACACATGTTGGAGACAGCCCGTGGGCTCGCGAGAGAGGAATTGCTAACACTGGAAGGCGAGTGGGCCTCGGCCAATGCCGCCTTGATGGCCCAGGCAGAAAAGTTTGAAGCTGACATGGGCCTCGCGGTAGCGGAGCTTGAGAAGAAGCATGCCTTTGAAAGAGGGTGAGCAGCCACGGCGGTGAGCAGCCACGCGGCTTCCCTTTCGGTAAGAACCCCTTACTCCTGCTTCACTGAATCAATGGTCTGAAAGAGCTTGCCAAGATCAGTGACCTCAACGTAAGGCGGGTTTGCCTGTGGCTTACCACTGACCACATAAATCGTCGGCGTCTGGTGTATCCCAATCCGATTGCCGAGATCGCGGTCGGCGCTGACTTCCGCCGCCAGCTTGCCCTGAGGATCAAAGACGAACGGCAAATCGACTTTGTGATCGGCGGCGAATTTTTCCGCAAAGGAGCGCAGGTTGCCCGGATTGATTTCTAATTGGTGCTGAAAAATATAGTCGCGAAAATCGCTGCCGAACTGCTTGGAGCGCGAATCGAAATAGTGAGCCATGACCGCAGCCTGGAATGACCAATTATGCATGGGCAAGGGAAAATCATGGCGCACCACAGGAATTTTGTATGTCTTGGCTGCCTGCTCCACCAGGGGGGCGGCACGGCGGCATTGCGGACATTGCAGATCTTCAAAGACCACCAGCGCCACTTGCGACCCTTTAGGCGGCCGGAGCGCGGAATTGGCGTCTTGCGCCATAGCGCAGGATGCCACCAAGGCGATAAGGCAAACGAATGAGAGCAGCTTCTTCCTCATAATGTAATTAGATGCAGAATCGTCAGTTTCCAACTAATCTATGGTAACCGAAGCGGCATGCGCGAGAAATAACTGTTCGTAGTTAGATTGAATAAGTAGGGCGGTGCCTCGCCCACCCGGCCAGCAGCCTGAGGTAAAAATGAAGACCAACCATCACGACCGTTCGCTCCGGCAACATGTGGCTTACTTGCTCGACGGCGGCGGGGCGCACGTCAAATTTGCCGATGTCATTTCAGACTTTCCATCTAAGCTCCGCGGTCAGAAGCCAGCCGGTTTTCCTCACTCTGCCTGGATGCTGCTCGAACACATGCGCATGGCGCAGTGGGACATCCTCGAGTTCAGCCGCAACTCCAAGCACGTCTCGCCGGAATGGCCGGCCGGTTATTGGCCCGGTACCGAGGCTCCGCCCAGCGCCGCGGCCTGGAGCGCCAGCATAAAGAGCTTCAGGAAAGACCTGAAAGAAATGCAGGCTCTGGTGGCAAATCCCAAAATCGACCTTTTCGCGCGCATACCATGGGGAGACGGTCAGACTGTCTTGCGCGAGGCGCTGCTGATCGCCGATCACAACGCTTATCATCTGGGTCAGCTGGTTGATGTGCGAAGACTGCTCGGCGCGTGGCCTGATAAATAGTAGTTCGAGTCACTAGGAGCGTTGGACCGCTTTCTGAAAACCACCCTCACTCCGTCTCTCCACCTCTCGTCAATAGCCGCGAGGATCCACTCGATCTCTGGTGAAATGTAGCGCAAGAGCGTGTCAGTCGCGGGATGCACGTGCAGCGCCGGAGCCACGAGCAGCAGCAGCGGCGGCTCCGGCGACAACTCCTTGCCGGAGAAGTATCCGAAGCGATGGAATTCTCCGCGCGCATGGTGCCACGCTACGCGCGACCAATAATCCAGGCCTTGCAGCGGCAAGTGGATATCTTCATCCGCCTTCAGTTCAATGACGGCCAGCCTTCCTTCGCGCGTAGTTGTCAGCACGTCGATCATGGCGCGATCGGAGGCGGAAAAAGCGGGCACTTGCGAATACAATCTGCCCGCATCAAAGCGTTCGTCGAGAGCGCTGACGTTTTTGATCACGAGCGATTCCAGCCACCGCTCTGGATGCAGCCGCCACAGCAAATGATCGCGTGGCCCGCCGGCGTGCCGCACTTCTCCGATGCTCCTCACGAGCCGTGCGAATGATTCGGCGTTTTCCGGGCACAAAGTTGTTTCCGCTGCTCCCACCCCAAAGACGATTTCCGGAGTGCTACGAAAGGAGCCGGGTTCATGCGTCAGCCGGGCCCGCGCGAATTCCAATCCATGACAGCGAAATGTCATCTCCGCGGACGAGATGAGCGCGAATTCGGACTCGGGCATCAGATCGCGAACGTGCGCGATGGCCTGGGCGAACCGCTCCCGCGCCGCGCGCTCGTCGGGGCAATGGACAAGTCGTGTGCTGACATTTCCCCGATCGGAGGTGTCCATTTCCTTTGCGGAGTCCTCGCGTTCGTCAATCTCATAGAGCTGCCACTTGGCGGCATCACGATTCAGATTGGCAATGCGCTCGCGAATCAGCGAAGAACTGCCTTTGGGGACAAACAGTTTTAGCCCCTGAACCACTGCCTTTCCGGGTTGCGCTTGACGGCACACATCCAGCCACAGGATGCCGAATGTCAGCGAAGCATCGATCGAGGCCTGCGTCTCCTGTGCATTCACGCCAAGCACCGCGAAAGCGGATTGGGCCTGCCGCATCAAACCTCGCGCGTAGATCGGGCCGAAGGAGCGCTCCAGGTCCATTGAGGTGCTGAGCTTGTCCGCCTTGAATCCAGGAAATTTTCGGGCCAGTATGCGTTGCAGTAGCCTTTGATACGCCAGCCGGACTGCCCGTTTCGCCGTTGGCGTGCGCCGGTCACGCTGGCGGCAGATTTCGAGTTTCGTCGGGCTCGACTGCCCGAGTCGCTGCACTGCCAGCTTTAGGACTTCGTTCTTGATTTCGAGGTCGACCACGCGCCGGACGACATTTCGTTCGGATGACCACAAATGCAGCAGGCACTTATTCCGCTCCCCGGAAATCGAATACTTCGCTTGCGCCAGATCGAATGCTATAGCACCGTCTTCGAGCACCAGAGCATCGCGCGCTTCAGAAAGAAAATCCTCGACAGTTCGCACCAGCGCCTCAGGAGTCATAGGTTCATTCTTCTACGCTTTCAGAAATTGAGTCTGTGACGAGCAACCACCACGGACCAATGCGGAACCACGGAATTCTCGCATAAACCACTTTAAATTACTGCGCACTCCGGCTGTGGGATAATAGAGCCCTCCGGAGTCTTTCCTGACCTACCGGCCATCTAATCGACGTGGACAAGAACAGGTTTTTCTTCGAACATTACGGCCTCACTGAACGTGATCTGGAACGCTACTTGGCTGCTGCGCTCTCGGCGGGCGGCGAATACGCAGATCTGTACTTCGAATATCTTTCCTCTACGTCGCTGATGGTAGATGAGTCTATGGTGAAGTCGGCTTCCCAGGGGATTTCAGCAGGCTGTGGCATTCGCGTAATTGCTGGTGAGCGCACTGGCTACGCCTACACCGACGATCTTTCTCCGGAACGCATTTTACACGCGGCCAGGACGGCAGCGCTCATTGCCAGCGGCCCGGCAAAGACTCCAACTATCGGCTTCCAGAAAAGACCGGCACGCAGCCTGTATCCCGTTACTCTGCCCTCAGTGGATGCGGAAATCACCGCCAAAGTGGAACTCGTGATGCGCGCCGATCAGGCCGCACGGGCGTACGATCCGCGGATTAAAGAAGTCCGGGCCAGCTACGCCGACGAGCTCCGAAACATTTTAATAGTGGGCTCCGACGGAACTTTCGCTGAGGATTCCCAGCCGCTGGCACGCATGAACGTGGGCTGCATCGCAAAGACAGACGGCAATTCTGCCCGTGGCAGCGCTGGCGGTGGTGGACGGGTTGCGCTGGACTTCTTCTTCGGCGAAAAGACTCCCGAGTACTTCGCCAAAGAATCTGCACGCCAGGCCATTCTGCAACTCGACGCTCGTGAAGCTCCGGCTGGTGAAATGGAAGTTGTGCTTGGTCCCGGCTGGCCCGGCGTACTCCTGCACGAAGCAGTTGGTCATGGCCTAGAAGCTGATTTCAATCGTAAACAGACATCTGCTTTTGCCGGGCTCGTTGGCAAACGTGTTGCTAGTGAGAAATGCACTGTCGTTGACAACGGCACGATGCCTTGGCGGCGCGGCTCTCTCAATGTTGATGACGAAGGCCAACCTACGCAGAGTACGGTCCTGATCGAAAAAGGAGTTCTCAAGGGATATCTTAGTGACAAGCTTTCCGCCAAGCTCATGGGAATCTCCGATACAGGCAATGGCCGCCGCGAGAGCTACGAACACATTCCCATGCCGCGGATGACTAATACTTACATGCTCGCAGGTCAAGATGATCCTCACGACATTGTGCGTTCCGTCAAGCGCGGCGTTTATGCTGTGAACTTCGGTGGAGGGCAGGTCGATATCACGAATGGAAAGTTTGTCTTTTCCGCGTCAGAAGCTTATCTGATTGAAGATGGCCGGATCACCGCGCCAATTAAAGGCGCGACCTTGATCGGCAATGGTCCCGATGTGCTGACGCGCGTGTCGATGGTCGGCAACGATTTGAAGCTCGACGAAGGTGTCGGCACTTGCGGGAAAGATGGCCAGGCCGTGCCGGTCGGTGTGGGGATACCGACGCTTAAAGTGGATCGCCTGACCGTCGGCGGAACCGCAAAGAAGGATACCGGCGGCTTCATGCAGTAAGTCTTTTCACCACGAAGACACGGAGTCACAGAGAAGCTCATTACCCCGTTTCTTCTGAGCCTCTGTGAAAGCTCTGCATTGTTGGATAATAAGAGTTATGCATTCCACTGAGCTCGAAGCTCAAGACTCCAAACTCAGGACTGATCTCCGCGACCTCGCCCAGGACATCGTGCGTCGCGCCATGAATCGTGGCGCCACTGCCTCCGAGTGCGTCATTCGCGATGGCGATGAATTCTCAACTCTTGTTCGTCTCGGTCAAGTTGAAACCCTGAAGGAATCTGGTTCCAAGGCGATCGGTGTCCGGGTGTTCAATGGCAAGCGCGCCGCCAGCACTTACTCCAGCGACTTCTCACGCGAAAGTCTGGACCGCATGTTGACATCGGCTCTGGATCTCTCACGCATCACTTCCGAGGATCCATATGCCGGCATCCCCGAGCCGGAGCAGCTTGGCAGCATCGGAGGTGATCTCGACCTCTACTCCGCGGACGTCTACTCTTTGCCCGGCCAAGAGCGAATTGCCTATGCCCGGCGCGCAGAAAAAGCCGCGCTCGATTACGATCCGCGCATCAAGAATTCCGAAGGTGGTTCATTCGACGCCGCCACGGGACACAAAATCCTCGCCAACTCGCACGGCTTTGTGGGCGAATATCGGCGGTCTTACTGCTCAGTAGCTGCTGTCCCGATTGCCCAATCCGAGAATGGCGCAATGCAGCGCGATTATTGGTTCTCAGTGGCGCGTAGCCTAATCCGGCTGGAATCGCCCGAGCACGTTGGCAAAGTGGCAGCTCAACGCACGCTGCGTCGTTTAGGCGCGAAGAAGGTCAAGACAGCGCACGTGCCTGTCGTATTCGATCCACTTCTGGCTACATCGATTCTCGAGCATATTTTTGAAGGCGTAAACGGTGATTCGGTTTATCGTGGCGCTTCGTTCCTGGCGGGCAAGCTGGGACAAAAAATCGCCAGCCAAAATGTCACTGTAATCGATGACGGCACCATGCCCGGCGGCTTTGGCACCGCTCCGTTTGACGGCGAAGGCATCCCTACGCGCCGCACTCTCGTGATTGAAAACGGTGTGCTCAAGTCGTACGTCCTGAACACATACACGGCCAAAAAACTAGGTTTGCAAACCACGGCCAACGCATCTCGCGGTCTCGCCGGCACCCCGGGAATCGGTCCAGGGAACTACTTCCTCCAACCCGGCACGAAAACACCGCAACAGATTATCGGCGAAATCAAAGAAGGTTTGTACGTCACCGAGTTTCTTGGCCACGGCGCGAATCTGGTTACCGGTGATTATTCCCGCGGCGCTTCCGGCCTTTGGATTTACGGCGGTGAACTGGCGTTCCCAGTCGAGGAGATTACTGTCGCCGGTAATTTGAAAGACATGTTTCTGAACATTTCTGAAATTGCAAACGACCTCGAGTTTCGCGGCGCAGTGGCTTCTCCGACCGTCCGCATTGATGATTTGACGGTCGGAGGAGAGTAAGGCCACTTCTTCTCTGTGATCGTCTGTGTTTTCTGTGGCGAAAAGCTTTGAAGCAGCCACAGAGGACACAGGGAATCGCAACGGCTACAATCCCTTCATGGGCGGATTGATTCAGCCTGCTCCAACGGCCGAACAAAGTGATTCCAATTGGCGGCCGATTCTCCTCGGTGTCGCGCTTGTGATCGTGGTCGTCGGCGTGATCGCGCTGCTCTTGCGGGAAGCACCACGGAATACGAATGCCCCGCATCCCTACGCGGCGAACGTCAAGCTTTCAGATCTAAAAATGAGCGCTGCAGAGAATTTCGTCGGCGCAAGCGTCACTTATCTCGATGGAACCGTGACCAACTCCGGCGACAAGAATGTAACTCACGCGGTGGTGCACGTAACTTTCAGGGATTCGCTGGGCCAACTTGTGCAGACCGAAGACATTCCCCTTCACGTTCTGCAGACTACCGGGCCGTACCCGGAAGCAGTCGATCTCAGCAACTCACCTCTTGCGCGCGGCCAGAGCAAACCATTCCGCCTGACGCTTGAGCACGTGAGCAATGACTGGAACCACGAATATCCGGCGCTGCAGGTGACCGATGTGTCCGTGAAGTAATTCGTCGCCACAGATTCACACG
>Ga0066684_10001080_pt1 | contig 10449 bp, 4 predicted proteins | sample GraSoiAngelo_133_FD_62301 | JGI IMG/M metagenome (GOLD analysis project Ga0066684, IMG submission 62301) | Grasslands soil microbial communities from the Angelo Coastal Reserve, California, USA - 14_0929_05_20cm | ecosystem: Environmental > Terrestrial > Soil > Grasslands | place: USA... | reverse complement strand
CGGTTTCCCGGATCCAGCGTGCTGGGTTCAAGTTCACTGAATGCCATCCGGCTAAATCGGCTGCCGGCGCCGAGGACAACTGGTTCGATGGCGATAAAGTTAAGCAGTTGGGGACGACCGGTCTCTTTTGAAATCACTCCAATCCGGATCAGACCTCGGGGCCCAGGCAATCCGCCATCAGAGGGCAATCCAAACACGACGCCATCTTTCCGTCCCCAGATCAGGGGCGCGCCCGGAGCCCCAGGCCGTATCCAATCGGACGCCGCAGATGCTTCCGATCTGGCAACTGCCGCCCAACAAAGAATACAAACGAACAAAAGAAACCAGCGAAGTGATCGAGCGCCGCTCCATGAGAAATGGCATACACAATTCCCAGCGGCAGTCCCGATACACGGGGTTTGATGGCTCGTCATAATCGGACGGAACATTGTGCCACATTATGAAACGATTCAAAAGCCGAAAATCGTGCATTAGGCAATGATTTGTACTAAGCTCAATGCAGTTCCCTACGCCACGTCGCTGGCAGGGTCGTGCGATCGCTGGAGGCTTCATGTCAACTATTGTTGAAGTGGCGAAACGGGCCGGGGTATCAGTCGGGACGGTATCCAACGTCATCAGAGGAAACCCGCGGGTCGGTCGTGAATTTCGGGAACGCGTCGAAGCCGCGATCCGGGAGTTGGATTATCACCCCAATGAAATTGCCCGCAGCCTTAAGGTAAACCAGACTTACATGCTCGGCATGGTGCTTCCCGATATCACCAATCCATTTTTTCCGGAGATTATTCGCGGCGCTGAAGACGAAGCTCTGAAGCGCAAGTACTTGCTTGTAACCGCAAATACCGACGAACACATCGAGCGGGAACGAAGTATTGTTTCCGCTCTGCGCTCCCGTCGGGTTGATGGATTGCTCCTCGCGTCGGCCCCAGGAAAAGACAGCAGTCATATTCAAAAAGTGATGGCCGCAGGCATTCCGGTCGTATGCCTGGATCGAGCTCCCGTGGGCGTGAAAGTTGACACGGTAATGCTGGACAATGTTCGCGGAGCAGAGGACTGCGTTCGACATTTGTTGCGGGTTGGATATCGCGATATTGCCATTATTACTGGGCCTTTAGAGCTGCAAAGTGCACAAGAGCGGTTACGTGGTTATGAGAATGCGCTTCGTGAAGCACGCGCCAAAATTTCTAAAGACTTGATTCTCGAGGGCGATTTTCGAGAAGAATCCGGTCACCGCTTAGGCAAGGAGCTATTGCTTCGGCGGTTGCGTCCGTCAGCCATTTTCGTTTGTAACGGAGTCATGACTCTCGGAGTACTGCAGGCATTCGAAGAGCTCGGCGTGCGCTATCCGGACGATGTCGCGCTGGCCACTTTCGATGATCTGGCCGGGGATCGATCGTTTTACCCCCGACTGACTGTTGTCGCGCAGCCCGGATACGACATGGGCTCCCGTGGCGCTTCGCTTTTGATGGACCGCATCGAAGGAAGTTTTTCGGGAAAGCCGATCACCATCCGTATGCCGCCAAGCCTGATTGTTCGCGAGTCTACGAAGCGTGCAGGCGCCACACCCGTGAGATCCACATTGCAGAACGCTCTATCGGTATGAGCGGAATTCCACCTGGTTTTTGCCCCTTTCTCGCTTGCGCCAAATCGCAGGTGCTCTGCTCCGGCATCCTGCCGGAATAGACGGTCCCGCGTGCGCAATATCGATTGCGTGCGCGGTGGGCAAGTATGAATATTCTTGACATCGATTATTGATCTATGCTTGAATGCCTCCCGATGAAACGTTTCATCCCAGTCTGCATCTGCCCGGGACAGCGCTCAAGACCAAGAAGCTGGGGTGAAGGCCGGGGGCCGAATTGAAAGGTTTCACGACCGTAGCCATTTCTGGAGCCGACTCATGAAAACGCTATCCTTTTGCGCTGTGCTGCTCGCGTTCTCAATCGTGGGGTTATCTACCCGCCTTTTAGCTCAGGCCGATCGGGGCGCAATCAAGGGCGAAGTCCAGGACAGCCAGAAGGCCAATATTCCCGCCGCCAAGATTACGCTGAAAGAGGAATCAACCGGCGTAGTGCTTGACACCGTTGCTGGAGATACTGGCCAGTTCAGTTTTCTCAACCTCGTGCACGGCGTTTATACACTGAGTGTCGGAGCGCCGGGATTCCACACTTCCACGCAGAACAATATCGTCGTTGACGTCGGACGCACCATCGGCTTGGTCGTAACCCTGCAGCCTGGGCAGGTTACCGAAACGGTCAACGTTTCAAGTACCGCTGCTGCGGTCGACACGCAGACCTCTGATATCGGTACGACCGTAACATCCAAAGAGATCGAAGACCTTCCGGTGACCCTGACCGGAGACATGCGCAACCCGCTTAGCTTTGTGACGCTCACACCCGGCGTGAGCGGTTCGGTTCCGGGGGCCACGCCAGATTACAGATTGCACATCAGCGGCTCATCGAGTTTTTCGAATGAGGTGTACATCGACGGCATTCCCGTCTCTAACACTAACCTGAGTGGCGATATAAGCACTAATCATCCGCCCATCGATGCGGTAAGCGAGTTCAAGCTCGTTAACAACAATCAGACTGCACAATACGGACTCTCCAGCGGCATCGTTTCGTTTGCTTTCAAATCCGGCACCAATGCTTACCACGGAAGTCTTTTCGAGTTCCTGCAGAACGATGCTTTGAACGCTGCCGGCGCGGTCTTCGATGCCTTGCATTCTCAGGCAGATTGCACGGCCAACCCGCAGGGAACTGCCTGCAAGAAGCCCGGATTGAAGCAGCATGAGTTCGGCGGGACCTTCGGCGGGCCAGTCTGGGTTCCCAAGGTTTACAACGGGCACGACAAAACGTTCTTTTTTGTAGATTTCACTGACTTCAAATATCGTCCAAGTGCGGTCAACAGTACTTTGACCACTATTCCGAACGCGTGGCGCGCAGGCGACTTCTCGCAAGTTTTAGGACCGCAGCTGACGGCTAACGGTCAACCTGTGTTCGATCCGGCAGGGCGGCCGGTACTTGCAGGTGCGATTTACGATCCATTTTCTACTCATACGGTCACCGGGCCGGACGGCCACCAGTACCAGGTGCGTGACCCATTTCCCGGAAACATAATCCCCGCCGGATTTCCCGGGCTCAGCCAGGTTTCTCAGAACGTCTTGCAATTTTTTCCGATGGCGGACAACAACGGACTGGTTGATAACATATCCCGCACGCAGTCGTCGAAGATCGACCAATACCGGTTGGTGGTCAAGATCGACGAACATATATCTGAAAAGCACACGCTGTCCGGAAGCGTCTTCACCGGAAACTCCAATTTCAGCAACAACGGCGGCCTTAATTTGCTGGACGCTGTTTCCAACATCACACCCACGAAGCAGATCCGCCTGAGCTACAACTACACGCACTCGCCTACGCTGATTAACAATCTGAACGTGGGCTTCTTGCGCGACACTGGCTTCAACGGACCGCTCGAAGCAGGGCCGGGTTTCGCGTCGCTAGGAATTACCGGACTACCTCCGCTTCAAAAAAGCAGTCCGTTTCCGAACATCGGAATCGGCACCATCACCAACAGCATTGGATCAAGCACTGGTGGCGCTTTAGCGGATGCTGAGAATCGCTACCTTGCAAATGACAACCTTACAATGATCCGAGGCCGTCATTCGTTCACATTCGGTGGTGAGGTGCGACGATTGCAGCGAAATAATAGTGGCGTTGCCAGCGGGGGGTTCGTTTTCGAACCTACGCAATCGGCGCTGAACGGAACCGGATTCATCAACGGCATCCAGGCCGTTTCGATGCCGGCAGGTACGGGCAACGCATTTTCCAGTTTTCTGTTTGGCGGTCCTGACTATACCCACATCGACTATCCCATCGCTCAGTATTACCGCTGGTGGCAAGCAGGCGGATACGTTCAAGACGATTGGAAGGTAAAGCCGAACCTCACTCTAAATCTGGGTCTGCGTTATGACGTGCAAGTTCCGCGGACAGAGACCAACGGAAATGTTTCGAGTATGGATCCCACGCTTGCAAATCCGTCGGCCGGAGGACTTCTCGGCGCCTACACTTTCTACGGCAGCGGCGCCAGCCGGAATGGACAGCCACGGATCGGCGAAATTGATTATCACGGATTCCAGCCGAGAATCGGATTTGCATACTCGCCGGGCGGCAGTCAGAAGACCGCGATACGAGGAGGGTTTGCGATTACTCGCCCACTCGGAAACGACAATCTTCAGTCCGGTTTCACGGGTGGCTACAATTTCGGGTTCGCTGGAATTGCCAGCGCTGTTAGGCCGGGAGATGTTCTGGGATCACCAGCTTACTATTGGGACAATCCATACCCTGCCAATGGCGTCAGCGGGGCCAATCTCGATCCGGGATTACTAACCGGAAATGACAACCCGGTGTGGATTGGTCCCAAGGTGGGCTTGCCACCGACGCAGATGTACTGGTCAACGCAGGTGCAACGTCAGCTGACGAACAGCATGGTCTTCAACGTCGGCTACGTGGGCATGCACACCTACCATCTTGGCACCTGGTCAAAGCCAAATCAGATCAATCCTGCATTTGCGGAGCAGAGGTTCGGAGCGGCGGCAGCGGCAGCAGGATTACCTCTGAACCAATTCCTAGCGCTTCCGATCACCGATCCTCAAGCCGTGGCTGCGGGCGTTACGCCTCCGTGGCCGGGATTTGTCGCGGTCATGGGGAACGCGGCAACAGTGGGTCAGTCGATTCGGCCATTCCCGCAATATGGAAGCGTCGATCATCCTGAAAATCCAATTGGGAGCGTTTCCTACAATGGACTGCAGGCGAGCTTGCAAAAGCGTTATTCGCAAGGACTCACGTTCCTTCTCGCGTACACATTCTCGAAAGCCATCGGCGACGTGGACAGCAACGAGAGCTTCAATGCTGGAGCGGAGAACGCGATCTTCGCAGGGTCCTTCTTCCAGGATTACTACAATCCGCGAGCGCAACGCTCCGTGACCAGTTCGGATATTCCGCACGTCCTCTCGTTGACCTACACCTACGAACTTCCGTTTGGACCTGGTAAGCGATTCTTGAATCACGGTGCAGCAGGCAAGGTCTTAGGCGGATGGTCGGTCAGCGGAATTCAGAAATATCAAAGCGGACGGCCAATCCACATCGAGTACGATGCCTTTGGCGCTTCGAACCCTTACAACGCACAAGATGGTTTCAGCTTCCGTCCGAATCTGGTTCCTGGGCAGCCGTTGAAGAATCCGGCTTATCGTTCAAATTGTTCGGGTCCAATTCAGAGCCCAGTCGGGCGAAATGCCTGCCAGTTCTATATCAATCCGGCGGCGTTCGTAGCTCCTCCGCCAGGGGAATTTGGCGACGCTCCAAACCTGTTTTCCTCCCTGAGAATGCCGTGGTATTTCAATGAGGATCTGTCGGTCTCGAAACGTTTCTTCATTACCGAGCGCATGGACTTGCAATTCCAGGCAAACTTCTTCAACGCTTTCAACCGTGTAGTCTGGTCTTCGTCCGGATCAGCGGGCTCACAAGGGAATGCGCAAACATTCATCTTCAATGCCGCACCGCCGAGCCTGGACCCGACGATATTGCAGAATTCGTCCACGATCTTCGGGATATTCACGTCACAACAAAACAATCCGAGGATCATTCAGTTCGGACTGAAACTGGAGTTCTAGAATTGTTGGCCATGCTTTCCACGTTCATAGTTTTGGCGAGCATGGCCTTACCCCTGTACGGACAGGCAGCCCCTCCCCAGGCAGTCGCCCACGCCCAGGCTGCAGTTCGGGCGGAACAGCGAGGCGACTTCGCGACGGCCGTTCGCGAGTACGAGTCTGTAATCACATTGCTTCCCAGGAATGCCGAGATGCAAAGCAACCTGGGAGTGGCGCTGTACTTCAACCACGAACTGACTCAGGCTCTCAAGGTATTTCGAACAGCGATCAACCTGAACGCGGGATTGGTCGCGCCGCACCTGTTCTCGGGCCTGGCACGCTATCGATTGTCAGATCCTGATGCAGCTGTGCCGGAGTTAGAGAAGGCCATCAGTCTCAATCCTTCAGACGCGATTGCGCACACCTGGCTCGGCTACGCGTACAGCGCGCAGCTTCGTTACGAGCCGGCGCTGAAAGAACTCGGCATAGCCCAAGAGCTTGACCCGAACAACGTTGATGTCTGGTTTGCCCTTGGCCAGAATTACCTTGAGCTTGGCCGGCAAGCCACTCAGCAGTTGCTGACCGTTGCTCCAGACGGTGCGAGGGCATGGCAGCTCTCGGGCGAGCAATTGCAATTAAAAGGAGACTCCAAAGGCGCTGTCGAAAATTACAAAGCTGCGCTTACACGCCGTCCTCAACTTTCCGACGTTCGCAGTAAGGTAACCGAGCTTGACGGAGTGATATCAGAAACGGCTAGCACTGCCGATTCGCAGACCTCAACAAGTTACCAGTCGGAAGACAATCTGTATTGGCAGGCTCACCATGCGGAAGAGCAGGCGCGCGCCGCATTTGAGCATGTAGCCCGAGTCGCGCCGGATTCGTACCGCGCTCATCAGATCATGGCGGACTCTCTGTCGGCACAGGAACAGTACGCCAAAGCTCTGGAAGAATATCGAACGGTTTTGAAATTAAAATCCGACCTGCCCGGAATTCACGAGGCCATCGGCAATATCCTGCTAAGAGCCGGAAAATCCGAAGATGCTCTAGTCGAATTCCAGGCGGAACTCGCGATTCAGCCTCGGTCAGCGGGCGCCTACACGAACGTGGGGCAGGCCACGCTAATACTCGGGAATGACAAGGGTGCAGGTGAAGTGTTTGCTAGGGCCTTGCAAATGGACCGCCCTCCCCCCGAACTTTATCGTCTGATGGGGAAGGTTGATTTGCACCTCGGGAATTATCCTGCTGCAGTGAACGATCTAAATCGATATTTGTCGCTGAAGCCACGCGATTCAAGCGCATACTTTCTTCTCTCAAAAGCGTACCGTGCCCTGGGAGACCAAGCTCAGATGCAGCAGGCGCTGGCGCGTTTTCAAGAAACTTCGCGCGACGCCAAGGCCCGCAGCCACGCGCAGATGGAACTTGAAGCACTGAACAACCGCAAGCAACAAGTCGAAGAAAACGATCAGACAGATACCCCCTAGTCGTTGACATAAAGGACGCTATCTGCGAAGCCACGCGTTTGCCCGCAAAAAAGAATGCTCATCAATTTGCGGCGCGCACGAATCGCAGTCTTAACGCAACAACTTTTCAGTTTAGTATAGGCGTGCCCAAACAAAGAGCACGGCGAATTGAACCGATGGATTTGAGTCTGGAAAGCAAAGTGATTATCGTCACCGGAGGCGCGCAGGGAATAGGCGCGGCCATTGTGCGTTTTTGTGCAAAGGAGGGTGCCGTTCCTGTAATTCTCGATCGCGATGAACACTCCCTCCGAGAATTGCACCTCGAGTTGAGCCAGAAGGGCCTCACAAGTGAAGCTGTCGTTGTCGAATTAACCGATCACGAGAATACCCATCGCGCAACTGAAGACATTGGACGGAAGTTCGGCCACATTGATGGGTTGGTGAATAATGCCGGTGTTAACGACGGTGTTGGACTGGAAAGCGGCAGTCCCGAGAAATTTGCGATATCCCTGAAGCGCAACCTTTTCCATTACTATTCGATGACGCATTCCGTTACGCCTTTTTTGCAAAAGTCACACGGCTGCATCGTGAACATCGCCTCGAAAGTAGCCGTCACCGGACAAGGCGGCACGTCCGGGTATGCGGCCGCCAAGGGAGCCATTCTGGAACTCACAATCGATTGGGCAAGGAAGCTGTCCTCGCACGGCATTCGAGTGAATGCCGTGGTCCCCGCGGAGGTTATGACTCCTCAGTATCAGAAATGGCTGAATAATTTTAAGGATCCGCAAGGCCAGTTGCTCAGCATTGCCGGCAAGGTGCCTCTGGGGCATCGTTTCACTGATGTCAATGAGATTGCAGCAACGACTGCGTTTCTTCTGTCTGCGAACTCCGGGAGCATTACCGGACAGCAGGTGTTTGTGGACGGTGGATACGCTCACCTGGATCGCGGACTTACCTAAGCGCAACTTGACTCGACGTTTCAACTGCTTTGTTGACAACACTCATGACTCGGAATTGAGAACTCATGTCCAAGTGGGACCAGATTAATCGCAGAAACTTCATCGGAGCGACGGCCGCAGCCGTCGTGGGTGGGACGGCAGCATCATCGGCCGACGCGTCAAAAAGTACTGCACCGCAGGCGTTTCGATCCCCCGCAGGCTCTTTTATCCCATATTCCAAACAGGAATTACTTCCAGATCGTGGACCCCAGCGAATTTTTACCGGCGAACATCTTTCAGAAATTGCATTCCCTCTGGGAGGTATTGGAACCGGCACGGTTTCACTCGGAGGAAGAGGGGAGTTACGGGATTGGGAGATATTCAATCGTCCAGGAAAGGGAAAGATTTTGCCGTTCAGTTTTGTGGCGCTCTGGTCGCGGCCACAGGGATCTTCTGCCACAGTCAAAGTGGTTGAAAGCGAACTAATGCCGCCTTACCGGGGTTCATTCGGATATAAGCGTGAATCGGCGGAAGGCTTGCTGAGATTCAAGCGGGCCAATTTTCAGGGAAGTTATCCGATTGCTCATGTTGAATTCGAGGATGATTCAGTACCCGTTGGGGTTTCGCTGGAAGCGTTCAATCCCTTCGTACCGCTTAACGTCGATGATTCAAGCTTGCCCGTGGCTATTTTTCAGTATCATCTCGCGTGCCGCTCCTCAAAGCCGATTGATGTTGCCTTGACATTCTCGCTGCTTAACGCTGTCGGCTATGACGGTGTCAGCCACCTGCTCAATGAATCTCACGAGGGATTCGGCCAGAACCGTACGACGATCCGTTCCGAAAAGGCTGGCGACGGAGTTGGGATCCACGGTCTGGAAATGACTTCCGAAAAATACGCCGCCGATAGCTCGCGTTATGGCTCGATGGCATTGGTCACCACGCATCCAGAGATTACGGCTCGAACATCCTGGCAAAAAGCCAAGTGGTGGGATTCCTTTCAGCAGTGGCTTGACGAATTCACCGCAACCGGTGCTGTTCACGATACGACTCCGTCCGAACCCTCTCCCGCCGGTGAGTCTATATTTTCCACCCTAGCTCCACGACTGCGGCTACTCCCCGGCGAATCGCATACGATCACGTTTGTTCTCGCCTGGTATTTTCCCTGGCGAGAGAACTATTGGAATCAGGAGAAAGAAGTAAAAGGGCTGAAGGTTAGGAATTATTACGGCACTCGGTTCAAGAGCGCATGGGAAGTAGCTTCATATACGGCAGGGCGTCTGGGCGAACTCGAGACTAAGACCCGCTCGTTTCACGATTGCTTCTTTTCCAGCACACTACCTCCTTACGTTCTTGAGGCGGTTTCGAGTCAGGCATCAATCATCCGAACCAATACTTGCATGCTGACTGAAGGGAAGCAGTTCTTCGCATTTGAAGGCTGCGGCGACGACTCTGGATGTTGTCCGATGAATTGCACACACGTCTGGAATTACGAACAAGCCCTGGCCTTCCTATTTCCCGAGCTGGAGCGTTCCATGCGCAGGACGGACTTTACCGCCAACATGCGCGACGATGGCAGCATGGCTTTTCGTTCGATGGTGCCTCTCGGTAATACCCAATGGAAGTTCAAGCCTGCCGCAGATGGACAAATGGGCAGCATTTTGAAGCTCTACCGCGAATGGCAATTGTCTGGAGACGATGATTTTCTTCGAGAACTTTGGCCGCAAGCTAAACGCGCGCTGGAGTTCGCCTGGACCCACTGGGACGCGGATCGCGACGGGGTGATGGAAGGCGAACAGCACAATACTTACGACATTGAGTTTTATGGTCCCAACACCATGATGGGTACGCTCTACCTTGGCGCATTGAGAGCGGCAGAACTTATGGCATCTGTATTGGACGATCGACCTGCAGCCGAGAAATATCGTCAGGTCCGCGAGAAGGGCCAGTCGAAGTTGGAGGAGCTTTGGAACGGAGAGTTCTACATTCAGAAAATTCCGCGAGCTGACGAGATCCGTCCTCTCGGACAGGAAGGCGCTGAGAAATGGCACGCCGGAGCAATTCAAAATGGCGAAGTCCGCTATCAATATGGCGACGGATGCCTCTCCGACCAGCTGCTTGGTCAATGGTTCGCAGAGGTGCTGGGGCTTGGACATCTGTTGCAACCTGCAAATACGCGTAAAGCCCTCCAATCGATCTATCAGCACAACTTCAAGCACGATTTTTACGACAGTCCCAACGTGCAGCGAATCTATGCATTGAATGATGAAAAAGGTTTGGTCCTGTGCACTTGGCCCAAAGGACATCGCCCCGCATTTCCGTTTGTTTACTCAGACGAAGTATGGACGGGTATCGAATATCAGGTTGCAGCTCATCTGATCTATGAGGGACTGGTCGAAGAAGGGCTATC
>Ga0066684_10001071_pt1 | contig 10474 bp, 12 predicted proteins | sample GraSoiAngelo_133_FD_62301 | JGI IMG/M metagenome (GOLD analysis project Ga0066684, IMG submission 62301) | Grasslands soil microbial communities from the Angelo Coastal Reserve, California, USA - 14_0929_05_20cm | ecosystem: Environmental > Terrestrial > Soil > Grasslands | place: USA... | reverse complement strand
CGGCGAGGACTGGAAACGCCGCGACATTTCCGCCCGTGTAGTTTGCAACCAGCAGATACTTTCCCGAGCGGTCGAATGAAATGAAGCATGGATCAGCGCCGCGCGATGCAACTTCATCCAACTGCTTCAGCATTCCCGTCTTGCGGTCAATAGCGAACGCCGTTAGCCCGCCACTCGACTGGTTCCGATATTTCTGGGTTTCATTGACCGCATACAAATGCGTGCTTCCGGAATCTACAACTAGAAATGACGGGTTCTCCGTCTCCGCCGCAAGCCCAATAGGCGAGAGCCTGTCAGTGTTCCCGTCATAGTGATAGGCATAGATCCCTTTGCTGCCATTTGTGGTATATGTGCCCACGTACAGGATGTAATCTTTGCTAGTGCCAAAGCATGCAACACTGGCACAAAAAAGAATCGCCGCCGCAAAAGCGCAGTGGCGCGCACGATGTCGAATTCTGTCCATAATCGTCCCAACCTCTGGCGTATGTGCGATGTCATTGCAATGATGCTCGCGCCTAATAGCGCTGTTGGCAAAGAGTCTGATTCACTTCTTCGGCGTCGCTCCTGCCGCGAACTTCACGTTCCCGATCAACTCGTCCAGTTCGTCCTGGCTGCCGCCCACAAACGTAAACGACACAATTTCACCCTTCTCGATTATGACCAGCGTGCTCTGCCACATTTCCAGCTTGCCGCGTTGTTTGCTGTAGTCCGCGCGAACCATCCTACGCGCGCCACTAGTGAACTCATACGGCCCATTTTCCCCTTTGAATCCGCGCTGCTCGGCCAGTTCGGTCACCGGCCCGAAATAATCGGCGGCTGTCTTGATCCCGTGATAATCTTTTAGACTTTCCGCCGCAACCACCACCGCCGAGTTGACCGTTTCGCCCGGAGCACCGGGAGGCCGTTCGAAAATAGCAAGCAAGGTCCGGGAGTTCTCCGCCCGCGGGGAGGACGGCGATCGGGCTTCTGGCGAATCCTCCTCTGCCGCATCCTGCTGCATGTCACTGGTTCGATCCACCCAGCCAAACGGCACCGTGTAGCTGAACCCAAGTTCTGGGCAACGGAGTACTTGTCGATTTAGAGGTCCGCACCCCGCGCCGGACGGCCTCGTTGCGGGCTTTGATCTTTGCGCTAGGCCAGGTTGCGCAATCGCCAGTGGCACGAAGAGGAAGAGGATGAAAGCACGAGTCACTCCGTAATCGTAACTCGTAAGCGATCGGATTTGAAATCCATGTTGATCGGCTGAGAGAAAAATTTGTAGCTATGCCGCCTGCACCGCCCCTACCGGCTGGCCGCAGTGTGAGCAACGCCGCGCATCAATGGGAATTTCGCTCAAGCATTCCGGGCACTTCTTTGAGGTTGGGCTCGCTGGCGCGTCCGACCTGTGCATGCGCGCGACCAGCATATTCACTGGAGTCACCACAAAGAAATACACTGCGGCCGCAACCAGCAGGAATGAAACCGAGGCATTGACGAAGTCGCCCAACATGAACTTGCTTCCATGCACCGTGAACACGATGGCAGAAAAATCCGGCTGCCCTACAATGGCCGCAATCAGCGGCGTCAGGAGGTCCTTGGTGAACGCGCCAACCACTGTGGCGAACGCCGCGCCTACCACCACGCCGACAGCCATATCTACGACATTGCCGCGCAATATGAACTGTTTAAATCCACTCAGCATAAGGCCCTCCAATGAGAGACAGTCCGGTACTGTAAGCCGGGGATGGCTTCAGGTCAAGAGCGAAGCACCAGAACAGAAGAGAAATCGGGCACGTATACAATAACTTGGTGGCGGACGCCGTTCGCATCGGCATCTTCGGAGACTATAATCCTCAGTCGCCTACACTTCCCGCAATTGAAAAATCGATTCAGCACGCGGCAAAAAAGTTAGAGCTTGAGGCAGAAGCGATATGGCTGCCCACTGAATCGCTAGTTGTGCCCCAGCTTGACACGAAGCTGGAACTCTTTGATGGCCTCTGGGCGGCACCCGCAAGTCCTTACAAGAGTTTCGATGGCATGTTGCGCGGAATAGAATTTGCGCGGCGGCGCAACTGGCCATTTGTCGGTACTTGAGGGGGCTTTCAATACACTCTGGTAGAGTGTGCGCGCAATTTGCTGGGCATCAAGGACGCGGATTCGGCTGAAAATAACTCCGATTCCAAGAACATTGTGATCTCTCCCGTAGCCTGCGCTGTCCCGGGCCGTGCGCCGAATGCTCCCAAGCTTTCCGGCCCAATTTCAGAAATCCGCATCCGCCCCGGTTCTTATCTGCATTCGTTCTACAAACAGGACGTAGTCACGGAAGAGTTCTTCTGTAACTACGAGGTCAACCCTGAATTCGAATGGGCCTTTTTGGAAGCGGGCTTTCCAGTGGTAGCGCGCGGAGCGCAGGGCGAGGCTCGCGCCATCGAGTCTCCCGCACACCGCTTTTTTATTGCCACACTGTTTCAGCCGCAGCTTTCGTCAGGACCAGGCAAGCCGCACCCGATCATCGTGGAGTTCCTGCACGCCGCTGCGAAGTGGAAAGCTGAGAAGCTGGAGGATGCAGTGCTGGAATAATCAGCCTGACCGATCAGACGGGCAATGATCAGTCGGGAATGAGTTCGAAGACCGGATAGCCGGGGGCGATCTCGGCAAAAGATTCCAGCGGTGCGTCGGACGGAATCGGAAAGAACCGGCCAACGGCGCTCTTGTAGTCCGTAAGGTACAGCTTAAGAACAGGCGGCTTTTCTGAATCCGCGAGCGGACGAATGCGAAGTTTGCGAGCTGTGCCGCGTTTAAGCGTGATCTCTCCGGCGGCTTCGGCATTCCGCACCCACTGCGTTCGGCCTCGAGGTGCGACCAGGTATTCTTTGTCGTTCAGATGAACGAGGTTGACGGCCGTCGAGTATAACTTTCCGGATTTCCTGCCTCTCACCTGAAGCAAATGGATGTAGGACGGCGACAGTCCTACCCCTGCTAGAAATCCGAACAATCGGTTGAACGTCTTTTCAAAAGAAGAGGGCTCTTCGTATTTGCGCTCAGCTGCCATGCCGTCTCATTCTACTCGGTGTAGCATTTTGTATTGTCGACACTTACCGTCTGGGAGAACGCCATGACCAGAACTCCAGCTTTGCAGCGCACGATCGTGTCCGTATTGGCTGTCGTGATCGCAGTCCCTGTGCTCGCAGTTTCGCCCGGCGTTCCGCAGTTGCCCGAGCCGGGCCGGGTCAGCATGTCGCGAGAGGATCAACGCACTCTGGGCCTCAAGGCAGCCGCGGAAGTGTACAAGCAGATGCCAGTGCTACCCGATTCAGACCCCATCACGCAGTATGTGCAGCGGCTGGGGAAAAAGCTGGTTAAGCAAATTCCGCCACAGAATTCCTGGCCGTACGAGTTTCACGTCGTGCAACAGAAAGAGATCAATGCGTTCGCGCTTCCAGGTGGACCGATGTTCGTCAATGTAGGCACCATCACAGCCGCGCAAAACGAAGCTCAACTCGCCGGCGTCATGGCACACGAGATGTCACACGTGTACATGCAGCATTCAGCTAAACAGAGTGGGAAGTTGCTGCCCAATATCCTGTCCGGGCTCGGACAAGTTGCCGGCGCAGTGATTGGCGGCGTTGGAGGAGCCATTGCCAGCGCCGGAGGGCAACTTGGCGGCGGCATCTTGAGCATGAAGTACTCCCGTGGAGATGAAGCTCAGGCTGACGCTGTGGGCGCGATCATCCTATACAAGGCGGACTACAATCCGATGGAACTTGCAAACTTTTTCGAAATCCTGAACAAGCAAGGCGGCAGTCCGCCACAGTTCCTCAGCGACCACCCGAATCCTGGGAACCGCTCAGCCGCAATTTCCAAAGAAATTCGCAACTGGCCTAAGAAGCAGTACATTGGCGCTAGTCAGGAATTTAAGGATGCTCGCAAACGATCGGAAAGTGTGAAGTCGTATAGTTCGCAGGAAATCGCAGATGGCGCCAAAACAGGATTGTGGGCGAAGCAGAACATGCAGAACGGCTCGGTTCCTGAGAGCTTCAAAACAGCAGTAGCTGCAAATGACACAGCCGCGAACCTCTCAGACTTGAACTTCGAGCAGGTGAAACCCAGCGGCGAATTCACTGAAACGCGCCAGAACGGATTCCAGATTTCTTATCCTGCCAATTGGACCAGCGTGGCCGGACAAAACTCGCTCACCATCGCTCCGAAGGCGGGAGTGGGCCAGAACGCCATCGCATATGGCGTAGTAGTAAGCACAGCACAGGACGCAAAAGCGGGATCACTGGACCAGGTAGCACAGGACCTGATTCAGAATCTGCAGCAGTCAAATCCAGGCATGCGGCAGAACGGAAGCGTAAGAAGCATCGAGGTGAACGGCACATCCGCGCGAGAGGTTGATCTGGAGAGCAACTCGCCGGTTCAGCAGAGTGGCGCGCCTTTGCCGGAGCATGATCGCGTGGTGGTCATGCCCGGGACCAACGGTGCGTACTCTTATCTGATATTCATCGCTCCAGAGCGGGACTTCAATGCGCTACAGCCGACGTATCACAAGATTCTGGACAGCCTACGCGTTCAGTGATGGTGTGAGCCTCCCCAGCGAGATACTGTTGAAAAGCCGATTAGGGCAGCTTCGATCCGAGCTTGTGATAATCACTCTGGAAGTAGAGCAGCGGTTCGCCCTCGCGGACCACGACATCTTCGACTTCAGCAATAAAGATTGTGTGGTCGCCTGCATCCTGCGCGTTTTGCAGCCTGCATTCCAGATACGCAAGCGCCCCATACAGCACCGGGGTTCCGTGTTGAGTACGCTCGAACCTGGCTTCATCCCAAGGGTCGACGCGTTCCGGATCCGCGTAATGCTCTGAAATTGCGCGCTGATTTTCAGCCAGCACATTGATACCAAATCTCTTGCGCGCGTGCAGATGAGCGTGCGTCTTCGCTTTCTGGTCCACACAAACCAGCACCAGCATGGGATCGAGCGAGACCGACGCGAAGGCATTCGCGGTCATGCCCTGCATCTCGCCTTCGAAATCCACGGTAATAATTGTCACACCAGTGGCAAAGCAGCCCATGGCGCGGCGAAACTGTTCCTGATTTGGCGGCATTGAGAATTTGTTTAACGGCGCTGGCCGCAGGAGGTCGCGTAAGCCATCGCGCGCTCTGAATTTCTATCACGAAAGACGGTGTCTCCGCCGCTGGCCGCGTTTCCGCTATGATCGTGTTTTGAACTGATGGATTCCAGAGTTCCCGCTTGCTGACTGAAATCAAATCTGCAGATGGTTTCCCTCTCCCTGCATCCGGCGATGGACTCGCTTCGCCCGCACCGCTTTCGCGGGCGGAGGCAGTGCGGTGGATTCGCGCTTCTGACGATGACCTGCCTCTTCTACTCTCAGCGGCTCGGCAGGCCCGAGACCGTTTCAAACCTGGCGTGATTACGTATTCCCGCAAGGTTTTTATTCCGCTGACAAATCTGTGCCGTGATTACTGCGGCTACTGCACCTTCCGTCGCGATCCCAACCAGGCAGGCGCACACACGATGTCTCCCGACGAAGTGCTTGCGGTCGCGCGCGCCGGTGAGAAGCTTGGCTGCGCCGAGGCTTTGTTCAGTCTTGGCGACAAGCCCGAACTTCTTTTCCCAGAGATGCGGGAGACCTTGCGAAAGCTAGGATATCGCTCGACGTTGCACTATTTAGAAGCGATGTGCGAACTCGTGCTGCGCGAGACCACGCTGCTGCCGCATCCGAACCCTGGCTTGATGAGCGCTGAGTGGATCACGCGGCTAGCGCGTGTTTCTCCGAGCATGGGCTTAATGCTGGAGACAACGAATGAATCATTGATGCGCTCCGGTGCCGCTCACGACAATGCGCCTGACAAGATTCCCGTAAAGCGCATGCGGACGGTTGAGGAAGCCGGTAAGCAGGGCGTCCCATTCACCACCGGCATATTGATCGGCATCGGAGAAACAGCGGAGGATCGCGTGGATGCGCTGCTTGCTATCCGCGACCTGCACGAGCGCTATGGGCACATTCAGGAAGTGATCGTGCAGAATTTTCGTGTGAAGCCTCAGATTCCGATGAGTCACTGGCCGGAGCCGAGCCGCGGCGAAATGCTGCGGACAATCGCGGTGGCACGTCTTCTCATGCCAAACGTAAACATCCAGGCGCCGCCGAATCTTTCGGATCCAGATTACGAAGAGCTGCTTGACGCTGGAATCAATGACTGGGGCGGGGTTTCGCCGCTTACGCCTGACTTCATCAATCCCGAGCGTCCTTGGCCGCACCTGGCACAACTGCAAGCCCGGACGCGCGCCAAGGGCTTCGAGTTGAAGCAGCGCTTGCCGGTTTATCCCGAGTTTCTGCCCAAACTTCTTCGACACGGAGCGCCGGGCGTCCTCGCCCAGCCTGCTGCTGGTTCGCATCACATCGAAGAATCTGGATCAGCCCTGCTGAAATCCAGATTGACCGCTATCGCCGATGCGCAAGGTTATGCACGGAGCGCCACATGATTTGCGTACTCACGGGTGGCACCGGAGGCGCGAAGTTCGTTGACGGCCTTCGCCGCGTCATCCCGGCTGAAGAACTTACCATCATCGTCAACACGGGCGACGATGACGACTGGTGGGGCCTCTATATTTCGCCGGACATCGATTCCATCATCTACGTCCTTGCGGGAATTTTGAGTGGCGAGCGCGGTTGGGGTGTTCGCGGCGACACCTTCCACTGCTTGCGTGCCATGAAGGATCTGGGCGAGCCCACTTGGTTCAGCGTCGGTGACCGGGACCTGGCAGTTCACTTGATGCGTACGAAACTGCTCTCGCAGGGCTGCACGCTATCTGAAGTGACGCGAATCATCGCCGAACGCTTCGGTTTGAGCTCACGCATTCTGCCAATGAGCGACCAGCGGGTGCAGACCCGCATCGACACTCCCGCCGGGGAACTCAGTTTCGAAGAATATTTCGTCAAGCGCTGGTTTCAAGATCCGGTTAATTCGGTGCGTTTCGCCGGCGCGTCCGAAACCGTGCCCGCGCCGGGAGTTCTCGATACCATTGCTTCAGCGCAGGCAGTGCTTATCGCGCCCAGCAATCCCGTGACGAGCATCGGTCCCATTCTTGCGGTGCCCGGGATTCGTGAAGCGCTGGCGCAGACTAAAGCGCCGGTGGTCGCAGTCAGCCCGATCATTGGTTCGGCTGCGGTGTCGGGCCCGGCAGCGACCTTGATGGCAGCCCACGGTCTGGAAGTCTCGATACGCGGCGTCGCTGCTGCCTACCAAGGATTTCTGGACATGCTGGTGGCGCACACTTCAGATGCCGCTGTGGCGGAAGCGCTTACCACCACGCGGTTCCAGGTCCATTGCGCCAATATTCTGATGGAGACGCAGCAAGACAGGTCACAAGTCGCGCGCACCGCGCTAAGCCTGGCCTGCCCCCAAATCGTCACTGCATATGCAGCCGAGGTCGAATGATTCTTATCCCTGTCAAGAATCTCTCGAATGCCAAGCAGCGCCTAGCCACGGTCTTTGACCAGGGCACGCGCATGGCATTGGCCCATGCGATGCTCGATGATGTCGTACAAACTGTGGCCGAAGACGGCGGAGATGACGTTGCTCTAGTTACAAGCGATCGTTTTGCAATGGACCTCGCCGACAAGCACGGCTTCGAGATCATCCGCGACGAAGCGAATCGAAGCGAAACCGATGCGATCGAAATGGCAACGCGTGTAGTTGAGCAACGCGGAATCGAAAGCACGCTGGTAATACCGGGCGATATCCCTCTGATTGAGGCTACAGACATTCGAGTGATCTATGAACGCGCGCCCACTCGAGGATCGGTGTTGGTTCCATCGGGCGACGAGCGTGGAACGAATGCGGCACTCCGCCGACCCGCGGGCCTATTCCCGCTGAGGTTCGGAGATGACAGCTTCGTGCCGCATTTGGCTGCTGCGAAAGCAGCGGCTGATCCGTGCGTCGTGCTTGAAATCCCACGTATCGCGCTCGACATCGATACGATTGAAGACCTTTTGGAACTCGCGCATGCTCCCGGGCAGAAGTCATCGCAGCTTTTGGCGAGGGATTTGATCTCCGCGATGGAGCATTCGCTCAAGCCGATTCTGGCTGGCTAGCCTCGAATTTTCGTTTCGGTCGCGTCCTTGCCAATACACTATCGACGCATGACTTCACCAAAGGTGCGGAAATTGCGCGATAGCATCCAACAGGCGAAAAGCATTTCTCTAATTCCCGTGCCATTGAAAGACGAAATTCTGCCGGGCGACAGCCTCTCTGAGAAACTTGCCACTGCGCTCCGACATCAGAAGATACGGCTCCGATCCGGCGATGTTCTCGTGGTTAAACACAAGGTCGTTTCAAAGACTGAAGGGCACCTGGTGCGTTTGAGTGATGTGAAGCCGTCACGTGACGCAAGGGTCTGGGCAGGCAAATGCGGCCTCGACGCGCGGATTGTACAACTCGCGCTGGACGAAAGCCGGAGCGTGCTGCGTAAGAAAGTCGTTGCAGGACGAGGTGTTCTGATCACCGAGACTCGCCATGGTTTTATTTGCGCAAACAGCGGTGTAGATGTTTCAAACGTAGATGGTGGCGAACATGCAGTGCTGCTGCCCAAAGATCCAGACCGATCAGCTGCCAAATTCCGTGCCGCGCTGCGAAAAAAGTTCGGCGTATCTGTCGCGGTGATCATCTCAGACTCATTCGGCCGTCCGTGGCGCGAGGGCTTGACCGATGTAGCAATCGGAGTTGCAGGTATGAAGCCGCTGATTGACTATCGCGGCAAACGCGATCCCCATGGATATGAGCTGCACGCGACTGCTGAGGCCATAGCCGATGAAGTCGCTTGCGCAGCGGGCCTGGTCTGCGGCAAGCTTGAGCGCACGCCATTTTGTATTGTGCGCGGAGTAAGCTATCAGGCAGGCACGGGTAACGCGCGAGAGTTGATCCGCAAGCGCGAAAACGATCTGTTTCGTTAAGGCGACGATGCGATCAGATCTGACTGATCAGAAAGAGAACGAAAATGCCTCCGCGAATCTGCACGCAATCTGAACTGGAGAATTTCCCGCAACTCGAATGGGCCGATGTCGCGCCGCAAATGCGACGTGAGGCGCGGGCTACAATCGAGCGAGTGCTCGAAACGCAAGACTGCGGCGCTCTCGATCGGGAAGACTGGCTGCGGCTGGCTTTTGCTGAAGGCGACGACCTGCTCGGCTTGCTGGTCGCTGCCGATATATTGCGTTGCGAACTGGCCGGAAACATCGTCACCTACGTCGTCAACCGCAACATTAATTTCACGAACATCTGTTTCGTTGGATGTAAATTCTGCGCCTTCAGCCGTGGCCCGCGCGAAGCGGACACATACTTTCTCAATCCAGAGCAAGTCGCCGACAAAGCTCTTGAAGCCTCACAACTCGGCGCCACGGAAGTCTGCATTCAAGGCGGTCTTCCGCATGGATTGCCGCCGTTCTACTACCGCGATATTCTCCGCGCCGTGAAGTCAGCCGTCCCCAGCATGCACATTCATGCTTTCTCGCCAATGGAAATTGTTTATGGCGTTGAACTCACGGGTATGCCTGTCGGCGATTATCTGGAAATGTTACGCGACAACGGACTGGACACGCTGCCCGGTACCGCCGCCGAAATTCTGGACGATCAGGTGCGCCACGTGCTCTCGCGCAATAAGCTCCATACGTCGCAATGGGAAGAAGTGATCCGAACAGCGCATTCCTGCGGCATTCGCACCACTTCGACTTTAATGTACGGCCATGTTGAAACGCCTGAGCACTGGGTGAATCAGTTGCTATTTCTGCGCGGGATCCAGAGCGAAACCGGCGGCTTCACCGAATTCGTTCCGCTGGGTTTCGTTCATCAAAACACGTTGCTGTTTCATCAGGGACTGGCACGTTCAGGACCTACCCTCGCCGAGCATTTAAAAATCCACGCACTCGCACGGCTGATGTTGGCGGGCTCAATCAATAACATCCAGGTTTCATGGGTGAAGCTCAACCGGCGGCTTTCGAAATTGTGCCTTCATGCCGGTGCCAATGACTACGGCGGCACGTTGATGGAAGAAAATATTTCGCGCGAGGCCGGCGCGACGGCCGGCCAGTACACGAGTCCTGAAGAATTTCAGTCCCTGATTCGCGAAATCGGGCGCATTCCCGCCGAACGCAACACAACCTATTCACGTATTCGAATCAAAGAAGCCTTCGAGAGCTTTCCCGCCGAGCTCGCTTTAGAGGCGGAGTTCGCGTGACCATCGCTATCGTCGGAGGCACCGGCGCGGAAGGTTCCGGCCTCGCGCTGCGCTGGGCCCGTGCCGGAGTGACGATCATCATCGGTTCACGGGATGGAAAGCGCGCGTCGGAAGCAGCAGAAAAATTATCCAGTCGACTTGGGTCCGCAAACGCCGCCGGTAAAATCTCTGGCGCGGAGAACCAGGCGGCCTGTGAATCCGCCGAGATCGTGGTGCTCACGATTCCATTCGAAAATCACG
>Ga0066684_10001069_pt1 | contig 10478 bp, 5 predicted proteins | sample GraSoiAngelo_133_FD_62301 | JGI IMG/M metagenome (GOLD analysis project Ga0066684, IMG submission 62301) | Grasslands soil microbial communities from the Angelo Coastal Reserve, California, USA - 14_0929_05_20cm | ecosystem: Environmental > Terrestrial > Soil > Grasslands | place: USA... | reverse complement strand
GTTGCCGCAATAATGCGCACATCAACTTTTGTTTTTTGATTGCTGCCCACCGGACGAACTTCTTTCTCCTGCAAGACGCGCAGCAGTTTGGCTTGCATCTCCAATGGGAGCTCTCCGATTTCATCGAGAAAAATCGTTCCGCGATTTGCCGACTGAAAAAGACCAGTTTTGGACCGAACCGCTCCGGTGAAAGCGCCTTTCTCGTAGCCAAACAACTCGCTTTCAATCAGCGTCGGAACCAGCGACCCGCAATCCACCGCCACAAATGGGCGATTCGCGAACGATCCACGGAAATGAATGGCACGCGCCACCAGCTCTTTTCCAGTTCCACTCTCGCCCGCAATCAGCACCGGCGTGCGGGTATCCTTGAGACGCGAAATCATGCGCAGCACATCCTGAATCTTCGGCGAAGCGCCCACAATTCCATGCAGTTCAGTTTCTGTATCCACGCGCTCGCGCAGGAATTGGTTTTCCTCGACTAACCGGACCTTCTCGGCCATGCGGCGCAGGAAAAGCCGCAACTCTTCTAACGGAGAAAACGGCTTGCCGATGTAGTCGTAAGCCCCGAGCTTCATGGCCTGGACTGCAGTTTCTACCGAACCATGACCGGTCATCACCGCAACTTCGGTTCGGGGCAGCATCTTTTTTACGCGTTCGAGAAATTCAAGGCCGTCCATGCGGGGCATGACCATATCAGTTAGGATGATGTGCGCCGGTTGTTCTTCGAGCAGGGCCAGCGCCGACTCGCCGCTCTCAGCTTCCATGCAGATGAAGCCGAGAGCCTCCCCAACCGTCATGCAGAGCCTGCGAATGCTCTGCTCATCGTCCACAATCAAGAGCCGGATACGCAAGTCATCGCTCACAGTGCTTTCCCCATGATTTTTTCGATTACCGAAATAAACTGCTGCACGCGAAACGGTTTCTCTACGCAAGGCGCGCCGGTTTTTTGCAGCGTATCGACGGTCTCTTCGTTGGCGATATCACCGGTTATGAAAACGATTCGCGCCGCCAGTTCCGGCCGATGGTGAACCAGCCAGGCGTGGACGTCGGCGCCATTCACTCCTCCGGGAGTGCGCATATCAGAAACCACGCCAAGAAACTCTCCTGACTCGAGCAGCTTCAGCCCATCTACTCCGGATTCAGTACACACAACTGCGTAACCGCTGCGCTCTAACGCGGCCCGAACATAAGCCATGACTGCCGGCTCATCCTCGATGAGCAGCACCGGCAGGGAACCGGCCCTTACGGCAGTCTTGGCTGCGGGTAGCGTCATATTTGCGAAACTCCAGCCACGGCTCCGATGGATAACCGCTCCGGCTTGACAGGGAAGCGCACGATAAACGTTGCGCCGTCGGAATCCGCGTTGTTATGGCACAGAATCTCTCCACCGTGCTCGTGCACAATTCCGTAACAGATACTCAGGCCCAGTCCCGTGCCTTTGCCGACCTCCTTAGTGGTAAAAAACGGATCGAAGATTCGCTCTGGATGAGAGATGCCATGCCCATTATCGCGGAAAGAAATCTCCACGAAACCGGCGACGCCCGCGGTAGTAATCTCGATGCGAGGTTTACGGCCAACCTCGCGCACCGCGTCATATGCGTTGTTGAGAATGTTCAGAAACACCTGCTGGAGCTGGTGCGAGTCTCCAATCACGCTCGGCAGCTCCTGATCAAACTGCTCAATTACTTCAATCCCATGGCTCTGAAAGTCGTAGGAGCGTAACTGCACGGTACGATGGAGAATCGAATTAAGCTGTACGGGTTTGCGCTGTGGCGGCATCTGCCGCGCGAAGCTCAGCAGATTCTGCACGATTTGCTTGGTTCGCTGCGCCTCCTGCAAAATTACGCGCAAGTCTTTGCGCGCGCTTTCCGGCAGCTCCGGATTTTCCATCAGCAAATCTGCGAAACCGAGGATCGCCGTGAGCGGATTATTTACTTCATGGGCGACCCCGGAGACTAACTGGCCAACCGCCGCCATCTTCTCCGCATGCATGAGCTTGGCCTGCAGGGTGGCGGCGTCGGTTACGTCCGACATCACTACCACCAGGCTGTTGACGTTCCCCTGCTCGTCCCGCATGGGACTTAAATTCATAGAGAATTGACCAATGCGGCCATCGCCGCGCAGAATCTGCATATCCAGGTTATCCACCTGACGGCCAGCAATGGTCGCGCTGATCGCTTCGCTCAAAGCTGGTCGCCGCATGGGGGCTACCAACTCCTCAAGAGGCCGCCCTACGAGTTGCCGCTGCTCATAGCCCATGTCAAACCATCGGCGGTTTGCGTAACTCACTAAACCAGCCGTGTCGGCCACGAGAATCAGGCTCTGGGTGTTGTTGAGAATATTTCCCGAGAAATCTCGTTCCCGCTGCAGCTCTGCCTGGAACGTCTTCAGTTCGCTGATGTCGAGCATAAGACCGCGATATTGCACAATCCGGTCCTGCGCGTCCCGCACCGCAAATGCATTGATGAGCACATAAGCCGGGCTTCCATCTCGATGGCGAAGGACCTCCTCCCGATTGCGGACCACTCCGCGCTCCTGCATTTCGTCAGCAAGTTCCTTGTGATGCTGCGGCGAGAAATAAACCTCGGTGCGAATATCTGCTTGCAAAAGCTCTTCTCGGCTGCCGTAGCCGAGCATACGGACCAAGGCGTCGTTGACTTCGATGAATCTGCCGTCCGGAGTCGAGAAAAACAGTCCTTCCTGTATGTTGTCGAACAACTCCCGGTAACGCCGCTCCGCTTCGCGCCGATCACTAATATCTTTAAGGACATGGATAGTTTGCATGCCCTCGCTGGTGGCGCCATGCGCCCGGGAGGTCGAAACCAAATACGTCCGCTCCAGCACAGGATGGACGAACTCGCCTTCGCTTTCGCCGGTACTGCGGCAGAAGGGGCACACAGGGGTGGGTGGCGCCTGCCCCATCGCCAGCAGCGCAGACATGTTCACGCCAATCAGCTCTTGTGGCTGCACGCCGATAAAATCCGCCAGCGACCGGTTCACCCGCAGAACGTTGTCCGATTCATCGTGCGCTACGATGAAGTCACTGATGGCATCAAAAATCTCAATCCAGTGACGATTCGCCTGTTCCATGCGACTGAACAGACGGGCATTCTCCAAGGCCGCCGAAGCATATTTTGCGATGGCTTGAAGCAGTTGCTCGTCATCCTGCGCGAGCGGTTTTCCGCGGTTCGCAAGACATAGCACTCCCATCAATTCTGCCGAAGCGCCGGACAAGCGGATCAGAGTGCAATCACCACCGCCCAGTTCCGCTCCGAGCACTGGACCAAAAAGTTCTGGCAATGTAGAAGAAACAATCGGCTCTGGATGCTTCGCCAGCGCGGCTGGCAGCTCATGACTGAGGCGGCGCAAAAGTCGTGGATATTGATCAGCTTCGACGGCCTGAGTCTCAAGCACCAGGGTTTCCAGCCCCGATTCTTGCTTTACCGCCAATGCCGCCGTCTGCGCTCCCATCATTGCCGCCGAGCGGTGGGCAAGGCTGTGAGCGAAATCCGGTAACTTCAGGAGCGAATTCAACTCGAGTGCCAGGCTCATCAGAGACTCCGCCCGGCCCCGATGGCGCTCCGAGAGATCAAGACTCCGGCTTGCTTCCAGCGCGACAGCGACTTGGGCTGCCAGGGCGCGAGCGCGCCGAATGTCTTCGTGGGAAATTTGCGACCTATCCAATCGGTCTAATACGCCGAACATTCCCAGCACTCGCCCGTCAGTGCCGAGCAGGGGCACAGCCAGAATTTGCCGCACATTGAATTCGGCAATTACTTCTAAATTCGCTCCAGGCACCGAGCCGGGATCGTCGCTCGAGAAGACCTCGCGGTTCATCAGAGCGCGGCTGGCCGGGCCTTCAGGGAAAACAAGCTCCACCCGGCGCGTGGCTCCATTTTCCGAACCCCAACTTACCCGAAAAGCGCCATCTTCCAGCAATCCGATGAAGGCTCGGCCAAAACCGAGAAAATCGGCAGCTCGAAGCGCGAACTTCTGCAGGAATTCGTCAAATTCCCCGATCGAACCTAGCTCGCTTGAGATGTCCAATAGCTGGTGCAGCTCGTGCGCGTGGGCGCGGGAGCTGCCGTACAGCTCGGCATTGGCGATCGCGACTGCCCCGAATCCAGCCACCGCCGAGATGACCGATTTTTCATCGGCGCTGAATGCGCCTTCCGGGCGGGGATACACCAGAATTGCCCCTTCGGTTTGCGAAGTACGAAAGGGCGCGGCAATCAGCGTTCCTGCGGGAACCAGGTTGCCCAGCGCGTGGGTTGCGGGATCGATCGAAACTGCCACCGGTTCTCCGGCAGTGACGGCTCGGACTGCAAGATCGGCGGCAAACTGCAAGCCCTTGCGGTCATGCCGGGCCCGCGCCGATGCCGCCAGTTGCTGAGAGTCCGCGGCCACGGCATGCAAAGCGAAGGAGCCTCCCTGGCGAAGCATCATGCAAACCAGGCGGGTCCGCAGCAATATGCGCACGCGGTCAGCAACGGCGTCAACGACAGCCTTCGCGTCGGTCATCGAATGCAGGGTCTGTGCTACCTCCACCAGGATTTGCGCCCGACGATGTTCCTCGTGCGAGACCTGGGTCAATCGTCCGGCTTCCAGCAAACTGCCCAATTGGCCGGCCAGGATCGTGGCCTTGGCCGCCAAGTCCTCAGTAAAAAAACTTGGGTCGGAGCAGTGCAGGAAGACGGCAGCCCCAATGACTTCGCTCGACACGATTAACGGAGCGGCCATGATCGCCTGAGCGTGAAACTCGGCAGCCAGCGGATAGCGGGTTTGATCCAGATGATTGACGCGTATTGTCTTACGTTGCCGGATGGCCTCAACAGCAACTGCGCTCTCGCTCGCCTTGAGGCGAGTGCCGCGAAAACGCTCGGCCATCAAGCCGTCGGCTTCGGCGCCGATGAGTTCCACAGAGGAGGCGCAATGCCAGAAGTAAGCGCCGTCAACCTGGAAGAATTCCCGCGTGGCTTGGCAGAAAAGGCGAATCAGAGAAGGGGCATGCGGACCGTGTGCGGCCGCTGCGGAAAAACGTAGCAGGAGTTTTTGGAACGCCTCGTCCGACCGTGGGCTCGGGCTCTCAATAACTGTCGTATCTCCTGTTTGCAACGCCAGAGTGGCACCGCCTCTTAATGGGTCGACTACAAGTTATTGAATATACGAGAAAAGTACCTTTATATCTCAAATTGAGTCAAGGAAAATAGAAGGTCGCGTGCCGAGTTGTCAACCAAGCGGAACGAAGATGAGCAGGTCTCAAACTGAGAAGTGGGCTGGATGATGAGACGACTTTCATCTTCCTTTGGCCTAAGGAGTGTACCGTCCGATTGTTATCCAACTCACGCTTTGTCAGCAGTTTACGCCTGGTAAGGTTATCCCCAGGCTGCGCTCCCCAAAGCTGGCAAAGGCATTGCACTTGCCCTTGAGCTAGATATTTCGAGGAGGAGCTGTGTCTTCACGAACCACACGGCAGTGGATGGCTGGCAGTCTCCTCGCGTTTTTATCTCTGGGAGGAACCGCGGTATTTCATCCCCTGCGTGCGCAGACGCGATCGGCGCCCAGCCACGGGGAGCTCACGCGCAAGCCCAAGACCCAGGTAGCCGCGGTGTATCCCGATGTTGCGCGCCGCATGAGCATCACAGGGACGGTCAAGGTCCTGGTAGTCGTCGCACCTAACGGAAACTTAAAGAGCACCAAAGTGGTCGGTGGACACCCGTTGCTCGTAAACGCGGCGATGGACGCCATTAAGAAATGGAAGTTCGAGCCAGCCGGGGAAGAGAGCACAGGCATCGTGGAATTTAAGTTTCAGCCTCAGGACTAAGGAAATCACTGCAGCCGCCCACAGCGGCAGGAAAGTAACAGTAGCGGAGGAACAGCAAATGACGATTGGCAGGAAACTCTACAGCAGCTTTGGAGCCATTTTGGCGATGGTCGTTGTGCTGTTTCTCGTCAACCTGACCGCCGTCTACCGCGAACACAACCTCAAAGCCGCTGCTGCCCGGGCTCTGCAACTCGCTGACGCCAGCGACAAAGTCCGCTTTCAAATGATGCAGAACCGCCTTTATTTGAGCAACTACCTGCTCAGCGGCGACAGCCGTGAAGTGGACCGGATGAGCGAGGGGACCCGTATCTTGACTGACAAGCTGGAAACGGCTGTGAGTCTGTCCGAATCTGACCAGCAACGCTCGGCGCTGCAGAAGTTGCAACAGACGGAGCAGAACTGGGCTCACGATTTCGCCCTCCCTCTGGTGGAAAAACGAAAAGAAGTTGATGGTGGGAACGCCACCGTCGCCGAACTCCAGATCTTTTACTTACAGAAAGATGCCTCTTCCTGGGTGAAAACCGCCACCGAGTATCTGGATGTTGCAGATCAGGAGAATAAGAAACTAATTGAAGACCGGCGGAAGTCAGATGAATCGGCCAGCAACTGGACCGTCGCGATCGCATTGATCAGCACCCTCATGGCTCTGGTTCTGGGAGTAGTCATTGCCTACACCTCCGCCAAAACCATCACTCAGCCGCTGAATGACCTGATGACAGTGGCGCAGCGCATCGGCAATGCCGGCGATCTGGACCACGAGATCAACATCAGCCGCAAGGATGAGATTGGCGAACTCGCGCGCACCTTCGGCAACATGGTGAAGTACCTGCGCGAAATGGCATCCGTGTCCGAGGCCATTGCCGGGGGCAATCTGTCGGTCGAAGTTACTCCCCGCTCAAAACAGGACACGCTCGGCAACGCCTTCAGCCGCATGGTCGGAGGTCTGCGAAAACTGGTACAGAACGTTCGCGATGCGGCTTCGCAGGTGGCAAGCGCTTCCACACAAGTGGCGGGCGCATCCGACGAGTCGGCCAAGATCAGTCTGCAAACGGCTTCCGCTATCGACGAAGTCACTAGCACCATGCACGAGATGAGCGTCAATGTTCAGAACATGGTGAAGAGTACACAAGTGCAGGCCTCAAGCGTGAGCGAGACTTCAGCCTCCATCGATGAAATGGTCGCTTCCATCCAGCGGGTCGCAGATACCGCCAAAGTCCTGCTCGATATCTCCAACCGCTCGCGCGAAGAAGTGCACAGCGGAATCAATACTATGGAGAAAGCCACGGAAGGGTTGAATAAGATTAACAGCACGATTCGCTCCTCGGGCGAGATCATCGATGTGCTTGGCCAGCGCGCCGACGACATCGGCAAGATCATCGAAGTGATCGATGATTTGGCCGAGCAGACCAACTTGCTCGCCCTGAATGCAGCGATTGAAGCCGCTCGCGCCGGCGAGCATGGCCTTGGTTTCGCCGTCGTCGCCGATGAGGTTCGTAAGCTGGCGGAAAAATCGGCGCAATCGACAAAGGAAATCTCTGAGCTTATCCAGAGCATTCAAAAAGAAGCCCGCAAGGCAGTCGAGAACATGGAGCGCAGCACCGGCATCGTGAATGATGGCCTGGGCCTCGGGCAGGAACTCAACGCGGCTCTGCGCAAGATTTCCAACGTTGTGACCGAGGTCTACAAGTTCGCCCAGGAAATCGGCGCGGCTACCAACGAGCAGTCACACGGCTCCTCCCAGATCGCTCGCGCCACTACGCGCCTCAACGAAATCACGCACGAAATTAACTCGGCCGTCGAGGAGCAGGCATCGGGCGCGGACGCGGTAGTCAAAGCCATGGAGCGCATGCGCGAACTAGTCCAGCAGACCACCTCTGGTTCCACAGAACTGGCAGCTTCAGCCGAGCAGATGTCGAAAATGTCGCGTGATCTGCTGGATTCCATGGACCGCTTTGCCCTGGAACAAATGGAACGGATCACCGGACGCTTGGACGAAAGACTCTCGGCAAAGGCCGCCGCGTCCCGTCATGCCACGGCGGGCGCGCACAGCTAAACTCAATCGATTCGCATGAATCGCGAACTTCACATCGTCGGCTTCCAGGTGGGACGTGAGACTTACGGAGTTCCCATCACCTCGCTGCACGAAATCGTGCGCGTGCCCGAAATCACCGCCGTGCCGGATGCTCCCGATTACATGGAAGGCGTCATTAACCTGCGGGGAAAGATTGTCTCAGTTATCGACCTGCGCAAGCGTTTCGGAGAGAAGAAAGTCTCGCCGGCGCGGCGCAACCGCATCCTGGTGCTCGAGCACAACGGGCGTCTGTCGGGCTTGATAGTCGATTCCGCTTCAGAGGTTCTGAAGATTCCCGCCGCGGATGTCGAGCCATCCAGCGTTCTTTTCCAAGAAGGCGGGCTGAATTGCGTTACCGGATTGGGCAAATACAAGGGGCGGCTCATCGTGCTTCTTGATATGGCCAAGCTTCTGGAATTCGGTGAAGCTGGGCAGAACGGAGCCGAGCACGAGCCGAGAGCTGGCGCGGAAACGCGCAGTGCGGCCTCCGGAAAGTAGAAATACGGGGCGAGCGGAAAAGCAGAATTCATGAGTACATCAACTGTCCCTGGGCAGCTTACGGATGCTGAATTGAGGCTGTTGCAGTCGCTCGTGTATCAGGAGTGCGGTATGCACTTCGACGAGCGGCGCGCGCACTTCTTGCAGGACCGTCTGCAGCGCCGCTTGAAAGAGTGCCAGTTGGATTCCTTCTACAGTTATTACCGGCTGCTCATCAGCAGTGAGGGAAAGAATGAGCTGGCGAGCTTAGTGGAGAATCTGACCGTTAACGAAACCAGCTTCTTCCGCAATAAGGCGCAGTTGGAGTTGTTTCACAAATATATCCTCGAGGATCTGCTGCGTCAGAAGCAGGCTCGCCGCGATTACTCACTGCGCATCTGGAGTGCGGGCTGTTCTACCGGCCAAGAGGCTTACACCCTAGCCATGCTGGTCGCGGATGGATTGGGGTACTACTACCTTCGCAACCCGCTGCCGATGGAGATGCCCTCGCCCAAGCCGCTGATTCCGCCGCCCTGGAAGGTAGAAATCCTGGCCAGCGACATTAGCTACTCCGTCCTGCGCGCCGCCCAGCAGGGCGTCTACAGCGAGACGCAGATGACATCCGTGGATTTCAGCTACCGCCTACGCTATTTCGACAAAATTGGCGATCGCTATGCGGTGAAAAAGGCTTTGAAAGAAGCGATTCACTTTGACTTCCACAATCTAAAGACCGAATACCTCCCCCAGCGCAATGACGTGATCTTCTGCCGCAACGTCATGATGTATTTCGACGAGGCAGAGCAAAAGCGCCTCATCGACAAGTTCTGGCGCTGCCTGAATCCCGAGGGCTACATGTTTGTCGGGCACGCGGAGAGCTTACTTGGATTAACGGAAAAGTTTGCCATGGTTCATCGCAACAGCGGAACGGCTTATAAGAAGATTGAGGTGACCGAGTGACTCAGTTTTCCGATGAACGCGGCGCAGAACTGCGGGAGCTGTTCTTTGAGACTTCGCAGGAACTGCTGCAGTCGCTCAACGAGGAAGCGCTGAAGCTGGAGAAGCAGCCCGGCGATCTTGAAACGGTGCGCAGCATCCGGCGAATTGTGCACACGCTCAAGGGCGATGCGGCGGCTTGCGGTTTTCGTGAATTGAGCAATGCTGCCCACGAACTCGAGGATGCGCTGGCGCTCGAATCAGCATGCACGCACTCTTCTCTCGCCGATGCGGCATTCAGTGCCGCCGACACATTCGGCGACATGTTGGTTGCCTATCGCCGGAAATCCAAAGCGCCTTCTGGAGAACGTTTGCGCAAAATCGTACGCGCACTCGCGCAAGCCCCGCAGTCCAGGAAAACCTCAAAAAAGAAAACACAAGCAGCTACCAGAGGAGCGGTGGCATGGACCGAGTATGAACAAGTCGCGACGCAAAACGCCGCGAAGAATGGCAAACACGTTTACCACCTCACAGCAATCGTCGATCCGCAATGCGCAATGCCGATTGCCGCCCGGCAACTAGCGTCAAATGCCTTGAAGGGGGCTGGCGAGGTTCTTGCGGCGCGACCGGACCCCAATGGTACCGGCCCCCTGCGCCAACTCGATTTCCTAATAGGCAGTCTCAAATCGGCAGAAGAATTGATTGCCGTCTGCCGGATTCCTACGATCATTACTCAGGCCAGCGTGGAGCTGATGCAATCGGCCGCGGAGAGGCTTGACGCAACACCGCAGAAGCCGGAATCGCGTAGCACCGAGCTATCTGCACAAGATCTTAGTGCGGCGGACACAAAGCCGGAATCACCGATGTCTGCTGAAGACAACGAAGGCCAATCCAAATCCCATACTGTGGAGAACATCCTCCGCGTGGATGCCGAGCGCATCGACAACGTTCTGAATCTGGTAGGAGAGTTGATTATCGGCAAATCGATGCTCCAGCAGGCATTCAATGAATTCGCCAAGCATTTCCCTAAAGAAGCCATGCGCGGCCGCTTTAGTGATGCTATGGCTTTCCAGTCGCGCGTGCTCAGTGACTTGCAGCGTTCGGTGATGAAAATCCGCATGGTGCCGGTGGAGCAGCTCTTCCGCCGCTTTCCGCGTATGGTCCGCGATGTTG